>Ga0187779_10001442_pt1 | contig 14823 bp, 18 predicted proteins | sample 1015_Q2_SP10_10__FD_132435 | JGI IMG/M metagenome (GOLD analysis project Ga0187779, IMG submission 132435) | Tropical peat soil microbial communities from peatlands in Department of Meta, Colombia - 1015_Q2_SP10_10_MG | ecosystem: Environmental > Terrestrial > Soil > Wetlands > Peat | place... | reverse complement strand
CAGGGTTCCCAGCGCAGCGACATAGAGTTCGGGGATACGCCCGGCCAGGACATAGACTCGATCACCCTTCCTGACACCGAGGTTACGCAACGCGCCGGCGAATCGGTTGGTCAGCTCGTGCAGTTTGCCGTACGTATAATCCAGAATTTGGCCGTTCTTGCCCAGCCATCGAATCGCGAGATGATCGCGTCGAAGGCCGCGTGCGTGGCGATCGACGGTTTCGTAGGCGATATTTAGGCCCTGCCCATTGGGAAGGCCGTCGAGCTCGGCGCGCGCTTGCGTCCACGAAAACGTCCTCCGAGCCACTTCGTAGTCGGAGAGGTTCGGAGGGACAGCCCTATCGGGCACCGCCTTTTTGATCGTTGGCAAAGCCATAGCGTTTTCTTGACGTTCGTGATGCCGACTTATGAACCGAACACGCGGCGTATGTTACCGGATGGTCTCTGCGGTGACTGTGTCGCGCGTCACATCATCGGAAAGCTCCCAGGGTTTCCTTCCAGCAAGATCGCTGGCGCGGGTGACGAAAATCACATCCTCTTCTAAGCCAACCGGGTATAAGGGCAGTGATGCTGAAAGCCTCGGATCTAGAGGAGTAACCATGAAGCTCCCACTGCAAGTCACATTCAGAAATGTGCCAGGCTCGGAATCTGCTGAACAGTGGATTCGCGATGAAGCAGCGAAACTCGAAATTTTTCACAACCGAATTATGTCCTGTCGTGTCATGGTTGAGGTCCCTCATGCCCATCGTCGTAGGGGCACGCCCTATCACGTTCGAATCGACCTGACGGTCCCGGGTGGAGAACTCGTCGTAAAGCACGAGCCGACTCTCAGCAAGCGCCTGCGACAACACGGTGGGGTGCAGTTAACCAAGAAATTTGAGCTAGACACGCCCCATAAGGATCTTCGCCTCGCGATTCACGATGCTTTCCAAGCGGCGGGTCGTCGCCTGGCCGATTATGCGCGAAGACACAGCGGACGCGTCAAGACGCATGAACCTGCTCTAGAAGGGCGGGTAAGCCGGTTGATAGCGGAAAAAGGTTACGGTTTTCTGCGGACGCCGGATGGACGAGAAGTCTACTTTCATAAAAACAGCGTCTTGAATCGAGGATTCCAGCGCATGGGAATCGGCACGCAGGTCACTTTTTCAGAAGAGCAAGGCGACAAAGGACCACAGGCCAGCACGGTGCGGATTACGTCGGGACCGGTCGCTCGACGAATCGGTCTCAAAAAGATCAGCTGACCACGCGCACATCGGAAAATGCAACTGCGCCACATTACGACAAACTGTGATGGAAATCACAGCGAAGACTTCGGGAACCTTCAATAGTGTGAGTGAAGATGGGCGCGTGCAGGAAGTTGACGCAAGACGAGAAGCAAATCGCGGCTGTTGCCGCCGCGGCACGGGACGTGATCCTCCGCTGTTTGGATCACCGGCAGTCGTGTGCAACGGAGGGCATCACCGTCGCAAAAGAGCTTGCGTTAAAGGGCGCGGAGTTAAACCAGGGAGCTCAGAAGATCCCCGGAGCGTCGCCCCACGTGCCCTGAAGAAGGGGTGAAACAATGGTCTTCGAAAATCGAGTCCAAGCTGGCCGGCAGCTGGCCAAGAAACTATCGGCCTACGCGGGGCGCAAAGACGTGATTGTCTTGGGGATCCCGAGGGGCGGTGTTCCCGTTGCATTTGAGGTGGCAAGGCTGTTGAGGGCACCGCTAGATATTTTCCTGTCCCGAAAGCTCGGCGTTCCCGGACAAGAAGAACTGGCTTTTGGTGCGCTGGCCTCCGGTGGAGTCCGTGTACTCAATCGGGATTTGATCAAGGAGCTAAATCTTTCCAAAGAGGAAATTGACCGAATCGTGGAAGCGGTAAGAACCGAGCTGGAGCGGCGAGAACGTGTCTATCGCGGTGCTCGGGCCCCGCTCAAAGTAGAAGGAAGAGTCGCATTGCTTATCGACGACGGAATCGCCACTGGCTCAAGCATGCGCGCTGCGATAAAGGCTTTGCGACAACTCAAGCCGTCGCAGCTGGTCGTGGCCATTCCTGTGGCACCCTTGCACACATGCGAGCGCATGAGGTCAGAAGTCGATGAAATCGTCTGCGTTTATACCCCCGAGAACTTCTACGCCATCGGTCAATTCTATGAGGACTTCTCTCAGATTACGGACCAAGAAGTCACCCAGTTGCTTGATCGAGCTGCGCAACGGGTTGACTGCTGTCCGACCATTGCACCGCCTCCGACAATCGATGCCGTAGATGAAGTGTCGCAAGGCTCCGGGAGCCCATAAAAATGTCAACCTTGTCGGCCAAGCTGCCGAACACGCAAAAACGCCTAGGCGGGTCGCCCGGCTCGGCCTATGGATTTGCTTGAAAGGCTCATGTGGCTGCCCTCGGTTCGGCGAGACACTCATCGAATGCGACACACGATGTTGTGGTGCTGGCTTGTGGTTGCCTTCGCTGCGATGACTACCACCGCAACCGAGTTGAAGCCGGCGACCGCGGCTGGTTTCGCCCAATACGTTCGAGCGACCGAAGCTCGCATGGACGATGATGTGCGCCAGGATCGATTCCTCGTCGTGGATCGCCTATCGGAACCTCGTCGTCGTGAAGCCTACGATGAGCTCCGTCGAGGTGGGATTTACGTTGAGCCTTTGCGCACCCGCGACGATAACACGACGATTCACGTCGCGAGCGGACTGATTCATCACTGGGCTGGCGTGATTTTCATTCGTGGAGGCACCCTTTCGGAAGCACTCGTTGTGCTTCAGGACTATGAACACCAGCAGCAGATTTACAGCCCTGACATTCGTGAGTCCAGACTCATCGAGCGGAATGGCGACCAATCGAAGATCTTTCTTCAGCTCTTCAACAAATCCGTGGTGGTTGTCATCCTCAATGCTGAGTTCGATGTTAGCGATACGCAGTTCGGCAGTATCCGGCATCAAATCGCGTTCCGTTCCACGCGAATCGCCGAAATCGCACACCCCGGCAGGCCGGACGAACACGAGCTTCCTGTTGGCAACGACCACGGATATATGTGGCGTCTCGATACCTACTGGCGGATTGAGGAAAAGGATGGCGGCGTATACATCCAGAATGAGTCACTGGCACTCACCAGAACGGTGCCCATACTACTCGCCTGGCTGGTCAATCCGTTGATCAAGAACCTTCCTCGCAACGTGCTTTTTCGTCTCCTGACCGCTACGCGGAGGGCCATCGTCAAAGACAGCGCCGTCAATTCAGAGCAGGCCTCTGTTTATTGAAGCCAAAGATGAAATGGGAAGCGAAATCGAAGCCGTCGCACAACTTGCCAGAACCTAACTCGGGTCCGTAAGCTAAGGCGCGCCATCTCTAAACCTATGTGCTCTAGGAAAGGTGGCTATGAACGAACGGAGGGAGACGACCCAGTGGCCGAAGCGAACGAGGTGAACGCGCTAACAGCGGATGCCCTCTATCGACAGTGCGATCTTTCCGCGTTGCCATTTGCTAGCACGGCCGAACTGGAGGATTTGAACGAGTTTGTAGGCCAGGATCGTGCACTTGAAGCAGTGCGCTTCGGAACAGGCATCCGCCGTCAAGGATTCAACCTTTTCTTACTGGGACCGGCGGGCATGGGCAAGTTTGCGACGGTGCGCACATTTCTTGAGAAGAAAGCAGCCGATGAACCGACGCCTGAGGAGTGGTGTTATGTCAACAACTTCGACCAACCAGAAAGGCCGCGCGCGCTGAAACTCCCTCCCGGTCGAGGCGTTCGGTTCCGTGAGGATATGGAAAGGCTGCTGGAAAACCTGCGATCAGCGATTCCTTCGGCTTTTGAAAGCGAAAGCTACACGGCTCGCAAGCATGTGATCGAGCAGGAAGTCAAAGAGCGGCAAGAGAAAGCGCTGGAGGAGGTTCAGAGACAAGCGGGCGACAAAGGAATAGCGCTCCTGCGGACTCCTACCGGAATCGCTCTTGCGCCCATGAAAAAAGGAGCGATCGTCAGCCCTCAAGAATTCGAGCAGCTTCCTCCGTCGGAACACGAAGAAATTCAGGTGGCCATGAGCGAGTTGCAAGACCAGCTGCAGGCTGTTCTGCGACAGATGCCGCGAATCGAGCAAGAAGGTCGCGAAAAGCTTCGCGATCTGAACCACGAAGTAGCCATCTTCGCGGTGGGTCATCTGATCGATGCCCTTCGAAAAAAGTATGACGACTTGCCCGATATTGTGCGTTTTCTCGATACTGTTCAGGAAGACATCACCGAAAGCGTAGATGAATTTCTCGCTCCCGGCGAGAATCCGCTCGCCGCACTCATGGGAGTGTCTTTGCCTTATGCTGCCAAGGGCACGGCGTTTTTTCGTCGATATCAGGTGAATGTGCTCGTTGACCACAGCGGCAAGAGCGGAGCGCCCGTTGTGTACGAAGACCACCCCACGTATCAAAACATTGTCGGCCAGACCGAATACATCGCTCATCTCGGCGCACTTTCCACCGATTTTAATTTGATTCGTCCGGGTGCCTTGCATAAGGCAAACGGCGGCTACCTGATCCTCGACGCGCACAGGTTGCTGGTGCAGCCATACGCGTGGGAAGCACTCAAGCGTTCGCTCCGATCTTCGCAGATTCGTATCGAGTCTCTTGGACAAATGCTCAGCCTGGTGACAGCTGGTTCGCTTGAACCGGAGCCGATTCCGTTGAACGTGAAGATAGCATTGGTCGGGGAGCGGTTTCTGTATTACCTGCTTTCTTCCCTCGATTCGGAGTTCGACGAACTGTTCAAGGTTGCTGCGGATTTTGAAGAGTACATGGATCGAAGCTCAGAGTCCTTGCTGCTCTATGCTCGCCTGATCGGCACCATCGGGCGCCACGAGAACCTTCTTCCTTTCGCCCGAGCGGCAGTTGGGCGCGTAATCGAGCAAAGCTCTCGCGAAGCGGGAGACTCCGAAAAACTCCTGACTCATCGCCGCACCCTTGCCGATCTTCTCCGAGAAGCGGACTACTGGGCCCGCCAAGCCAGCCGAGCGGTCGTCGACGTTGAGGACGTTCAGCGGGCCATTGATGCTCAGATTCATCGTTCGGACCGAGTGCGCGAACGCCTCTTGGAGGAGACTTTGCGAGGAACGCTTCTGATCGACACCGAGGGCGCTCGCATTGGCCAGGTCAATGGTTTGTCCGTGATCAATTTGGGCCATTTCGCATTTGGCCGGCCCAGCCGGATTACTGCGCGTGTTCGATTGGGCAAAGGAGAGGTGGTCGACATCGAACGTGAAGTCGAACTGAGTGGTCCGATTCACTCCAAGGGCGTGCTCATCCTCGCGGGTTTTCTCGGTGCGCGCTATGCCTCCGATCATCCGCTTTCTCTTTCCGCGAGCCTCGTGTTTGAACAGTCGTATGGGCAGATCGAAGGCGACAGCGCATCGTCCGCGGAGCTATATGCCTTGCTTTCTGCTCTCGCCGGACTTCCGATCAAGCAGAGCCTGGCGGTCACCGGCTCTGTAAACCAGCATGGAGAAGTCCAGGCCATCGGTGGGGTGAACGAGAAAATCGAGGGTTTTTTTGATCTCTGTAGGGCGCGGGGAAGCAATGGAGGCCAGGGGGTCATCATCCCCGCTTCCAATGTTCGTCATCTGATGCTCCGGCGCGACGTCGTTGAGGCCGTTAAGGCCGGCAAATTCGCTGTGTATCCAGTCGCAACAGTCGATCAGGGGATCGAAGTACTGACAGGCGTCGCAGCGGGCGAGCGGGATTCCTTCGGTAGGTTCCCAGAAGGCACCGTGAATCAAAGGGTAGAGGCACGCGTGATTGAGCTTGCCGAAAAGCGAATGGCACTTTCGCAGCGAGCAAAGTCCGATAACGAGCCATGACCGCACCCGGCCAAGCCTTCGAGATACGGCGAATTCTGGTAGCGCTCGATACCTCCCCGTACAGTATGGCCGCGTTGAAGGCGGCTGCCGAACTAGCCGCCCGGCTGCGCGCCGATCTGCTCGGACTGTTCGTCGAAGACACCGCACTTCTCGATCTAGCAGACTCCCCCTATGCTTGCGAGGTTCTTTGTCCCACAGCTTTGCAAGCACCCCTCAACCGAACCACCATGGAAGCGAAGTTACGGGCGCTCTCCGAACGAGCTCGAAGGGCTTTGGCGGACGTGGCTGAACACGCAAACGTTCGGTGGTCCTTTCGAGTCGTTCGAGGCAAAGTCACTTCGGAAATCATAGCCGCCGCAAGCGAGTTCGATTTGGTCGCGATGGGGAAAATCGGGTGGTCTCTGGGCCCACTGGCACGGATGGGCTCCACGGCCCGAGGGGCGGCCGCAGGCGCAGTTCCTGCGCTGCTTCTCACTGAGCGTGCGCTTGTTCCGCACGCTGCGTTGCTGGTGCGCTACGATGGCTCCTTTCCTTCGAGGCTCGCAGTGCTGGCCGCCGCTCAAATAGCGAGCCCGAGCACGAGCAGGCTCACGGTCTTGTTGGCGGCACAGGATCCAAGGCGCGCCGCAGAATTGCAGCGTGAAGTCGGCACCTTATTAGAAGGGAAAAACCTCCAAGTGCACTATCGCCAAGTTGATCGAGAAGATGGGGCGACTTTGCTGCGCGAGGTGCGGGAACAGAGGGCCGATGTTCTGGTCCTGAATAGCAGTCATTTGTTACGGGACCCGACGACGTTCGAGACGCTCGTGCGCGAAACCGAGACCGCTTTGCTGTTGGTCGCCGAGGGAACCGAATCCGAACGCTAACCCTGTCTCCCCGACAACTGTCGATTTCTCTCATCTCTGGCTCTTATCCGCGTTGAGCACCGGCTGCAAAGCCTGGTACGGTGCGGGGGCAGTCACGCAGATTACAACCCGTATCTACAAACCGGCTGGTTTGTCATCCCAGCCGATCTGTCGCAGAATGCGCGAATTTCTGCGCGCTGCGGACGTCTACAATTCCCCACAGCATCGAGCGATCGCACTCAGCGCGGTTATCATCCCATCCGGTTGTTGGTTCCGCAAAGCTCCGCAGAACGACGACGGCCTCCTCGCTCGATGCGCGGCAGACGGCTCGCCGCAGTCGTGATCGGTACTGCGGCTCCGCGCCATCGAGAATGTTTGAAAGCGAGAACCCGTCAAAACACCCGACCGGACAGGATTCCAGCCAGGATGCCGCATCTGCCAGGACGAATCGGATGTTCGGCGCTCGGCTTCGAGGACCGCCGCTGATTTCGCCTAGCAGCAGGGCGCGCGCATAAGGATTCGATGCATTTTGGTGCCGGGCAAATCCTCTTTCCAACCGTTTCCGAAGGACCGAACCGAATTTCGACGGCAAGAACGAGAGGAACTGGGACGCGTACACCATGCGCAAGATGGCTGGAGACATCAGAGTGTCGAACCCCAAGCGGAAGCGGCGGGTGTCGAGATGCTTCCTCCAAAAAGCCATTTGTTCGGCGACGCTGGAAAGAGCCAAGAAGGCGCGAACAACTCCCTCCCGCCAGCCCAGCAGTGGCATGAAAGCGCGCGCGCAGTTCATCGCCCGCTCGGCGTCGCCGGTCTCCTCCTGGCCACCATCGGCGCGCCGCTTCGCATAGGCAAGCTGGGTCGGGTTCAGGTCACAAGCGACAACGTCGTGCTCATCGGCGAGCCGGAGCGCGGTCGTACCAGCCGACGCGATGCAAAACACGCGGCCTTTGCCCTGGAATGCCACTCGCTCAATCTCTGCGTCTTCGTACATGCCTCCAAAGAGCAGCCGCGGCGATCCGCTTAACGAATGAAGGCGCCCTGCCTGCCAAGCTGTTTCGGGTTTCACAGTAACCCTCCAGGAATGGCGCCGCACACCCAGACCAGCACGAGAAAGGCGATATTCTTGACAACCATGCCAACAGGCTCTTGGATGATGTGGCGGGCCCACAGGAGTCCGTTTGCATTGAGCACGACGAGCAAAACTGTCTGCACGATCGCGCACAGTCCTGGAGCGATTCCAGCCATTACCCACACGGCGACCACGACCTCCACGATCCCAAGCGACTTGAGAAACGGCCCTCCGAACCGCGGTCCCAGCCGCGGCACCGCCGTGACCACTTCGACTTGCGAATGCACGCGACCGAGGAGCTTGCACCAGAGCCCCTCGTACAGCCAAACGGCTGCGACACTGGCGCGTATGATCACTAACGGCGGGAACACAATTGAGACACCGTATAGGAACGATTCTCGGGACGGGCGCATTGTGCTTTCGGTGGTTCAGCACCCGACGGATGCCAAGTCGGAGTGCGGGGCAGAAGTGCGGCATAGACGCCGCGCAAAATGTGGCTATGGAGCTGCTTCACCAGGAGTGCTTCCAGAGGGCGCCATAGGTAGCGAGGACGTAGGTATGCTGCATATTGGGTCATCAGGACCACGTCCGCTGCGTCGCCACAGGCATGGATTTGGTATGAACCGCTGTGCGTGAGGACGCAATCCTCGATGCCCAAACGCTGCTCAACGACCTCGAATTTCAACAAATGTGGTGGTTCAACTGCGGTGATGCGCTTTACCAAATTGCTTCCTCGGTATGCGCAACACACCGTTGCCCCAACCCTTGTCTTGTCGCCCTCGGTTCGGATTGGATGAGGCAACAACGTGCGAAGCAGGAACGGGGGTGGCTCCGGAACTTCTTCATAGAACACCAGGTGATTCCAGACTGCTTGCGGACTGGCTTTGAAGTGGACTTGTGTCGCGACAACCTCGCTCACCGCCTTGCGCGCCAGCAGCCAACTCATGAGGCGGTACCGCTTAACTGCATGTTTCCTCGGCCGCAGAACGGTCTGCATCGGCTCTGCATCTTGCCATTGGACGTTCCAACCACCCGTCATTGGGTCTCCCCTGCTAAACGGATCCTGTCGAAGTTCCCCTGGCCGACAGCACTCCTGCCAGCACCCTGGCGTTTACCGTGCCGGCAACTGCACCGGCAAAGGCCCCTATCAGCGCCGGTATGAGGTAGATGCTCCAAAGCATGAGCGAGCTAAACCAATGTCCCAAGACGGCGGGGCCAAGCCACGCGCCGACCCAGGCGACCATCCACTGGCCGATAAATCCGTCGATCCCTTTGAACAACCGATAGCGAAATCCCCAGTGAACGATCCCGGCGGCAATTGCGCTGAGGACCACAAGAACCAAGAAGGATGAGAAAGGCATTCCGATCAATGGAGCACTCATTAGGAACCTCCTCTGATGGTTGGAGCCATCCGGATTTGCATCACCTGGGCCGAAGAGTTTGGCTAGGAAGTGACGTCGGCCCTTCTGACTCGGTCATGTATGCCGCGGGCGCCAGCACGCGGTCCCTGGCTCAAGCTCTTATGCACGGATCTTCTAAGTTCTGCCGACGCCGCAGTCCGTGCTGTGTTGCACTGCGCGCCTCGCCTCGCAAAGGCCCAACCTTTTGCTAAGGGTGGCGCCCGGCGTTCGACGCGAGTCGCCCCAACATTGCGCTTGGAACGTTCGCCGCGCTGTGACGAGGGTCACATTTCGACCTACGGTTGATGTCAGCGTCGAGGGTGCTCAAAGCGAGCTCGCGTTCTATCGCGCGGTGACGAAGGTCACAGCATGGTTGGCGGGATTGGCTACCTTAAGTTGCGGCGGACGCAAGCCCAAAAAGGAAAGTCACGTGAGCAACGACAGTCAGAACGTGAGAGTCACTGATATTCGCATGCCGTTCGGATCGATGGTTGCGTTTATGGTCAAGTGGGCGATTGCTTCGATTCCAGCTCTAATAATTTTGACCGTGCTCGGAGTCCTCTTCTGGGCGGCTATCCTTGCGATCACTGGCCATGCGCATTGAGCTGACTCCCCTCTAGCTCGATGCGAAGCCGCGCGAATAATGCGCGACTGCAGCGTCGTGGTCGAACAACGCAGACGTGCGGCCCCCGGGCGCTCTAGCCTCGTAGCTCGAGCTGCCTTAAGGGACTAGGATTTCCTCATGCCTTGACTGTCTCACCTCGTACGGCACGATGAACGACCGGAATCACGACTTCCGCACAAAAGGCTGCTAAGCCTGCTTTTGTCGTTCCGCGACCTTCGCCAGCGCAATCGTCAAGGCAGTTCCGCCGAGGGTTTTGATGAGTGTTGAGTGCTGCGCGTAGAAGCTACTCACAGATTCGACGACCGAGGGATTCGCAGTTTGGGCATGGGTAGCAAGCTGCTGGACTGCTTCGGGCGAAATCCTCTGCGCCTGATCCGCCGTCACTTGTGTGCCCACTCCTGCCAGCCCTGCTAGCCCGATACTCGACAGAATCTGCGTCAAAGCAGAAGGCGGCACCGAGGACAACAGCTGATTAATCACACCCGCTTTCTGGTCGCCATTCGAGTTGTTGAATAGCGTGGTAAGCATTTGGCCAAAGGCGGGCGTTTTGTCCGAATTAAACGCAGCCGCGAGGCCTTCGGCGATCGCACTAGCCGGAGCGGCTTGAGCGACTTGATCGAAGTGCCCGTGAACGTCCGGCGCGGGCGCGGCTGCCGCTCCTCCTGAGGTGTATTGTTTCAACAAATTTCCCAGCTTATCTGTCCAACTCATGTCCTTCCTCCATGCATCGTCGTCTACGACCCCGGAGTCCAAAACTAGGGGATCAGGAGATTCATGCCCGCCTTAATCTTGTCGGGGTCGGAGAGTTTGTCTTTGTTCGCCTCGAAAATTTTCATGTACTTGTTCGCGTCTCCGTAAAACTGCTTGCTGATTTTCGACAGACTGTCGCCAGGTTGTACGGTGTAGGTTCGTGTGGACGTCGAAGGTGCAGCACCCGACGCCGCGGCCGCGGCTGCTGCCTCCGGGGCCTGGATGTCGGCGGTGAGGTCGGAGTAACTGGGGTCGACCAACTTAATCTGATCCCAAACCCGGTTCTTCAACTCCGCCGAGGGAGCAGAAGCCCGAATCAGAAGCTTGTCCCCTTCCATGTTCAGGTTTTGAAGCCGAACACCCTGCGATTGAATGAAATTCAATACGGACTGATACTTCGTTTTCAGTTGCTCAAATCGATCTGCCACAGGAGCCTCCTTTCAAACGACCCTCATTTCTATTTCGCTGGCTGTTTTGCGATGATGAGTTTGGAAATCTTGTCGTACGTCGACTGTGGGATTATTTTCTTCTTGACGAGGTCCGTTTTCGCCTTATACGGCCGCCCGTCGATGATCTTCTGCGAGTAGGCCGCCCCGATGCCCGGCAGGGCATCCAGTTGCTCCTTTGTGGCGGAGTTGATGTCTACCAAATCGGTGGCAGCGGAGGTTGCGCTCTTCGACTGTGCGGCGTTTCCCGCACCCGACGCATATGTCGTCGTCGTTCCCATCCAACTTGCCAGAGCCACCAGCGTGCAAATCATGAAGCCGCAAACTGCAACGATTCGTTTCCTATGGGTCATCGCTTCGCTCCCTTCGTGTGATTTGTCATTCGTTATTTTTCGCCGCACGGTAGCCCGCGTTCACCGCATCAGCCTCGGACATGTATTTTCCCTGTTTTGTCTTGCCGTAATATCGTGAGCCCTCTTTGTGATAGACGCCGGTCTCGGTGTTCACCCAAACCATTCCGCTGCCCGGCGAGCCTTGCGTGGATGTGGAAGCTTTCGCCGACGCGGTGGGGGCCGCAGGGGCTTGGGGAGAAGCAGCTGGCGCGGCGGCCTTGGGGGGCGGTGGGCTCGAAGGGGCGACAGGCGAGGATGCTCTAGCTGCCGCTGGAGCTTGGCCTACGGTCACAAGCGGCGTAATCTTGCCGATCGTCGCAGAGGAAACCCCAGCCTTCGACAGGTCGCTGACTGAGGAATAAGGACGACCTGCTATGATTTTTTTTGCTGTCGCGTCACCGACGCCCGGTAACTCCTTCAGCTCCGCGGGGCTTGCACTGTTGATGTCTACCAGTGCGCCCGCTGCTCCTGCCGTGCTCGATGGGCTCGACGCACTGGGCTTTGCCGGAGCAGCCTTCTTGCCTTCTGCTGCGGTCGCAGCCGACGTGGCTCCGCCAAATGTAACCAGCGGAGTGATTTTCTTGATGGTCGAGGCGGAAACACCGGCCTTCGACAAGTCGCTCGCCGAGGAATAGGGACGGCCGGCAATAATTTTCTTAGCTGTGGCCGGGCCCACCCCTGGCAAACTTTCCAGCTGCTGTTCGCTTGCACTATTCAGATCTACTTTTGCGTCGCTGGCTTGCCTGCCCGCTCCCGAGCTCGCCAAAGCGCCCGCCGCCAACGCAAACGCGGTAATGGTCAAGAATGTAGCGACTATCTTGAGAGTTTTTCTCACTGTTCCCCCCTGAACTATCTCAATGCGGCTTGCGCGGTTCTCGGCCAGGCTTCAACCGGCGGTGCAGCTCGCAACGAATATAGTTCATATTCGCGCAACCACAACGATGTCAAGAGCATCCATACGGGCCATGAGGGTGGTTCGAAACACTCGCGGCAGTGAGGTGAAGCCACCCCGCGCTCGGGACGTTATGTCCGCAGCAGGCGACGGACAACTGTCAAAGCTAACAGGGGCGGCCCATCGGGGAAAACGAGGTCAGGGAACGAGATCCTCCTACTCAGCCAAGATTAGCGTGCTGGCTGGGCCCCTCGCTCGGAGCCGGCCGTCAGTTGGCTCGCAGTTTGATTGTTCGCAGAAGCCGGAAGCGCAGCGCATGAATACGCATCGGGAAGACCGTCCCATGAAGCGGCTGGCCTACGCGTTTGTTGGGCTTGTCGCGGGGGATGCGGTTCTGCTTCTCTTTCTTCTCCAAAACGCAACCCGACTCCGCGCCGATTTGCTCGCGCTACATATGGGAGAACCAAGAGAACAGATTCCACAAACGCTTCAACTGTTCGTCATGTACGCGTGTTTCTCCTTTGTAGGATGGCTCCTCGTAGGCCTTCCTGCTGCGCTATTGTTCTCCGCGCGCTCCATCGCCCGCTTACCATGGCCTCTTAGACCGCTGGTGGGCGCGGCTCTTGGACCACTCGCCCTGTTCCTCGTCTTGATGCTGCTTGCTCACGGTCACCTTGATTTTCCACGCACCTTCCTGGGCACGGGGTGGTTGTGGGCTTTTTCCATGTTGGTTTCAACGACTGCCTTTTTGCTGTACACAGGCTTGTTGCTGCGCAAACAAAAGCCACCATACTGAGTGGCGCGTTCGGGCCACCATTTTATGGCTTGTTTTTTGAGAGCCCCGCGCACGATACAATAGATCAATGCCGATCCAATTGATCGCGATGGATATCGACGGCACGTTGCTCGATAGCCGAGCGCAAGTGCCGCCCGAGAACGCTCAAGCGATTGCGGAAGCCGCGTCGCGAGGAATCGAGATTGTCATCGTCACCGGGCGCAGATTCCACTCCGCAAGGCTGATTGCCGAAGAGCTTCCCTGCGATGCAAAACTGATCGTGAGCAACGGCGCATTGGTCAAATCCCTGTCCGGGGAGACGCATTTGCGATCTTTACTGGCTGCTGAAACCGCGCGTCACATTCTACGGGCCACGGAGGAATTTCGATCGATGTCCGCCGTCGTTTTTGACAGACCCACCGCGGCTCAGGTCGTTTTTGAGCGCATCGATTGGGAGGCACCGTTCATAGGGCCCTATCTTCGCCGTCACCTGCATCAGGTTGCAGAAATGGCGCCGCTGGCCGATTGCCTAGCGGAGGACCCCGTAGAGGTCATGTTCATTGGGCCATGTGACGCGATTCGTGCTGTGAGGAAGAGTCTCGAAGACCTGGAAATTCGAGCCGACTACACCCTGGCCTTAACCGAGTACACCAAGACCGGCCTTTCGATGCTTGATGTCCTTGCGCCGGGAGTTACAAAAGGCTCGACCCTGGCTGCCTGGGCCGCCCAGAGACGCATACCTCGCGAAAACGTGATGGCGATCGGAGACAACTGGAACGACCGTGAAATGTTAGAATATGCCGGTTTACCGGTGGTCATGGACAATGGTGTTGCGGAACTGAAGGCACTTGGTTGGACCACCACGCTTTCCAATGACGAGTGCGGAGTTGCGGAAGCGATTCACCGGCACGTGCTGCGTGACGGCTAGCCCGCTAAACGCGCCTCTGCATTTCAAACTTCGGGACAGGGGAATGCCATGAAGGTTCTGACAGGGGTAGCGATCGTGCTGCTCATGGCCTGTTTCGCCACGGTCACGAGTTCGGCGCAACAGGGGCCTCCGACGGGAGTTGCGCCGATGGGGGGTGCCACGGGGCGCACCCAGGGGCCGCCGAGCGTCAGCTCTACCCTGGATTTCCAACTTTCGATCGAAGAGCGCGAGGTCGTCGGTCTGGCCGATGCCATGCCCGAGGACAAGTATTCCTTCGCGCCCACAAACGGAGAGTTCCAGGGTGTACGCACGTTTGCGCAACAAGTAAAGCACATTGCGACTGTGAACAACCGCTTCTTCGGCGCTATTTTGGGTCAAGCGCCGGCGACGCCCGGGTCGCAGTTCGAAGCCGAGAATGGGCCCGATTCGGTTCAAACGAAGGCCCAGATCCTGCAGTACCTGCGCGAGTCTTTTGCACTAGGGCACAAAGCGATTGCCACGATCAATGCGGATAACGCGTTTGCGCCAATCGAGACACAGCCAACGCCATTCTTGCGGACTCGGGCCGCGATTGTGATCTTTGATTGCTCGCATACGATGGACCATTACGGCCAGATGGTCGTCTATTTGCGCGCGAATGGAATTGTGCCGCCCGCGAGCCGTCAGCGGCCGCCCGCGAATCCACCATCGAAGCCGTCGAGCTAGCCGCCTAGCAAATCAACGGTGGACATGATGACATCTCACGCCAGGCTCGTCGGGGCATTGCTCGCCGCCACCGCGCTGTTATCGGCGGCTGGGCCAGCGCACGGGGACTATGCTGTACTGCGTTCGGGCGCAAGATTGCACGTTACAGGCTATGAAGT
>Ga0187779_10001441_pt1 | contig 14828 bp, 11 predicted proteins | sample 1015_Q2_SP10_10__FD_132435 | JGI IMG/M metagenome (GOLD analysis project Ga0187779, IMG submission 132435) | Tropical peat soil microbial communities from peatlands in Department of Meta, Colombia - 1015_Q2_SP10_10_MG | ecosystem: Environmental > Terrestrial > Soil > Wetlands > Peat | place... | reverse complement strand
GCGTTTGCGCGCGAGATTCAGGTAACCGAAGATCCCGTCGTTTTCGTCGTTCGGTCCGGCGGTGAAATAAAGCTTCTGCGGACCGGTCACGGCCGTTTCGGCGTCGCTGATGAATGTGATGGCCCACAGGCCTCCGATGGATATCGGCTTGTGATTCTCATCCTTCACCGTGCCCTTGAAATGTCCGTCGGTGTCGTAGACGTTGATCCTGCCATCCCCGAAGTTGCCGATGAGGATCTGCTCCCCCCGACTTCCCGTTCCGGCCTCGTACTCCGCCAGACCCCAGGGAGAATTCAATGCTCCCTTCGAAGCGAAGCGGTGAATGAGGTGGCCCTCCGTAGAGAAGACATCCACAAAGCCGTTCCCTGGGCCTGCCAGATCATCCATATTGTCCGGCGGTTTGTGCTTGGCAAAGGTCACGAAGAGCCTGCCGTCGATATTGCGGATGTTGAACGGACCGAAATCCTTCGGGATCCACGGATCCTTGAACTTCTTCGTGCTTATGAGTGTAAAGGTCTCATCGTACACGTCGATTTTTCTGTTATGGAAATCGGTCGCATACAGGCGGTTGTGTCCGTCGGCGACTCCAAGTTCCAACCCCTTGTACACCGTCCCGCTGCTTGATTGGTCGGCAACGATAATCGCGTTCGATCCCCCGTTCCACGCGGAGATGATTCCGTCTTCACCGGCAAAAATGAATTTGGCGGGCGCACCCGTCCCGGGGAGAACGAAGTCGGTTGTCCCGTTGAAGACCGCTCCGCTCGGCGCTCCGCCCGTCGTGCTCCCGGTCGTGGGGATATTCACCGGAGGCCGCAGCTGGTTCCCGTTCTTGTCATAGACGAGCGACAGGCTGGAATGATTTGCCGATATCCAGAAGATCCCCGACGGGGTCAGTGCGATCCCCCAGGCGTTCAGCAGATTCACATCAACTCTGTTGGCCGGGATGCTGGTGATGTCCGAGACGAGATTTACCTGGAGGGTATCGAGCGCAATCTTTACCCCGAACGGACTCTTGGCGCCGGTTGCGGTCATCACGCCTCCAGCTGTTCCGGCTCCGCTTGCGGTAGTTGGTGGGGCGTTCACGGAGTCGTTGCTGCACCCCGAAACGGCGATCAAAAAGGCGACGGCGGCGAAGGCCGACAGCCGGAGTGTTTTAAACGCCGAGCATGGGACCATACTCCCTCCTGTGGGTGATTGTTAAAAGTGAATTGCTCGCGGGGGCCGGGCGGGTCGAGCGCAGCCTCCGTCTTGGAAGTGCGTGCTGGGGTGTATACACACTCCCCCCGCGAAAGAGTTCGACCTGATTTACCCCCGGATCTTATCCTCACGGCAAGCGCCTTCCGCGCCTTGCCCGGAAACTCTGCCCCCGTGGGCAAGGCGCCGCAAATCTGCCCCAAATGAAGAATCCGGCCGCCCTTTCGCGTCGAATCCCGCGATCGAGCTGCCCTTAATAGAGCGACCTCTCCCTTAGCCTCCCCTCCAAGCAGCCTCGACAAACAAAAATTGGACTTGACTGGTCGTATTTCCTTATTTATATTTAGACTAATTCTAAATAAGGAAACTGCCCGGCCTAAATAGCCAATAACACATAAAGAAAAAGGGTATCTCTGTGAATTCAGCCTTGAAGGGGATTGCATTTGCCGCGACCATCTTAATTCTCGCCAGGCCCACAGGGGCGCTCAACGCACAGACAAGCGACGAGAAAACGACGCTCGGGGGATACGGGAGCGCAATGTATCAGCGGGATTTCAATCTCAAGGACGCCACCGTGGATCTGGAACGGGTTGTCCTGTTCATCGGGCATGATTTTTCCCGGAAGGTATCACTTGTCTCGGAGCTCGAAATGGAAGACGCGAAAGTCTCCGGCGGCGAGCCGGGCGGAGAGATCGCCTTCGAGCAGGCGTACGTGAAGTTTGCGCTTAACGCCGATCATTCACTTGTGGCGGGGCTCTTTCTGCCCCGCATCGGGATCTTAAATGAAGAGCACCTGCCGACGTCATTCAATGGCAACGAACGCACGCAGGTGGAGACCTATATCCTTCCCTCGACGTGGCGAGAACTCGGAGTCGGCATGTACGGAAGGAACGATCTCCTGCCACTGACCTGGTCGTTCGCCCTGGTGAACGGCCTCAATGCGGCCGGCTTCACCCATGGCTCCCTTATCCGTGAGGGGAGATTTGAGGGAAGAAACGCCAGCGCGAACAACCTCGCGCTCACGGGCGCACTCCAGTACTTTCAGGATCAATTCCGGGTTCAGCTCTCGGGCTATTACGGCGGGACGGTAGGATTGCCTGCCGCTCAGGCCGAGTCGCTGAAGCTGTCTCCCGGTCCCTTCGGAACACCGGTCGTGATCGGCGAGGCGGACGCATCATATGAGATTTCCGGGTTTTCCTTCAGACTTCTGGGAACTCTAGTTTCTATCCCCGACGCCGAGCAGATCAACCAGGCGTATTCGAACAACACTCCTCGTTCCGCATACGGCTTCTACGCAGAAGGTGCCTATAACCTCCTTTGGAGTGCGAGCCAAGCCGCCGACCGCCAGCTCGTTGTCTTTCTGCGACTTGAAAAACTCGACATGAACTCCTCCGTCCCCGCCAACGGGATCTCCGACGGGACGCTCAGGCAGGTCCACCTCATCGGGGGACTGGGGTACTTCCCGCTCTCGAGCGTAGTCATTAAAGCCGACGTGCGGTTCGTGACGACCGGATCACCCTCCGAGGTGATCCTGCCTGTCGGCTTCCCATCGTACCAGACCTCGAACACGTTCCTCAACGTCGGCATCGGATTTTCCTTCTAAGGAGTCTCTGTGGACCGAAGGGCCTTCATTAAATCATCCTGCTCGGCCTGCCTCCTGGCCGCAGCGGGAAGCCTTCCGGAGGCGCTCCTGTCGTGCGCGCCCGGGGCGCCCTACGAGGCCGATGCACCGATGGGCCTCTTGAGGATTCCGGAGTCAATCTTCCAGGAAACCACAGTCCGGATCATCCGCGCGAGAACATTCGACAGCGACATCGCCCTTGAGAAACTCGGAGAATCATCCTACCGGGCGCTCATTCTCCGCTGCACGCACGCGGACAACGAGCTCACGTTCACAGGATCTGCCTTCAACTGCTCGCTTCACGGCAGCACATTCGATCTCCAGGGCACTCCGACGCGAGGGCCCGCACGCCTTCCGTTGCGACAGCTTCCCCTTGAGGTCTCCGCGGGGATGGTCACCGTCCATCTCCCCGCGGGGTGATCGCACCCCCGCTCCGATTGCAAAGCCTGCCGGAAGAACGTATTTTGGACGTTATCCGAAAGCGGAGGCGCGACAATGCGAACAACGCTCACCTGTTTTATTCTCTCTCTTATTCTCTCGTGCCAGCAGATATTGCCGAGAACGCTCTACGGCCAGGCAAAGGGCGGTCTCTCTTTAGAATGGATGTTTACGGGGGGGCCGGAAAGGGTTGCATCAGTCCCGTGCACGAGCTGGCTCTCCGACGGCCGGCTGCTCCTGTACGATACACTCGTCGCAAGTGGTAACAGAGCGATGGAGATGATCGATCCGGCTACCGGATCACGCACCTCCGCCGTGGATATGCCTGCTGCCCTGGCCTCTCTGGGCTCACTTCTCGGGCCCGCTGAGACTCCTGCCCTTCTCCCATGGCCGCAAAGCATTAGCAGCTCGGGAACGAAGGCGCTCTTCGCGTTCAACGGGGACATATTCATCCTTGATCTGCCCACTGCACGATTTCTGAGGGTCACGGAGGGCGAAGACATCGGGAGCTCCGCCAGCCTTTCGCCGGATGGGAAGCTTGTCGCATACGTACGCGAAAACGACTTGTTCGTACGTGAGCTCGCCCGGAAGGGGGAACGTCGGCTGACCTTTGACGGATCGCCGACGCGCTTGAACGGCCGTTTCTCCTGGGTGTACTGGGAGGAGATATTTGGACACAAGGAGATGGCCTACTGGTGGTCCCCGGACTCCCGTCGCCTGGCGTTTCTCCAGAGCGACGAGTCGGCGGTGAGCACCATGAGCTTCACCGACTTTCAGCCGTATCAGCCGCGCGTGATCACGCAGCGCTATCCGAAGGCGGGGAGTGCGACTCCGCGCGTTCGCCTCGGGATCGTCTCCGCAACCGGCGGAGAGGTGCATTGGATGAAAATCCCGGCGACATCATATGAGTACCTGACGGGAGTCACCTGGCTCCCCATCGCCGACTCGGTGGCCGTCCAGACGATGAACCGTGCCCAGACTAGGGTCGATCTATATCTCGTCGACGGCAGGACGGCAGAAGCCTCCCACGTGCTCGCGGAAACGGACAGCGCCTGGGTGCATATGTACACGCCGCTTTTTCTCAAGAGCAAGCCCGAGCTGCTCTGGATCTCCGACCGGAGCGGATACGCACACATCTACCGCTACGGTCTGGACGGATCGCTGAAAAATCAGATCACGAGCGGGAAGTGGTCGCTGCGCCCGTTCGGCACCCGGGCAATCTACGAAGAGAGCCCGGTCCTCGCGCTTGACGAAAAGGAGTCCCGCGTATACTTCTGCGCGGGCGAGCATTCTTCCCTGGAGCGGCACCTGTACAGTGTTTCTCTCACAGGGGGAAAACCCCGCCGGATTTCCGAGAGTGAAGGTGTTCACCTGGCGCACTTCAGCCCCGACGGCAGGTATTACGTCGATGCCACATCGAACGTCAGAACCCCTCCCGAGCTTTCTCTCAATAAAGCAACGGGCGAGCGGATCAGAACACTCTCCTCCCCCCGCCAGAGTGCCCTGGACGGACTTTCCATGCGTTACCCATCCTTCTTCAGCATTGCGGCCAGAGATGGATTCGAACTTCCAGCACAGTTAAGCACCCCGGCGGATTTTGACTCGTCGAAGCGCTATCCGGTCATCATGTACGTCTATGGCGGACCGGAAGCCCCTTCAGTCTCGAATGAGTGGAACGGGAACGCATGGTCCGAGTCGATCTATTATGACCAGCTGCTGCTCCGCGCAGGATATCTGGTTTTCTCAGCAGATAACAGGAGTTCTGCCAGTATTGGAAAGGTGTTCGAGAAGAGCATTCAGGGGCAGATGTACGGAGACGTTGAGCTCGGCGACCTCGTTGCCTCGGTACGCTGGCTTAAGGCACAGAAGTACGTCGACACGAACCGGGTGGGCATCTGGGGTTGGAGCGGCGGGGGCATGTACACGCTCCTCGCCATGACGCGGACTAAGGAGTTCGCTTCGGGAATCGCTGTCGCTCCCGTCACCGACTGGCACTTCTATGACGCGAAATGGGCGGAGATGCCGATGAAGCGTCCCGTGGATAATCCTGAAGGGTACCAGAAGACATCTCTCCTTGCCCGCGCGAAGGACCTTCACGGGCGGTTGCTCATGGCGCAGGGGACCTATGACGACAACGTGCACCCGCAGAACACCCAGGCCTTCCTCAACGAACTGATCTCCGCGGGGATCCTTGTCGACGTGATGATCTATCCAATGCGCAAACACACCATCGATGATGGACCGGCAAGGATCCATCTCTATAGAACAATGCTCGATTTCTGGACCCGGACCATCCCTTCAGGCGTGAGATAAAAGGGGAAACACCCGGGCCGTCGTCGGGTGAATTGCCGCCGGACACGGGTCGGCGCATGGGCATAGCTCGCTTCACCCCCCCCAAAAAACAGCTGTCCTGGCGAGTTCGCGTGGGCAGAGAAAGTGCGGATTTCTTGACTCTGAGGCCCGAATGAGTTAAATTTTTCATTCAGGCCGGCGGCACGGCCTTGGAAACGGGCGCATCTACGGTGGGAGAGTGCATTCCTTGGGAAAAGGTCCCGAGCAGGCCACAGGTAAGGACCGGGCGGAGCAACAGAAGCTGCGCTCGGGAGGGGAGATCCCCCGTCACATAGCGATCATCATGGACGGGAACGGGCGTTGGGCCAAGAAGCGAGGGCTCCCGCGGATCGCCGGACATACCGAAGGTGTGGAATCCGTCCGCGACACGGTCGAAGCGTGCGGCCAGCTCGGCGTGCAATATCTGACCCTGTATGCTTTTTCGACCGAGAACTGGAAACGCCCCCAGGAGGAGGTTTCGCTCCTTATGCGCCTCCTGCTGAAGGCGCTCAAGGACGAGACCGATCGCCTGCACACCAACAACGTGCGGATCCAGGCCGTCGGCGAGATTGCCGCCCTGCCCCAGGAAGTCCAGAACGAACTGCTCGAGGATATTCAGAAGACGAAGGATAACACCGGCCTGACACTCGTGCTTGCCCTGAGCTACAGCGGCCGGTGGGACCTGACGCGCGCCGTCAAGCGCATCGTCCATGCCGCCGCGGAGCGGCGCATCAGCGAGCAGGAGATCAGCGAAAGCCTGGTGGCCTCCTTCCTCTCCACGGCCGGGATCCCCGATCCTGACCTCCTGATCCGCACCAGCGGCGAATTCCGGATCAGCAATTTCCTCCTCTGGCAGCTCGCCTACACGGAGATCTCCATCACCACGAAGTACTGGCCAGGGTTCCGGCGCGACGAACTGTATGCCGCGATCCGAGACTACCAGAAGCGCGAACGGCGCTTCGGCATGGTGAGCGAACAAGTCCGCCCGGCACCGTCCGAAGACGTCCGCGTCGGCCGTCTGTACAAGAGCGTCACGGGACCCTGATCGTATGAAGAATGTGTTTGTTGTGCTGGTCTCCGCCTGCACTCTGCTGAGCTCGGCCCTCCTCGCGCAGCAACGCAACGCCTCACAGGAGATCTACAAGATCCTCGGCATCTCGGTCGACGGCAATGCTCTGGCCGATCCTGCGGCCATCATCGCCAACTCCGGACTCAAGATCGGCGACGAAGTGATGATCCCAGGGGATCAGGTCGCTCAGGCGGTCCGCCGACTCTGGGGCCTCAAGCTCTTCGATGACGTTCAGATCTCGATCGACCGGAAGATGGCCAACGGCATCTACCTGCTGATCACGGTGAAGGAACTCCCGCGCTTTGACCGCACGGAGTTCTCCGGACGCAAGGAGATCAGCGAGGACGATATCAACAAGAAGATCAACCTCGTCAAGGGGCAGGTGTATCCGCCGCAGGAGTCCATGCGCATCCAGAAGGAGATCAAGAAGCTCTATGAGAAGGAGGGATACCTCCTGGCGAAGATCACCGTCGATCCGGTCCCCATGGACTCGACCAAGAACCGTCTCATCCTCAAGATCAACATCGACGAGGGGAAGGAAGTACAGGTCGAACACATCGACTTCCAGGGGAACACGGCATTGACCGATGGCGATCTCCGCGGCGCAATGGACGAGACATCCGAAAAGCGCTGGTGGAAATTCTGGTCCTCGGCCAATTTCGACCGCAAGAAATACGACGAGGACAAGAAGAAGATCGCCGAATTTTACCGGAAGAACGGCTACCGCGACGCGCAGGTCGTGAGCGACTCGATCTGGTATTCGCCGTCGAAGGAAAACATGGACATCCTCATCCGGGTGCACGAGGGCGCGCAATACCGGATCCGCAACATCACCTGGCAGGGGAATACCGTCTATTCGGCCGAGCAGCTCAACGCCCGTCTGGGGATGGTCACGGGCGACATCTATGACTCGGAAAAGTTCGACCATAATCTTCGGGGCAACGAGTCGCAGAACGACGTGGCCTCGCTCTATCTGGACAACGGCTATCTGCGGGTCAACCTTGAGCCGACGGAAACGCGCGTCGGCGAGGACTCCGTCGACATCGCCATCAACGTCTACGAGATGAACCAGTTCCGGATCGGGCACGTCAACATCAAGGGGAACACCAAGACCCAGGAGAAGGTCATCCGGCGCGAGCTCTACACGCGGCCGGGCGACTTCTTCAGCCGGGAAAAGATCATGCGGAGCATCCGGCAGCTTTCGGTCCTGAACTACTTCAACCCGGAGAAGATCAAGCCGGATTACAATCTGGCCGACGACAAGACCGTCGACCTGAGCTATGAGGTTGAGGAAAAGTCGAGCGACAACATCAACGCATCGGTCGGCTACAGCGGGTACTTCGGCGTGACGGGTGCCCTGGGATTCACGATCAACAACTTCTCCATCGCCGAGCCGTTCAGCGGAGGCGCCGGGCAGATACTCAATTTTGAATGGCAGTTCGGGGAAGGGAACCGCTTCCGCACCTTCAGCCTGGGATTTACCGAGCCCTGGCTCTATGGTGAGCCGACGCTGCTGGGGGTCACGCTCTTTGACACGCGGCAGATTTACACGTTTGACCTGCAGCAGACGGGAGCCTCCGTGCGCGTCGGGCGCCGGTTCAAGTGGCCGGACGACTTCTTCCGGGGCGACTGGATCGTCAACGCGCAGGCAAACGATATCCGCAACGGCGGCGGATACTACCACGAGGGACGCACGACGCAGTTTAGCGTTACGCAGATCATCACGCGGAACAGCATTGACAATCCGATCTTTCCGACGGTCGGGTCGAACGTCTCCCTTTCGATTGAGCTCTCCGGCGGCCCGTTCCTGCCAGGCAATATTCAGTTCACCAAGTGGCTCTTCAACTCGGAGTGGTACATGCCGCTGTTCAACAGCAGCCGCATGGCGCTCTACCTGAGCTCCAGCTACGGCTACCTTGCACCGATCAACGGTTCGATCATCAACCCGATCGACGAGTTCATCATGGGTGGGACCGGGCTCGGCTATGTCGCGACGACGCCGCTGCGCGGGTATGAGGACCAAACCATCGGCGTGCATAATTCCTCCGGCTACGTCGTCTACGGAAACGTGATGACCAAGCAGACGCTCGAGGTCCGCTTGGCTGCCACCCTCAACCCGATTCCGATTTATTTTCTCGTGTTTGCGGAAGGGGGGAACATTTTCAATACGCTTGCGGAAGCGAACTTCTTCGACCTGAAGAGGTCCGCTGGATTCGGGGCGCGCCTGCAGATCCAGCCCATCGGCCTTCTCGGCTTCGACTACGGGTACGGCTTCGACAGCCCCACGCCGGGGATCACGACCCCGTCGGGCTGGCATTCCCACTTCCAATTCGGACGGGGCTTCTGATTTTCTCGGGATACCAGTGTTGCACCATTTGCAGTATTAACTCTCAAATCTCAACTCTTGATCGGGGTCATCGTGAATACTCGTGTTCTCTCCCTCCTTGCCGCCGTCGTGATTCTGGGCGGCGGGCTCGCAGGCGCACAACAGCGCATCGCGTACGTCAATTCCAGCAAGATCTTCCAGGAGTATCCGGCCGCGCAGGATGCGCAGAAGCGCATCGATGCCATCGGTAATCCGATGCGGGACTCGCTTGAAGGAATGCAGAAAGATCTCCAGGCGCGTGTCGATGAGTACCAGAAGAAGGAGGCGCTCTTTAACGACGCAACCAAGAAATCCGAACAACAGAAGCTCCTGGATCTCGAACGGGCAGTCCAGGAATATCGGAACACCAAATTCGGGCAGGACGGCGAACTGGCGAGGGAGACCGAGCGGATCATCAACCCGATCCGGGATCGAATCAAGGCGGCCATCGCGGTCGTCGCGAAGGAAGAACACTATAATTTCGTCTTCGACAAAACCGAACAGATCCAGATCCTCCTGTACGGGGACGCGAAGGACGACATCACGTTCAAGGTCATCGACAAGCTCAAACGCGGTAAGTGATCAAACGGCTGGAGAGGGGTGGAATGAAACGGACGAGAGGAATCGCTCTGCTGCTGGTCCTGGCCTGCGCCAGTGCCGCGGCGCAAATGAAAATCGGCCACATCAATTCCGAGACCATCATGCAGACGCTCCCGGAAGCGATTGACGCGCAGAAGGCGATCGATGCACAGGTCGCCGCTTGGGAGACGGAGCTTCAGAAGATGCAGGCCGACTGGAAGAAGAAGTTCGAGGACTACGACAAACGCAAGCTCATCCTCACCGAGCAGGTCCGTGCGGACAACGAACGGGAACTGCGCGAGCTTGATCAGAGCATCACCGACTTCCGGAACAAGAAATTCGGCCAGAACGGCGAGCTGTTCCAGAAGCAGAACGAGGTGATGAAGCCGATCCAGAACAAGATGTTCAAAGCGATCGAGGACATCGCCAAGGACGAAGGGTTTGACTACGTCATCGACCGGAGCGGAGAAATCCTCGTCCTGTACGCGAACGACAAGTATGATCTGACCCAAAAAGTCCTGCAACGCATGCAGACTTTTGGCAAATGACGGATCCCCTTCGCCCATGATGACTATTCGGGACATCGCCTCGCGAGTGAAAGCCGAGATTGAGGGTGATGCCTCGATGCAGATCCGGGACGTCGCGAAAATTGAAACGGCGTCTTCAGGCGAAATTACCTTCCTGGCCAATCCGAAGTATCTGAAGTACCTCGAGGGGACGGGCGCCTCCGCGGTGATCGTGAGCCGCACGGTCAAAGCGCCTGAACGTCCCAAGGGGCCGGTGCTCCTGCGCGTGGACGATCCATACACCGCCTTCCTGCAGGTGATCCTCCTCTTCCACCCCGTGGGAGACCCCCTGCCGGAGGGGATCCACCCGACGGCGGTCGTCGACCCGTCCGCCAAACTCGGCCGCAATGTTCGTATCGGGGCCCTGGCGTTCGTGGGGGAGCGCGCCACGATCGGCGACGGCACGTTCATCATGCAGGGGACGGTCATCGGGAGCGACGCGCACGTCGGAGCGCACACGCTGCTGTACGCGAACGTCACCGTTCGTGAGGGATGCCGCATCGGCGAACGGGTGATCATCCATTCGGGGACCGTTATCGGAAGCGACGGCTTTGGGTTCGCGCCGAGAGGGGACGGGACGTACGAGAAAATCCCCCAGCTCGGGATCGTCGTCATCGGCGACGACGTCGAAATCGGCGCCAACTGCGCCGTCGACCGGGCGACGCTGGGCGAAACCCGCATCGAGCGCGGGGCGAAACTCGATAACCTGATCCAGGTGGCGCACAACGTCGTGATCGGGGAGCACACCGTGATCGCGGCCCAGGCGGGAATATCCGGCAGCACCAAGATCGGCAAGCGCAACATGGTCGGCGGCCAGGTGGGCTTCACCGGCCACCTCGAGATCGCCGATGACTCCAAGTGGGGCGCGCAGGCGGGGGTCCACCGGTCGGCGAAAACACCGGGGGGGACATACCTGGGAACGCCGGCGGTCCCGTTCCGCGAAGCCTCGAAAATCATGGGCGCCTGGTCGCAGCTGCCGGATGCCCTGCAGCTGATCCACGAGCTGGCGCGCGATGTGCAAGCGCTCCGTCAGGAAATCGAACGGCTCAAAAACGCCCCCTAACGCGCGCACCCGGCCACGCGCGTTCTTTGGCGAATCCACACCATCACTTCGGGAGTCCACATGCTCGTCCAACAGCGAACGATCATGCAGCCGGTGTCCATGAGCGGCATCGGCCTCCACACGGGGAACGTCTCGACCATGACGTTCAAGCCCGCGCCGGAGAACTACGGGATCCGGTTCCGCCGCATCGACCTCGGCGGCTCGCCGGAGGTTCCGGCCGACGTCGACCATGTGGTCGATATCTCCCGCGGCACGACGATCGAGGTCGGGGAGGCCCGGGTACACACGGTCGAACATGTGATGGCTGCTCTGGTGGGACTTGAGATCGACAATGTGCTTATTGAGCTCGACGCGAACGAGCCGCCGGTGGGTGACGGGAGCGCCAAGCCGTACGTCGACGCGCTGATGAAGGCCGGCTTTGTGAAGCAGGAGGCGGCAAAGGACTATCTGATCATCGACCAGACGGTCCATTACCACAACGAGGAAAAAAAGGTCGACATCGTTGCTCTGCCGACCGACGACTTCCGGATCACCGTCATGGTGGATTACAACAATCCGGCGCTCGGAAGTCAGCATACGGGCCTGTTCAACCTCGAGAAGGAGTTCGTAACCGATTTCGCTCCCTGCCGGACCTTCTGCTTCCTGCACGAGGTCGAGGTGCTGCACTCCCAGGGGCTCATCCGGGGAGGAAACCTGGATAACGCGATCGTCATCGTCGACCGCGAGCTCGATCAACCGGAAATCCAGCGGATCAGCGGGAAGCTCGGCATCAAAGATGCCGTGATCCTCGGCAGCAATGGAGTGCTGAACAACCGCCCGCTTCATTTTCCCAATGAGCCCGCGCGGCACAAGCTGCTCGATGTCATGGGCGACCTGGCGCTGATCGGCGTGCCGCTGAAGGCCCAGATCCTTGCCGCCCGGCCCGGACACGCGAGCAATATCGAATTCGCGCGGATGGTCCGGAAGCTCTATCAGCAGAAGAAACTGATCCGCCGGTTCCAGCACGAGCGCAAAGAGGGAGTGGTCTTCGACATTAATGCCATCAAGAAGATCCTCCCGCACCGCTACCCGTTCCTGTTGATCGACAAGATCATCGACTTCCAGATCGACGAGAAAATCGTCGGCGTCAAGAACGTGACGGCGAACGAACCATTCTTCGAAGGCCACTTCCCCGGCCAGCCGGTCATGCCCGGCGTCCTGATCCTCGAGGGCATGGCGCAGACCGGCGGTATCCTCCTGCTGAACGGGATCGAGAACCCGGGAGACAAACTGGTGTACTTCATGTCGATCAACAACGCGAAATTCCGGCGTCCGGTCCTCCCGGGCGACCAGGTGGTCTTTGAGCTGACGATGGTCAGCCGCAAGAGTCGCATCTGCCAGATGAAGGGTCTGGCGTTCGTCGAGGGGAATCTCGTCGCCGAAGCCGAAATGATGGCCTCGATCGTCCCCCGCTCCGGAGCCCAGGGCGAAGGCGCCGGAGGCAACGGCACGCCCTCAAACCCGCTGTCCCGCTCCACTCCCACAATGAACTAGAGCTTTTCTATGAGCGTTCAGATCGATCCGCGTGCCGCGGTGAGCCCCGAGGCTCACCTCGGCACGAACGTTTCCATCGGTCCCTTCACGATTGTGGAAGCCGGGGCCGTGATCGGCGATGGGACGACCGTCGACGCCAATGCGCTGATCGCATGCGGGGCGCGCATCGGCAAGGACTGCCATATCCATCACGGCGCGGTCGTCGGCCACGCGCCGCAGGATCTGAAGTACGGCGGGGAGCCGACGACCTGTGAGATCGGCGACCGGACCACCATACGGGAATATGCGGTCTTTCACCGGGGCACGGGCCCCGGCGGGCGCACACGCATCGGGTCGGACTGCTTTCTGATGGCCTACACGCATATCGCGCACGACTGCGAGCTCGGGAACCACGTCATCATGGCCAACGCGGCGATGCTTGCCGGCCATATCCTGATCGAAGACTGGGTCACCATCGGCGGGATCACGCCCGTGCATCAGTTCGTGCGTATCGGCCAGCATGCGATGATCGGTGGTGGACTTCGCGTCCCCAAAGACGTTCCTCCGTACATCCTGGCAGGAAATGAGCCGCTCGCATTCGAGGGCTTGAATTCCGTCGGGCTCCGCCGCCGGGGGTTCACTCCCGGGGCGATCGATGCGCTTGACCGGGCCTATACGTTGATCTACCGGTCCGCATTGAATGTCTCGCAGGCGGTGGCCAAAATCCGGGGAGATTCCTCCCTCACGGCCGTGCAGGAGGTGCAGAACGTTCTCGAGTTCATCGGCAAGAGCAAGCGCGGGATTCTCTCGGCCCCGCGCCTGAAGCACTGATGGAGCGGGGTGCTTGGACATTCCTGGACACCGGCGAGAATACCGGTGCCTTCAACATGGAGCTCGACGAGTCGCTGGCCCGCCAGCTTGCAACAGGTGAATCCTCTCCTGTTCTCCGCCTCTACCGCTGGAAACCCTGGGCGATTTCGCTCGGACACCATCAGGAGGCTTCCGAGATCGACGGGACACTCTGCAAGAGAGACGGGATCGACCTGGTGCGCCGACCGACCGGAGGGCGCGCAATCCTCCACGCCGAGGAGCTCACCTATAGCGTGGTGATGAAGGCCGGGCGAAGGAGCATTCTGCAGGTCTACAACGACATCAGCCAGGCGCTCGTGCGAGGCCTCGCAGCCTACGGCGTCGAGACGTCGCTTGAGAAGTCGCAGCCCAACTTTGCAAAGGAATACCGCACGCCGAATGCGGTCCCATGCTTTTCGAGTTCGGCGCGCTATGAGATCGAGTACCGGGGCCGTAAGCTGGTCGGAAGCGCGCAGCGCCGCTTGTCAGAGGGCGACGCCGACGTCGTCCTGCAGCATGGATCGATACTCTGCGGAAGCGCCCACGTGCGCCTCGCCGACTACCTCGCTAAGCGCGCGCACCGGGAGGAGATTCGCACCGCGCTGCGCGAGAAGACGGCAAATCTCCAGGAGATCACCGGAGAGACGGTCGACATGGCACGCCTGGCGCAGTGCATCCGGCACGGATTTGAAGAGGCCTGGCAGGTTCGCTTCCGGACCGGCGCCCTACCCCATCCACATATGGCACTGACATGAACGCTCCAGCAGCAAGTGCGCAGCGCGTCGTCACGACGAAGACCGTCCTGACGATGAAGAAGACCGGCGAGAAAATCGCCATGCTCACCGCGTACGACTTTCTGACGGCCCGCTTTCTCGACCAGGTGGGAATCGATATTATCCTGGTGGGCGATTCTGTCGGCGAGGTTGTCCAAGGACACCAGAGCACGCTCCCGGTGACGGTCGATGACATGATTTACCACGCCAAGGCCGTCAAAGCCGCCGTGAGGAATGCGCTCATCGTCGTCGACATGCCGTTCATGAGCTACCAGACCAACCTGGACGATGCGGTGAGGAATTGCGGGCGCGTCATGAAGGAAGTGGGGGTCGGTGCGGTCAAGATCGAGGGAGGGGAATACGTCGCAGAGATCGTCCGTCACCTGGTCCGGATCGGTATTCCGGTCATGGGGCACCTCGGGTTGACGCCGCAGGCGATCAACCGGTTCGGCACGTACGAAGTCCGGG
>Ga0187779_10001439_pt1 | contig 14848 bp, 12 predicted proteins | sample 1015_Q2_SP10_10__FD_132435 | JGI IMG/M metagenome (GOLD analysis project Ga0187779, IMG submission 132435) | Tropical peat soil microbial communities from peatlands in Department of Meta, Colombia - 1015_Q2_SP10_10_MG | ecosystem: Environmental > Terrestrial > Soil > Wetlands > Peat | place... | reverse complement strand
TGATAGAGCATCAGGGCGCCGTCGTAGGCCGTCTTCTCGTCGCCCATCATCGGCTCGGCCCGCGCGATCAGGTCGTTCGCCACGGCCGTCTGCTTCCGGACCAGCTGGACTACCTGGGCGTTGAACTGGCCGTACTTCTCATCGGACTCGGTGCCGACCGGCCCCGAGATGATGAGCGGCGTGCGCGCCTCGTCGATGAGGATCGAGTCCACCTCGTCGATGATCGCGTAGTGGTGGCCGCGCTGCACCCGCTGGTCCAGCGCGAAGACCATGTTGTCGCGCAGGTAGTCGAAGCCGAACTCGTTGTTCGTGCCGTAGGTGATGTCGCACCGATACGCCGCGTGCCGCTCGGGCGACGCGGGTTCCGTGTCGTCGATGCACCCCACCGTGAGCCCGAGCCACGTGAACAGGTGCCCCATCCACTGCGAATCGCGGCGCGCCAGATAGTTGTTCACCGTGACGAGATGCGCGCCGTGCCCGGGGAGCGCGTTCAAGTACAGCGGCAGCGTGGCGACGAGCGTCTTGCCTTCCCCGGTCGCCATCTCGGCGATCTTCCCCTGGTGCAGCACGATCCCGCCGATCAGCTGCACGTCGTAGGGGACCATATCCCACTTGAGCGTGTGGCTCGTGACGACGACTTCGCTCGTGAGGAGCCGGCGGCAGGCCTCGCGTACCGTCGCAAACGCCTCGGGGAGCAGGTCTTTCAAGACGGCTTCGGTCTCGCGTTCGAGCCCGCTCTCCGCCTCCCGGAGGGTGCGATCGAGCGCGGCGCGCTCGTCGGCGTCGGGGCACGCGTGCTTGGCCTCCTTCAGGCGCGCGACGTCCGCGGTGAGTGCGCCCGTGCGCTCCGCGAGCACACCGCGGAATTTCGCGGTCTGCGCCTGAATGACGGCGTCCGGCTCACCCTTGAGACGCTGCTCATGCTCGTGAATCGCGTCCACAATGGGCTGAATCCGCTTGAGCTCGCGCTCGAAGCGGGTGCCGACGATCTTCGTGACCAGGTTCTTGAGCATCAACCCTCGAAGCGATACAACCCGTGGGCGGCGATATACTCGCGCACCGCCTCCGGAACGAGATACCGAATGGAGCGTCCCTGCGCGACGCGCTCGCGAATGGCCGTCGCGGAGACATCGAGCGCGGGCACCGGGATCGTCCGGCTGACCATGCGATGCGACGGTGCCCCGCTGCCGGGGCGCGCGAACCCGACGATCTCGACCAGGCCGGGCAACGCCTCAGCCTCGTGCCAGCTCGACAGCTCTCCGGCCGCGTCCGCCCCTAGCAATAACACAAACCGGTTTCCGGGCTCACGCTCCGCCAGCGCGCGCAGGGTGCGCACGGTGTACGACGGAGCCGGCAAGGTCAGCTCGATCCGGTCGACGCGAAACCGCGGATTCCCCTGGACCGCGAGCTCGAGCATCTCCGCGCGCTGCTCGGGAGTGGCGCCGCGACCTCCCCGCTTGAACGGCTGCTCGCGCGCGGGGACGAATCGCACGGCGACGCCGAGCGCATCCGCGGCCGTCTCTGCCGCCGCCAAGTGGCCGATGTGCACCGGGTCGAACGAGCCCCCGAACAACGCCTCCACGCTACTGCGCGCCGACGCTCGCGTCCGCGGGGCAGTGGCGGTCGATGCCGTCGGTCTGCGGGTAGAAGCGTCGCAGGTTGGCGCAGGCCTCTTTCAGCTCCTCCGCGTACCCGATGGCGCGGTAGCTGTCCACGAGGCGCAGCAACGCATCCGACACCCGCGGCGTGTTGGGGTAGTTGGCGATCACGTCCTTGAAGTAAATGATCGCGGAATCGTAGGCGCGGCGCCTGTAGTAGAACGTGCCGTTCTTGTAGTCCTTCTCGGCAAACCAGTCGTTCAGCTGCCGAATCCGGGCCTCCGCCCGGACGGCGGCGTCCGTGCCCGGGTAACGCCCGATCAGCTCCTGATACGTCGCGAGGGCGGTTTCGCCCCCCGAAGGATCGAGCTCGGGGCGGCGCCAGAGCCGCATGTTCGCGTCGCCCGCCCGCAGCAACGCAAGCGGCGCGTATTCGGTGTTCGGGTACTCGTCGGCTACCTTGTGGAATTCAAGACCGGCCGCGAGACCTTCGCCCATCTGCAGGTCGCACTCGGCGATGAGGTAGCGCAGCTCCGCCATCTCCGCTTCCGCGGGGTTGAGGTCGAACTGGGCGCGCCGCAGCCGGACGATCGCCTGCGAGTAGTCCCCGTGACGAAACGCGGCGAGGCCGTCCGCCATGTCGGTGGCCGTGCCGTGAAGGGCGCGTGTGACCGGCGGCGTCCCCCAGCACGCGGAGAGCACGCCGAACCCTGCGAGCCACCAATAGCGAAATACTTTCATAGTTGATTGGGCGACCCTGTGGCCGTGCCGTCCGCCTTCCCTAATGAGTTGATCTTTTGCTGCGCCTGCGCCGAGATGCTGTCGGTGGCGTTCGCGCCCGCGATCGCTTGGCGATAGCTCTCGAGCGCCCCCGGCATGTCCCCCTGCGCCAGGCGCACATCTCCGAGCCCGAGGTATGCGGCGCGGGCGACGTCCGCCGGCGCGCCGGGCGCGGCGGCGCGCTTGAACCAGCTCTCCGCGTCGGCGGGCTTCCCCTGCGCCAGGCGTGCCTGTCCCTCGAGCAGCGTACACCAACTCAGCCCCTCGCGTGCCGCGTCGCTCACGCCGGGCTCCCGCTGTCGCCGAATGACGCCCTCGAACATCGGCACCGCCGTACCGCAATCCTTCGTCCGGGCGGCCGTCATTCCCAGCAAGAAGAGTAACGAATCGGCGCTTCGGCCGTCGGGGGCGGCCGCGACCGCGCTGGGCAGCAGGCTCATGGCGCCGGCCGTATCGCCCCGGTCCACCGCGTCTAAGGCCGCGAGCTTCGCGTACTTGCCCAGGGGGCGTGTCGGGGTGATCGCCAGCAACGCCCGCAGCACCCCCGCCAGCGCCAGCCGGTCGTTCGCCGCCAGGGCCGCCCGCGCCACGCGTTCGAGGTCCTCGGCGGCCTCCGTCGTGCGCGAACGATCCCGCTCAGCGAGCGCGCGGTATTCCGCCGCGGCGAGAGTGAAGTCCTGCGTGTGCACGGCCGCGGCGCCGGTCTTCGCGTGCAGGTCGGCGCTGGCGTGGGCCTTGAGCGCGAGGCGATATTCGGCGAGGGCGTCGCGATACGCTCCGCCCGCGTACGCCCGGTCTCCGAGCTGCTCGTGGTCGGCGGCGCTGTGCGCGCAGCCCGCCGTCACGAGGAGGACCATCATGAGGCGCCTCACGACGGCTTGCGGCGACGTCCCCCCTGAGCCGCACCGCCTCCCCCGCCCTTGCCGCGCCGGCTCTTCCCCGCCTGCGGCGCGCCCGGCTCCTCGAGACCGGCACCGACCCCGACCGCCATCGCACCCACATCGGTGCGGTCCAGCATCGCGAGGTAGGCCTCGATGCGCGGGTCCTCGGGGTGGCGCTCACGGCACTCCGTCCAGACGGCCCGCGCCGCGAGGCCGTCGCCCGCGAGATAACAGGCGAGCCCGAGCATCGCGGAGGCGTCGAGATAATTCGGGCGCTCTTTCAGGATGATCGCGAATTGCTCCCGCGCGTCGAGCGCGCGGCCCGCCTGCAACAGGAGACGACCCAGCTTGTACCGCAGATCCTGAAACCCGGGGCCGAGCATCAAGGCCTCTTCGTACTGCCGGATCGCCTGATTGATCCCTCCGGCTTCGATATACGCTTCGCCGAGGGCCGCGTGTTGATTGGCGAGTTTGGCCGCGACATGGGTCGGGAAGCCCTCGCGCGTCCCACTCGCCTTCGCCGCCCGGTGCAGCATTTCTTCGGCTTCCGCCTCGCGCCCCTGCTCGTTCAGGATGATCGCGCGATGAATCAGCGCCTCGATGTAGCGGGGATTCAGCTCGAGCGCGCGGTCGAATTGCGCCAGCGCGCTCTCCGGCTGGCCGACGAGCGAGTACGACAGGCCGAGGAGGTGGTGGGCGTCCGCGAACGCCCGGCCGGTCGCGAGTACCTCTTCGAGAATATGGATGGCGCCGTAGTAGTCTTGCAGCGCGAAGCGCTCGCGCGCCTGTTCGACCAGATGCTCAGGACTGACGTCCATGGATTGCCTCGTACCAGCGGACGAAGTGCCCAATCCCTTCCTCGATCCCCACCTGCGGCCGGTATCCCAGCTCGCGGCGCGCCCGTTCGAGCTTGGCCGACGTCAGCCGGACGTCTCCCGCCTGCGCCGGCGCCCGCTGAATCCGCGCCGCGCGACCACACGCCTGTCCCAGGAGCGCGATGAGCCGGTCGAGTCGCACGCGCTCACCGCCCCCGAGATTGATGGGGAGACAGGCGGGCCCGTCCCGAGCCGTCCAGTCGAGGGCGGCCACCAGCCCCGCGACGACGTCACTAATATAGGTGTACTCCCGCTCGCTCGAACCGTCCCCGTACATCACCACCGGCTGACCGCGCGCGATGCGGTCCGTAAAGCGATGAATCGCCAGATCCGGCCGCTGGCGCGGACCGTATGCCGTGAACAGGCGCGCGCAGGCAATCCGCATGCCGTACAGGTGGCAGAACACGTGCGCCACGAGCTCCGCGGCGCGCTTGCTCGCGGCGTAGGGGGAAATCGGCTCGACCGCCGGCGCGTCCTCCGCGAACGGCGCGGGCGTGGCATCGCCGTAGATGGACGAGGATGAGCCGAGGACGACCCGCCGGATGCCGGCCGCGCGCGCCCCTTCGAAGACGCGCGCCGTTCCAGTGACGTTCACGGTCATATATCCCGCGGGATCGCTCCGCGACGGCTGCACGCCCGCCTTCGCGGCGAGATGCAGCACCGCGGTCACGCCCTCGAACGGCAACGGATCGCGCGCGATGTCGGCTTCGATCAACCGGAAGCGCGTCTGGGACCGGAGTGCTTCCAGGTTGCGCTCCTTGATCTCGCGCGCGTAGAAGGGGTCGAAGTTGTCCACGCCGACCACCTCGTCCCCGCGCGCCACGAGCGCCTCGCATGCATGGGACCCGATGAAGCCGGCGGCGCCCGTGACGAGGATCCGCCCGCTCACCCCACGATCCCGCGGAAGTACTCGATCGTCCGCCGCAATCCGTCCTCGAGGGACACACGGGGCTCCCAGCCGAGGGTCCCCCGCGCGCGCGTGATGTCGGGTTGCCGGACCTTGGGATCATCCACGGGAAGGGGCCGCTCCACGATCGGGCTCCGACTGCCGGTCAATTTGAGCACGATCTCGGCCAGCTGACGGACAGTGAACTCGTTTGGGTTCCCGATGTTCGTCGGCGCGGCCTCGCCCCGCTCGAACAGCCGGACGATGCCGTCGATCAGGTCGTCCACGTAGCAGAACGACCGCGTCTGCGACCCGTCGCCATACATCGTGAGCGGCTCGCCGCGCAGTGCCTGCACGATGAAATTCGACACGACCCGCCCGTCGTTGGGCCGCATCCGGGGCCCGTACGTGTTGAAGATCCGCACGATCCGCGTGTCGACCTGGTGATAGCGGTGGTACGCCATGGTCATCGCTTCCGCGAAGCGTTTGGCTTCGTCGTAGACCCCGCGGGGGCCGACGGGATTCACATTCCCCCAGTAGCCCTCTGGCTGCGGGTGCACCAGCGGGTCGCCGTACACCTCGGAGGTCGAGGCGAGGAGAAAACGGGCGCCCTTCGCTTTGGCCAGACCCAGACCTTTGTGCGTGCCGAGCGACCCGACCTTCAACGTCTGGATCGGGAACTCGAGATAGTCCACGGGACTGGCGGGACTCGCGAAGTGGAGGACGCCGCCGAACGGACCCGCGAGGTCGATGAAATTGGTGACGTCGTGCTGGATGAACTGGAAGCTCGGGTGCCCCGCGAGATGCGACAGGTTGGCAGGATTCCCGGTGATGAAATTGTCCATCCCGACGACGCTATGGCCTTGAGCGAGGAGCCGGTCGCAGAGGTGCGATCCGAGGAATCCCGCGGCGCCGGTTACGAGGAGGCGCATCCCACCTTGCGGCCGATGCTGTCGTAGGTGAACCCCAGGGCCGCGAGCCGTTCCGGATCGTACAGGTTCCGCCCGTCGACGATGAGCGACCGCGAGAGCAGGCGCTTGATCCGCTCGAAGTCGGGGGTCCGGTATTCGCGCCACTCAGTGACGATTGCGAGCGCGGTCGCGCCTTCGAGCGCCTGATAGGCGTTGGCCGCGTATACGACCCGCTCGCCGAGGTGGCGCCGGGCGGTGGACACGGCGGCGGGGTCGTGTACCCGCACGGAGGCGCCGGACTCGAGCAGGTTCTCGATCAGCGTGAGCGCCGGGCTTTCCCGCACGTCGTCCGTCTCGGCTTTGAAGGCGAGCCCCCACACCGCGATAACCGTCCCGCGGACCTTGCCATCAAGGTGGCGCGTCAGCTTCTCGAACAAGACGCGTTTCTGGCGCTCGTTCGCCGCTTCGACCGCCTGGAGGACCTCGAGCGGCACATCCCGCTCCGCTCCCGTCCGAATCAACGCCCGCACGTCCTTCGGGAAACACGACCCGCCGTACCCCGGCCCCGGGAACAGGAAGGCGCTACCGATGCGGCGATCGCTGCCGATCCCTTTCCGCACCAGCGAAACGTCGGCGCCCACCGCTTCGCACAACCGGGCGATCTGGTTCATGAACGAAATCCGCGTGGCGAGCATCGCGTTCGCCGCGTACTTCGTCATCTCGGCCGAGGGAATGTCCATGAAGATGAGGGGATTCCCGGTCCGCACGAACGGCGCGTACAGCTCCTCGAGAACACGAGCCGCCTCGCCGGAGTCGACACCCGCGACGACCCGGTCGGGTTTCATGAAATCCTCGACCGCGGCCCCCTCCTTCAGGAATTCCGGATTGGAGCAGACGTGAAACGGCACCGGCGTGAGCTTCGCGATCTCCGCCCGGACGCGCTCGGCCGTGCCGACGGGTACCGTGCTCTTCGTGATGACCACCTTGGGGCGGTTCATGTGCCGGCCGATGGTGCGCGCCGCATCGAGCACGTGCCGCAAATCGGCCGACCCGTCCTCGTCGGGGGGCGTGCCGACGGCGATGAAGACGACGTCCGAGCGCTCGACCGCGTCGCCGACATCGGTCGTGAAATGCAACCGCTCCTGCTCCTGATTGCGCGCGACGAGGGGCTCGAGGCCGGGCTCGTAGATCGGCAGCCGGTTCTGGCGGAGGCCCGCGATCTTTGCGGCGTCGAGATCCGCGCCGATGACGTCGTTCCCGGTCTCGGCGAGACACGCTCCGACCACCAGGCCGACGTAGCCGGTGCCGACGACGGCGACCTTCACGCGCCGGTGGGCCCCCCCGGCGCGCGCGCCAGGGCGTTGCGCGTGTCGACGATCGCGGCGGCGTGCTTCACGAGCATCGCGTAGTCGATGTCCGAGTGATCCGTCACGATGATGGCGCAATCCGCGGCGCGGAGCGTGTCGGGCGTGAGGGGCACCGACGTCAGGTCGATCCCGTCCTCGTGGAGCGTGGGCACGTGGGGATCGTGATACTGCACGACGGCGCCGCGCTGCAGGAGCAGGCGGATCACGTCCAGCGCGGGGCTCTCCCGGATGTCGCCAATGTCCTTCTTGTAGGCGACGCCGACGACGAGGATGCGACTGCCCCGCGCCGCCTTGCCCCGCTCGTTCAGCCGGTCCACCAGGCGCGCGACCCAGTACTCGGGCATCTCCGCGTTGATCTCACCCGCCAGCTCGATGAAACGCGTGCGGTAGTTGAGTGTCCGCATCTTCCAGGCGAGGTAGTGCGGGTCGAGCGGGATGCAGTGTCCCCCAACTCCGGGACCCGGGACGAATTTCATGAACCCGAACGGCTTCGTCGCCGCCGCCTCGATGACTTCCCAGACGTCGACGCCGAGCTTGTCGCACACGATCGCCATCTCGTTCACGAGGCCGATGTTCACGCTACGAAATGTGTTCTCGAGAATCTTCACGAGCTCCGCCGCTTCCGTGGACGAGACGGCCACCAGCCGCTCGATCGCCGGCCGGTAGATGGCCATCGTCACCCGGCGGCACGCCTCCGTGATTCCCCCGACGACCTTCGGCGTGTTATGCGTGTTCCACTTCGGATTCCCGGGATCGACGCGTTCGGGCGAGAACGCCAGGAAGAAATCCTGGCCCACCTTCAGGCCCGTGCCTTCGAGCGCCGGGAGCATCAGCTCCCGCGTCGTTCCGGGATAGGTCGTGGACTCGAGCACGATGAGCTGCCCCCGCCGCAGCGTGCGTTTGACGGCGTCGGTCGCCGCGAGCACGTAGCTGACGTCAGGATCGCGGGTCTTCGAAAGCGGGGTCGGCACGCAGATGGAGACGACGTCGGGCTCGTTGAGCCGCGACAGGTCCGTCGTCGCGCTGAAGTGCCCGGACTGGACGAACTGGGCGACCTGCGCGCTCGGCACGTCCTGGACGTGCGAGCGCCGGGCATTGAGGCCGTCGACCACACCCCGGTTGACGTCGAACCCGAGAACGCGGAAGCCCGCCTGCGCGAACTCCATCGCGAGCGGCAGCCCGACGTACCCCAGCCCGACGATTCCGATGAGAGCGGTGCGCTGCTCCGCCTTGGCGACGAGCTCGTCCGCGGGCGACATCGTCCCGGGCGTCATAGGCTCACCGGTCCGCCGCCCGCCGCGAGCGATCGCGACGCGGCATCGAGCACCCGCACGACCCGCACGCCGTCCTCGGCGCTGGCCCGTGGACGCTCCGTTCCGCGCGCCACGCGCACGAAATGCGCGAGCTCGGCGGCCAGCGGCTCCACGCTCGGAATCTTGGGGATGAAGATGTCCCCTTCCCGGATCGCCAGGCTCTCCCCGTACGAGCCGTACTCGGGCGGCCGATCCACCCCCTTGTCGTAGACGCGGAGCTTCTCACGCGTCTCCATGTCGTCGAACACGACCATCTTTCGCGCCCCCACGACCGTCAGTTTCCGTTCCTTGTGCGGATCGAGCCACGACAGCTGGATATGGCCGAGCACGCCGCTCGCGAACTCCATGGTGAGGAATACGACATCTTCAACGCCGGGCTGCAGATAGCTGCGTCCCTGCGCCGCTACGCGAGTCGGCCCCTCGTCGAGCAAGTAGAGTGCCACGGACACGTCATGGGGCCCGAAGCTCCACAAGGCGTTCTCGTCGGCCCGCACCTGGCCCAAGTTCACCCGCAGCCCGTAGAGGTAATAGACCCGCCCGAGCTCCCCCCCCTGCACCAGGGCCCGCAGCCGCTCGACCGCCGGGTGGAAGAGCAGCAGGTGACCCGCGAGAACCGGAACCCCGCTGGCCGCCGCCGCGCGCGCGACCGCCTCCGCGTCGGCCACGCTGAGGGCGAACGGCTTCTCGACAAGACAAGGCTTGCGCGCCTCCACGCATTGCAGAGCGATCCTCGCGTGCGACGCCGCCGGCGACGCCACAATCGCCGCGTCGACGCGCCCGAGCAGGTCCCCGACATCGTCCGTGACGTGCGTACCGGGGTACTGCTGCGCGACCTTGGCGCGCGTGCCGGGGTTCGTGTCGCACACCGCCGTGAGCTGCGCGTCCGCCAACCCGGCGACGGTACGGACGTGGTTCTTGCCCCATGCCCCCGCACCGATGACGCCGAGCCGTAACCGTGTCATCGGTAAAAAGCCCGGATCGCGTCGATCACGTAGTCGAGCTGATCGCGCCGCAGTTCCGGATAGACGGGGAGAGAGATCACCTCGCGGGTCGCCTGCTCCGTGTGCGGGAACCGGCCCGCCCGGTAGCCCAGATGCGCGAAGCACTGTTGCAGGTGTAACGGGATGGGATAGTACACCGCCGACCCGATCCCCTTTTCCTTCAGGTGGGCCTGCAGCGCGTCACGCCGCTCCACGCGCAGCGTGTACTGATGGAAGATGTGCTCATTCCCGGGGGCGACCACCGGCGTACGGACCGCCGCGACGCCGCCGAGCGCCGCACTGTAGTACGCGGCGTGCTCGCGCCGCCGCGCCGACCAGCTCGCGAGATGCGCGAGCTTCGCGAGCAGGATCGCGGCCTGGAGGGTGTCGAGACGCGAGTTCGTCCCCACTTCTTCGTGATGGTATTGCTTCGCGCCCCCGTGCGTGCGGAGCCGGCGCAGCCGTTCCGCCGCCGCATCATCGGAGGTGACGATCATCCCCGCGTCGCCCCAGGCGCCCAGGTTTTTGCTCGGGAAGAACGAGTAGGCCGTCGCCCAGCCCAGCTCGCCCGCCATGCGCCACTCGCCGTCGATCGAGCGGCGGGCGCCGATCGCCTGGCAGGCATCCTCGACGATCGGAATCGCGCGCCGGGCCGCGACGCTCACGAGTCGTTCCATCGCGGCCATCTGCCCGTACAAGTGCACTGGCACGATCGCCCGCGTCCGCGCCGTCAGTGCCGCCTCGACCGCGGCGGGATCGATGTTGAAGGTGTCGGGCTCGATGTCCACGAACACCGGCGTGCCGCCCGCGTTGTGAATGGCGCCCGCCGTGGCGAAGAAGGTGAACGGCGTCGTCACGACTTCGTCGCCGGGCGCGAGCTGCAGGGCCTTGAGGGGGAGCAACAGCGCGTCGGTTCCGCTCGCGCAGGCGATGCCGTGCCGCGCGTGCGACAGCGCGGCGAGCGCGGTCTCGAGCTTGCCCACGGCGGGGCCCATGATGAACTGCTGGGACTCGATCACGGCCTGCATGGCGGGCAGGACTTCGTCCTTGATCGATTGATACTGCGCCACGAGGTCGAGCAGCGGAACGTTCACGAGCTTACCTCGCGGCGCGCGGCGGGGTCACCTGGCGCAGCACGCCTCCCGCTTCCTCGTACGCCGCGCCGCAGGCCGGACAGGCAGCCTTCGCTCCGATGAAGGAGAGGCGCTCGCCGCACTGGCACATCCACCCGACCCGGCGCGCCGGGACGCCGATCATAAGGGCATAGGGAATCACATCGGACGTCACGACCGCGCCGGCCCCGATGAACGCGTATTCCCCGACGGTCACGCCGCACACGACGGTGGCATTGGCGCCGATCGAGGCCCCGCGCCGCACGAGCGTCTTCTCGTAGGTGTGCTTGCGGGAGACATGGCTGCGCGGCGTGCGCACGTTGGTGAACACGCACGACGGACCGCAGAACACGTCGTCGTCGAGCTCCACGCCCTCGTACACCGACACGTTGTTCTGCACCTTGACGTTGTTGCCCAGACGCGCCCCCGACATGACCACGACGTTCTGCCCGAGGTTGCACCGCTCTCCGATCACGGCCCCCGACATGACGTGACAGAAGTGCCAGATCTTGGTGCCCGCTCCGACCTGCGCCCCGGCGTCCACGTAGCTCGATTCGTGGGCGAAGTAGTCGGCCATCTAGACGCCGAGCACCTTGACCTCGAGCGCGAGCTCGACGTCGAGCTTCTTCGCGACCGTCTTGCGGACGTGATCGATGACCTTGAGCACGTCGCTCGCGGTGGCGTTGCCGGTGTTCACGATGTAGTTGGCGTGCAGAATGGACACGTGCGCCCCACCGATCCGGAAGCCCTTCAGGCCCGCCTCCTCGATCAGCATGCCGGCCGTCCGCTGGCCCGAGGGATTCTTGAACACGGACCCACAACAGGGCTGATCGAACGGGGTGCCCACTTTCCGCCAGCGCAGCAGGCGACTCTGCAGCTCTTTCAACTTCGCCGGCGCTTCCTCGCCCAGGCCGAGCTTCGCCTCGAGCACGATGACCTGACCCAGCCCGCTCGTTCGGTACTTGAAGGGAATCTGTTTCCGGTTCAACTGCTTCACCTTCCCCTTCGCGTCCATCACCGTCACTTCCGTCACGACCTCGGCGAACTCCGCGCCGTGCGCGCCGGCGTTCATGTACACGCCGCCGCCCACGGTCCCGGGAATGCCGAGGAAGCGCTCCACGCCCGCGAACCCCGCCTCCGCGGTGCGCCTGGCGAGCAACGGCGTCGGCATCCCGGCTCCGACGATGGCCGTGGCGCCCTTCATTTCGAACTTGTCGATGCCCTTCCCCATCTTGATGACCAGGCCCGGGAACCCGCCGTCCTTGATGAGCACGTTCGACCCGAGGCCCAGCACGAGCCACGGGACGCCCTTCTCCTGGGCGAACTGGAGGGCCTTCGCCACGTCATCGACTTCGGCGGGCGTCAGGAAATAGCGCGCGGGTCCGCCGATCCGATACGTGGTGTAGCGGGCCAGGGGCTCGTTCTCGAGCATCCGCCCCCGAAACTTGATCTTCGGGGCGGGGGGCGGAGGCGGCGGCGCCGCCGGCCGCGCGGCCGGTTTGCCGGGGCTCTTCGCTACGCTCCGACCGCGCGCGACTTGCGACTTTCGGTCGCCGGACTTGGCGCGGGCTGGAGCGGCTTTCCGGGTGCTGTCTTTTCGTGCCATTCCTGGAGACTCCTCACGCTGCCCGTGCTGCTTCGCAGCGCGATGATCGCATCGCACGCGGCGCTGGCGGCGGACATGGTCGTGGTGTAAGGCACTCGGTGCACCAATGCGGTGCGCCGGATGGCAAAATCATCAACTTGCGTGAACTTGCCGAGCGGCGTGTTGATCAGCAGGTGGATCTCGCCCGACATGATCAAGTCATTCGCGTTTGGACGCCCCTCGTGCACTTTGAGCACCGGCTCGGCCGGGATGCCCCGGGCACGCAGGTACTTCTGGGTTCCCTCGGTCGCGAGGATACGGAACCCCATCTCGTGGAATCGCCGCACGATCGGCACGACCGTCGGCTTGTCGGAATCGTTCACGGTCACGAAGATCGTCCCCGACAGCGGCAGCCCGCCCTCCGCGGCCACCTGCGACTTCGCGAAGGCCATCCCGAAACTGTCGGCGAACCCCATGACCTCGCCCGTAGAGCGCATCTCGGGTCCGAGCAGCGTGTCGACCCCCGGCAACTTGGTGAACGGGAACACCGCCTCCTTCACCGCGACGCCGGGGACGGGAAGCTCGTCGGGCAGGCCAAGCTCGTCCAGGCTGCGCCCGACCATGACGGCGGCCGCGAGCTTCGCGAGCGGGACGCCGGTCGCCTTGCTTACGAATGGAATCGTGCGCGACGCGCGCGGGTTCACCTCGAGGACGTAGATCTGCCCGTCCTTGATCGCGTACTGGACGTTGATGAGCCCCACGACGCCGAGCGCCTTGGCGAACGCCTTCGTGTGCCGGCGCATCTCCTCCACCTGCCGGTCGCCGATCAGGTACGGCGGCAGCACGCACGCCGAGTCGCCGGAATGCACCCCGGCGTCCTCGATGTGCTGCATCACGCCCCCGATCACGCAGCGGGTGCCGTCGGAGATCGCGTCCACATCTCCCTCGAACGCATTCTCCAGGAAGCGATCGATGAGCACGGGATGCTCCGGCGCCACGCGCGCGGCGCGCTCGAAGTAGTCCCGCAGCGATCCCTGGTCGTACACGATCTCCATCGCCCGACCGCCCAGGACGTAGGAGGGGCGAATCAGCACCGGGAACCCGATCCGGTCCGCGATGCGGCTCGCCTCGTCGACCGACCGCGCGGTGCCGTTGTCGGGTTGCTTCACGCCCAGGCGACGCGCGAGCCCTTCGAAGCGCTCCCGGTCCTCGGCGATGTCGATCGCATCTGGGCTCGTGCCGAGCACCGGCACGCCGGCCGCCTCGAGCGGCTTCGTAAGGCGGAGCGGCGTCTGGCCGCCGAGCTGGACGACCACGCCCTTGGGCTGCTCCCAGCGGACGATCTCGAGGACGTCCTCGAGGGTCAGGGGCTCGAAGTACAGCTTGTCCGAGACGTCGAAGTCCGTCGACACCGTCTCGGGGTTCGAGTTGATCATGATCGTCTTGTAGCCCAGCTCGCGGAACGCCATCCCGGCGCGGACGCAGCAGTAATCGAACTCGACCCCCTGCCCGATCCGGTTCGGCCCGCTGCCCAGGATGACGATCCCCGTCCCGCCGATCGGCTCCGACTCATTCTCCTCGTCATACGAGGAATAGAGGTAGGGCGTGGACGACGGGAACTCCCCGGCGCAGGTGTCGACGGTCTTGTAGGCGGGATGCACGCCGAGGCTCCAGCGCAGGGCGCGGAAGTCCGCTTCACGCATGGCGCGCAGGCTCGCCAGGTGATGGTCGCTGAACCCCATCCGCTTCATGCGCCGCACGTCGGGCGCGGTCAGCTGGGCCAACCCCGTGAACCACCGCCCCGCCTCGATCAGCTCCTCCAGCTGGTGCAGGAACCAGGGGTCGATGCCCGACGCCTGGGCGATCGCCTCCACCGACATGCCCGCCTCGAGCGCCCGCTTGATCTGGTAGATCCGCTCCGGCGTCGGGGTCCGCAGGGCGACGCGCAGGTCGTCCGGCGAGTCGCTCGTCAACCGGTCGTCGGCGAGGGTCGCCCCCGTCACCCATCCCATGCGCCCCGCCTCGAGGGCGCGCAGCCCCTTCTGGAACGCCTCTTTGAACGTGCGCCCGATCGCCATCGCTTCGCCGACGGACTTCATCTGCGTCGTCAGCCGGAAATCGGCTTTGGGGAATTTCTCGAACGCGAACCGCGGGACCTTCACGACGACGTAGTCGAGCACGGGCTCGAACGACGCCGGCGTGGTGCGCGTGATGTCGTTCGGCAGCTCGTCGAGCGTATAGCCGACGGCGAGCTTGGTGCCGATGCGCGCGATCGGGAACCCGGTGGCTTTTGAGGCGAGGGCCGAGCTCCGCGAGACACGCGGGTTCATCTCGATCACGAGCATTTCACCGTCGACCGGATTCACGGCGAACTGGATGTTGCAGCCGCCGGCCTCGACTCCGATCTCCCGAATGATGGCGATCGCCGCGTCGCGCATCCGCTGGTATTCGCGGTCGCTCAGCGTCATCGCCGGCGCGACGGTCACACTGTCGCCGGTGTGGACGCCCATGGGGTCCACGTTCTCGATGGAGCAGATGACGACGGCGTTGTCCTCGCCGT
>Ga0187779_10001438_pt1 | contig 14855 bp, 9 predicted proteins | sample 1015_Q2_SP10_10__FD_132435 | JGI IMG/M metagenome (GOLD analysis project Ga0187779, IMG submission 132435) | Tropical peat soil microbial communities from peatlands in Department of Meta, Colombia - 1015_Q2_SP10_10_MG | ecosystem: Environmental > Terrestrial > Soil > Wetlands > Peat | place... | reverse complement strand
GGTGACAGCAGCTCGGCTTCAGCATAAGGGCGCGCAACCCGTGCGGCTGCTGACTCGTCCTATGCGGTTTTCAGCGCCTCCAGATTTTCAACCGTCGCGTGCTCACGCACGACTCGTCTGTTCGATCACAAACGTCGCAGCCGCAAGCCAGTCGTTACCATCATCGGTCGTGTCGGTGTCCACAAGCTTGAGCGAACCGATGGCAACTCCCGCCGCGAAAACATTCGGGTTTGTGAAGACATAGCTTGACCTCGGGGGTATCACCTTCGTGCCACCCGGCAAGTTTGCATCGTTAACGACGAACCGCGATGAAAACCCGCTGATCTGCCGCACAGTGACTGTCGTGCAATCGACCGTCGGCACAATTTCTCTCTGAAGGCCGTCATTGTTTAGGACCACAGTCGTGTTGGATGAAAGACTCATTTTTGTTCCCGTCATGGCCGGACGCTGAGATGTTTGTTGATGATCGCTTTCACCGCATCCCGCGCAGACTGGGGCATTTCTACTGCGTGAATCTCTTCCGTTATCTTGTCCCGCGTGGTGGCGATTGACGCATGAATTGTAACCGGCCTAACGATGATGTGGCTCTTACCGAAAACCTCGTCCATGGTCAGCGCGATAGAGTTACCGCAGACTTCTGCAACGATTGCGTCCACCATCACAGAGTCCGAAGGCTTCAGATCCATAAACCCTCCTCGTGTCTATTGCTTTGCCGCTTCAAGCCGCCGAGGGCGGTAATCACGACTAGCTGGTAAAGCAAACAACCGGAACAGACCACGTTACGGTCACGCGGGTTGTCAGGTATCAGCATTCACCGGCGCGAAGTGTTTAACTGGCCTTCTCCGCTAGACACTATCCGATGTGCCAGCAAGAACCGTCGCCACGCAAGAAGTTCGGGAATCCAGCTAACCTCGTAAACAAGTTCGTGCACTTCGTTCGTCTGATTCTCCTCATTCCACCCTATCCGAATCTCTGTTTCGCAGTGTGCGTCGGTCCCCTGCGGGACCGTCGGAACTAGGGCCGAAGTGTGTGAGGTTGCGGCGCGCACGAACGTACACAGGGCAATCCCGTTTCCAAGCCCTTCAAGCCAAGCTGCCTCGTAATCTAGTGCGTTGGCCACCCAGCGTCGATGCCTAACGTCACGCTGTCCGGCCTAAATGAACAATTTGCCACCGAAGTTCGGTTCCTCCTAAACCGTAACCGGGCGGTTTCCGCTCTTTTGTCTTGTGCAATGTCTTCGAACACGAGAAGGGTGATTCCATAGCCCCTGAATCGCCTCTCGTGACGTAGTCTTCAATGAAAGAGTGCCGCGATATTGCCTTGTAGGGCGCGTCTGATGCAGTGACGATAGCCCCCCCGGCAATCGGTAAAGGTGAGGCCAGTACGAGACGCCTTCATTAGATTTTTGAATGCGATCCCGCTAAACAATCATCGCTGATCCGCTAGGCTCTGCTTCAAGATAGTAGGCAGCAAGAGGGGACCAGAATATGGGAAATAGCTTTTACACTGAATGGGGTTCACCCCTTGGGTTTCACGACGGCAATTTCATCTACGATCTGCAGGGCCGTTTTGTAGGGCAATTGCATGGTTCACAGGTTTACTGCATGGCTGGCCACTATGTGGGGGAACTCGAAGACGGCGTCATCCATAACAACAGGCGCAACCACGGAAGAATCGGCCCACGTGGGGCCAATAGCAAAGTTCCACGAGCGAGAAGCCATCAACGAAAATCCTGTTCTGCTTGTAAGTTCCGGTAAGTCGGGAAAATCGGAAAAGTTCTGTCTAGTACTTGACCTTGCCAACTAGGCCGCTTATCGGGGAATTTGGTGAGAGCCGAGTCGATCTTTTTTCACGTTCTGGATTATGGAAAGTCCGTGAGAAAGCATCCGTCGTTCCTCTTCGTTCCCGTTCTCGGATACCAGTTCATTGAGTCTGTTAACAATCGCTTCCTCCGCCCTTCGTATCAGGCAACCGCCGAGCGTCAAATTCGAGGATTGCTTCGCTGAGAGGTTCCTGCCACTGTGGATATTTCAGATTCATGGCAGCACCACTAAAAGTGGCTGGGTCTAAACCAAAGCCAAAAAAGCGATCTCAGGAAGATGGAGGGACTGGAAGGAAAGTGAGACGAAGACCGCATACACATGCTTAAGGCCCCAGTAAATACGCGGTGATTTGCGTAGTGTGCGGAAGGCTTTTGTTCTTGGATCAACGTTAGAACAGTTCAAGGACGGCCCGGAACTCGAAGCGCAACCGTAGCAACGACTTGTAGAGATTCGCAAAAAGGCCGCTGGCTATAAATAGCGTAGCCACCACCAGTTTGGGTGCTGTTGTTTGATTTTCAAAAACCCTTTGCAGAGGGGGTACATGAACAACACAACCGCAAACCACATTCCATAGATGAACGGGAGGCTGTGGCCGTACCCAACGGGCCGCGGTTGCACCATGAATCCTCCGTACAACAGCCATGCGGCCTTCTGTTTGAAAAGCATTGCGGTGTACACAGCCAAGGTCCGAATCACGTAAATGTGAATCACATAATAGAAAAGTGGCACCTGGCCAAATACTGCTACGATTTTTGTCAGCCGGTGCTTTGTGCTGATTTTTCCCAGCCAGGCCAGGGTCATCAAAGAGGGTCCTAGCGTCATTAACAGAAACCGTAAGGAAGCCGGATATTTGCGCATGTCAAGGAACCACATGATGGTCACAGTAGCGCTTGGTTGCACTTGCCACTGCTCCCCAGCTACGCCGAACAGGTGGAAAAATCGCAAGAAGAAAAAGGTAGCCGTCATAGCCGCGCCTATACCGAAAATGATTCTTCTCCAGTCACTTCTCCCCAGTAGAGACCCCAGCACATAGCCAAGGGCCATCACTCCCACCCACGGCACTAACGGCCAAAGGACGAAAAAGGGGATTTTGTTTGGTTCAATCCAGAAGACGCCATGGCCATGCACAATGACCCACAGCCCCGCGAATTTCCCGAAAAAGGCAGGATTCACGCGATCGAGCAGATCACTTGTTAAGACCACAGCCGCGCCGAAAGTCCCGATCAAGCGTAGCGGCAGGCGAATTAAAGCTGCCATCGCCACCATCGACCATCCGAGAGACCACAGCACACCGCCGAACAAGAATGGAAAGATCGATGTCCAACCAAATCCAACCACCGTCATATCCAGAAACACTAGCCATAATCCCCGCGTCCAGAGAAACTTCGAGACCTCCGGGAGTGACTTCCCTCGCGAAAGTGCCAAATACGCCCCTGTGCCGGCTAGAAGAAAAAATATCGGTGCACAGAAATGAGTAATCCATCGCGTGAAGAATAGTGCCCCGGTCGTACGTGCGAGGTCTTCGGGCGCAAATCGCGAATCCGTGAAAAAGTCTCGTGTGTGGTCCAAGGCCATCAGGATCATGGCCGCACCGCGAAGAAGGTCCACACAAGCTAGCCGCGATCGATCAGCCGCAGAACGTGACAATTGCCACACGGCCGCAGCGTGTGTGCGTTCGGCGTCGCGCAGCCAGGTTCCGTTTTCGACAGTTTGCGTCGTCATTCAGCCAAGTCTTTCTTGACCCGGTAAGCCGTGAACATAGTGACCGTCTGTCGCGCCTCAGAGGGAGACCGTGAACAAGCGACTAGCCGCGACACACGCATCCGTCAGAACGTACCTTGCCGTGTCTGGAGGATGAAGGATCAGGGATCGCTCGGCAATAGGACTGTACCCTTAAAATCAACGCTCTTTAAGAGACCTGACAAGATGAAAGTTTTTGGTTAGCCAACCTGATATCTTCCGGCAGTTCAAAATGAATCCCGGTCTCGCTACCAACTACCTTATTGGGATGGGCTCTTGGGGTTTGGCAAGGCTTTAGCCTCAGGGAACGCATAGTTCGCTGAATGCCGCGAGTTCTCCAGCAATCTGACTCCAATCAAGAGTTCTGAAATCGTCCTCTAGGGCGAGCCAAATTCCTGACAACTGCACGCTTTGAACTCTGACGCTCGCTGGCGTCTTAGCGCGCGATGGGTATGGGAAGGATATTTGGCCCTCGGAGCGCGCGCTCGTCCGGCTCGACGGCGACGCCATCGCGAAACGAGACGACTTTTCCGGAGTTTGCAGGGACGCGCTCGCCCGGAACCACAATGCCCACGAGGTTTAACGGATCCGCGGCTGCGATCGTGGTGATTTCACCGGTTGGACCTTGCTTACGCTTGGCGCGCAAGGACTCCACGGCCAGGGGCAAGGCGAATTGCTCGCCCAAGAAGCCGCTGACAAAACGGCCGCCGCGAATCTCGCCACGGTCTTCCAGGCGGCGAAGGGTGATGAGCAGCTCGCGCCATTGGAGGAGAATGGTTTCGCGTGTGAGCAGTTCGCGGAAGACGATTCCGTAGCGATGCAGCAACATCCAACAAGTGGCCTCTAGAGCACGAGTGCGGTCGTGGGCATCGCCGGAGTAGAGCAGGGACCAGCGGCCCGCACTGTGACGAGGACGAGCAGTCCGTCCGCTACCTCTGCCTGCGCGGCGCTTTGGATCGATCAGAGCTCGCAAATTGTCGAAGCCATCCGCGGTCAGCAGTCCCGCAGCGACGAGCTCCCAGAGAGCGGTTTCGACTTCGGATTTCAGCTTGCCGGTGCCACGCACGATGTCCGGGAAGAATGAGGCGCCGCGCTGGCGCAAGAAGCGCAGAACTGCGGCCGCGTCCAGGCTCAGGCCTGGCGTTTCCGCGTCCGAAGCTTCGCGGCGGGGAATCATCCATTCGGAATCCTCCCGGGCAAAGAAGGTGATCGGTGCAACGCTGGTGGGAATGACGCGGCGCCTGCCGTCTGTGATCGCCTCCAACGTTGCGGGATGCGGCGACAAGCGGCCCCACCCCACGGCGCCCGTCAGGCAGAGATGGTCTAGCACTTTCGGCTCATAATCTGCGATGCGGCGCCGGAGAATCTGCTGCTCCCACGAATTAGCCGGCGCTTCGAAACCTTGCATTTGACGAATGGCCTCAAGGGTTCCGCGTTCTCCCAGGAGCTGCGAGCCCGGCGCCACGTGCTGCCAAGAGAGCAACCAGTTCATGAATTGCGCGGCGGTTACGGACTGAATTTCTTTGCGTAGCTGTCCGAGGGTAAGTCGGTGGATGCGCGCCAGCAGGCGGCGCTCGCACCATTCTGTGGAACCGGAAGCGGATTCGGCAGGAAGTACGCTCGAGAATTTGCCACGGAGAACGACCCCGCTGGACTCGAGGCGAAGCAGCGCCTGTTCTATGTCTGCGGCAGGCAAAGCGAGCACGTTGCTCAGCTGATTCGTGGTGACGGGACCACTGTGGCTGATCCATCCGGTCGCGAGGGCCAGACAAGCGTCCTCTCGTGAGACTGCCGGCGATTCGACGTCCGGCAGTGGCACTTCGAAGCTGGCAGACGGAAAAATCTGCAGGAACGAGCGGACGCGTTCGGCGGCCACCCAATACGACCCGTTGCCCGCGCGAGCCAGCCCGGCACGGCGCTCCGCTACCAACTGTTCGAAATGAGCCGTCCACTCAGGCAAGGTGTTCGCCAGCGTTGCGCTCAGGCGGCTGTTTGCGCGCACGGCTTCGGCGTGAATCGGAAGCGCGATGAATGTGAGGAGCGCGTCATGCAATTCTTCCGCATCGCGCACATCGGGCCAGGCTTCCTCGCAGACTTGGGCGATGGCGGCAGGATCGAGACGGCCGATTTCTTCGAGAACCGACTCCGGCAAGAAGCGGCGCATCTCGACGGCGCGAGCGCGGCGTTCTTCGAGAGGCGCGTCATCGAGATAAGCGTAGGGATTGGCATTCAGAATTTCGTGCGCGAACTGCGAGGCGACCGGCGTGTCCACGGCGAGGCACCGGATGCGACCATCGGCAATGTTGCGCAGCACACCCTCGAGGCCATCCACGTCGAGCGCCTCGGTGAGAACATCTTTCATTACCTCGCGAATCAGCGGGTGGTCCGGAATGCTGATGTCGCCACCGGAAAGATTCTCCTGGCAAGCCAGTGCTTCCGGAAACACGGCTGACAGCAGATCATCGGCGCGCATGCGTTGAATCTGGGGTGGAACTCTCTTTCCGTTACGAAAGCGAAGCAATGCGAGTGCGCGGCCGGCATCCCAACGCCAGCGAGTTGTGAACAGGGGGGAAGTCAGTGCCGCCTGCTCGAGAACGGGCCGGGCGGAATTTGGATGCAGGAAGTGAAAGACATCCGCGAGCGGAAAACTATGCTGCTCGCTGAGCGAGATGTTGAGTCCATTGTCGGTGGCGGCAGCCTGCAGTTCGAAGTTGAACGAGCGGCAGAACCGCTTGCGCAGCGCGAGTCCCCAGGCTTTGTTGATGCGCCCGCCGAAGGGAGCATGAATGACAAGCTGCATACCGCCGCTCTCATCGAAGAAGCGTTCGGCAATGACCGTCGTCTGGGTGGGGACCGCGCTAAGGACCGCGCGGCCGGCCAACACGTATTCAACCGCTTGCTCAGCACCAGGATCGTCGAGACTGCATTCAGACTTGAGCCAGTTGACTGCGGCGCTCGCGTCTGTATTTAACCGTCCGTTCGGATCGAAAGCAGCATGTGGAACGAGCGCGCTGATTTTCTCTCGCAAGTCGGCGACATGAGTGGAAAGCTCACTGGTCCGCGCCGGAGCTTCTCCGCGCCAGAAAGGAATGTTGGGCGGCGCTCCCTGCGCATCTTCCACCAGGACGCTGCCCGATTGCACTCGGCGGATGCGCCAAGAGGTGTTTCCCAGAAGCATGATGTCCCCAGCCAGGCTTTCCACTGCGAAATCTTCGTCAACAGTGCCAACGACAGTGCCTTCGGGCTGGGCAACTACGGTGTAAAGAGAGTTTTCGGGAATGGCGCCGCCGCTCGTGATCGCCACCAAACGGCTGCCACGACGGGCACGGACCATGCCATTCACGCGGTCCCGATGAAGGTAGGCTGCGTAGCGTCCTCGCGTGCTGGCTATGCCTTCGGAGAGCATTTCCAGGATTTCGTCGAAAGTAACGCGAGGAAGGTCGCGATAGGGATAGGCATGGCGCACGGCCCGGAAGAGTTCCGTCTCACTCCAATCTTCGGCGGCGCACATGGCCACGATTTGCTGCGCCAGAATGTCCAGTGGGGCTTCGGGAACGGTGAGGCGATCGAGATCGCCTTCACGAATCGCGCGCACCAGTGCGGCGCATTCCAGCAAGTCATCCCGAGTGGTTGCGAAGAGACGGCCTTTGGATATCGCTCCGCGCCAATGGCCCGCGCGCCCAATCCGCTGCAGGGCAACGGAAATGGACCGCGGTGAGCCGATCTGGCAAACCAAATCGATTGCACCGATATCGATTCCGAGTTCCAAGGAAGCCGTCGCCACGAGCGCGCGGAGCTCCCCCGATTTCAGTTTCTTCTCCGCTGCCAGGCGCAGCTTTCGGGACAAGCTGCCGTGGTGCGCGGTGACGGCCTCTTTTCCTAAGCGCTCCGCCAAGTGGTGCGCCATACGCTCAGCCAAACGGCGTGTGTTGACAAAGATAAGTGTGGAGCGGTGTTGTGTGGCCAGCGCGGTAAGCCGGTCATAGATTTCGTCCCACATTTCGTTGGAAGCCACAGGACCGAGTTCGCTGGCGGGAACTTCGACCGCCAGATCCATCTGGCGCCGATGACCGATTTGCACGACTACCGGATCGGGGCGTCCGGCGCCGGTCAGAAAGTGTGCCACAAGCTCGATTGGCTTTTGTGTGGCGGAGAGGCCGATCCGCGGAAGGTTTTTGCCTGTCAGATGATCGAGGCGCTCGAGCGAAAGTGTCAAATGGGCCCCGCGCTTGTCATCGGCCACCGCGTGGATCTCGTCCACGATAACCGACTCGACGGTTTTCAGCACTTCGCGGCTCTTTGCGGCGGTGAGGAGGATGTAGAGGGATTCCGGGGTCGTGACCAGAATGTGCGGGGGACGGGCCAACATGGCACGGCGCTCGTGAGCGAGCGTGTCTCCGGTACGCACCGCGGTGCGAATCTCCGGCATCAAGATTCCGCGTTTGCCAGCAAGCTGAAGGATTTCGCCGAGGGGGATTTCCAGGTTCTTTTGAATGTCGTTGCTCAGGGCCTTGAGCGGGGAGACATAAAGAACTTCTGTTCGATCTGCCAGTTCCCCATTGAGGGCTTTGCGAACCAGACGATCGATGCAGATCAGGAAAGCTGCCAGCGTCTTGCCAGAACCCGTCGGAGCGGAGATGAGGGTGTCCTTCCCGGCCAGGATGTGCGGCCAGCCCTGTTCTTGAGGCTCCGTGGGCGAGACAAAGCGGCTAACAAACCAGTCGCGGACGAGCGGGTGCGCCCATTCCAGACCGGAGGCGGGCCGTGATTCGGACTCCGTATGCATTTCCTTCCGGCTGAATTATAGCGCGATGGTCTGGAAGTCTCCGACAGCGAGGCTACTGGGGTAGCTCACCGATTTGGCGAGAGCACCAAGACTTGCATGGTGCCATTCTCGCTGGTTGGGACGAAGAGATTGCCGGTCTTGGGATCGTAACCCATGGTTTTGGCGCCGGGCTTGGTGCTGATTTCCTGGGCCACGGAATATTGGTCCGGGGAATCCTGGTGGAAGACGAAAACTTTTCCATCGCCGGTGGAAAGATAGACGAGGCGGCTCTTGCTGTCGAAGGCGGCCGCATCAACACGTTCGCCTATAGGACCGGTAAAAACAATCTTGCCCGTGTCGGCATTGAGAACGGCGAAGTGACGGCTGCGGCAGCCAACGAAGAGGCGACGATTTTCAATGTCCATGGCGAGGCTAGTGGGAGTGGCGCAGGGAGATAGCGGCCAGCGGTCCTTTACCTGCAGAGCGTTTACGTCAATGTGCAGGGTCTCGTTTTCCTCTTCGAGGTTTACGAAAAGGCTCCCTTTGCCATCGGAGACGGCGAATTCCGGCCCTCCACCGAGAGGGATGGTGCCGACCGGCTTTCCATCCGCTGCATTGAGCACGGAAATGTTCTCGCTGTCTCCGTTCATGACATAGATTCGCTTTGTGAAAGGCTCATAGATAATGGCGTCCGGCTTCTTTCCAACTTTGATCTGCTCTATGGGTTTGAGGGTTTTCAGGTCAAAGGCAATGGCTGTATCGGCTTTTCCAGCGGAAATATAACCGCGCCCTGCTTCAGGAGCAATCGCGACTCCGTGGACTCCCGGCGTATTCGGAATTGTGCCGATCAACGCGAAAGAATCGGCATCAAGGACATCGACTTGCGTGGAGTGCGAAAGATAGACGCGGCGGGCGGAGTGGTCCACCGTAACGTAGTCCCAACCACCGTTACCGGGCACGGAGACCTTTCGCAAGAGTTGATAGTTGACAGCCGCGAAGGCAAGGAAAGAAGACAGCAGAACTGCACAACAAAGCCAGATCGAGGTTTTCCGCATACTCCCTCCTAAAGCTACGCCCTAAAGCTTGGTCTCATAGGAGCGGCCGGTGTACATGGTCATCCGAGTGCACACCGGCCACATGGGGTGCTGCAATTCTTCCCGTGCAGGTTGCTCCGGTTATTTCTCGTGAATGGGCGACCAACGCATACCGAAGGCGATGGTCGGTGCGTAATACTCGCGCTGAATCATGTACTGCGTCTGCCCATTATAGAAGCCAAATACTTCGTTGTTGAGGTTGAGTCCGTAGGCCATGACGCTGAACCCGTACTTCAACTGGAAGCTGGCCTGGGCGTCGATTTGAAAGTGCGGGTAGATATAGGTGTCGCCGTTCGGCCCATGGAGCCCGCCTGCCGTTGGAGTGGAGCCGTCGGTTCCATCCTGATACTGATATTGGAAGATGCTGCTCGAGTTGTAGGTCATGCCTACGCGGAGAGAGAACCGGCCACGATCGAAAGTCGGGCTGATATTCCAGGTATTCGGCGCCTGCCTCACCAGGGCAGGACTATCCGAGCGCCCGGGCAAGCCGCTGGCCGCGGAATTCGTCCAGCTGTAATTGGCGGAAAGGCCAAGCCCAGAGAGCATACCGGGTAACGAAGTGAACTGTTGAATGTAAGCCACTTCGAAACCCACGAGCCAACCGCTTCCGGCATTTATAGGTTGCGAGACCATCCATTCACCCACCGGATAGTGGCTGTCGCCCGGAACGGGAGTGTAGTTCTGCCTCAACTCCGATTGAGTAGCGATGGGGTCATACAACTGCTTGTAGAAGAAACCTCCCTGAATGATGCCAAAAGGTTTCAAGTAATGCTCCACCAGAATGTCGTAGTTGTTGGCGGTCTCCGCTTTCAGGTTGGGATTGCCAAAAGAGGCTGACATAGGTGTTTGATTCAGCGTCACGCTGAGCGCTTGGGCGATATCTTGCGGGTCGGGCCTGGAGAGCGCACGGCTGTAAACGACGCGCAGATCCGTGTCATGGCCGAGATCAAAACGGACAGACGCACTCGGGAGCACGTTGAGATAGGAACCGTTCATGACGGTATTTCCGAGGAAGTTGTTGTTGTTGTCAAAAGAGGGAGTGGAGGTGAATAGATTGGTGCCTTCGAAGCGAACTCCTGCCACAATGCGAATTTTGTTGAAATCGATCGTGTCCATCACGTAACCGGCAGAGACCTTCTCCACCAGATCAAAATTCCCCGGGTTTACACCGATAGTGGTAGGGTCGACCGTGAATTGAGAAGGATTGGCATTAAGGTAGTTGATGAGCTTGGACCAATCAGTCGTTTGGCCAAACTTGTAATTCCCAGAGTAGTAGTCGTTGTTCGTAAAGCGGCCGATGAACTGAGTCATGGGAAGGGACCCATTCGGGGTATATGTGGGAGTGTAAGAATCGTCGAACTTGTGAGCGTTGCGGAACTTTCCGCCAATTTCGATGGTCGAGAGGTGGGAACCAATGTGATACCGCTTGGCAAAGGCGCCGGTAAATTGAAGGTTCAGCTGAGGAGACTTTCCGAACGACGTGTTGATATTTGCCAGGTCGTAATTGGCCGCAGAGTAGGCCTCGGTAAAGCAACTGGGAGTCCACTGCGGGATATATTGACGAACCGTGAGTTGCGGGCTGAACTGGCAACTGCTCCCGTTTGGATAAACGTTATTGTAGGTAGCATTTGTGGCAAAAGAAGCGCCTTCGTCACCACCGGAATGAATTTGCTCTGAGCGGGATACAGAGGCATCCCAAGAGAACCAGGTAGTGGCAAACACATGTTTGCCACCGACAAGAAGGCTGCCGATATTGAAGATGGGCACGCGATTGGACTCGCTGAACGCCGGGGTGCCGGCACCGCAGGTTTGCACGCCCGTGTTGTCGATACTGCAGCCGTTCGAATTCAATAGTTGAATGCCGTTTGGATACTGCGGGGGATTGTAAAGAGGCGTGTTGTCCGTGAGTGTGTAGACCCACTTATCGCCAAAGTCGCGGAAGCTGGAATAAATGCCCCGGACATAAATATCCGAACCCTCTGCCAACTTGTAATCCGCACTGCCGGTAAAACCCCAACGGCTGCGCTTATATTGATATTCGCGGATGTCCTGCGTATCGAAGTAACGCGTGCTAGAGCCATCGGCAAACGTGGCCACATCGGGAACCGGCTCGATGTCATTTATGCCCCGGCCGTTCCAGTCGTAGGTGCCACCGACGAGAACTCCCCAGCGTTTATCCGCGCCAAAACGTTCCCCGATCGTTCCACCTGTCTGCACTACGTTGCGGCCGCCGAGGATGGGAGTGAATCCTCCGATGACTCCCAAATCGACGGTTGGCCGCTCTGACGCAGTCTTCGTAACGATATTTACCGAGCCACCGATACCGTCCCCGTCCATGTTTGCTTGCAACGTTTTGTTGATCTCGACCGACTCGACGAGATCAGCCGGCATGGCGTCAAACTTGATCTGACGTACGCCCGGCTCCGGTGAAGGGATATTCACGCCGTCAATTGTCGCATTTGTGAGGCGTGGCTCGAGGCTGCGCACCTGAATGTATTTGCCTTCGCCTTCATCACGCTCGAGGGTAACGCTGGGCAGACGGCCGACCGCGTCGGCGATGTTAGCGTTGGGGAGCGAGTTGATAACCTCGCTCGGCAAGACCTGAAGAATGTTGTCAGCCGTTTTTTCCCGATTGACCGCGTCGGCTTCCGCCGAAACGCGCTCGGCAGTGACGAAGATCTGATCTCTTTGTGAAGAGACTTCCATCTTCGCATCGACGGTGGTTGTTTGCCCCGCCGTAACGTCAACGACCTTTGTGAAAAGGGCAAACCCCACGTAAGTGACGGTGATGGTGTATGTGCCTGGCGCAAGATTGTTAATGAAGTAACCACCCTGCTGTCCGGAAATGACGGTTATCCCCGTAGGCTGCAATTCGATTGTCGCGCCTTGCAAGATGCTGCCAGATGAATCTACGACATGACCTGTAATTGCCCCCTTGCCGCCTTGGGCAAAAGTGGATTGTGGAAGGAATAGTGCCAGGATCACGAAGAAAATCGTGAACGGGCGGACACATCTCTTCATAGCGATGCTACCTCCAGAATGTTGAGGACACGAGAGCCATCCTCGAAAATTTTCGACGTTCTTACTGTTCGCTCGCCGTTCTACCGTAGGGAGCGTCTACGTCTTTCGGGGTGAGACCAGCAAACCGTGCCGATCAAGCACGGCGAGCTTGAATCTTCCTTGAACCGCACCAAACGGGACAGGGGTGCCGCGGGTGAATGAGTGTTGCCGAAGACGCGCGACCTGTTTCAAGTACACCCACGGTAACCGCTGCTGAGGGGATTAGACCCGAGGCCGCTTAAATACCCGTGAATGCCGGTAAATAAGTCCTTAAAAAAGGGCTGAAAGTTCTTTCATCTGAAAAAACCTTCAGGAAACAGTGGCTTGAGAATCAAGGAGTTGGTTGTTCTCCAGTGCCGGAGCCAAAGTAGCAGCGAGCGGAAGCACGACGCGAAAAAGAGAGCCGGCACCCAGTTGGCTTTCCACTTCAATCCGGCCCTTGTGCGTTTCTGCAATCCACTTCGCTATCGACAAGCCGAGTCCCGAGCCAGGGACTTCGCGAGAACGGGCCTGATCCGCGCGATAGAAACGGTCAAAGATACGTGTGAAATCCTCAGCGGCGATGCCAACACCGGTGTCCTCGACTTCGACCACAATCTCTTCCGGAGCCGCGAAAGAGCGAAGCCGTACAAAACCTCCATGGGGCGTGTACTTCACGGCATTGTCTAGAATCGCGAGAAGCAGGCTCTCCAAAGCGGCTGAATCGCCATGGACAAATAAAGGCTCGGCTGAAAGACGGGCGGAAAAGGAAAGACCTTTGGCATGGGCTAACAGCGAAACCTGGTGACCGACTTTATGAAAGAGGGGAGTGAGATCCATCTCTGTGAAATGCAAATGCGCGGCGCCGGCGTCGGCGCGGGCCAGAGCCAGGAGCGATTCAACCAGTTGCGTGGTTTCTTCTGAGATTGTGAGGATGCGCGCAAGGGATTCCCGGTATTCGGTCTCCGAACGTGTACGGCGAAGCGCCAGTTCGGCGTGAGTGCGGATCAGCGAGAGAGGCGTGCGGAGATCGTGGGAAGCATTCGCGGTGAATTGGCGAATGCGCTTCACGGAAGATTCGATGCGCTCAAGCATGGCGTTCAGGGTTACCGTGAGCCGTTGCAGTTCGTCCGCCGCTTGCGGGACTTCCAGGCGCTGCGAGAGATTTTGAAGACCTATCTGTTCAGCGGATTCAATGATGCGATTCACGGGCGCCAGAGCTCGACCGCTGAGCCAGTAGCCGAGGAAGGATGCGAGAACGACAAGCAAAGGGAGAAATCGCTTTTCAAACAAGCGGAAACGGTCCAGGGCCTGGTCGAAAGGCTCAGTGGGAACAGCGGCGCTGATGTGGAAGAGCTGGCCTTCCATCAAAACGCTTTTCTGCGCGATGCGGTACTGCTCGTAGTCCAGATTGGTGGTGAAGAAGGCCACGCCGTCTGGCGGAGGGGCAGGGAGGGGCGACTGAGCGAGTGGGAACCGGGGCGAGCGGAAGAGCCATGAGCCATCATCCTGCGACACCTGAAAAATCGCGCCGTTTGCCCAAAGCCCGGAGAGTTCTTCCAACTCCTTCCGGATTTTCGGCGTGCCCTTTGAGACGGAGAGTGAGAGAACGCGCTGCACGATTTCCAGGTTGCTTCGAGAGGCGTCATTAACGGTGATTTCAATGGCGCGCCGAAAGCCAAGATCACAAATCCAGAAGAAGGCCACGAAGGATGCGGCCAGAACTACGAAGTAAAGCAGGGTGAGGCGAGCACGAATTGTGAACTTCACTGGAGATTACCTGCGGCCGCGGAGTATCCAAAACCCCGGTGAGTGTGGATCAGCTTCACGCTTGAATCCTGGTCAATCTTCTTCCGGAGCAGCCGAACGAAGGCGTCCAGTGTATTTTCCGTGACTTCGCGCCCACGTCCCCAAATGCTAGTCAGGATTTCCTGACGGGAAACGACTCGGTCCGAGTTTCGAACCAACAGCTCCAGCAGGCGATATTCCGTGTGGGAGAGGTGAATTTCGCGGCCTTGGCGAAAGGCACGCAAAGAGGTGACATCCAGCACAAGATCTGCGATTTCCAGAACATTCTTCCGGCGCAACTCACGCCGGCGCGCAAGGGCCCGGATGCGGGCAAGAAGTTCGAGAAAAGAAAATGGCTTGGTGAGGTAGTCGTCGGCCCCAGCGTTCAGACCGTTAATGATGTCTGGCACGGAATCGCGCGCGGTAAGCATCAGGACAGGTGTTTCCTGCTCGCGGTGGCGAAGTCGGCGTGCCACTTCCAGACCGTTCATCTGCGGCAGCATCACGTCGAGGAGAATGACGTCAAAGTCGGTTTGTTCAGACTTCTCAAGCGCGGTACGGCCATCGCGGGCCAAGCTGATTTCAAACTGCTCCTCAAGTAGACCC
>Ga0187779_10001437_pt1 | contig 14858 bp, 16 predicted proteins | sample 1015_Q2_SP10_10__FD_132435 | JGI IMG/M metagenome (GOLD analysis project Ga0187779, IMG submission 132435) | Tropical peat soil microbial communities from peatlands in Department of Meta, Colombia - 1015_Q2_SP10_10_MG | ecosystem: Environmental > Terrestrial > Soil > Wetlands > Peat | place... | reverse complement strand
CTCTATGATTTCCATCCCGAAAAGGACCGGGTGCCCTATCGTGACCTCCACGAGATGGACCGATGGGCTCTCCATCAGCTTCAAAAGCTTATCGCCAGAATTCGCGAGGCTTACGAACGGTTTGAGTTCCACGTTGTCTACCACAGCGTTCAGAACTTTTGCGCGGTGGAGATGAGCGCCCTCTATTTCGATATCCTAAAGGACCGCCTCTACACATTCCCGTCCAGTTCCCCCGGGCGAAAATCGGCGCAGACCGTCCTGTACGAGATTTTACAAGCTCTCGCCTGTCTCATGGCTCCTATTCTTTCTTTTACATCGGAAGAGGTCTGGAAATACCTCCCTCAAGGATCGGAGAAGGCCGAAAGTGTTCACTTAACTTCTTTTCCTGAGGTGCAGCGTAAATATCTGGATGATGCCTTGAACGAACGGTGGGAGCGGATCTGGGAGATTCGAGCCCTGGTGACCAAGGCCTTGGAAGAGGCCCGGACGAAAAAGGTAATCGGACTCTCGCTGGACGCACAGGTCCATCTTTACCTTCCCGAAAAAGTCTTTTCGTTTCTTGAATGCTATGAGAAGGACTTAAGGGCAATCTTTATTGTCTCCTCGGTCACGCTTCATCGCGCCGGCGGGACTGGGGATGAAAAAGAGGTGAGGGTAGAAATCCTGCGCGCAGAGGGCAAAAAATGTGAAAGATGTTGGAACTACGAAGTGAGTGTGGGTCAGCGTCCGGAGCATCAGACCATCTGCGGCAGATGCGTCGAGGCGATCAAACCGTGAGAATCGCAGAGGGCAAAGCGCAGAGCGCATCGCTGTGATCGAAAAGAACGGAGAAGGTCGGTTACGCTTTGCTCTATGCGCTTGGCGCTATGCGATTTTGGGTTAGTGATGAAACAAAAGTTCTGGATCATTTTGATTTTCTGCTTTGGAGTTCTCCTGTTGGACCAGTGGACCAAATACATCATTGTGCAAAAATTGAGCCTCTATCGAAAGGTGGAGGTGGTCCACGGGTTCTTTAATATTGTCCATGTGAGGAATACAGGTGGCGCTTTCGGAATCTTCGGAGGATCAAGAGGAGGAATTGGTTCTATCCTGTTTGTTGTAGTCTCCCTGATCGCCATTGTGGCCATTGTTTTTCTTTTTATTAAAACGAGACAAAATGAGAGGACTCTTGCTCTCTCATTTTGTCTCGTCCTGAGTGGGGCCCTAGGCAACCTCATTGACCGCCTTCACTACGGGGAAGTTGTTGATTTTCTTGACTTTCACATATCCGCATATCATTGGCCCGCCTTCAATGTGGCGGATTCAGCCATCTGCATCGGCATCGGGCTGATGGCGTTAGAGGTATTGAAGCGAGACCGTAAGAGAAGCACCAAATGACATTTCAGATTGCAAATTGCAGATCGTAAATTGGAAATTTCGACTTGAAATTTGAAATCAGAAATTTGAAATAAATGCACCCCATCCTTTTTCAATTGGGTAGCTTCCATATTTACGCGTACGGGTTCTTCCTCGTCGTCGGTTTTTGCGTAGCGGTGATTCTCTTCGCCCTGAAAATTCGGAAATCAGATATCAATCTTCCCCTTGGGAATGCAGCCGATCTCTTCTTTTACACGGTTTTATCAGGCTTCCTTGGATCAAGAATCCTGTTCATCTTGATCAATTTCGATGTCTATCGTGAACATCCCTTACAGATGTTCAAAATCTGGGAAGGGGGATTGGTCTTTTATGGTGGACTAATCCCTGCGGCAATGGTTGCCTTCGGATATTTGAGGTGGCACAGATTGCCTGTCTGGAAATTGGCTGACCTGATTTCCCCATTGATTGCTTTGGGTCTCTCTTTCGGCAGGATAGGCTGTTTCTTTGCGGGTTGCTGCTACGGAAGAGAGACTTCCCTGCCATGGGCTGTCGTCTTCAAAGATCCGGACTCCCTGGCCCGGCTGAATGTTCCACTTCATCCCACCCAGCTGTACGATGCAGTTAACGGATTAGCCATCTTTTTCTTTTTAAGTTGGATGTCAAAGAGGAAAACATTTGATGGCCAAATCTTCTGGCTCTTTGTTTTTCTCTATTCGATAACGCGATTTTTCATCGAAATCTTCAGAGGCGATCAGAGGGGATTCCTATTTGGAGATCTGCTTTCCACCTCCCAGGGGATAGGGATTCTGTTGGCCATCTCCGCCCTTTTTATGTTATTCTATATGAGGAAGACGCACCAGAGAGACAAAAATGGCTGTCCTTGAAGTGATAAAATATCCTCATCCGATCTTGAAGAAACGTTCCGAAACCGTAAGCGAGATTGATGGGGACGTGGAGAAATTGATTCAAGACATGAAGGAGACCATGTACATGGAGGGTGGAGTCGGATTGGCTGCCTGCCAGGTCGGAATTCCCCGAAGGGTCATCGTTCTTGATGTCAGTCCCATCGACCCCCAGCATAGTTTCCTGGCGTTGATCAACCCCGAAATTGTTTCAGAAGAAGGAGAGATTGAGCATGAGGAGGGATGCTTGAGTGTCCCCGATTGCCTGGAAAAGGTGAAAAGGAAGGAAAAGGTCTGCGTGAAGGGGTTGTCTCTTCAGGGGACGGAGATGGAGATTAAGGGAGGCGGGATATTGGCCATTGCCCTTCAGCATGAGATCGATCACACCAATGGCATCCTCATTCTCGACAGGGTGAGCCGGCTGAAGAGAGACATCTATCGGAACAAGTTGAGGAAAGAAAAGCGCAAGGAAGAAAGACCTTGAACCCACCGTCCTGGCGGATCGTTTTTTTCGGCACGCCATCCTTCGCCATCCCGACGCTGGAAGGCCTTTTGAGAGGGCCGGATAAACTGGTCGGGGTTGTCACCCAGCCGGACAGAGAAAAAGGAAGAGGAAGAAAAATTGTCTTTTCTCCCATAAAAGAACTCGCCCTTCAGTACTGTCTTAATCCTCTCCAGCCCGAAAAAGCAAAGGATGAACCCTTTCAGAAGGCACTCAAGGACCTCCAACCGGACCTCTGTGTCGTGGTCGCCTACGGCCAGATTTTGCCAAAGTCAGTTCTGAACATCCCCAAATACGGAGCCGTCAATGTTCATGCTTCCTTGCTTCCCAAATATCGGGGAGCCGCCCCAATTGCCTGGGCGATCCTGAAGGGTGAGAAAGTAACAGGGGCGACGACCATGGTCATGGACGAGGGCATGGATACAGGGGATATCCTTTTGCAGTCTGAAGTTCCGATCGGTGCGGAGGATACATCTCAGACGTTGCATGATCGGCTGGCGGTTTTGGGTGCCGGGCTGCTGTTAGAGAATGTGAAGAAGTTGAAAGGTGGGAATATCCGTCCCGTTCCCCAGGATCACTCGAAGGCAACTTATGCCCCTCCGCTCAAGAAAGAGGACGGACACATGGACTGGAAGAAGGAGGCGGGAGAAATTGACCGTCAGGTCCGTGCCTTTAACCCATGGCCTGGAGCCTTCACGACGTGGGAAGGCAGGTTGTTGAGAATCTATAAAGGAGCGGTAAGAGAAAGAGTGCTCACAGGAAAAACAGGTACTGTGGTCTGGGTCGGATCGGATTTTATCGAAGTGGAAGCAGGGAAGGATGCTTACCTCATCAAAGAAGTCCAGTTGGAAGGAAGAAAGAGAATGAGCATCCGTGAATTTCTTTCCGGGCACCCCATTTCAGTGGGAACAGTTCTTCGATGAATATGCGTTTTTCTTCCCGTCTCCTCCAATTGGGAAAAGGGCGAGGCAAGGGGAAAACTGTTGTTTCAAAGTCAGATGAATGATTGACAAAGAGTCGCATAATGATTATTCTTTCCGTTTAAGAAGGAGGTTAGATTATCAATGAATCAATTCAAGACGTTCCTTTTGATGCTGGTTTTGACGGGCCTTTTCATTCTGGTGGGAACTGCCATCGGAGGGAGAAACGGGGCCGTTTATGCTTTTATCTTTGCTGCTCTCATGAATTTTTTCGCTTACTGGTTCAGCGATAAAATTGTCCTTCGAATGTACAGGGCACAACCCGTCTCTCAAAGCGAAGCCCCTGAGCTTTATCAGATCGTTGCAGAACTGGTGAACAAAGCCAGTCTTCCGATGCCTAAGGTTTACATTATTGAGAACGATACTCCCAACGCTTTTGCAACAGGGAGAAATCCCGAACATGCGGCTGTTGCCGTGACATCAGGCATTCTAAGAATTTTGTCGAAGGAAGAACTGCTGGGAGTCATCGGCCATGAACTGTCGCATATCCAGCATAGAGATATCCTGATCAGTTCGATCGCGGCAACAATCGCCGGTGCCATCAGCATGCTTGCCTCAATGGCCCGGTGGGGAGCGATCTTCGGTTTCGGCCGGTCTGACGATGACGATAGAGGGGGTAATATCCTCTTCGTTCTTCTTTTCACCATGGTGGCCTCGATTGCCGCCATGCTGATTCAAATGGCCATTTCACGCTCACGGGAATATTTGGCCGATGAGGGCGGAGCCCATCTCAGCAATCCCCTTTCGTTGGCAAAGGCTCTGGGCAAATTGGAAGTCGCAGCACAGAGGATTCCTATGGATGCTAATCCTTCCACCGCTCACATGTTCATCGTAAACCCACTTAGAGGGGGAGGTGTTCTTTCTCTCTTTAGCACCCATCCGCCAATTGAGGAGCGGATCGCCAGACTCGAGGAGATGGCGAGGACGGGAAGGTTTTGAGAAAAAAGACCCCCAGGGCGATCTGCCTCGACATCCTGAATCGGGTTGAAGAGACGGATCTTCATCTTGACCGTCTTCTTGGTGATTCATTCAAACGCTACCGACACCTTACCTCCCTGGATCGCTCTTTCCTTACAGAATTGACTTATGGTATTATTCGATGGAGAGGAAAGCTTGATTGGGTGATCCGCCAGTTCTCGAAGATTCCTTTCGAGAGAATTGAATTAGAGACTGTCAACATCCTCCGCCTTGGGCTTTATCAAATTCTGTTTTTATCAAGAACCCCGGCATCGGCGGCCGTGAACGAGTCAGTGGAATTGGCTAAACAAATCCGAGGAAGAGGGGGAGCGGGTTTTGTCAATGCCGTGCTCCGTTCCTCCATCCGTCAGAGAGAGGAAATCCACTATCCAGATGCCGCTGAAGATCCAACGCTTTATATCTCTGTTACTCAGTCCCATCCACTCTGGTTAGTGCGAAGATGGGCGAAAGAGGTGGGGGTCGAAGAAACCCTTCGTATCTGTACATTCAACAATCAGATCTCTCCCCTGACGCTTCGAGCCAATGTTTTAAGAGTAGATCGGGGAGGCCTAATGGAAAAGCTGCGGGAAGAAGGGCTAAAGCCACATCCCACTACTTATTCGGAAGAGGGAATTCTGCTGCAAGATCCTCCTCCCACCTCGGAGCTTCCGTTCCTTAAGGAAGGTCTTTATGTGATTCAGGATGAGGCTTCGCAACTCGTCACCTCGATCCTGGACCCGAGGCCGGGGAAACGGATCCTCGATGCTTGCGCTGCTCCGGGAGGGAAGACCACGCATGCGGCCCAACGAATGGGAAACCGAGGAGAGATCTATGCCCTGGACCTCAGCACCGAGAAATTGCATTTGATCGAAGAAATATGTCAAAGATTAGGGATAATGATAGTCAAGGTGCTCAGGGCAGACGCGGCTACCTCCCTCCCTCTCCCCAAAGGTTTGGTGTTTGATCGCGTTTTGGCGGACGTCCCCTGCTCAGGATTTGGGACGCTTCGTAAGAATCCCGATTTGAAGTGGAGGAGAGGGGAAAAGGATATCAAGAGATTGAGTGAGCTTCAGTTCTCGATATTGAGTAATCTTTCGACATATGTGGGGGAGAAAGGGGTCTTAGTTTATAGCACCTGCACGGTCTTTCGTGAGGAGAACGAAGATGTCGTTGAGAAATTTCTGGAAGGGCATCCAGGCTTCCGCCTTGTCCGTATGGATAGGGTCCTTTCAGAAAAATGCCACCGGTTTATTCATAATGGATACTTCAAAACCTTTCCTCCCCAAAATGGGATGGACGGCTTTTTTGTGGCTCGGTTGAAAAAGGAAACTTAGGGCGACCAGAGAAAAAACAAATGCAAGGGATTCACTACCTGATCAAAGGACTGATCATCGGCTTATCCATCTCCGTGCCGGTAGGTCCTATTGGGATACTTTGTATCCGGCGCACCTTGAGCCGGGGTCGGATGGTCGGGTTTCTTTCAGGCTTGGGAGCGGCTACGGCCGATGGTTTGTACGGAGCGATTGCTGGATTCGGACTTACCTTTCTTGTTGATTTTCTGATCGGTAAACAGATTTGGCTTCGTCTGATCGGTGGCGCGCTGCTTTGTATTTTGGGTGCGAAGACATTTCTTTCCAAACCAGCCGAGCAAGGAACTCCCGTGGACGGAAGTAACCGCTGGCATGCGTATTTATCGACCTTTTTTCTGACCCTCACAAACCCCCTGACCATTCTCTTCTTCGTGGCCGTCTTCGCCGGACTGGGAATAGGGAATGAAGGTGGTCACTATCTCTTGGCGGGAATTTTGGTCTCGGGTGTTTTTATGGGCTCCGGAATGTGGTGGCTTGTCCTGAGCGGCTTTACCGGTCTGTTGCAGAAACTGCTCAATCCCAAGAGGTTGCAGTGGCTGAACAGAATCTCCGGCTTGATCATTTTAGGCTTTGGCTTATTCGCGCTGTTGGATCTGTTCTAATGGCGATGTCAGCTTAATTTCGTTGAATAGAAATTGCGATTTTAATGGTATGCTCTTAGTAAGAGGGACGGCAGGGGGACGCGTTCCGGGAACGTGCCGTCTTGGTCATCGGAAAAATGGGAGGTTCGAGTGAAAAAGATAGCGCCTTCAATTCTTTCGGCGGATTTCAGTCGTCTGGGTGACGAGGTCAGGGCAGTCGAAAAGGCCGGAGCGGATGTGATCCATGTCGATGTGATGGATGGGCATTTTGTTCCTAACATCACCATTGGTCCTCTCGTCGTGGAGGGACTGAGGAAGTTGACTTCACTCCCCCTCGATGTCCATTTAATGATCGAAAACCCTGCACGCTATGTTGAAGCCTTTGCTCTGGCGGGTGCCGATTGGATTACCATTCACGCCGAGACGTGTCCTCACCTCAAGACCACAATCAAGAAGATACGGGGGCTGAACGTCAGGCCTGGTGTTGTGCTCAAGCCCGCAACTCCGCTGAAAATCCTTCATCCGGTTCTTGGCGACTTGGACTTAGTCCTTATCATGTCGGTTAATCCGGGGTTTGGCGGACAATCCTTTATTCCCTTTACACTGAAAAAAATTGAGCGGCTGAGAAAAGCAGTCGATCAACATCTTGAAATAGAGGTGGACGGGGGAGTCAAAATTGAGAACATCAAGGAGGTTTCCGTAGCTGGCGGAAACATCTTCGTTGTCGGTACCGGTATCTTCAAGACGCAAAACTACGAGGACACCATAAAGAAGTTGAGAGAAGAGATTGCATAATGATTGTAGAATGCGGATTGCGGAATTTCATTTTAAATGCTCTTAAATGCTATGCGCCATGCGCTATGCGCTCTGCGTTTGTCAGGATGGGATGGAGCTCTCCAAACAGAAAAATTATCAACAGTCATTTGATTTAGCCTGTGCCTCCATTAGAAAGATGAATCTGGCGGAAAGAGCAAAGAAGGCCGGAGCAGATTATCAGAAAGGAGAAGACGGGGAGGCTATCATCGTTCATTTTTTCTCGGAACCCTATCAGATCCGGTTTCCTCAGATAGAATTCTATTCTCCGTCTAAGAATGTGGTTTCTCTGGTCACTCGCATCCTTCTGCTCCACTATCTCATCCAGGCGGACGGGAATCCCCTCACAGGAAAATGGGTAGCCTACAAAGATATTCCAGGAGGTCTTCTCTATGCGGGTGTTTTTGCGAGAAGAGTGACAGAACCTTTGCAGCGGAGGTTCGGGAAATCAGCGAACTCATTTAGAGAGACTGGAATCAAATCGGGTGGGGAGCCCGTTGGAATCGGGGATGCCTCTTTCGTCCTCCGTGCTTTCCCCCGTGTGCCTCTTCAGTATGTCCTTTGGGAGGGCGACGAGGAGTTTCCGCCATCTACCCAACTTCTTTTCGATGCGTCGGTGGATCATTACCTTTCTTTAGAGGATATCGTGGTTCTGGGACAGGTTACTACCGGTAGATTGATCAACCGTTCTGGAGTCTAAGCCTTTAAATTTGTTGAGAAATGAGAAAGAGGTTCTGAATTATTTCAAGCGCCATTTAGGGAGAAACAAATGGAAGAAATCGTGTATCTCGAGAGGCCCGTTCTTAATAGGCCCTATTTAATCATGGGATTTGAAGGATGGCCAAACGCAGGAGAGATTTCCTCTTTTGCACTTCGGCATTTAATCGATAGTTTAGGAGCAAGAAAATTCGCCTCTATTCCGACTGAGAATTTTTATCAAATGTCTTCCGTACGGCCGATGGCAGTGATTAAAGAGGGCAGGTTGGTCGAGCTGAAGTCCTCCGACAATCACTTTTACTACGTCAACGGATTTCCTTCGAACGACCTTATCTTTTTTTCGGGAGTCGAACCCCATCTTCGATGGAACATTTTTGTCGATCTGATTCTGGATCTGGCTGAGAGATTCCATGTGACGGAGCTCTTCACCATCGGCGGTACGTACGACTACGTCCCTCACACGTATCCTCCGATAGTCAGTTGCCTGTTCAATCATGAGGAACTGCGGGAAAGAGTGACCCGGGTCGGGCTGGGGTTGACGGAGTACTCCGGGCCCATCAGCATCCACACGTTCATTCTCGAGGCAGCCAGGAAGAGGGATCTGAGGGCAATCAGCCTTTGGGGTCATGTGCCACAATATCTTCAGACGAGGAATGTAAAGGTGGTCTGCTCGGTTCTCAAAAGGCTGACCGATTTGACAGGGATAAAGACGGATCTCTCTGAGCTTGAAAAGTCCGGTGATTACTTCGATCGGCAGATCGACCAACTGGTGGAGGAAGATCCGAAGCTCCAGGAGGTTATCAGCAAGTTAGAAGAAATCTACAAGGGGTCCGAGAGGACTCGTCAACCGTCGGGAAAAGAGGAGGGCCCAAAAGAAGACAAAGTGGTCTACATTCAGGCCTTCCTAAAGAAGCCGGAGGATGAAGAGAAGTAGGGCTTTCAACCTCTACCGAACCGGCGGGGTTTTGCTTCTTTCCAGGCAAACCCTTAGATGACCGCTTCCTGTTCACTTCGTGCCAGCAGGAGCGGCATCTTCAAACCCCTGTTCTATTTCCCTTTCGCAGTGGGCTTGGAAAATTCCATTACGGTGTAGGCCAATGCCCACCGCTGTTGTTCAGGGTATTGTGTCCATGCCACCATCGCCGAATTGGGAATACCTTTCGAAATAATCTCGAAGACTTTTTGAGAATCTCCCTTCGTATTGGGCCATTCTTTCAAGGGCTTCTGGAAATCCGTCGGCGGGGGCTTGAGCACAGTCCCGGCTGGGCCCTTTCCGTCTCCTTTGCCACCGTGGCAAGATGCGCAGACCTGCTCATAGATTTTCTTTCCTTCATTCAGCAGTGCGGGGGTTTTCTTGGGAGGCGTAGGGCTTGCAGCGAGACCTATCGTTGCAAGAAGAAAAAGAGAGCCAACCATCATGACCCATGTCCGTTTTTTCATTTTTTCCCTCCTGAAAGCGGGGATGTTTTGCAAAGGACGATCTAAAGCGATGTCTCTATCAGCGAGCCAGCATTTTACTGAACGATAAAAGAGCGAGGACAATGAGGATGAAGAGGTTTAATTTGGTGAAAATCGCCTTCGAGCTAGCTTCCTCGAAATCCGCTCTGAGAAAAGAGACCGTATTCAGGAAGAGCCAGCAAGCGGCAGCCATTAGCAGAAGGCGAAGCAAAAATGAATTGAGAAGTCCGAATAGAGGAATGCTCAGAGAAGAAACGCCTGCAGACAGAAGCCATATGAAGATGATTCGTTTAATCTGTTTCGTCGAAAAGACCTTTGTGAGGCAAGGGAGCCTAGTCCTCTCGTAGTCGCTTGAAGAATTCAGAAGAAGAAGCCAGAAATGAGGTATTTGCCAGATGAAGAAGAAGAGGGCAACTGCCCCTATCCGAGGGTCGGATACGCTTCCTCCTCCTGTGGCCCATCCCAGAGCAGGCGGTATCGCACCGACCAGGGCCCCAGGAATGACCGCAAAGGCCGTCTTTTGTTTCAGATAGGTATAGACTCCGTTGTACCAGACCGCAGCGAACAATCCCAGACAGAGTGCGATTTTATTTGCTCCGAAAATAAGAATGACGAACCCAGAAAGGATCAACCCCAACGAAATGAGGAGTGCCGTCTCGGAGTTTAATCTCCCGGAGGGAATGGGTCTCAGCCTCGTTCTGAGCATCCATTGGTCAATCTTTCTTTCCTGGTACTGATTCAGCGCACAGGATCCGCATGCGAGCAGAAAAACAGCTACTGTCGGCACAAGCATGTGGATTGAGATCCTTCCCGTTGCGAGAAGATAACCGGTGGCGGTGGAAAGCGTGGCAAGAAGTGAGATTTTCATCTTCCCCAGCTGAAGAAAAAGGATCGACCATTCCCTCCATGGTGGGCTTGGATTACCCGCAATGCTTCTTATGCCGACGGCAGTTGTTCTCACGTCTTCACTCACCTTAGACTTTTAATATAATCGACCAGCGCTGTTAGTTCCTCGTTCGTCATGCTGACCTTGGGCATGATGGGCGGATATCCTTTGATTTGGATCACATTGGGGTCTTCAATGTAATCCTGTAGGAAGGCTTCGTCGACCACAACCGTCGCCCCTTTTCCGGCCTTGACCACTTCCTCACTCTTACCCAAGAGCCCTTTGAAAGTGGGGCCCACGCGTCGACTTCCGTCGGTGCTGTGGCAGGCGACACATCCTTTGACTTGGTAGAGTTGAATTCCTGGCAGAGGACCCTTGGCTGCCACTTCTTGCTTCTTACCCTGATACCACTTTGTAAACTCTTCTTCGGGAAGGACGACTATCTTAGTAAGCATGTGGGAATGTTCCAGGCCGCAGTACTGGGAACACATGACATCAAACGCTCCCACTTGGGTGGGCTGAAACCATAGATAGTTCGTCATCCCCGGGACCGCGTCCTGTTTGATCCGGAAAGCAGGAGCATAGAAGCCATGGATGACGTCCTGCGATGTGAGAAGCAGTTTGACCGGCTTTCCAATGGGAGCTCTTAACTCCGTGTCTTGAATTCCATTCTCGTACTGGAACAACCACGACCACTGGCGGGCGACCACTTTGACCACCATTGCCCCAGGAGGGACTTTCTTCAGAAACTCGAAGCCCGTCAGCCCGTAGTAAAACATTGTCAGAACGATCAGTGTCGGAATGACCGTCCAGGTAATCTCGAGCCAGGTACTCCCTTCAATGTCAACCGGCCTGGGGTGCCTTTTCCGACGGTAATGAACGATGAAATAGACCATTAAGAACGTGATGAGTCCGAGAAGGAAAACACAGATGAAGAGGATGTACAGAAAGACGTTATCTACCACTCTCCCGGATATCCCTGTGGCCCCTGAAAGGATCATTCCACAACACCTCGAAAAGCTACATCAGAAAAGGTCAAAAGGACAAACACAAGGAAAACGGCCATGACAAGGGGAATAATCACTTTAAAGATGAGAGGCTTCTCGGACTTCAGATGCATAAAGTAGTTCAGCACTAACCCGGATTTCGTTCCGGCGATCGCTAAGGCTACCAAAATGGCCCAACCTCCCGGATGAATTCGTACGGCAACGGTATAGGTAAGTGCTGTGAGGCACACCAATCCCATCCAGACGAAGACGTAGGTACTATATTTTGACGGATGCTCTTCTCCGCTCTCCATCGGATTTCTCCATTTCTTACGTAATCAAGTAGAACAATGGATAGAGGAAAATCCAGATAATATCCACCAAGTGCCAGTATAACCCGGAGTTTTCTAAAGAAGTAAAATGCATCGGGCTAATCTTGTCTTTTGCGATGAGAATCAACATCACACAAAGGACACAGACCCCTACAAGGACGTGTAAACCGTGCAGACCGGTCATAACATAATAGAGCCCAAAGAAGAGGATCTCACCTTTGGGACGGGCCAAAAGAGTTGGAGAATTAGGATAAATGCCGTGCCCGATCTTGGTGGTCCATTCAATGCCTTTATTAACGAGGAACACAAGGCCAAGAGCCATCGTGACCATTAGCAAGACCATCGATAATCTGCGATCTCCTTTTTGGATGGCTGTAATGGAGACTGCCACGCTGAGACTACTCGTCAGGAGCAGGATCGTGTTCAGGGTGCCGAGGATGACGTCGAGTTCCGCCGAGGCATTATGGAAATCCGCAGGGGTTTTATATCGATGAGCGGCGTAGAGAATGAACATCCCGCCGAAGAGGAGAAGCTCGGAGAGGATAAAAAGCCACATACCCAGTTTGGCCCCTGTATAGTCTATGCCCCCTTCGAAAACAGGGACTTTTGCCTCATCCATTGTTCTCAAGCTCCTTAAAATCATGGGGGCCGTGCTGGATGACCGGAATTTTCTCAAAGTTCTCGGTCGGCGGGGGGGAAGGGATCTGCCATTCAAGCGTCACTCCGTTCCAGGGATTGTCTTCGGCTTTTTTGCCTTTGAAAAGTCCGTGAAAGAGGTTCGAGAACATGAGGATCAATCCCGCGATGAGGATCCAAGAGCCAAAGGTGGCTGTGAGGTGGAGGGTTCGAAATTGGGGGAGATAGTCATAATATCTCCGCGGCATTCCATCCCATCCTAGCAGGAGCATGGAAAAATAGAAGATATTGAACCCGATCAGCATGATGACCCATGCGCGCATGGCCCTTTGTCGATTGTACATCCGGCCGAACATCTTCGGGAACCAATAGTGGAAGGCGGCAAAAAGACCGAATCCCATGCCGCCGAAAATGATATAGTGAAAATGGGCCGGTATCCAATACGTATCGTGGAGGTGGACATTGGGGGCCAGGGCCCCCTGGATGAGGCCCGTCAGTCCGCCAATCGAAAAGAGGAAGATAAAAGAAAGGCAGAAGAGGAGAGGCGGTTCAATGACAATAGAGCCCTTGTGTAGGGTGGCGACCCAGTTGAAGACTTTGATAGCACTCGGGATCGCGACCAAAAAGGTGAGAAGGGAGAAAAGGATGTTTGCAAAATCACTCTGGCCGCTGACGAACATGTGATGGCCCCAGACGAGGGATCCCACGGCTGCGATCGCCATGCCCGAGAGGGCGATGGCCGTATACCCGAAGATTTTTTTTCTTGCAAACACGGGCACCACATCGGACACGATGCCCATTGCCGGAAGAATCATGATATAGGTCGCCGGGTGGGAATAAATCCAGAACATGTGCTGGTAGAGAATGGGATCGCCTCCCTTGGTGGGGTCAAAGACGCCCACTCCAAAGAATCGATCGAGAAAGATGAGAACCATGGTAATTCCGATCACGGGCGTGGCAAGAATTTGAACCCATGACGTTGAGTAGATCCCCCAGACAAAAAGCGGCAAACGCCTCCAGGTCATTCCAGGGGCCCTCAGTCTGTGGGTCGTGGTCACGAGGTTAATCCCCGTCAGAATAGAGGACATGCCCAGAACAAAAACGCCAAATACGGCGAGAGGGACGTTGACGGTGGTCCGCAAGCTGTATGGCGCATAGAATGTCCAGCCAGTATCAGGGGGCCCGCCTCCAGTGAAGACCGAAAAAAAGACAATGGTTGCCCCGGAGATATAGAGCCACCAGGAAAGGAGGTTGATCCTCGGGAAAGCCACATCCCTTGCGCCGATCTGGATTGGGAGAAAGAAATTTCCGAAGATCGTAGGGATCGCTGGGATGACGACGAGAAAGATCATGATGATGCCATGAAGCGTAAAAAGAGAATTATATGTCTGGGGCCCCATGATCGCGCCACCGGGAGCGACCATCTCCAGCCTCATAAAGAACCCAAGGACGACCCCACCGAAGAAGAAGGCGATGACAAAGATGAAGTAAAGAAGACCAATTCTCTTGTGGTCTAAGGTAAAAATCCACGAGAGGATTCCTCGGCGGTCCTCGTAGAAATTGATTTTTGAAAGAACACTATCCGTCGCAGTGGCCGATGTCATTCTCCCTGCACCTCTTTACGGGCTTCCTTCCCTTCAAGATCAGAAACGCTGCGAACGATAAGGCAAAAAGCAAAGTGACCGTTCCGGTCACTCTCAACATGTTGAAAACGAGCTTATTGGCTTTTGGATCATAACTGAAGCAGAAACGAACGACCTTAGCAATGGTAGGGCCGATCTTTCCCTCAGACGCTTCTACAAGAGCGAGTTTGAGATCGAAGGGGAGAGGGTCCGCACCGTACATGTAGCGCACAACCTTTCCGTCGGGAGCAAGGATAACCAATGATACCGGGTGTTCAAAATCCTCGCCAACTCGCTTGAAGTGAAAGCCTATGGCATCCGTCAGTCTTTGGATATTCTCTTTGTCTCCCGTCAAGAATCTCCAGGCCCCCTCAGGGAAAGGCTTCTGAATCATTCTTATGTAAGTTTTTTTCTTTTGACGAGCAAGATCTGGTTTCTCCATTTCATCAAAGCTGAGGGACAAAGCGATGTAATCCTTTCCGGGTTCCGCGGGTAGCTTATCCAGAGCATCTGCCAAATTCTGCAACAGCAAGCTGCATACATTCGGGCAATGTAAATAGACCGGAGTGAGAATGACGGGTGTATGAATGAGTTGTCTTAGACTCATGTCATTGCCGTTCTCGTCTCGGAACGTTAGGTCAAGCGGTACGAGTCGCCCCAATTTCTCATCAATCCCGATCCCGGAGAGATTCTCCGATTGCTCATGCTCCACATGAGCACTTACCGGACTGTGAAAAAGAAAGAAACCCGTGAGCAAGAT
>Ga0187779_10001434_pt1 | contig 14870 bp, 15 predicted proteins | sample 1015_Q2_SP10_10__FD_132435 | JGI IMG/M metagenome (GOLD analysis project Ga0187779, IMG submission 132435) | Tropical peat soil microbial communities from peatlands in Department of Meta, Colombia - 1015_Q2_SP10_10_MG | ecosystem: Environmental > Terrestrial > Soil > Wetlands > Peat | place... | reverse complement strand
TGATGCCCACCACGTCGCTGGGCAGCATGTCCGAAGTGAACTGAATGCGCTGGAAGGAGCACTGGAAGGAATGCGCCAGAGCCTGCGCCAGCGTCGTCTTGCCCACGCCGGGCACGTCTTCGATCAGCAGATGGCCGCGCGCCAACAGCGCCGTGAGCGCGAGGCGAATGACATCCTCCTTGCCCTTGACGACCCGTCCGATCGAGCGCTGAAGCTCGGCGAGACGGCTGCTGGCAGCGACGACCGTTGTGTTGATCGCGGTTTGCAATTCGTTAGGCCTTCTGCTACAAAAACTTAGCTGCTTTGGCTAGGCCTTGCGGGCGATTAGCTCAGTGGTTAGAGCGCTCCCCTCACACGGGAGAGGTCCAAGGTTCAAGTCCTTGATCGCCCACCATGCCTCAAATTTGATTCTGCCATCATTTGTCAGGCTGCCTGAAATATTGATTTAGGAAGGTGTGCCCAAGGAGTGGCGCTCGCGGGCCGCCGGACTCGAAATGAGGCTGTCACTCCAATTCGTGCGGGTCGTCGCGCTGGGCGGGTGGATTGGGGCCATCACGTATTTTGCGGCGGGGGTGACCGAAGGAGCGTTTGCCGTTCTCCCAAGTCCGGACGACGCCGGGCTGCTGGTGGGCTTCACGCTAGGTAGGTTGCACCTCATGGGCCTCGTTTCGGCGGCGATTTTTATAGCTGCCTCGCTGGCGCTCGCCAAGAGTTTGACAGCTGTGTTCAAGCCGGCGGTAGCAGGCGTGATCGTGATGGGGCTTCTGACGATTGCCTCGCAGTACCACGTGCTGCCGCGTATGGCGCGGCTGCGGAGCCAAATGGGGTCGGTTCATCAGACGCCGCCAAGTGATCCGCGCCGCGGCGAGTTCGACCGACTGCACAAAACCTCAGTGGACGTGGAGGGCGCGGTGTTGCTTGTGGGACTGATCGCCTTGTTTCTAGCGCTGCGCGAGGATCGATCGCCCGCCGAGGGCTAGGTTTTTTTCCTAGCGCGTTTGTTGACCTGCGGACGCGCCCTGTTGCCCTTTGCTTGCGCCTTGCCGATTTTGCGGGCGTTAGGGCCAGCCAGGTGGACGGCGCGCCACATGTACCAGCTCGCGACGGTGCGATAGGGGCGCCAGCGCTCGCCAAACTGGAGCAGCTCTTGCGGTCGCGGAATCGCTCTCTTGCGGTAGGTGATTGCGTAACCCTTTTGCACCCCGTAATCGTGGATCGGCAGGACGTCGGGCCGGCCGAGGCGAAAAATCAAGAACATTTCGACGGTCCACGCACCGATGCCTCGGACCGAAACCAGCCGATCCACAAGCTCCTGATCCGACATTTTCTCAGCTTGCGCGAGCGTTGGTACAACGCCATCGAGTGTCTTCTGCGCAAGATCGCGCACGGCGGCAACCTTTGCATTCGACAGACCGCACCTGCGCAGCGTCCGAGTCGACACGCGGAGCAATTGTTCCGGAGTGGGGCAGTTCCCATTGGAGCCGAGTGCCCTGATGCGTTGGAAAATAGCCTGCGCAGCCTTCCCAGCGATACTCTGATGCATGATGGCTTCCAGCAAGGATTCGTAAACGCTGTCGCATTCGTCGAGCCGAAGTTGAAATGTTCCGACCCTCTGCATGAGGCCGGCGAGCCGCTTGTCGACGCGCGAAAGGTGCGCCAGTGCGTCGACGTGGTCGAAGGGCAACGCGAGGGAACTCGTCGCGGCGTTCATTACTCACTCTTCGCCAGCAGAGCTTTCAGACGCACCCAAGAATCGGCGCGGGCTTTCTGATTGGCCTCACTGGCATCAGGGGCCTCGCCGGCTCGCATAAAGCCGTGTCCCGCACCATCGTAAGTGACCGGCTCGTAGACCTTGCCCGCCGCTTTCATGTTGGCCGTCGCCAGAGGAATTGTGGCGTCGACGCGTGCGTCGTTGCCGGCGTAAAAAGCATACACCGGTGCGGCGATGCGCATCATTGCGGCTGGCTCCGGCGGGCCTCCATAGAAGACGAACGCAGCCGAAAGATCGGGACGGTTCGTCGCGAAGCGAAAGCTCTGACCGCCACCCCAACAGAAGCCGACGACAAAGACTTTGCCGGTGGAAGCAGGCAGCCTCTTTCCATAGTCAGCGACGGCGGCGAGGTCGGCCGTCACCTGTCCCGGATCGAGATGGCTGACCGCCTCCATGGCCTTCGACTGATCGAATGAGGAGCTGCGCCCGCCATTCGGCCCCATCCCCGAAAGCAAGTCAGGCGCAACGGCAATGTAGCCAGCCGCGGCGAGCTGATCGGAAAGATCTTCGACCCAGTCAGTCATACCAAAAATTTCGTGAATCACCACGACAACGGGGCGTTTGTCCTTCGATTCGGGATAGACGACGAAGGTTTCCACCGAGCGGCCATCGTGCTTGACCGTCACCCATTCTTGATGCCGGGGTGACTTCTGAAGGGCGGCCTGCGCCCAATCCTGTGCCGCAACGACTTTGGACGCAAGGAGAGCCAGAATCAGGAAAAGACATTTCATCGATCGCCTCCGTTCTCGTGTCGGGCCGAAATGATATACAGCCGTCCGGCATCGAGACAAGAGCGCTTGTTTCGGGCAGCGGCAAAGGCAGTACCGTGCCAAGAATCGATCGTGCTTACCCGCTCGCGGGCTTGCTTGTAAGGGTCACGCGCCGGCCCCGGCGCGGAAGGCAGAGGCAACGCTAAGTTTGCGAAGCATGGAGCGCTTCTTTTCCTGGTGCGACTGCATGCGACGGAGAATATCGTCTAGGATGCGCACGGCAGCGACGATGTAGGGGCCTTTGTTAAGCATTACGCACTCGGCGCGTTCACCCATCGCGGCATCAGTAATTTCCGATCGCGAGGGGACCCCGGTCTTGGCCAGTGACTCGAGAACCTGGGTAGCCCAGATCACCGGCATGTGCGCGGCTTCGCAGATCCACAGGATTTCTTCCTGTACTTCGGCAAGGCGCTGGTAGCCGCATTCGATCGCCAAATCGCCGCGCGCGATCATGACTCCGACGGCGCGGCTGCGCATGGCGGCGAGCAGCAAGCGAGGAAGTTGCTCGAAGCCTTGGCGCGTCTCGATCTTCAGGATAATGCCAAGATCCTTACCAGCCAATTCAGCCAGGCGCTGCTGCAGCTCGTGAACATCCTCTTCCTTGCGAACAAACGAATAGCCCACAATGTCCGCGTGCTGGACAATCAACTTGAGAGTTACCAGGTCGTCTTTGGTCAATGACGACAGGCAAAGCGTGGAATCGGGGGCGTTGATGCCTTTCTCGGCCCCCAACTTTTCTCCCGACGGGCGGGCCTGGGTGATCTCGACGCGGACTTCTTCGGGGCCCACTTCACGGATGACGCCGCCGATCTTGCCGTCATCGAACAAGATCGGCTCGCCAGGGCGCACGCAATCGAAGAACTCTGGAAGCGACACGCCGATGTGAGCTGGGCGGATGAGTTGCTTTTTCTTGTCGTATTTTGCAGGCTCGCCGGGGTCGAGCGACCGGGTCAGGATGAGGCTCTCTCCGACCTTGAGCACGATCTGCTGCTCCTTGGGTGGAATCTGGCCCACGCGCGCAGTCGGCAATCGCCGTTTGAGTGCCGCGCGGGTTTGGCGGCCCGCCGTTTTCTTCGCTTCCAACTCGAATTCGAGCCCGGGCACGATATAGCAGGTTTTGCTTGACTCGGCCCATCGACTCCTTCCGCTACGTGCGGTGATCCTCAGCGAGCGACAGGAGCGGCGCGCATCTCGGAAGCGAACATGATCCCCTGTTCTTAGCCGAGCCAGCCAATCGGCTGGGACCGGGATCGACGCGTCAGCGTGCGCCGGAGCGTGCTCGGGCCGCCCAGCCGGCGTCAACCAGACGCGTGCGGGCGACAGAACGCGGCCTAGGTCGTCGCGCCGAGGCTTGAATTTCACGACGGCCGATCCCGCTTCGACCGGGCCCGTGCGAAGTTTGGGACCGGCCACATCCATGGCTACCTTGCACAGCTTGCTCGTTTCCTTTTCGGCGCGACGCAGGTTGCGGATCATGGCGAGCCACGCCTCGGGTCCATCATGAGCACAGTTGATGCGCATGCAGTCCATGCCATGAAGAAGCAGATCGCGGACCAAGTCGTAATCCGTGGCTGCCTCCGATGGCATGGTGACCATAATGCGGACGCTGCGGCCCCTCGGTGCTGGACCGAGCAGAGCCTGAGTATTGTTGTCGAGCAACACAGCCCCTGCGCCGATATCGGGAGCGGCGCCCGATTGGCCCTCGCCGTTTTCATGCAATCCGGCAAGGCGGTGAAGGGCGTTCATCACGGCGTACACTGCGCTGATGACATGGGGTTCGGTGCGACCGAGGGAAGAAAGCCCTAGAGCGGCGAGTTGGCCCTGTAACTGACGGATGTCGTGGCGGCGTAGCGCGAGATAGTGGAGCAAATTCGCCGCGCTCGAGCGGTGGTTGGCGTGCACGCCGGCGAACTCGGTCTGGCCGGAGGCTTCCAGATCCAGCATCTCGGAGCGAAGCGAAGCCAATTGCCGGAGCAGTTCTTTCGGTTCGGAGCTGTCATTCGGGGTCATATCGCTTCTCTCAAAGCCGCTCGATCTGAAAGCCATTTTACGCGTCGATTGTTTCCGGTCTGTGACCATCGTCACGGATCTGGGCGCGGGGAAGTAGGCAAATGGCTATGCTAGTATCGAACGCTTATGCAGACGGGAATTATCGGGCTGCCCCAAGTAGGGAAGACCAGTCTTTTCCGCATTTTGACCCGAGCGCGCGTGGGGGCGCGGAGCGCTCCGGCAGAGGCACATGTGGGGATCGCGCGGGTGCCGGATATGCGGGTCACGAAACTCGCCGAGGTTTTCAAGCCGAAAAAAATTACCTACGCGGCGATTGAGTACGTCGATATCGGCGGCATTCAGAAAGACCGGGAGAAAAACAAGGCGTCGCTCGTGCCCCTCAGGGAGGCGGATGCGCTCGCGCACGTCGTGCGTCTTTTTGAAGATTCGGCGGTGCCGCACGAGGCCGGGTCGATCGACGCGCTGCGAGACATTGTGAGCGTCGACATCGAATTGATCTTGAACGATCTCGAGCAGGCGGCAAAACGAATCGAAAGAATCGAAAAGGACCTCAAAAAGAAAAAGGATCCGTCCCTTGAGGCCGAATTGCATCTTTTGAATCAATGCCGGCAGGCGCTCGAGGCGGAAACGCCTTTGCGCGAGTTGGCCTTAAAGCCGGAAGAGGAAAAGATGCTGACGGGGTTCATGTTTCTGACGCGCAAGCCCATGCTGTATGTGCTGAATCTCGGCGATGAGGAAGCCCCCGAGATTGACCACGCCGTAACGAAGCATCATCTCGAGAAGCTTGCGTCGAAACCGCAGACCGCCGTGGTGCCATTTTGCGGGAAGATCGAGGCGGAACTTGCCGAACTGGACGATCGAGAGGGGGCCGAGATGATGCATGCGTATGGTCTTCGAGAATCGGGACGCGATCGCCTGATTGAGGCAAGCTATCGCTTGCTCGGACTGATTTCCTTTCTCACTTGCGGCGAACCGGAATGTCGCGCGTGGACCATACGTCGGGGCATGACCGCTCAGGAAGCCGCCGGCGCGATTCACACGGACATCCAGAAAAACTTCATCAAAGCAGATGTGGTGAACTGGGAAGACCTGCTCGGGGCAGGAAGTCTTGCAGCGGCGCGGGAAAAAGGGCAAGTGCGGCTCGAAGGGAAAGAGTACATTGTGCGGGACGGCGACGTGATCTTGTTCCGTCACAGCGGATGAAGGTGGTCCACTGCCAGCGCCTGCCTTTCGAGTCGAGAGAGTGGATGCCGGGTGAGTTACGTTTTTGAATTCCCCTGAGACAATTCGGATCCTCGTGGCAGGGCTGCTGGGCTTGACGGCGGCCGGTGCGAATGTTTTCGGCGGGCTGCTGATCGCGCGTCGGCAATGGTCTCGCCATTATTTGAAATACTTCATCGCGCTGGGCGCCGGGTTCATGCTGGCGACGGCGATTCTGGAGATGATTCCGGAGTCGGTGAAACTGCGCGGTGATAGCAGGTCAATTTTCTTCCATAGCGCCAATGTCGTTTTCGTTTTCGTCCTCGCGGGCTATTTCTTGGTGCACTTTTTCGAGCACACCGTGGCGCCGCATTTTCACTTCGGCGAAGAGACGCATCCCGACGCAATTTCGCGCGCACGCGCAAGTTATGCCGCACTGCTCGGGTTGGTGATCCACACTTTTTTCGACGGCGTGGCCATTGCGTCCGGGCTGCTCGTGTCCCCCTGGTTGGGAGGGGTCATCTTTCTTGCGGTGTTTCTACATAAGATTCCGGAAGGGTTTACGGTGTCTTCGCTGATGCTTGCGAGCGGCCAGAGTCGGCAAACTGCGCTGGCCTCGTCGGCGATTTTGGGCGGAGCGACGCTGGGCGGGATGGCGCTGATGTTCGCGGTTCAAAGCGCCGTGACGGATGCCCTGCCGTTCTCGGCGGGTGTCACGCTGTATGTGGCGGCATCGGACTTGATCCCTGAAGTAAACCGCGAGCCGGGACCCGGTATGGCCGGGCTCGTCTTCGTAGGAGTCGCCATCCTGTTGTTGTTAAAGGCCGCGCTCCACATGTAGGGAGAGCGATGCGTAGACTCGACTCGAAGGCCGATTGCGATTCGATCGCCGAGCGCATCACGGCGCTGACGGCGAGAGATCGCCGGAGCTGGGGGCGGATGTCGGTTGAGCAGATGGTCTGCCACCTCCGCGATTCCTTCCTAGCGGGGTTGGGCGAAAAGGCTCTCAGCCCAGCCACCGGGTTCCTCCAGCGGACCCTGGTCAAATGGATCGCGCTCCGTCTCCCCATCCCTTGGCCGCACGGTGTGAAGACGCGGCCGGAGGTCGAGCAGGGCGTGGGCGGTACGCCGCCAGTTGATTTTGAGTGGGATCGTGCGATGCTGCTCGCCATCCTCCACCGGTTTTGCGGAACGTCGGCTCGCTACGCCCAGACGCACCCCATCTTCGGCCCGATGAGCCGACAAGACTGGCTCCGCTGGGGCTATCTCCACGCCGACCATCACCTCAGACAGTTTGGCCGCTAAGGGCCACAGCGTCCGCTCACTCTTGCTAACGTATTCTTTTTAAACCTCTTAAGGCTTGCTTGTGGCTTTCGGTAGCGGTTGCCGATGCGCCATTACGTGGTTGGGCATGGCGGCCCACCGCAACTTTATGGACCTGAGGGGGTTAGATAAACTGTGCAGGTTATGGCAAGAAGCGACGTCCAATTGATGCTGGACGTGAAGGCCGGGGACAACGCGTCCTTCGACTCTCTGTTGCTGAAATACCGTTCGCCACTGGTGAACTTCCTCTACCGCATGGTGCGGGACCGGGCGACGGCGGAGGATCTGGCACAAGATGTCTTTCTGCGGGTCTACCGGGCGCGGAAACAGTATATTCCCAGTGCGAAGTTCACGACCTGGCTCTTCCGCATCGCCACCAACGCGGCGCTCAACTCGGTTCGGGACAATCGGCATCAAAGAATGGCAGTGTCCCTTGACGTGCCGGCCCGTGAGGAACCGGAAGCGTTGCCTCGTGAACTGCCGGCACGCGAAATGCGGATTGATGAGCACTTGCTCGAGCGCGACCGCGTAGAATTCATACAGCGGGCGATCGCTGCGCTCCCCGAGAAACAACGGGCCGCTGTTTTGCTGCACAAGTATGAAGAGATGGATTACGCAGAAATCGCGCAAATTCTGGATTGCACGGAGGCCGCGCTGAAATCGCTGCTATTCCGGGCGTACGAGAACCTGCGCGTGCAATTGGCGCCCCTGGTGAATCCGTCGGCATTGTCCCAGCGCGCCGCAGAAAGAAGGCCCTCATGAATTGCGAAAAGGTCTCCCAGGAATTGATCGCGTATCTGGACGGCCGAATGGATTCAGCCAAGCGACGCGAGACGGAAGAGCACCTCGCCAGTTGTGCGGCATGCCGCGGGCGCGCCGAACAGTTCCGCCGTGTCTGGACCGTGATGGACGAAGTGCCGGTCATCGAGCCGTCGTTTGGTTTCGATGCGCGCGTTCGCCAGCGTGTGGCGGCCGGACCAGAGCGAGGCTGGTTGGCTTGGTTTGTCCCGCAGGCACGGTTGGCGTTTTCGGCGGTGCTGCTGATTGCGCTGACCGTCTGGATCGCGAAACGGACAAGCAATCCCGCAACGGGGGGCCCAGCGGGATCGACCGAGCAGGATTTCAACGCCATTCAGCATCTCGGTGTCCTTGAGAACTACGACGTCGTAACCAAGATGGATGCACTCTCTGAACTGGTTCCTTCGGCCGACCAAAAACCGCAAACGCCGGAAACAGAACCGAGGGAAAGCAACGACTAGCGGGAGATTCCTTTGCTTGCGCGATTTCCCAAACTCGTGATGCTGGCGCTGCTGGTGGCAGGGTGTGTGGTGCCGCTTGCCTCCGCACAGAACGTTGGGTCGGCGCGCAGGTGGCAGCCGCACTGGCAAGCCGCCCGACAGGCACGGGAGGCGGCCGGTCCCCACGGCGGTGGAAGCGGCAAAGGGCAGCCCAACGTGCGCGCGATGGAGGGCCTCCCGCCGGTCTGGATTCAGAGACTGCGAGAGATGCCGGCCGATCAGCAGGAACGGTTTTTGCAAAACAATGCCAAGTTTCGCCAACTGCCTCCGGAGCGGCAGGCGCAGATTCGCGAAAACCTCGATCGTTGGAACAAGCTTTCGCCGGAACAGAAGCAGGATGCCATCAGCCGCGAGCAAGTGCTTGAGCGCATGACGCCGGAGCAGCGCCAGTACCTTCGGAATACGCTCTTGCCGAAATGGCAGTCGATGCCCCAGGAGCGGCGCCAGGTGATCAACCGTCATCTGGCAATGCTGCGGAACATGAGCCCGGCGACGCAGCAGGCTGCGTTCAACGACCCGCGCTTCGTTGGGGGGCTCAGCCCGGATGAACAAGCGATGCTGCGCGACCTGAATTCGCTGCGAAATCCGCCTCCGGCGCCGCCAACGCCTGAGCCCTAAGGGCGCGCGAAGCCGATCTTTTTGCAAAATTCCTTGCCTCGCTTGTTAACTCTTACAAAACAATTTTGCGCGGATGTGGGGCTTGACCGCTAGCCGTCGCGGAGACGCCCGGATTCTGCTACTACGGCTTGTGGTTTTGCTGATTCTCCGTCGCGCCGAAAGAATTTCGCGACCGCTTGCGCCGATCGAAAAAAAACTTTCTCATCTTGCAACATTCCACTTGACAAGAAAAAGAAGCCGCCTACAATCGGGGCACAAAGTGGGATGAAGTGGGACTTAGTGGCAGGAGATGTAACCGAGTGGGTGAGGCGAGCAGGCGAGTGGAACCTAGATCCGGCGCTCTGGCCAAACTTCTAAAGGGCTCACATGCTGCGCGGCAATTATCTGGCGACGGTCGACGAAAAGGGGCGGGTGAAAATTCCTGCCGACTTTTTGGCCGAGCTGCGGCGTTTGGGCAAGAAGTTCTATGTGACCAGCGTGACCGGCAATCACGCCCGAATCTATCCCATGCAGAGGTGGGAAGAGATCGAAAAGAAGCTCGCGAAGCGGTCATCCTACAACCCAGCCAGAGAGAAATTCCTGGCACGAACCAACTATTACGGTCAAGTGGTCGAGATGGATGGGCAGGGGCGCATTCTTATCCCATCCATATTGCGCGAGTCTGCGGAGATGAAGGGGGAAGTGGACGTGCAGGGAAATCTCACGTACCTGCAAGTCTGGAATCACGCGCGATTCCTCGAGCAATTGAACCGTAGCCCGGTCACGGCGGAAGACATCAAGGCGTTTGACGAATTGGGCGCGTAGGTTTTGAGCATTTGGCATACGCCCGTTCTGGCCGCGGAGGCGATCGAATTCCTCCAGATACGGCCCGAGGGAACGTATGTGGATGCGACGGTAGGCACGGGCGGGCATGCCGTCGAAATCGCCCGGAGGCTGACGACAGGGCGGCTTTTGGCGATCGACCGTGATCCCCGAGCGCTCGAGATCGCGCGCGAGAGATTGAAGCCGTACGGCGAAAAGGTGGTGCTGGTGCACGCGGAGTTCTCAAGAATCGGCGAGCTGCAGGGCGAAAGGAAGATGCCCTTGTTCAACGGAGTGCTCGCCGATCTGGGGGTTTCCACGCTTGAGCTGGATAGCCCGGAACGGGGGTTTTCCTTTCGCTGGGCCGGGCCGCTCGATATGCGCATGAACCCGGATGAGCCGCTGACAGCAGACGAGATTGTGAATCATTGGTCGGAAAACGAACTGGCCGACCTGCTCTATCAAAAAGCCGAAGAGCACGATTCACGCAGAATCGCCAGGGCGATTGTTCGGTCGCGACCGATTCGCGACACCGAACACCTGGCAACGGTTGTGGCAGGAGTCCACAAAGCAAGGGGAAGGCAGAAACTGCAGCCCGCGACAAAAACGTTTCTGGCGCTGCGGATAGCGGTGAATCGAGAAGAGGAGGAACTCGAGCAGTTTCTTTCACGGACCCCTGCCACTTTATCTTCCCAAGGACGATGGGTTGTCCTTACCTACCATTCGCTCGAAGATCGGCCCGTGAAGCGGGCCTTTCAGCAGCTGGAGCGCGAAGGCCGCTTCCGGGTGCTGACGCGAAGAGTCATCCGGCCCAGCCAAGAGGAAATCCGAACGAACCCTCGCGCGCGCAGCGCCAAGATGCGCGTCGCGGAAAAGATCTCGTCGGTTCTGCCCGGCCCGATTGGGAGCCCGTCATGACGGAATACTTCACGGTCAAGCGCATCGATAATTCACGGCTGTCGCGTCCCGTGGCGACGGCGCATCTCCAGGAATTTCGCCGACGGCTTTTAACCGGGGCAGCGATGTGCACATGCCTGCTGAGCTACGCCTGGCAGCATTTTCAATGCATCCAGATCCGATACCAGCTCGAGCAACTCTCCAGCGAGCGGTCGCAGGCCGCGGAGCTCAATCAGCAACTGCATCTGGAAGTTGCGACGCTCCGATCGCCCATGCGTGTCGACGCAATTGCGAGAAACCAGCTTGGATTGACGGTTCCTGTGCCCGGTCAAGTGGCTCCGGCCGATCTGCCCGGCGACGGCGTGCTGGCCGATGCGCGCCCGGTGGCGCAGTCCACCCGGCCTTGATATCTCGAACGAGATCGGCATGAAAGTGGTCCGCCCGGGCGGGCCGTCCTCTTTGGCGTGAACCGAACCGCCGGAGCATGATTTCCGATCAGGAAGGCCGGAGTTCATGGAGCAGCGCAATCCGCGTCTCCGCTGGCTGATCGTTTGGTCCCTCGCGGTCGTCTGGATCGCCATCATTCTGACTCGCCTGGCTTACCTGCAGCTGTTCTGCTACAGCGAATACTTCGCAAAAGCCCAGCGCCAACAGCAGCGCATTTTCGAAATCAGCCCGATGCGGGGTCCGATCTACGACCGCAAGGGCCGTGAACTGGCCGTGAGCCTGCCCATGGATTCTGTTTTTGCCGATCCGGCCGAAATCGCGGACGTGGGGATGGTGGCGCGGCTGCTTTCGCCTGTGCTCGACGTGCCCGCCGCGGATCTCGCGACCAGAATGGAACAAGCCCGCACGCCGGTGCGCCTGGCGCGAAAGGTTCCGCCCGAAGCGGTGCAACGAATCGGCGAGATGAGCCTGAAAGGGGTGTTCTTTCAGAAAGAGAACCGTCGCGTCTATCCCGAGAGAGCTCTGGCTGCCTCCGTACTGGGCTATGTGGATGTCGATGAAAAAGGCAACGGCGGAATCGAGTATTCCCTCGACAAACAGATTCTTGGGCGGCCCGGCAAAATGATGGTGCTGGCCGACGGGCGACGGCAGTGGTACGACCGCAGCGAAGCGGCGGCCGATCCCGGCGCGAGCGTCACGCTGACGATCGACGAGACCATTCAGTACATTGCGGAAAAGGAGCTGGCGCAAGCGATTCAGCAAACACAGGCGAAAGCCGGCACAGTCCTGGTCGAAGATCCGAACTCGGGGGAGCTGCTGGCCGTCGCCAACTGGCCGACCTTTGATCCCAACAGTCCAGGAAAGTATCCGGACGAGGATCGGATCGACCGGGCCGTGGCGTCGGCATACGAGCCAGGCTCGACCTTCAAAGTCATCACGCTCACAGGGGCTATCGAAAACGGAGTTGCCCGCCCCGAGGACGTGGTCGACTGTCAGATGGGGCAGATTCTGGTTGCCGGTCGGCTGATCCACGATTGGAAAAAATTCGGAGTGCTGAGCGTGCGCGAGATTCTGGAACACTCCAGCGACGTCGGCGCGATCAAGCTGGCGCTGCGGCTGGGGGCACCCAAGTTCTACGACACGGCTCGTGCCTTCGGAATCGGGCAATCCACAGGAATCGAGTTGCCAGGAGAGAATCGGGGTCTGCTGCGGCCCGTCGAAAACTGGTCGGCCAGTTCAATTGGATCGCTGGCCATGGGGCAGGAGGTAAGCGTCACGCCGATTCAGATTATTTCGGCAATTTCGGCCGTCGCGAACGGCGGCACGCTCTACGCACCTCACGTCGTGCGCGAAATTCGTGGAGGAAGTCCCGGCGTTCTGCACGTGCTTCGGGACCCCAGACAGGCGACGGACGCCCGAACGGCGGCGACCATGCGGGAGCTGATGGAAGGAGTCATCCGAGAGGGCACGGGCAGGCCCGCCAGGCTTGACGGTTACACCGCGGCAGGAAAATCGGGAACGGCACAGAAAATCGATCCCGCAACGGGACGCTATTCGCGGACGCAATATAACTCCTCGTTTGTTGGTTTTGCGCCGGTGAACAATCCGGCCATCACCATTCTCGTTGTCTTGGATTCCCCCGTGGGGCCGCATCATGGAGGGGAGGTGGGCGGACCGGTGTTTAAGCGGGTGGCCGAGCAGGCCCTGGCTTATCTGGGCGTGGCACACGATGTGCCGTCGGCTTTTGATGTGGAGACAGCTGAAAACTCGCCCCCTACAAAGCCGATGAAGTCTCGCCCGACGGACGCCGACGATGGCGACCACCAACAATTCGCCGATGCGCAGAGCAGCCTCCCATCGGCCCCAACCATGACCTTTGGCGATCCGACCATCGCGGTTCCCGCGCTGACGGGCCAAAGCGTACGCGGTGTCACCGAGCTGTGTTCAAAGCTCGGATTGGCGCCGGCGCTGATCGGCACTGGAATTGCCGTGGAACAGTCCCCGGAGGCCGGCACGCAGGTGCCGCGGGGCAGTCAGGTGACCGTGCGATTTGGACGGCCGGGCGAGCCGGAAAGCGTTTCGGCGCGAAGAGGGGGGAATTGAGCACAGGTTTTAGACTGACAGAGTTGAGAAACGGCGGAGGGCGCGCGAAACTGAAGGTGCAAGGGATGAAACTGACGGATCTGCTGTCGGGCGTCGAGCTCAGCCAGGTGACGGGCCCGACCGATGTCGACATTCGATCGGTCGCCTACGACAGCCGCAAGGTCACTTCAGGGAACCTCTTTTTTGCGCTTCACGGCGAAAAACTCGACGGCATGGCATTTCTGGATGACGCCCTCAGCCGGGGCGTCAGTGCCGTGGCAAGCACGCGAGCGCGTCCCGAATCGGTTCCCGAACGGCTGACCTGGGTGGAACTGCGGCAGGGAGAGGAGCGCCGCGACCTGGCTCGCGTCGCGGCCAACTGGTATGGGCACCCGGCCCAGGAACTGAAGCTGATCGGCGTTACCGGAACGAACGGCAAGACCACGACGACGTATTTGGTGGACTCGATCCTGCGCTCCGCCGGTCATACGACAGGCTTGATCGGCACCACGGGATACCGCACTCCGAAAGGAAGCCGAACGGCGGTCAACACGACGCCCGAGTCACTCGACTTGCAACAAATGTTGAAAGAAGTGCGCGACGCAGGTGGCACACACGTCGTGTTGGAGGCAAGTTCGCATGCGCTGGCGATGGAACGGCTTTGGGGTTGCCATTTCGCGGTGGCCGTCTTCACCAATCTGACGCGCGATCACTTGGATTATCACAAGACATTCGAGGACTATTTCGCCGCCAAACGACGGCTGTTTGAAGGCACGGGTGCCGGAGCGCCCGATGTGGCGGTGATTAACCGCGACGATCCCTCTTCGGTGTCACTCGATCAGATGGCGCAGCGCACGCTCACCTACGGCCTGGGTGGGTCGGCCGATCTCATGGCGAAGGGGCTTGCGCTCGGTTTTCAAGGCCTTACATTTACAGCAGAGACACCGGTGGGAAATATCCAGGTGCGATCATCGCTGGTGGGCCGGATCAACGTTTACAACATACTGGCCGCGGTGGGTGTGGGAATCGGCTTGGGCATTCCCGCCGCGAAAATTTCCGAAGGGATCGCAGGTCTCGATCTAGTTCCGGGACGATTTCAAACCATTGATGAGGGGCAACCGTTTCTCGTCGTCGTGGACTATGCGCATACCGACGATGCGCTACGCAATTTGATTCAAACGGCTCGAGAGCTAAGTCCGCAGGCGCGGATCATTACCGTATTCGGCGCGGGCGGTGAGCGAGATCGAACCAAACGTCCGTTGATGGGCGAGGTGGCGGGCTCTCTGAGCGACGTCGTCGTGCTGACGAGCGACAATCCTCGCAGCGAAGACCCCCTGCGAATCATCAACGACGTGGTCGTAGGGTTGCAGAGAGTGAATGCGACGTATCGAATCGAGCCAAACCGGGAGCTGGCACTTCTGACGGCCCTTGAGGAAGCGCATCCGGGAGACATTGTCCTGCTCGCGGGCAAGGGGCATGAGACCTATCAGGTGCTCGCGAAGGGAACGATCGAATTTGATGACCGTGAAAAGGCGCGGGGAATCCTGCGCCGCAAGGGCTATTCCAGGGTTCCGGCTCGATAGGCCGGCGACGAGAGAAGCCCAGCTCATTGGGAGACGCCATGCGGTGGAATGTAGCTCAACTGGCAGACGC
>Ga0187779_10001433_pt1 | contig 14872 bp, 17 predicted proteins | sample 1015_Q2_SP10_10__FD_132435 | JGI IMG/M metagenome (GOLD analysis project Ga0187779, IMG submission 132435) | Tropical peat soil microbial communities from peatlands in Department of Meta, Colombia - 1015_Q2_SP10_10_MG | ecosystem: Environmental > Terrestrial > Soil > Wetlands > Peat | place... | reverse complement strand
CTCGAGCGCGGCGCCGGTCGCGAGGTAGTGCACGACGTGATTTCCGAACTCGGCGAACTGATTGAGGATCACGTTGTCCGGATCGAGTGCGAGCTCCTTGCAGCGGTCGTAGATCTCCTTGACGTTGCTCTCGACACCCGGGGTGCGGATGATGTCCTCGGGGTCCGACACCCACTGCTCGAGCCACGCGAACCGCTCGCGGCTCATTCCCTCAGGCAGGACCGCTACCCCGCGGCAGCGCATCAGCCGGGAGATGGCGACACCACCACGGCAGTAGTTCCCCGTGGACGGCCAGACTGCGCGGTCGCGCGTCGGGTCGAATTGGCCGGTGACGAGACGCGGCGCCAGGCAACCGTAGGCGGCGAGCACCTTGTGCGCGTGGATCATCGGGAAGCGGTCGCCCAGAGCGACGACGATCGGCGATTCCACGCCGGTGAGCTCCTTCGTCAACACGACATGCTCGGGGACGGCGGCGATCTTCCGCCTCGACGCGTCGTTGAACCAGTGAACGCGGAAGAGGTTCAGCGGATGGGCGTCGTCGGGGTCGACCTCGGCCACCCGACGAATGACCGGCCGTGGGATCAAGCCGGGATCGGCGAGCTGAGCGAACGTCGGCAGCGCGATGCGCTCCTCGCGAAACCGTGAGGCAGTCCGCTCGAGCACCTTTTCATCGACGCCTGCCCCTGCGGCGATGCGCTGGGCCAGCACGTGGAACCTCCTCGATGTGGATAACCCGAACCTTCCGGCTTTGCGGGAAAACCGCCATCGGGGCGGGGACGGGTTCAGCGTCAGTGGTTTACCGCACGCCCCCGCGACGCCTCTGTCGCGAGCGGCACGAGCACGAACCGGTCGACGTCCACGAGGCCGCGATCGGTGATCTTCAGCGACGGAATCACCGAGAGCGCGAGGAACGCGAGCACCTGGAACGGATGCGGCAGCCGGACGCCGAGGCGCTGCGCGGCAGCGTTGATCGCACCGCTCGCATCGAGCACGTCGGCGAGCGGCTGGTCGGAGAGCAGCCCCGCCACCGGCAGCGGAAGCTCTGCGACCACCGCCCCGCCGTCGACCACGACGATGCCTCCCCCACGCTCGGCGAGGCGTGTGACGACGCGCGCCATCGCGTCGTCCTCGGCTCCTACGACGACGACGTTGTGCGCGTCGTGCGCGAAGGTCGCACCGAACGCTCCTCGCTGAAGGCCGAAGCCGCGAACGAATCCGAGCCCGATCCGGCCGGTGCCGAGATGTCGCTCGAGCACCGCGATCTTCGCGAGGTCGCGTTCGGGATCAGCAACCGCCCAACCGCCCGCCACGCTTGGCTCGTCGACGAGCGCCTCGGTCACGATCTGGCCCGGCACCAGGCCGATCACACGCGCGGGCCCTCCCGTCCAGGCGATCCGGAACGTGTCGGCGGCAACCGGACCGACCCGCACCGTGTTCCGGACCCAGTCGGGCACGGGCACACGCTCGATCGCCGCGACCGGCAGTCCCGCCTTCAGCACGAGGTCGGGGACGAAGGACACGAGATCCGTGAGCAGGAGCAGGTCGGCTTGGTAGCCGGGAGCAATCGCGCCCAGATGGAGCAGCCCGTGGTAGAGCGCGCCGTTCAGCGACGCCATGACGAGCGCGTCCTCCGGGCGGACGCCGAGTGCGACCGCAGCGCGCACCATCGAGTTCACATGTCCCTCGCCGGCGATGTGCTCCGGTTCGCGGTCGTCGGTGCAGAACGCAATGCGCGACGGTCCGTACTCGCGAGCCAGTGGAAGCAGCGCTTCGAGGTTGCGGGCCGCGGAGGCCTCGCGCATCAACAACCACATCCCGGCGCGAAGCCGCTCGCGTCCCTCGTCGATCGACGAGGCCTCGTGATCGGACGAGATTCCGGCCGCGGCGTACGCGTTCAGCCTCTTTCCGAGGAGCCCCGGAGCGTGGCCGTCGACATGCTGTGCGAGACCTACTTTGGCGAGCTCGGTGGCGTCGCCCGAAACGACGCCGGGGAAGTTCATCATCTCGGCCACGCCGAGCACGTGCGTGCGCCGCAGGAGCCCCTCGAGATCGCCGATCGTCAGCTCGCGACGGGGAGACTCGAATCGTGACGCGGGAACGCTCGAGGGCGCCATGAAGTAGACGTCCAGTGGCAGGCTCGCGGAGGCATCGAGCAGCCAGTGCACGCCGTCCGTCCCGAGCACGTTCGCGATCTCGTGTGGATCGGCGACGACGGTAGTCGTTCCGAATGGGAGGACGAGACGGGCGAACTCGTCGACCATCAGCTTCGAGGACTCGATGTGCACGTGCGCGTCGACGAAGCCCGGAACGAGATACCTCCCGGAGGCATCAAGGGTCTCGCTGCCCTGGTAGTCGCCGAGCCCCGCGACGAAACCGTCCGCGACCGCGACATCGACGTCGAGCCACTCGCGCGTGAACGCCGAGAACACTCGCCCGCCGCGCACGACGAGATCCGCAGGCTCGTCTCCTCGAGCGACCGCAAGCCGGCGCTCGAGCAACGCAGGCGAGGGCGGACGGATGGACGTCAACTCACACCTGAGCGACGGAGTAGCAGCCGGGAATCGGGAAGGCTGCGGCGAGCTCGCGCGTCTCGCCTCGGATCCGCAGGAGCTTCCGCTCGTTGTCGAGCTTCGCGGCCTCGACCCCCTCGCCGATCCAGCGCGCGATCAGATCCATGTGCTCCTCGGTCATCCCGCGTGTCGTCACGGCGGGAGTACCAAGGCGAACCCCCGACGGATCGAACGGCTTGCGCTCGTCGAACGGGACGGTGTTGTAGTTGAGGGTGATCGATGCGCGGTCGAGAGCCTGCGCCGCGATCTTGCCGGGTACACCCTTCGACGTCAGGTCGACGAGGATCAGGTGGTTGTCCGTTCCCCCCGAGACGAGGTCGAACCCCTGCTCGAGCAGCCGCTCCGAAAGGGCCTTCGCGTTCGCGACGACTTGACGCGCGTACCGAGAGAACTCCGGCCGTTGCGCCTCGTGCAGCGCGACGGCGATCGCTGCGGTGGTGTGGTCGTGCGGACCTCCCTGAAGGCCGGGAAAGACGGCTCTGTCGATCGCCTGGGCGTGCTCCTCGCCGCACATCAGCATCGCCCCACGCGGCCCTCGAAGCGTCTTGTGCGTCGTCGTCGAGATCACGTCGGCGTGTCCGACCGGCGACGGGTGCGCTCCACCGGCGATCAACCCTGCGATATGCGCGATGTCGGCGACGAGCACGGCGCCGACGTCTCGGGCGATCTCGGAGAACCCTTCGAAGTCGATCGTCCGTGGGATGGCCGTGCCGCCGCAGAAGATCAGCTTCGGCCGCTCTCTCAGAGCCAGCTCACGCACGTCGTCCAGGTCGACGCGTCCGGTTTCACGCCTGACGCCGTACTGGACCGCACGGAACCACTTGCCGGTCGCGGAGACATTCCAGCCGTGCGTCAGATGGCCGCCCATCGGCAGCGCCAGGCCCATCACCGTTTCACCCGGCTCGAGGAAGGCGAGGTAGACCGCGAGGTTGGCGGGGGAGCCCGAGTACGGCTGCACGTTCGCGTGCTCGACGCCGAACAGGAGCTTCGCTCGCTCGATGGCCAGCGGCTCCAGCTGGTCGATCACCTGCTGCCCTTCGTAGTACCGACGGCCTGCGTAGCCCTCCGAATACTTGTTCGTGAAGACGCTGCCCATCGCCTCGAGCACTGCGCGCGAAACGTGATTCTCGGACGGGATCAGGCAGAGCGTCTGCGACTGCCGCTCGAACTCGAGCTCGATCAGCCGTGCGACCTCGGGGTCGCTCTCTCGGATGGCCGGGTCCTTCATCGCGCGACGCCGTTGGCAAGTCTCCCACAGGCCGTGCCGGACAGCTCGTTTGGCCGCGACAGCGGCGCGCCTAGATCGCCTTGTAGAAGATCGTCGTGTCGCAGACCCGGCCGTCCGGGTAGAGGGCGTAGCCGGGGATCACCCCGACCCGCTGCCAGCCGAGCTGCACGTACAGCCGCTCGGCGGGGTCGCCGGTCACCGTGTCGAGGTTGAGCAGCGTCTTTCCCTCTGCGCGCGCTTCGGCCTCGGCGTGCTCCATCAGCAGCTGCGCGACGCCGCGCCGTCGGGCCGACCGGTGCACGAGCAGCTTCGCGATCTCCCCCCGATGCGGCTGGTTCGGGGGCGCGGCGAGGATCACCTGCACCGTTCCGACGACGGTGTCGTCGTCGAAGGCGGCGATCAGCAGGCGCCGGCCCTGGTCGACCTCGGCGGCGAAGCCCTCGAACGCGGTGCGCGCCTGCTCGTGTGAGAACGGGTCCATGTAGCTGACCGAGGCGCCGCCGGCGACGCAGTCGGCGAGGACGGCCGCGAGGCCGTCGAGCTCCGACCGAAGCTCGGCGCCCGCCAGGCGGCGGACGGCGACGTGGTCGATCCGGGACATCACGGACATTCTCGCTGGCGGGCGTTAGCGTGTTGACCCATGCTCATGCTGTCGGTGGCGGCGGTGACCAGCACGCAGGACCGCTCGCTCGTCCTCGTGCTGGCGGCGTCGGCTGCGGCCGCGTTCCTCGCGCGACTCGGGCGGCGCATCGTCCTCCCGACCGTCGTCGTCGAGATCGTGCTCGGGATCCTGATCGGGCCCGAGGCGCTCGGCTGGGCGACGCCGAACCAGTTCATCGTGTTCCTCGCCGACCTCGGCCTCGCCGTCCTCTTCTTCTTCGCCGGGCTCGAGGTCGTCGAGAAGCACGTGCCGAGGAGCTCGATCATCCGCGGCACGTCCGGCTGGGCGATCTCGATCGCGATCGGCATCGTGGTCGGGTACACGCTCAGCCACCTCGGCCTCGACGCCGCGGGATGGCTCCTCGGCGTCGCGTTCAGCACGACGTCGCTCGGCACGCTGGTGCCGATCCTCACCGACTCCGGTGTGCTGCGCACCCGGCTCGGAACCGCGGTGCTGGGGACCGGCGTCGCCGGCGAGTTCTGGCCGATCGTCGTCATCTCGGTCTTCCTCACCGGTGTCTACGGCGCTGCGACCGAGGTCGTGCTGCTGCTCGTCTTCGGCGGTGTCGCGATCGGCGCCGCGATCGTGGCGTTGCGCGCCCGGCCGCCGCGGATCGTCACGATCCTCCGTGAGACCCTCGAGTCGACCGGACAGGCCGCCGTGCGGCTGGCGATCCTGCTGGTCGGCGCGCTCGTGCTGCTCGCGATCGACGTCGGCTTCGACTTCGTGCTCGGTGCGTTCGCGGCCGGCCTGATCGTCGGCCTCGTGCTGAACAGCCCCGAGGGCCAGCTCGTGCGGATCCGGCTCGAGGGGATCGGCTTCGGGTTCCTGATCCCGATCTACTTCGTCACGACGGGCCTGCAGTTCGATCTCGACAGCCTCCTCAGCGCCCGCGGGCTCGAGCTCGCTGCGCTCTTCCTCGGCCTGCTGCTCCTCGTGCGCGGGGCCTCGGCGCTCCTCTGGCTGGCCGAGCTGGGGCCGCGGCAGACCGTCGGCCTCGCGCTCTACGGCGCGACCGCACTGCCGCTGATCGTCGCGATCGTCAGCGTGGGCACCGACCACGGCGCGATCGCGGCGGATGTCGGGGCGTCGCTGATCGGCGCCGGGATGATCTCGGTGCTCGCCTACCCGCTGCTGGCAGGCGCGGTCACGCGGGTCGGCGGCCTCCGCGCTGGCACCGGGCAGCTCGAGCCCGGCGAGGCTGCCGAGTTCTAGGGCAGGTCGACGCTCCGTCCGTAGATGACGTGGTCGCCGATCGGCTCGAAGCCGAGCTTGCGGTTGATCGCCCGCATCGCCGCGTTCCCCTCGGCGTTGCTCGTCGTGATGCGCGTGACGCCCTTCGCCGCCGCGACGCGGAGCGCGCGGCGCTTCGCCGCGCTGGCGAGACCACGGCCGCGATACTCGGGGAGCGTCGCGGTTCCCGCGTGCTTCGCGCGCGTGCCCGCGATCTTCACCTCCGAGAACGCGACCGGCAGGTCTCCGTGGAGGACGATCGTGCCGGCGTCGTGGTCGCTGTCAGGGTCAGCCCAGTCGTCGAGGAAGTCGTCGTAGCGGAGGTCGTCCTGTGGCACCGGGCCCGGCTCGTCGACGATGGCCGCGCGAATCAGCTCGAAGATCGCCTCCAGCCGGCCGTAGTCGGCCGCGCCCACGCACTCGAAACCGGGTGGAGGAGAGGGCTCCGGCACGTTGCGGGGATCGAGCGCGATCAGCGGCGCGACGAGCAGCCGGTGCCACCCGCGAGCCTCCGCCCAGCGCTCGCCCTCTTCCGTCCGGCGGAAGAAGGTCGTCACCTCGCCGCCCTCGATGCTCCGCAGGTGCTCGATCAGCGCCTCGTGCAGCGCCGAGCCGATTCCCTGCCGCCGCGCAGCGGCCGTCACGCGAACACCGCCCCAGGCCGCACCCGGGGTCGTCGTCATCGTGTTGAGCCCGGCCTGCCCCATGCCGACGACGCGCCCGTCGAGCTCCGCCGACAGCCCGACCCAGCGAGACCGCGCGTTGCCGCGGCGGCGGCGCAGCTGGTCCAGCCAGCCCGCCTCCGACATCACCTCGGCGTCGTCGGCCTCCTGCCACAGGGCGGCAGCGGCGGCCGCGTCACGCTCTTCCTGCGGGCGGATCACGAGCTGGGCCGGGGTGTGCCGTTCCACGACAGAAGTCTCTACCATGGGCACCGATGTACGTCGGCGACGGTGAGCGTGAACGCGGTGTCGCCACGCTGCGCGAGCACTTCGTGCGCGGCCGCCTGACGGTGGACGAGCTCGCCGGGAGAACCGAGAAGGTGCTGGTCGCCCGGTCGCGGTCCGACCTGCGCTCGGCTCTCGCGGGCCTGCCGGCATCGCTCGACACGCGTGAGCTCGCGGTGCGCGGCCGCGCCGTGGCCGATGCCGTGATCCGCGGCGCCGTGCTCGTCGTCCTCACGGCTGCCTACGCGCTGTTCAGCCTTCTGCTGTTCCTAGTGCTGGGGGTGACGCTGCTCGTTCATGGAGCCTCTGCCGCCGCGATCGCCGCGTTCCTGATCGTGTGGCTCGTCCCGACGTACCTGCTGTCGCGGCTCTGGCGCCGGCCCCGCCGGTCGGGCTAGCGCAGCCGAGGCGGCGTGAGGCCGAACCGCTCGATCCCGGCGGCGACCGTGGTCCCGGTCCTGATCTACCCGGACGTCCGCGAGGCGGTCGCGTGGCTGTCGGATGCCTTCGGATTCGTCGAGCGAGTCCAGATCGGCGAGAACCACCGCTCACAGCTCCAGGTCGGGGACGGCGCCGTGATCGTCGGCGACGTCCACCGCGACCGCCGCCCGCCGCGGCCCGGCGAGGTCACCCACTCGGTCATGGTGCGCGTCGACGACGTCGCCGCGCACTGCGAGCGCGCGCGGAGCCGCGGTGCGCGCATCGTGATGGAGCCGGTCGACTTCGAGTACGGCGAACGCCAGTACACCGCGGAGGATCCGGCCGGGCACCGGTGGACGTTCTCCGAGACGCGCGAGGACGTCGCTCCGGAGGCCTGGGGCGGGATCCTCGTGTCGGCCGAGTAGCTCCGGCGCGAAGTCAGCGCTGGAACGATCCGACCTCGATCTCCGCCGACCCGTCGTCGCACGCGGTCCCGACGATCGTCACGCCCTTCTTCGCCCAGCCTGCATGGGCCCAGAGCGTGAACGTGCTGCCCTTGGCGCGGTCGCACTGTCCGGGGCTGATCAGGATGAACGCCTTTGCCTGCTGACCGTGGGCGAGGGTCACCGTCGCGCCGGGCCTGCCGGCCAGCGGGTCGTCGCGCAGATCGGTCACGGTGACGGGGTGGTCGAGCCGCGGCAGGCGGATCCACGGACGGCCGCTGATCGTGCACGGCTGCTTGCCCGTGTTGGTGATCCGGAGCGCGGCATAGATCGTCCCGCCCGCGCCGTTGTAGTCGCCGCCCGCGGCCTGCACCGATGCGCAGCGCGCGGCGGCGGATCCTCCTGCGAGCGACGCGGAGGTGCCGGTGACGCTCACCGCGAGGACGACGAGACAGGCCGTGGAGCGGATCGTCCTTGCCATCGGCGGGACCCTAAAGCTCGGAGTGCGGTGATCGCCGGATGACGATCCGGTGCGTCCCCGATGCCGGTCGGGGCGGGCCGCGCCAGGCTGAGCGCGGGGAAGGAGGTGGCAGATGTCCACGCAGGATCTCCGTGACCGTGCCGACCGACACGCGCAGGAGGCCGAGCGGCTGCTCGACGGCCGATGGGTCTCGTCGCACATCAAGGGGCAGCTGCACGCGACGCTCGCGCTCTACTACGTGACGAAGCTGCGCGAGCTCGACCGGTAGCCGGGAACGCGGTTGCTGTTGACAGCGCTGGGGCCGCGGAGGAGAGTCGCCGTGCGGCGGGCGCTGTCGATAGGAGGCTGAGATGGCTCATGCTCGCCTGTCCACCGTCGGAGCCTTCTGTGCGCTGGTCACGGTTGCGGGCTTCGTCGTCGGGATCGCGCTGATGGCGTCGAGCGGCGTTCAGGTGCTCGTCCCCGAGACGGGGAAGCACGCAGTGCAGTGGCTGAACGATGCGGAGAAGGCCGGCGACCTCTTCGTGGCCGGCGCCACCGTCGTCGTCTTCGCCGGGCTCGTCGCGCTCGGAGCGTTCCTCGGCTTCTACGACGCAGTGCGAAAGGCCGGCCCCGTGCTGGTCGTCGCACCGGCGGCCGGCATCGCCGGGATGGTGCTCGTCACGATCTCCCACGCCACCCCGATCGCGATCGCGCTCGAGCTGGCGCCCGCCTACAAGGCGGCGAACGAGACGACGCGCGCTTCGCTCGTGGTGACCGAGAACACGCTCGCACAGTTCTGCCAGGTGATGAACTACTTCGGAGACGCACTCGTGTGGGGTGTCGCCACGCCGCTCTTCGCCTTCGCCGGGCTCGAGACGCGTGCGTTCCCGCGGTGGATCGGCTGGCTCGGCCTCGTCGCGGCCGTGTTCGCGGGCTGGATCGGCCTCTTCTCGCCCATCTCGAGCGTCGCCGACGGTCTCAGCACGATCGGCTTCTTCGCGTTCTTCGTGTTCTTCGCGGCGGTTGGCGTGGCGCTGCTGCGCAGGAGGCCGGTCGCGGCTGCGCTCCAGCCTGCCTCGTAGACTCGAACGGTGCCGATCGCCGGCGTCGACGAGCTCAGAGCCAGGCACGACGCGCAGCTGCGCGGCCGGATGCCCGGCCCGCTGCCGCGCGGCGTTCGGGTCGAGCAGGACGGGCCGCTCCTCCGCTACCACGGCTTCACGTTCGGAGGCTTCATCGACTACCGCGACGTGGGCGGGCTCGAGGGGCCTGCCCTCGACGAGCTGATCGCGCGGCAGGTCGCCGCGTTCGCCGAACGCGGCGAGCGCTTCGAGTGGAAGCTGTACGGCCACGATCTGCCCGGCGATCTTCCCGATCGCCTGCTCGCGGCGGGTTTCGTGCCCGAGGACACGGAGACGGTGGTGATCGCCCCGATGGCTGCGATCGCCGGCGAGCCTCGCCTGCCGGACGGCGTGACGTTGCGGGAGGTCGAGGGCCGTGCCGACCTCGAGCGGATCGGCACCCTCGAGGCGGCCGTCTGGAACGAGGACTACGCGGGTTTCGCGGACTCCCTGCAGGACGAGCGGGACGTCGACCCGGACGCGCTCGTGATCGTCGTCGCGGAGGCCGGCGAAACGATGGTCTGCGCGGCCTGGATCCGGTTCGCGCCCGACACCGAGTTCGCGACGTTCTGGGGTGGCGCGACGCTGGAGCCCTGGCGGGGCCGGGGGATCTACCGGGCGCTCGTCGCGTATCGAGCGAACCTCGCCGAGGCTCGGGGCTACCGCTACATCGAGGTCGACGCGTCCGACGACAGCCGGCCGATTCTCGAGCGCCTCGGCTTCGTCGCGGTGACGACGACGACTCCGTACGTCTGGTCGCCGCCCGCGATGTAGCGTCCCTGCGACCCGTCAGTCGATCGAGGAGTGCGCCATGAACAGGTTCGAGCAGGCGGTCTACGACTGCATGATCCCGACGGCCGAGCTCCTCGAGCAGACGACCAAGCCCCTCCACCGGGCGATCCTGCTCAATTTCTGGCGCCACGTGCATCTCGAGGGCGCAGGCGAGTACGAGCGGATCGTCGCGCCGGACATGATGGTCGACGAGCCGGTGTACCGGGTGACGTGGGGCGTGAGCCCGGCAGTGATCAGAGGCAAGGAGGGCGTGCTCGCGTTCTACCGGAGCGTCGGCGAGTCGGTGCTCTGGCACTCGGACGACCGCCTTGCCGTCGGCGACTTCGGGATCTGCGACGAGATCACCTTTCACCAGCTCGCCCGCGGCGCCGACCTGCAGGCGGTCGGCTACGAGGTGGACGACGCGGAGACGCTGTATCACGCCTCGAGCCGCCAGGCGTTCGTCTGGCCGTACGACAGCCGGGCGCGTCTCGCCGGCGAGCATCTCTACGAGGACAAGACGAGCCTGGTGATCGAGGAGGTCAGTCCCGACGAGGCGATCACGCCGGCACGCGTCCGCGAGATTCACCGTGAGCAGCTGGCGGCTCTCGAGGCGGAACGCGGCGACCGCTTCTGGGTGCTCGAGCCGGCCGCCGTCTAGGTTTCGCGGAACGAGATCGTCTGCGCGCCTTCCCAGAGGGTCCGCCGCCCCAGCTCCCTGAGCTGGTCCGCGCCCTCGACCAGCGTGGCGAAGTGGTTGGCCCAGAGCTGCCCCGCCTTCGACGCGAAGCTGCAGTAGCCGTACGGGAAGAGCAACTCGGTCTCGCTCTGGCCACCCGGGTACAGCGCCAGCTCTCCTGGATGCGGATACGACGTCGCGTTCTCGGGGCCGATCCCGAGATCCCGGTCACCCCACGGGATCCAGTTCGACTCGCCGCTCCAGCGGCAGTGGATGATCCGATCGTCGAACGGAAGGATCGCCTTGAAGGCAGCGACCGTGTTCGGAGCCAGTTCGTCCTCCCAGCGGGCGACGAACGTCAAGCCTGACGCGACGATCTCGAGCACGGCCGGAACCTACCTACCCAAGAGCCGCTACGGCCTGATCAGCAATGCGATCGCGACGATGCCGGCACCGGCGACGCCGAGCACGGGCCACACGTTCAGGCCCCGGTGGCGCAGGTTGAAGTAGTGGCGCGTGAGTGCGCCGATCGCCATCAGCGCGACGAGGATCAGCCAGGCGTGCGCGTGACCGTACGTGATCGTGAAGTGGTTGGAGAGCATCGCGAAGACGACGGGAAGCGTGAGGTAGTTGTTGTGGACGGAGCGCTGCTTGCTCCGCAGCGCGAGTCGCGCATCCGGTTCCCGTCCTTCCTGCTTTGCCCGGATCAGCTCACGATGCGCCGGGATGATCACGAAGAACACGTTGCCGACCATCATCGTTCCGATCATCGCCCCCACCTGCAGGTACGCGGCGCGAGCTGCGAACAGCTCACATGAGCTCCACGCAGCCAGACAGACGAAGCCGAACAGGAGGATCGCGAGCACGAGCTCGTCGTTCTCGAACGCGCGGCACAGCCCGTCATAGACCAGCCACGCGATGGCGAGGCCGGCGACGGAGATCGCGATCGCCTGCCAGGGCCGGAGGTCGGCGACCGTGGGGTCGATCATGAACGCCGACGCGTGTGCGTAGTACACGACGATGAAGAGCGCGAATCCCGAGAGCCACGTCGTATAGGCCTCCCACTTGAACCAGTACAGGTGCTCGGGAAGGCGGTCGGGCGCTAGTGAGAACTTCTCGACCCGGTAGAAGCCGCCGCCGTGGATCTCCCACGCCTCGCCGCCGACGCCGCGCTTTGCGTCGTTCGGGTCCCGCGGCGCCTCGAGGTGGTTGTCGAGCGCGATGAAGTAGAAGGACGCCCCGACCCACGCGATGCCCGCGATCACGTGCAGCCAGCGGAAGAGCAGGTTCCCCCACTGCCACCAGTATTCGGAGAGGGCTACGAGGTTCGCTGCCATCGATCGATCGCAATCTGCACCAGCTCGTCGACGCCCGTCGCGAGCTCCTGCCCGCGCGTGCGTCGGAGCCGTTCGCTCAGGATCGGAAGGATCTCACGCCGCGGCCGGCGGTTCACGAAGACGACGAACCGGAAGCCGAAGCGCTCCTCGTACTCTCGGTTCAGGCGGTCGAGCTCGCCCAGGATCTCGGGGTCGTCGTCGGTTCCCTGCTCGGCGGCCGAGCGCGTCGACAGCCCCGCCTGCGCCCCGATCCGCGGGTGCGCGTCGAGCACCTCCTTCTGCTCCTCCGGCGACAGGCCGGCGGCGACGGCGCGCGCGCGGCCGAGCGGGTCTTCGATCACCGCGAGCCGCTCGACGAGCGCCGTCCGCCCCTCGAACAACTCGGCGAGCTCGTCGGCGCTCAGCTGCCGCGGTAGGTCGCGCACGCGTAGGAGGAGACGAGCAGCGGGACGTGGTAGTGGCGCTCCTCGACGAGGGCGAGCGTGAGCTCGACCTTTTCGAAGAACCCCCCGTCGACGTAGAAGACGAGGCGATACTCGCCTGGTCGGAAGTCGCTCTCGAACAGGTTCGAGATGCGGCCGTCCTCGTCCGTCTCCTGTAGCGAGATCAGGTCCTTGCCGCGGAACAGGCCGACCTTCACACCGCCGACGGGCTCGCCGACCTCGGTGTCGAGGACGTGAGTGGAGAGCGTTACTCCCGCCATAGTCGTTGCGCCTGTTTGCGGTGCTCGGCAGCGATCTCCTGCTCGTCGGCGTTGACCAGTGCGCCGCCGCGGACGACGTCGCGGCCGCCGACGATCAGCCGGTCGACGCGATGCGGGCCCGAGAGAACCAGGTTCGCGACGAGGTCGTCGGCGCCGCCGAACTCGAGCGTGTCGGCCCGCCACACCGCGACGTCGGCGCGCTTCCCCGGCTCGAGCGAGCCGATATCGGGTCGCCGAAGCACGTCTGCGCCGCCGCGGGTGCCGAGCCGCAACGCGTCTCTCGCCGTCAGGGCCGCGGCGCCGTCCCGGCCGCGGGCGACGAGGAGGGACTGTTTGACCTCGCCGAAGAGGTCGCCGCGCTCGTTCGACGCGGTGCCGTCGACCCCGAGCCCGACGCGGACGCCGGCATCGAGCAGCGCTCGCACCGGGGCGACGCCCGCACCGAGTCTCAGGTTCGAGCTCGGGCAATGCGCGACCCCGACGCCGGCGCGTCCGAACGCCTGCACGTCTGCGTCGGAGAGGTGGACGCAGTGCGCGCACCAGACGTCGCCGTCGATCCAGCCGACGCGCTCGAGGTACTCGACGGGCGTGCAGCCGTGGAGCTCGCGGCAGTACTCGTCCTCCTCGCGCGTCTCGGCGAGGTGGGTGTGCAGCTGGAGCCCGAGGCGCCGCGCGAGCGCCGCCGACTCCTCCATCAGCCGCGTGGTGACGCTGAACGGCGAGCACGGCGCGACCGCCAGCCCTACGAGGTCGCCGTCGGCTAGCGCAGCGAGCCGTTCGGTGTCGGCGAGGATCGCGTCGAGACCCTCGACCAGTGTGTCCGGCGGAAGGCCGCCGTCCGACTCGCCGAGGTCCATCGACCCGCGGGCGGCGACGAAGCGAATGCCGATCGACCGGGCGGCGTCGAGCTCCGCCTCGATCAGCCCCGAGACACCGCGCGGGAACACGTAGTGGTGGTCGAAGACGGTCGAGCAGCCCGAGAGCGCGAGCTCGGCGAGACCGGCGCGCGCGGCGGCGTGCTCCATCTCCGAGTCGAGCCGCGCCCACACCGGGTACAGCTCGCGCAGCCAGGTGAACAGATCAGCCTGCTGCGCCCGTGCGCGCGTGAGCGTCTGGTAGAGGTGGTGATGGGTGTTGACGAGCCCCGGCGTGACGACAGCGCCGTGCAGGTCGTCGGCGTCGCCGGGCGGGTCGCCGGAGCCGACGTCGGCAATCGACCCTCCGTCGATCCGCAGCCAGCCGCGCTCGAGCTCGCTGCCCGCGTCGTCCATCGTCACGACGCGGCAGTTGGCGAGGATCACGTTGCCTCCAGCGGCACGAGCTCGAAGCGGTCGACGTCGACGAGGCCGCGATCGGTCAGCTTCAAGCTGGGGATGACGCTCAGTGCGAGAAAGGCGAGATGCTGGAACGGCGACTCGAGCGTGCAGCCGAGCGTCCGGGCGGCGGCGACGAGAGCATGCGACGCGGCGACCACCTCCTGCAGCGGCGCGTCGGAGAGGAGCCCGGCGATCGGCAACGGGAGCTCCGCGAGCACCTCGGCTCCGTCGACGACGACGATCCCGCCGCCCCGGTTCGCAAGCCTGCGCACGGCGGCTGCCATCGATGCGTCGTTCATCCCGACGACGACGACGTTGTGCGCGTCGTGCGCGACGCTCGAGGCGAGTGCACCGCGCTCCAGGCGGAAGCCGCGCACGAAGCCGAGGCCCGCGCGCCCCGTCCCCAGGTGACGTTCGACCACCGCGATCTTCGCCAGGTCGCGGGCCGGATCGGCCGATGCCTCGCCCATCCGCGCGGGCAGCTCCTCGACGAGCGAGTCGGTGATGATCTGTCCAGGAACGATTCCGATCACGCGCGCCGGGCCGCCGGCCCACGGCACGCGGAACATCTCCGGGCCGTAGGCGCCGATGCGCACGGTGTGCCGGACCCAGTCGGGGACCTCGGCCGAGGGAATCTCGTCGACCGGCCGTCCTCCCTTCAGCACCGCGTCAGGTACGAAGCGCTCGAGGTCGGGCAGGAGCAGCAGGTCGGCCGCGCGGGCAGGTGCGACTGCGCCGAGATGCGCGAGTCCGTGCCAGAGCGCCGGATTCAGCGTCGCGCAGACGAGCGCGTCCTCGGCAGGGATGCCCGTCGCGACCGCGTCGCGCACCATCGAGTTGATGTGGCCGTCGTCGGCGATGTGCTCCGGCTCCCGGTCATCGGTGCAGAACGCGATCCGGTTCGGGCCGTACTCGGCCAGCAGCGGCAGCAACGCGTGCAGGTTCCGCGCAGCCGAACCCTCACGGATCAGCAGCCACAT
>Ga0187779_10001431_pt1 | contig 14886 bp, 10 predicted proteins | sample 1015_Q2_SP10_10__FD_132435 | JGI IMG/M metagenome (GOLD analysis project Ga0187779, IMG submission 132435) | Tropical peat soil microbial communities from peatlands in Department of Meta, Colombia - 1015_Q2_SP10_10_MG | ecosystem: Environmental > Terrestrial > Soil > Wetlands > Peat | place... | reverse complement strand
TGCTTCTCGCGCGCGACCTCCTGCTCCCTGGTTTTCACCGCAGCGCGCTCCTGCTCCAGCTGCCGCAGCTGCCAGTGCAGGCGGTCGAGGAAGCTGGCGATTTCCTGGGTCTGCGAGCTGAGCCGCTCGCGCGCAGCCTGGATGATGTGCTCATTCAACTGCAGGCGCTGCGCAATGTTGATGCCGGCGGAGGCGCCGGGGACTCCCATGCGCAGCTCGTAGGTCGGCTGCAGCGTGCGTTCGTCGAATCCCACCGCTGCGTTCACCACGCCGGCGGTGTTGGCGGCATAGACTTTCAGCGAGGTGTGATGTGTAGAGATGATGGAAAGACATCCCCTCTGCAGAAAATAAGCTGCGATGGCCACGGCCAGAGCGGCGCCCTCTTCCGGATCGGTGGCCGAGCCCAGCTCATCGAGCAATACCAGCGAATCAGCGCTCACGTTGCGCGAGATGAGATCGATATTAGTGATGTGCGCGGAAAAGGTCGAAAGGTTCTGCTCGATGGATTGGTAATCGCCGATATCCGCCAGAATGGCGCGGAAGACCGGCAGTTGCGCGCGCTCGGCGGGCACGGGAATCCCCGCCTGGTGCATCAGCGCCAGCAGGCCCACCGTCTTGAGCGCGACGGTCTTGCCCCCGGTGTTGGGTCCGCTGATGATCACCTGGCGCGCGCTGTCCTCGAGTTCGAGTGTGATTGCAACCACCGCGCCGCCCTTGCCGCGCAGGTTGCGCTCCAGCAGCGGATGCCTCGCTTTGTACAGAAAGAAGCTGCCGCTCTGCGAGATCTGCGGCTGCACGCACCGGTGCTCTTCGGCAAAGCGGGCTTTGGCGAACTGCAGCTCCAATTCGCCGAGTATCGCAGCCGCTGCGCCGATCTCAGCCGCGCGGCTGCCGATCTGCTCTGTCATCTGCAGCAGAATGCGATGGATCTCGGCTTGCTCTTCTTCCCGCAGCCGCACCAGCTCGTTGTTCTGCTCGATGGTTTCCAGCGGCTCGAGAAACACCGTTTGGCCGCTGGAGCTCGAGCCGTGCAGCACTCCGGCGATCTTGCGCTTGTGCTCCGCCTTCACCGGGATCACAAAGCGCTCGCCGCGCACTGAGATGATCTCTTCCTGCGCTATCCCGCTCTCGCTCAGCCGGCGCAGTTGCGAGCGCAAAGAATCCTGAATGGCGCGCTTCTGTTTTTCGACTTCGCGGCGAAGCTGCTTGAGCGCCGGCGAGGCGCGGTCGTCGAGCGTGCCATCGGGAGCGAACTTGTCGCGGAAAAAATCCAGCAGCGCGGCAAAGTCGGCGATGCCGGAAGAAAGCTCGCTCACCGCTCTCCATGCGTCTTTGATCGCGCTGGGCGGCTGCAAGGAGAGCGAGCGCCACCCAGACGCGCGATCCACCACCAGCAACAGGTCGCGCAATTCGGCGGTCTCCAACGCAACCCCAGCGATGCGCGAGCGCTCGAGCAGCGGCGCGGGCTCGAACAGGCCGGCGAAGTCGAAGTTGCCGCCGGTGCGGAGCAATCCCCGGACCTCGGCGGTGAGTTGCTGCTGGCGGAGGACCCAGCCGGCATCAGCGGTGGGCTCGAGCGACTGCGCCCGCGCCTGGCCCAGCGGTGAAGCAGCGTAGCCGCGTAAGACCTCACGCATCCGGCCGAACTCAAGCAGCGGTAAGCTGCTGTGGCTCAATGGTTTGGGGGCCATGGCGGGCACGTTCCGATTCTGCAATGGTACACCGCGAAGTTACCTTGGTACTGGCACGTTTGTTCGCAAATCACAGTACAATTTGTGGTGAGAGGGTGTGAGCGAAACGCAGACCAAGTGGACGTCGCGGTGGTACGTCTTCACGGCCATCCTCGTATCTGTGTATCTGGCTGTTTCTCTGGCGGCTTTTTTCGGCCGCCTCCGCCAGGATAGCTACAACCTGAAGCTCTTTGGCGATGGCGTTCAGTTCGCCGTGCTGGCCATCGCTTTCCTGGTCATCTTCCGCCAGACGCTTTTGCATGAAGGGCGCAGCCGCACCTTCTGGCTCTTCATGAGCTTCGGCGCGTTGCTGTGGCTGCTCTCCGAGAGCGAATGGGTCTGGTACGAGCTGGTGAAGGGTACCGACGTTCCCGATCCTTCCGTGGGCGATGTTTTGCTGTTCATCCACACCATTCCCATCATGGGGGCCCTGGTGCTGCGCGCCCATGCGCTCCATGACCGCCGCCGCCAGGAGATCGATACTCTCGACTTTCTGCTGCTGCTGCTGTGGTGGGTGTTTCTCTATGCCTTCATCATCATGCCGTGGCAGTTCACTGAGGTGCAGGCCATCGGTCTGGCCGGCCAGTACTACAGCATTCTGTACTTCATCGAAAATCTGGTGATGATCATGATCGCCACCCGCATGTGGACCCGCGCCACCGGCCCCTGGCACACGATCTATGGCTACATCCTGCTTTCCGGCCTGTTCTATGCGCTGTGCTCGGTGATGATCAATCTTTCCATCCACGGCTCGGCCCTGCTGGGGACCTACTACACCGGCAGCCTCTATGACGTGCCGCTGGTGGCCGCCATGTGCTTCTTCGTGCTGGTCGGCCTGGAAAAGCCGATCCCCGAGAGCGCAGCGCAGGTCGAGCCGCCCCTGAAGACCCCGCGAGAGTGGCCGGCATCGCTGGCTACGCTGACCCTTTTGGCCATGCCGGCGATCGCGCTGGGCGTGAGTTTCTTCAGCGAGGCCCCGGCGCCCATCAATGACTTTCGCATCAAGGCCACGCTGGCGGTGATCCTGGCGCTCACCTTCTTCGTTTTTCTCAAGCAGCGCCTGCTGAACCAGGAGATGAAGCGGCTGCTGCAGGAGTCGCAGCAGTCTTACATCAACCTGCGGCGCATGCAGGACCATCTGGTGAACAGCGAGAAACTGGCGGCGCTGGGCCAGCTGGTGGCAGGCGCGGCGCACGAGATCAACAATCCGCTCACCGCCATCCTGGGCTACTCCGAGCTGGTCTCCGGCGATGCCGGAGTGCCGGAGCCGACGCGCAGTATCGCAGAGAAGATCGGGGCGCAGGCGCGGCGCACCAAACGGCTGGTCTCCAACCTGCTCAGCTTCGCGCAGCAGCAGCCCGCGGCCAAAGGACGGGTGCAGGTCAATTCGCTGCTCAGCAACGTTCTGCAGTTGCGCGAGCCGGACCTGAGCAACCGGAAGATCCACGTGAAGAGCGGTCTCGATCCGGATGTGCCCGATGTTCTGGGCGACGGCAACCACCTGCTGCAGGTCTTCCTGCACATCGTCAACAACGCGGTGGACGCGCTGCAGGATGTAGGCGGCGGCATCCTCACCGTGAACAGCAGCTTCGATGCCGGCAGAGTGGTCATCGAGTTCAGCGATACCGGCCCGGGCATCAAAGACCCCACGCGCATCTTCGACCCGTTCTACACTACGAAGCCGATCGGCAAAGGCACCGGGCTCGGCCTGAGCGTGTGCTACGGCATAATTCAGGACCACGGCGGGCAGATCAACTGTTTCAACAACCCCAACGGCGGCGCGACTTTCCTCATCAAGCTGCCGCCGGCGCCGGCCGATGCTCCGCCTGCCAGCGAGAGCAAGGCTACGCTGGAAGAGGCGGCCGCGACCCGCGGCTGATTACCAATTCCCCAGGCCCACGATTAGAATCTAGCCATGGCTTTTCCCGTGACACGGATGCGCCGCCTGCGGCAGAGCGAAGCTCTGCGCTCCATGGTGCGCGAGACGCGGCTTTCGCCGCATGCGCTGGTCTATCCGCTGTTCGTCTGCCCGGGCAAAGGAGTGCGCAAGCCGGTGAGCTCGATGCCGGGCGTGGCCAATCTTTCAGTGGACGAGCTGGTTAAAGAAGCGCGCGAGGCGCGCGCCGCCGAAGTTCCGGCGGTCATCCTCTTCGGCCTGCCGGAGAAGAAGGATGAGGTCGCCACCGGCGCCTGGGCCGAAGACGGCATCGTGCATCAGGCGGCGCGGGCGCTGAAGCGCGAACTGCCCGATTTGATCATCATCGGCGACGTCTGCCTGTGCGAGTACATGTCGCACGGCCACTGCGGCGTAGTGCTGCCGAAAAAGCAGGTCAAGACGGGCGCGGTGGCGGTGAAGTCGCGCAAAGAGGCGTCGGCGGCGATGGAGAAAGCGCTGGAGCAGCAATTCGAGATCGCCAACGATCAGACGCTCGATATCCTGTCCAGGACCGCGGTCTCGCTGGTGCGTGCGGGCGTGGACATCGTGGCGCCTTCGGACATGATGGATGGCCGCGTGGCCGCGATCCGCTCGGCGCTCGACGGAGCGGGATTCAGCAACGCTCCTATCCTTTCTTACGCGGCCAAGTTCGCCTCGGCTTTCTACGGGCCCTTCCGCGAGGCGGCGGATTCGGCGCCGCAGTTCGGCGACCGCCGCTCCTACCAGATGGATGGCGCCAACCTGCGCGAGGCCATGCGCGAGATCGCGCTCGACCTGGAAGAGGGTGCGGACATGATCATGGTCAAGCCGGCCATGCCTTATCTCGATGTGCTCGCCGAAGCTCGGCGGCGCTTCAATGTTCCGCTGGCCGCGTACCAGGTCTCCGGTGAATACGCCATGATCGAGGCGGCAGCGCACAACAAGTGGATCGATCGCGAGCGCGTAATGATGGAATCGCTGGTGGCCATCCGGCGCGCGGGCGCCGATATCATCCTCACCTACTTCGCCAAGGATGCGGCCAGATTGCTGTCCTGCTGAATCTTCAGACAGCTTCCTGGATCGCGGCGGTAAGCTCATCCACCGCCCAGCGGACTTCTTCGGGCGTGATGACGGCGGGCGGGGCCAGCAGCAGATGGTCGCCGCGGTAGCCATCCACGCAGCCTTGCATGGGATAAGTCATCACACCGCGGGCGGCGGCGCGGGCCGCGACTTTGGCGGAATAAGTCATTGCCGCGTCGAAGGGCTGCTTGCTCTTCTTGTCTTTCACGAATTCGACGCCCCACAGCAGCCCGATTCCGCGGACATCGCCCACGCTGGGCAGCTCGCGCAGGCGGGCGAGATTTTCTTTCATCGCCTGGCCGGCGACGCCGGATTCTGAGTCAGCGGCCTCGACCAGCTTGTGCGCGCGCAGCCGCTTGAGCACCGCCGCGCCGCCGGCGACCGCGACCGGATGGGCGTTGTAGGTGAATCCGTGGGTGAAGACTCCGCCGCCGGCGGCGAGCGCTTCCACCACGCGGGCGTTGGCGATGACTGCGCCCAGCGGCACGTATCCGCTGGCGATGCCTTTGGCGACGATGAGCACGTCAGGCGCGATGTTCCAGTGCTCGCAGGCGAAGTTTCTGCCGGTGCGGCCGAAGCCGGTCATGACCTCATCGGCGAGCAGCAGCACGCCGCGGGCGCGGCAGAGCTCTGCGATGCGCTGCAGATAGCCGGCCGGCGGCGTGACCGCGCCCAGCGTCGCGCCGCTCACCGGCTCGAAGATGAAACCAGCGGCTTCCTGGCTGGCATCGAGCGCGCGCTCCAGCTCGGCGGCGTACTCCAGGCCGCAGTTGTAGCAGCCGTCGGCGCAGTCGTAGACGCAGCGGTAGCAGTAAGGCATGGCCACGTGCTCGAACTCGCGCACCATGGGCAGATAGATCTCGCGGCGCTTCAGGTTGCCGCTGACGGCGAGCGCACCCAGCGTGGCGCCGTGATAGCTCTGCTTGCGGCTCAGTATCTGGAAACGCGGCTTCTGGCCGATCTCCACCTGATACTGCCGCGCCAGCTTGAGCGCGGTCTCGACCGCCTCCGAGCCGCCATCGGTGAAATAGACCGCGCCGCCGGCGAAATTTTTCCCGGCAAACTCGAGCACATCGGCGGCGAAGGCCTCGGCCTCTTCGGTGACGAACTGCGAGGAGTGGACGAACTCCAGGCGAGCGGATTGCGCCGCCATGGCCTCGCCGATCTCGCGAACGCCGTGGCCGATGAAGTTCACGGCGGCGCTGCCGCCAAGATCGAGATACCTCTTGCCGGACTTATCCCAGAGCCAGACGCCTTCTCCGCGCACCGCGACGGGAAAGCTCTTGTGAAAAGAGCGGGTAAAGAGCGCGGCGTGGGTCGCGGCTGGCATGCAGGATGATTTTAGCAGCGCCTGTTTAGATACCCCCTCCCCCTGCGATTCTCAGGAATCATCGGGTTAGGGCAGATCTGGCTGGCAAAATCTCTGGATTCAGCGAATTACGGGCAAAATCTTGATTTCACAGGAGTTACGATCAGGTTTTCTCGACGAGAAGCGCCAACGGGAAGCACCTGATTCCTGGTTAATAAAAGTTAGATGCACGAAGTTCTCAAGGGGCGCTCCGGAAAAATAAGTTCGTTGCGAGTATTTCCCAATTCGGGAATTAGATTTTCAGCTTCCAGAACATCTCCCAATTCTAGGACAGGCGCGCACATCGGCAGCGGCCAAGAGCCGATGCGGCCAGGCTCGGGGGGCATGGGGGCGTTCACGGGCTTTTCTGGCTTCGTGCCGAGGCGCTGGGCGTCATCTTGCGCAGCAAAAACTCCTGGAACAGGTTGGCGACTGCACCGGCGGCGGTGCCGACCAGGGCATTCTCGACCGTCAAGCGCGCGCCGTGCCGGTCGGACGCCGGGTAATAGAGGTTCGAGAGCCCGGCCGAGGCAAAGTTGCCCAGGATGTTGGAGTAGTTCGGCTGCCAGTGTCCGTTGTCTCCCTTGCAGGCAAAGGCCCCGGAGAGGGCATAGAGCGCCCGCGCGCCAATGCTGCCGCGGCCTTTGTAGTAGTAACGCGGGTCCTGATGCAGCAGCGAGGGAAGAACCGCTCCTCCTATCATGGTGCTCGTGAAGTTGTCCGCGTAGGCAGCGCCAAAGCGCTTGCCGTAACCCTGCGCGCCCTGGCCGAACCCGGGATAGTCGTTTTGCCACTGCTCAATGCCGGCGCTGGCCGCGCTGGTGAAGAAAGTGACGGGATCGATGGACATCCTTCCCGCGAGCCGGAATTTCTGCCTGGCGGAGAGCGGCGCCGGAGCAGGTTCGTAGGTGACCAGAAAGTTAGGGAAAAAGCCCAGCACACGCTGTTTCTCCTCTGCCTTTACCTGCTCTTCGGCCAGTTCATGCGGGGAAAAGACGGCTTCGACATTGGTGCGGGCTGAAGCTACTTGCAGCACGATGTGCGGGACCTCATACCTTTCACCGGGATGCAGCGCAATGGCGGGCGAAACGAATGGGGCGTATCCCGGCGCGGCGATGGTGACCTTGAGGTTGGCGGGGGCCACATCCGCAAAGCTGAAGAAGCCGGTGCTGCCTGAGCTGGTGTGGCGCTGCTGCCTGCTCCCCTGATCTTCGAGAGTGATAGTGGCACCGGCGACCACGGCCCCGCTCGCATCTGTGACCGTCCCAATGACGGCCGCCGGAGAGGGCGGCGGCGCCGATTGCGCGCGCAGCATCCCCGGCCCAAACAAGAGAACCAGGCAGAGAAATACCGGCAGACTTTGTCTGGCGCGCATGCGGGTCACGCTATCAGCCATCTCGGGCGCTTCGTCATTTTGTCGGATGCGGGAGGTGTTCTCAGGTGCATCAGGTTGATGGATTCATTCTAGCTTGACTCGCAAGGGAAAGATGAGGTCGGCGGAGCCATTGTCGATCTACTGATCGGAGTAACGCTGATGCTGCTGGCGTGAAAAGCGTCAAACCTGACCCAGCAGCAATGATTTTTTGCGCCAAGAATGGGTTAGGATGGCGTTATCCGCCCATCGGGTTCATGCATCTTCGCCCAGAGGGAAGGAGAAGCCATGGGCCGTTCCGCACAGGCCAACCCGTCATCGAGCTTGTGGAAGCCCATCCTCGCTGCCGTGGCACTTCTCTGCGCTGTCTCCATGGTCGCGCAAAAAACCCCGCAGACAGGCGCACCTAAGTACGACGTCCAAACCGAGACCAAGATGAAAGGGACCGTGGAGGAGGTGAAGCTGCCCGCAAAAGGCAGCGAGAAAGAGGCGGTCCACCTGCTGGTGAAGGCAGGGACGGAGACAGTAGATGTGTATCTCTGTCCGGCCTCTTTTCTCGATGACATGGGCGTAAGCTTCAACAAAGGGGAGGATATCTCTCTGACGGGGTCGAAGGTAAAGCAGGGCGAAACCGATCTCATCCTCGCGCGTGAAGTCGTGCGGGGCAACGATGACCTGGTTTTCCGCGATGCGAAAGGCAATCCCGTCTGGAGCGGGCGCTGACCATCGTCCGAGTGTTCTCAAGTTTTTTCCCACGGTCAGCGCCAAAAGCGGGCGTGAACCTGGGGGATCCGGCCCCATGGGCAACAACGATGGAATGCTTGGGCTAAGCCACCCGACCTTCACTAAAGTAGAACCGGTCCTTCTGCGGTAGGGGCCGATAGAAGGACCGTTCGCTCTACCGTCGGCCTTAGTGGGCCGATCGTGCTTCCATGCCGCGCGGGGTCAGAAGCGCCAGCACGGCGGCTACCATCAACAGCGCCGGAACGTCACCGTAGAGGTGTCCGAGCTGCGCACGGTTCGACAAAGCCTGCACAGCCATGATCCCGGAGTGCACAACGCTTGAGCACACCGTGAACCAGATAAGGCTCAAGTGCGCGAGCGGATCGCGGCTGGCGAGCAGCAGGAAAATGCCCAGCGTCCCATAGACGCCCAGGATCATTTGCAGGTAATCGGAGTGGCCGCCCGTGTGCCACACCCAGCCGGAGGGCCAGACCAGGCTGAGGGTATAGATTCCGAAGATGAAGATCACACCCACCAGCCGCATGGCGATGCGCAGGTACCTGGTGCGGCCGGCCTCCGTCATGCTGCCTTGCCTGAGAATCAGGGAGGGAACCGCGGCATTTGCGTCCTCGATCACTTTTACTTGAATCATCGGCATATTCATTCTCCTTTGAGCTGAATTTCAGTATCGAGCAGCGAACATCTTGCTTCGCTGTTTCGATAGCATTCTGATGCGCCATGGGCCCTGGGCACTTAGCTGCGCGTCTGGTTCTCTTACCTGCAGAGGTGTAGCATGCGTTTGGATTACCCCAGCGTCCGCAGCGGCTTGCCGAGCGTCCGGCGCAGGAGATTGTGCATGGATGTGCTGTCAGAAGTCCTGAAAGTGGTCAAGCTCGATGGCGCGGTCTTCTATAACGCGGAATTCTCCTCGCCGTGGAGCTTCCGCTCGCCGCCCTCGCGCGAGGTGGCGACGTTCGTGGCGCCGGCCGCGGGCCACGTGATCATCTACCATCTGCTGACCGAGGGCCGGGCCTTTGCGCGGCCGGAGGAGGGCGAGCGCCTGCCTCTGGAGCCCGGGGACATCGTGATCTTTCCCCATGGCGATGCGCACGTCATCGAGAGCGGCAGGCGCATCAAGACGATCGACCTGGCCAGCCGACTCACGAGCATCTTTTCCCAGGGCACGAAACTCGCCCGTATGGGAGGCGGCGGGGAGGTCACGAGACTTGTCTGTGGATACATGGCGTGCGAGCCGCGGCTGGCCAGCGTGTTGCTGGGCGGTTTGCCGTGCATGTTCAAAGTCAACATCCGCAATGACGCTGCCGGGCGCTGGCTGGAGAATTCGATCCGCTTTTCTGTGACTGAAGCCGATGCCGCGCGCGCCGGAAGCGAGGCCGTGCTCGCCAAGCTCTCGGAGGCGCTGTTCGTAGAAACGCTGCGGCGCTACATCGCCTCGTTGCCCCCTCAGCAGACAGGCTGGCTGGCGGGAGCCCGCGACCCGGAAGTCGGGACATCGCTGGCCCTGATGCATCGTCATCCGGGGCGCCGATGGACGCTCGCCGAGCTTGCGAAAGAGGCCGGGACCTCGCGCTCGGTGCTGGCGGAACGGTTCCGCCACTACCTGGGTGAGCCGCCCATGTCGTACCTGACACGCTGGCGGTTGCAACTGGGCGCGCAGATGCTCAGCTCGACCAGCCACAGCGTGGCGCAGGTCGCTTCTGAGGTGGGCTATGAATCCGAGCCGGCTTTCAACCGGGCATTCAAACGAGAGTTCCGCCTGCCGCCCGCTCGCTTCCGCGCGGAATCGAAATCTGCCCAGCAAAGTGTGGGGCAAGAATCCGCGGCTGGCAACGCGTCTGGCGGATGATGAGGAACCACGCGACTCATTCGTGCGCTAAGCGGACGGGCGCGTTGAGACTCTGGGAGGCAGAGTTTCACGAGCGCAGGAGTCCGAAATGCCTCCCATCCTCAGCCGCCCGTGATGGAGGCCAGCGCCTTGGCCGCGGCTTCGTTACCCTGGGCGGCGGCTTTGCGGTACCACTGCGCGGCCAGGGCGCGGTTCTTTTCCACGCCCAGTCCCTGCTCATAGAGGACGCCCATGTTGTACTGCGAATCGGCCTGGCCCTGCTCGGCAGCTTTGCGGAACCAGAGGCTGCCGATCTTGTAATCCTGGGCGACGCCCTGGCCGGTCACGTAGCTGACGCCGAGGTTGTACTGGGCCTCGGCGTTGCCCTGCAGGGCAGATTTGTAGAACCACTGCACGGCCGCGCCCATATCGGCGGCGACGCCGCGCCCGGTGGCGTAGCAGATGCCTAGGTCGTACTGCGCTCCGGCATCGCCCTGCTCGGCGGCCTTGCGGAACCACTCCACAGCCTGGACTTCATCCTGGCCGATGCCGCGCCCGGTCATGTAGGCGATGCCGAGGCTGGCCTGGCCGCGGGCATCGCCCTGCACCGCCGCCTGGGTGAACCACTGCATGGCGCGGGCGTAATCCTGGGTGACGCCATCGCCATTGGCGTAAGCGGTACCCAGCGCAGCCTGGGCCTTGGGATAGCCCTGCTCGGCGGCCTTGCGGAACCACTGCACGGCGCGGGAGGGATCCTGGGGCACGCCTTTGCCTTTGGCGTAACGCATGCCCAGGTCGTACTGCGAGGCCACGCTGCCCTGGGCCGCAGCCTTGCTGAGCTCGGCGAGATCATCAGCCGCGGCGGGAGCAGATGGAGAAGCTGCCGTTGCAACGGGAGCCGACTGAGCCGGTGCAGCAGGAGATTGTGGGAGAGCCTGTGCCCGACTCAGGCACAGGAAGAGCACAACAGTCGCGAAACGCCTCATCAGGAACCTGGTTCGGAGTATAGTCCAGCGACACTGCCGGATCACAGGATTGTTCTTGCGCCCGGCTAAGGGAGCAGGCCGAAGACGCCCACGCCATTTGTCGTCCCGACATAGACTTTGCCGTTGGCGATGGTCACGGCGATGAATTTGTTGCCAGCGCCGAAGTGGTCGCGGCCGCCGGCGGCCTGATTGCTGTTATAGAGCTCGCGGTTGAGGTCGTTGGCGTCGTAGGCGTGCAGCACGGCGGGATTGCTGTTCTCGCTGACCCACAGCACCGCGTTGCTGTTGCCGGTGGAGGATATGCTGGGCGAGGCGCCGGGGAATCCATAGGAGTGGGCGCTGACGGAGTCGGGCGCATTGCCCAGGCGCGCCTGCGTGAACTGGAAGGCGCGCAGCAGATCGCCGACCGCGCCGTAGTAGATGCGTCCGTTGAAGTAAGCGGGAGAGGAGAAGACCCCGCCACTTACGCCGCCCGCGATCTCCTGATAGATCTGATTGTTGTTATTGGGATTGAATTTGCCCATGTTGTCGCGGTCCACCAGATAGACATTGCCGTCTTTGCCCGCGCCTACGGCGAGGTGGCGCACCTGGTTCTGGGCGTCCACCATATCGGGCAGCACCATGGCGCCGCCCGAGCCCAGGTCTTCATCCGCGTTGTTCTCGCTGGTGACGTTGGACATGGCAAAGTAATCGGCCACGCTCAGCACGCCGCCGGTGGAGATGCGGACGAAGGCGTTGCCGAAATCGCCCTGGTTGGGAAAGCCCGCGGGGTTGAGCGTGGTGTCGAAGCTGCCATTGGCAACCAGCTGATAGATGGAGCCGCCTGAATCCGCCGCCAGGCCGCCGCCTGCATTCCAGAACGCGCCTTCGCTGCCGTTGGGCGTGACGTTGAGCACATTGGTCTGCGCCAGCGTGTTCTGGTCATAGACGATGACCCATCCGGTGTACGCGCCGGCATCGCAGTGCGAGGCCCACGAAGTGTAGAGCTTGCCGTTGAGCAGCAGGAGTCCTGAGCGCTCTTTGTACTGCTTGGGATCGAAGACGACGTGGCCGTGGCCATCGTTGTTGGCGCCGTTGCCGGGATAGGTCGCCTGTACCAGCACCGGCCCTCCGAATTGCTCGCCGCCAGTAGTGAGATCGAGCGCGTGGATGCGCTGAAAGTACGTGCTCCCGGACTTGCTCATGGCCACCACGTACATAGTGCCGTGCGGGCCGGCGTTCAGGTCGATGGCCGGCGTGGAGGTGACGCCGATCTCAGGCGAGACCTGCCCGCAACCGCGATTATCCGAAGGGGTCTCGCCGGCTCCCAGCATCGAGACCTGCCAGAGCAGAGCGCCGGAATCGGCGTCGAAGGCGTAAACAGCATCGTGCTCGCTGGCGACGAACAGCACGTTGTGCGTGCCCTTGCCGGGAAGCGTGAGATTGGGAACGTAGAGCGGCTGCGCATCGACCTTGCCATCGGCCGCGAGCGTGAACAGCTTGCCGAACTTGGCCGAGTTCACGTTGCTCGGATTCAAGACGACCTCGTTGGGATTAAGTCCGCTGCGGGCGGCGTCATTGTGAAAGGTGAGGACCCCGGCGAAGCCCGAGACCACCTGGACCATGACCGATTGCGTCTGCGGCGGATTCATGGAGGCAGCACTCACCATGTGAGAGCCGCCGACGCTGGCCGCGGTCGGCGTGTACAAGCCGGCAGCGGTGATGGCTCCGCTGGTGGAGTTGCCGCCGGCGACGCCATCGACTGACCAGGTCACCGGCAGGTTGGCAGAGAAACTTTGGGTCTGCAGCACGTTGATGAGCGCGTTCTGCGGCGAGATGGCCAGTTGCGGCGCCACGCTGAGCGAAACGGAGGCGTTCACCCCCGCCTGCGAGGCGGTGATGATGGTGCTGCCCGCTCCGGTGAGCGTGGCCACGTTCGCGCTCATGGTGGCAACGGCGGTTGACGACGAACTCCAGGCGGCGGTGGAGCTAATGTCCTGCGTGGAGTTGTCGGAGAAGCTGCCGGTGGCAGTGTAAGTAAGCGGCCCTGCAGTCTGGATCACGACCTGACTCGCCGGCGCGATAGAGATGGAGTTCAGCATCACGGTGCTTGAGACCGTAAGCTGCGCCGAAGCAGTGAGCCTGCCGTCAGTGGCGGTGATGGTGACGACTCCGGCATTCACCGCACTCACCAGGCCGTTAGTCACGCCGGCGATGGTAGAGTCCGACGAGCTCCAGGCGACGCGGCTGGTCACATCCTGCTGATAAGCGGCCTGGCCGCTATTGCGAAAGAAGACGCGCACGGCGGCAAACTGGCGGGAGTCTCCCGGGACAAGGAACTGGCCTCCGGAGAGGACCTGCAATTGAAATGGGCCCGGCGGCGGAGACTGCGCGCCGACCTGCCCTTGCCGCGGCAGAAACAGGATTCCCAGAAGCAACAGTACAGGTAATGCGCTCCCCGCCTGGAGCAGGAGCTCGCTGGGGGAGAGCGGGGTGAAGGATTCCCGCAGGCGCGAAGAAAGGTCCATGGCGGTTTGACTACCAGAAAAGCGAGGGAGGCTGAGTTCAGGATAGTCGGGGCGCGCGACAGCGGGCAAGCCGGAACTTGGCCCTTGGCGCGCATTCACTTAAGTAATGTCGGCCCGGTGCAGAGAGGCTTAAGATGAACGCCATCAGGGGGTGAAATGACCTTCTTGACTCGCGTCTTGCTGGCGATGGTTGTACTCAGCGCAATTCTTGCCTTTGCTCCTTTTCGCGTTTTCGCCCAGGTGACGGTAAGCGTTGTGGCCACCGACCCGGCCTCCCCTGCGACGCTGGGAAAGTGGGAGCAGTTTTACCTCCGCATCGGTTACAACAGCGACCGGGTAATCCGCGTGCGCGCCTATCCCATGTTTCAGGGAAAAGAAGTTCCAGGCATGACCAGTGGCTCATACCTGTACCAGGCCGGCAGCGGAGAGGCCTTTTATTGGTTCGCCTTCACTGATGCGCGGCACGTTGACTCGGTGACCGTCGCTGCGGAAGATGCCGCCACCGGCAAGCGCATCGCGGAGACCATGATGCCGGTGGAACTCACCTGGACAGAACAGCCGCCGGCGGAAAGTCGTGTGCGCGCTGATTGGGTGGGGCACATGCTGGAAGAGCAGAATCGCAGGGCAAAGGAAGAGTACCAGGCCTATATGGGCCGGCCCGGGCGCATCGGCGAGGACTTGATCGGCATGGCGGTGGTCTGGTGCCTGCCGGCCTACCTTGTTCTGCAACTGGTGCTGCTTATCCGCTATCAGGGAGGGTGGAAGTGGGCAGCGGCTGTGCCCTTGCTGCTGATGATTCCGCTCTTCATTCACGCGCTCTACGCATACTCGAAGGAGAGCAACCTGTGGCCGCTGCTGCTGATCTTCGGCGGGCCGCCGGCGCTGATCTACCTTATCGTTCTCATTTTTGTGAGGAAGGCGCGCACGGCATAGCCCTTCAGCGCCGCCGGGCCGTGGGCTTTGATCTGCGGCGGCGAACGGACGATTTGGATTTCGAGCGTCCGCCTGCGTTTCTTGATTTCAAATCGAGCGCGGTGGGCTGAGTCGGCTGATAAAGTCCGATCTCGCCGCCGCTGGGCATTCGGATGGTGGTCTTCGTCCCCCATGGTTCCTTCTCTATTGCGCTGCAGCTCACCCCTTTCTTCGCGAGCGATTGCATGAAGGCGCTCAGATCGCCGACCATGAGATAAAGGACCGCGCCCAGCAGACTCCGGCCTCCGTGGAGTTGCAGGTGATCGCCCATCGCAGGATGTACGGCCAGCTCCGAGGACGGCAGCTTGAAGATGAGCCAGCCACCGCCGGCGTCGATAAAAGGAAGGCCGAGGATATCGCGAAAGAAGGCGCGGTCGGTCTCCGGCTTTTCGCTGTAAAGAAGGAGA
>Ga0187779_10001430_pt1 | contig 14891 bp, 14 predicted proteins | sample 1015_Q2_SP10_10__FD_132435 | JGI IMG/M metagenome (GOLD analysis project Ga0187779, IMG submission 132435) | Tropical peat soil microbial communities from peatlands in Department of Meta, Colombia - 1015_Q2_SP10_10_MG | ecosystem: Environmental > Terrestrial > Soil > Wetlands > Peat | place... | reverse complement strand
TGGCGGCGGGGCCGTAGAAGGCGCTCCCGGCGCCGCGTTGAACCTGGATGTTGTCGGTGCTGGAGGTGAGATCCGGAAAATCGATCCAGTAGACATTGTGGTCCTCCGGATCGTTCTGGGGCACTCCGTTGATCATCACCGAGATGCGCCTTTGATCGAAGCCACGGAGGTTGATATATGAGTAACCGATGCTGTTCCCGTTTTCCGAGTATGTCGTAATGGAGGGGAGCTCGGAGAGGAGGACCGGCACGTCCTGCGTGGAGTTTCTGATCTGAAGCGTCTGCGCATTGAGATTGGAGAACGTGACTGGCGTCTTTCGCTCAACTGCCTGCGTCGCCGTGATGACGATAGGCGAGAGTTGATAGACGGTGTCTTTTGCTGGCGCGTCCACCTGCGCGAATGCCGCACAGGGGAGTGCGGCTACGATCCATATCGCATCACGACTCGTCATATCCCGTATGTCTCCCGAAAGCAAAAATCCCGCGCCTGAACGAAGCCAGAGCCAGCGCGGGATCGAGAAAAAGGGGACAGCAAGTCTGCCGTTTCCCTACGCTGGCATGATCCAGATCAGGTGTACAGGGTGTGTTCTCAGTCCCGGCTTTTTTCCGGGACACCCCTAACGGTCGTTCTATCATACGCACTATTTCACTAAAAGTAAAGAACGGCGGGTCCGAGCACGGACAAGTAACGCAGGATGCGGCTGTCCGGGGAACCGAAAGCTGCGCAAGAGGCGGCCTTCTTGGCAGCGCCCGGGGCGGTGACCTCTTTAAAAAGAGATCGGGGCCATAGGGTTCCCGGGATGGCGTCATAAGCGATGATCACCAAGGGGCCAGAATAGGTGCATGGAAGGACGCGGATACAAAAACGCTACATCCATGTGAGACCCACGGCAATCAGGAGGTTCAAGAGATGAGCGGCGAGGCAGACCTGGCAGAGGACACGCACGCGCGCCACGAGGGAATAACTCAGATACGCCCCGAAGGCGACCGCACACCATGCGGCACCGCGCATCAGGACGGCGAATCGCCCCGATGTGTCCAACAGTTGGACGGCGATCAGCGCAAGATAGTATGCAACGCCCAGGAGTGAATTCGGAATGCCCAGGAGGCGTGCGTCGGGATGATCAAGCACGCGGGCGCACGTCGCCTTATCCATTCGGCAGAAGCGGGGAAGGACGCCTGCCTCCGGTGCAATCACACCGTAGCCGACGAGTGCAACGTACAGGCTGAGGGCCAGTCCCGCCGTGCCGCACAGCAGAGCAAAGATCATTGACTGCCAAGATAGAAGATCCACGCCCCTTTGCAAACGCGCAGCGTTCTTGCATGTTCCTCACATGCTCGGTATATTTTTTCACCCGCATATGCCGGACGCTCTTTCACAGGCCGAACTGCACGCCCTCTTCAGCGACATCATCGCTGGACGCGACGTCAAGCGCTCGCGGCATGAACTCCGATGGGGATCGAGAGATCTCACGCTGGAATTTGTCGCATCGCTCGAGCGGCACGGGTACCGTCCCATGACGGTGGCCGACGTGAAGGCGGCTCCCGGCGAACGCGTCCCTGCATTTTTCATCGAGCACGGAATCGCCTATTTCGGCTGGGTCTTCTGGGAGAAATTTTCCCGGCTTAAACTCCGAAAGCTTTTCGGATCCGTCGTGCGAAACCCGCTCGGCGACTGGGCGATCCAGATACCCGAGAAGAGGAGATCGGTGATCTACGCGAACCCCGCCCACAGGCTGGAGATGGACATCGAGAATCCTTCCTCCTTCTGAAAAATGCCGGAACTCCCCGACATCCTGTATATTACGAGATATCTCCAGAGCAATCTGAAGGGCCGCACGATCACCTCCGTCGCCGTTCGTCAAAGCATCGTCATCCGCGACATGCTGAAGGAGCCGCCCCAAGAAGCGCTCACCGGCCGCCTCATTGGCGGCATCGATCATCGGGGCCCTTTCCTGGAATTCGTTCTGAGCGGAGGGTTGTTGATCGTGCTGAACTTGATGCTCGCCGGCCGTTTGCAGCATCGCAAGGCAGAGGAGAAGGCTCTGGGCCATGTCTGTCTGTCGATGGGCCTCGATGACGGCTCGATGCTGATCCTCTCGGACGAAAAGAAGATGGCGAAGCTCTACATTACACGAAGGGAGGATGCGCACGAGGTCCCCCGCTATGGGGAGCAGGGAGTGGACATCCTCTCCGAGTCATTTACGCGCGAGCGATTCAAGGCGATCGCAAAGACCAACGCACGCCGGCAGGTGCGCGTCGTGGTGAACGACCAGACGGTTCTCAGCGCAATCGGGAACGCCTACGCGGATGAAGTCCTCTTCGAGGCGCGGATTCATCCGAAGACATTCATCGGCAGACTGAGCGAGGGCGAGCTGGACCGGCTGTTCGATGCGATCAGGAGTGTGATCATCTGGGCCGCAGGGAAAGTCGAGGAGGCTCACCAACCAATCCACATCAAGGTCAGAGACCATCTTCGAGTACGCAACCGCAAAGGAGAGCGGTGCCCCCGCTGCGGGACGACCATACGTCGGGAGGGCGTTCGGGGGCACGACGTTTTCTTTTGCCCTTCCTGTCAGCCTGCATCACGGAAGCTCTTCATTAATTGGAATGATAGTCCGTCCCGAACTCGCGGATCTTCGCCCGAAGATAAGGCATGATCGTGACCGCGCACACAGTACCCCCGCGCAAAAACCTGTCAATCTGGCCATTTTAGGAGGGCCCGGCATCCTCAGCGTTGCTTCAGAGAAGGGGGTGGCGTATATTTCAACGCTCTGGCGTGATAAACCTCTCTTGAACCTGGTGTTTATGACACTCAATGATCTGCTCCACGAACGGACGGCAACAATAATCGACGAAGCGACCGGCGCGATGGCTCGGGCGCACCTGAAGAACTACGAGAAAGCGGGATCCGAGCACACGCATCAGCGGCTCAAGGCGCTCTATGTCCTTACCGCGCGGGCCGTCAAGGAGAGGAATCTCGGGCCGATGATCGCCCATGCGGACCAGGTCGCCCGCGAGCGGTTTGCCGCAGGATTTGATTTGTGGGAAGTGCAAACAGCATTCAATGTGCTGGAAGAGGCGATCTGGAGCCGCATTCTGAAAGAACTCCCCCCCTCCGAGTACGCCGAGGCACTCGGATTGATCAGCACGGTCCTCGGCACGGGAAAAGACACTCTTGCGCGCCGCTACGTTTCACTGGCGAGCAAGACAAGGGCATCTTCCCTGAACCTGCAATCGCTTTTTACCGGAACGGAGGGCGTCTAGAGTCGTTCCCGGCGCGCGCCAGGAGCGCACCGGGGTCGACACGTTAAAGACGGTATGGAATCCGGGGAACGCACCAACAGGCGTGCGTGCGCGCGGCTTATGGCGCATCGCCGCACGGCGCATCGCATCGCCCTTCTTGCCGTGGCACTCGTCTGGGCAACGGCAGGGGTATACCCGCAGGAGAATTTCCGCACGAAGGTCTTCCACGATGCAGACGCAGCCCGAGCGCGCGCGAAAGAGCTCAACGCCGACGTCCTCGCACCCGCGAGCTTCGTCAAGGCGATGGACCTGTACCTAGACGCCTCGGAGGCCTTTCAACGAAGCCGTCCGCTTGACGAGATCCAGGAGAAAATCCGCCGGTCGATCGGCTACTTTAACCAATCGGCCGACGAGGCCAAACCCGCCCTCGCGATGTTCTCCCTGGTGATGGCCGCACGCACGGACGCCATGAGCGCCAACGCGATGCGCTCATCGGCAGACCTCTGGAACAAGGCGGAATCCCTCTTCCGGAGCGCGGCGACGGCCCTGGAGGAAGGGAACGCACGGACCGCCCGCAGCGAGGCTGGCGACGCCCAGGGGCTCTACCGCACGGCGGAGCTCGAAGCCATTAAAGAGAATTTCCTCGCCCCCGCACGTGACCTGCTTTCGCGGGCGGACGCAATGGGGGTGAAGGCCACCGCCCCGCAGACTCTGGAGCGCGCCCGCAAGCTCGTGAACCTCGCGGAGGCGGCGATCCAGCAGAACAGGTACGAGAACGCCGAAGCCCGGCGTCTGGCCGAGGATGCCAGCTATGAAGCCGCCCACGCCATTTACCTTCACCAGGCCATTTCCCAGCTCCGGTCCCTCGGCCGTGATTACGAGGATGTGATCCTGCAATCGGAGACCATGATCGCGAAGGTAGCCGCGGCGCTCAATTTGCATGTGAAATTCGACGCGGGATTTGATCCTCCCGTTCAGGATATTATTGCGGCCCTCAAAAGCCGAGACACAGCACGCACCGAGCTTGCGGACACACTGAGCACCATGCGCTCTGAGAACGAGACCCTTCATCGCCGCATCGCCACGCTTGAGCGGAACACCCCCGCAGGGGCTGATCCCAGTCCGAGTCAGGATCGGCGCAATGAAGAGCGCAAGAAGCATGATCAGACCGTCCTGCTGGCCAGCTTGTTCTTCACATCCGAGGACGGCCTCGTCCTTAAGGATGGAACGAACGTCATCCTTCGCATTTACGGACTGGAGTTCGCCCCGGGGAAAAGCACGCTGGACGCGCAGTTCTCCGGTCTTCTCAGCAAGATTGCCCGGGCCGTGCGAATGTTCCCCAACGCGCAACTGACGGTCGAAGGCCACACCGAAAGTGGTGGAAGCGAGACCATGAACCAACGAATTTCAGAGGCCCGTGCAGAGTCGGTCGCTTCTTACCTGCGCGGCGTGGTATCCGCGTCGACGCCCATCCTCTCCCAGGGGTATGGAAGTAGCCGTCCGATCGCCGACAATAGCACTGCCGATGGACGGGCCAAGAACAGGCGCATCGATATCATCATCGTCCCGGAGTGGGCCATCGTGGGCCGCTGATCCCCCGCCGTGCAACCGGCAGCACCGTTGACATTGTCCAACCACAGAGGTCAATCATGATCCGCACCATCGTTGATTTTGATCACGTCTGGTCGGGAGAGCTGGAATCGACACAGAAGCTTTTCAAACATCTCACCGACCGCTCGCTCGCGCAGGCGGTCGGGCCTGAAGGTCGGACGTTGGCGCGCCTTGCCTGGCACATTACGACCACGATTCCGGAGATGATGGAGCGCACCGGGCTGAAACTGAGCGGCCCCAAGAGCGACGATCCGATTCCTCAGAGTGCAAGAGAGATCGCACGCGGCTACAGTGATGCGGCGATTTCGCTCCTCGAGCAGGTCAAAGCGAAGTGGACGGACGTCACGCTTCTGGAGAAGGACGAGATGTACGGCGAGACGTGGCAACGCGGCTACACGCTTTTCGCACTCACCACGCACCAAATTCACCACAGGGCACAGATGACCGTCTTGATGCGCCAGGCCGGGCTCGAGATCCCGGGGCTCTATGGTCCCGCGCGGCAGGAATGGGCGGCCTACGGAATGAAGCCTCCGGAAATTTAAGCGCGACGCCCCATTCGTGGTGAACATCATCCTTCTCGGTCTTACCTCGCTGTTCACGGACATTGCCAGCGAGATGGTCTATCCGCTGGTGCCGTTTTTCCTCCTTGGCACTCTCGGCGCAGGTCCCGCGCTGCTCGGTCTGATTGAGGGGATCGCCGAGAGCATTGCGAGCCTCCTCAAAGTGTTTTCCGGGTATATCTCCGACCGGCTGGGACGGCGCAAAGGCCTCACGATCGTCGGCTACGCCGCATCTGCACTGGGAAAGATCACGCTCGCCGCGGCCGCACAATCCGGAGCGGTCTTCTGCGCGAGGGTCCTGGACCGGCTGGGCAAGGGGATTCGGACCGCGCCGCGCGATGCGCTAATCGCCGAGAGCGCCAGATCCGGTTCCTCCGGGGCAGCCTTTGGTCTTCATCGGGCGATGGACAGTACTGGCGCAGTGATCGGCGTTCTGTTCGCCTACCTCATCATCGCCGGCGGCGGCAGCGACTACCGCCGGGTATTTCTCTGGTCCATCGTGCCGGCGCTCTTCGGCGTCGCCCTGCTATTCCGGCTCGCCGACACGGCCCGCAGCAGCGGCCGCTCCGCACATCTGCCCGAGCTCCGCTGGAGAATCCTTCCCAAAAAGCTTCGTCGATTTCTCCTTGTCGCGTTTCTCTTTACGCTCGGAAACTCGTCAAACGCCTTCCTCCTGCTCCGCACCTCGGAGGCTGGCGTTGCTCCTCAGGGAGTGCTTCTTTTATATCTCGTCTACAATCTCTTCTACGCGCTCAGCGCATACCCTGCGGGGAAGATCGCCGACCTCCTCGGCCAGAGATTCGTGCTGGTGACGGGGTATTGTTTGTACGGTCTGGTCTACTTCGGGTTCACCCGGATCAATCCCGCCGCTGCGGACTGGCTCCCTTGGGTTCTGTTTTCTATTTACGGATTGTACAGCGGACTCACCGATGGCGTCGAAAAATCATTGGTGAGCGAACTGGCGCCTACGGAAGTCCGAGCCAGTGCCATGGGCGTGCATGCGAGCATCGTCGGAATCGGTCTTCTGCCGGCATCCCTCATCGCCGGCGTTCTCTACCAGAAGATCGGACCCGATGCCCCGTTCATTCTCGGCGGCATACTGGGCCTGGCCGCCTCCGCTGGCATCGCAATCGCCCTTCGACACGAACGGAACTTCTCTCCGTGACGCAGCATTATATAATGAGGCTGGGAGCGAGCGTTCGTCGCTCGCTCTGCCTGGCAGGAGCGTCACTAGTGGGAGAGGAGGGCTTTTATGAATATCGGTATCCTGGGAAGCGGGGATGTGGCCAGATCGCTGGGCATCGGTCTATCGAAGCTCGGTCACTCGGTAAAGCTCGGCTCGCGCGAGCCGCAAAGTGAAAAGCTGCGCGCGTGGCTGAGCAGCACCGGCAAAGGCGGTTCGACCGGTACGTTCGCGGAGGCGGCAAAATCGGCCGAACTGGTTATTGTCGCCACACTGTGGAGCGGCACGGAAAACGCGCTCTCGCTCGCAGGACGGGATAATCTCGCCGGCAAAGTCGTCATTGATGCGACGAACCCGCTCGTCTTTCGGGGTCAGGGACTTCTGCCCGAACTTGCCCTCGGCCACACCGATTCCGGCGGAGAACAGGTCCAGAGGTGGCTGCCCGCTGCACGCGTTGTTAAATGCTTCAATATTGTGGGACACGCGCAGATGGTGCATCCGTCCTTCCCGAGCGGCACACCCGATATGCTCATCTGCGGGAACGACCCGAAGGCGAAGGAGACGGTGACCGCGCTGCTCAAGAGCCTCGGTTGGCCAGTGACCGACCTCGGCGGAATCGAATTTTCACGCATCCTCGAGCCTATGTGCATCCTCTGGGTCGCTTACGGCATGCGCACTGGCGCATGGAACCACGCCTTCGCAATCCTCAAGAAGTAATCCCCCCCGCCGCGCGCGCCTCGCACCCCGACGGGTGCGGCGCGCCTTGCAAATGGCGAGCGCGAGTCCTATTTTACGCGCATCCGCATCCTTGTGCACACCCTTCAAGGTGACCCATGTTTTGGTTCAAGTTCATCCGTGATTTCATCAACATTCTCCGGGCCGGACAGACCCCGCAGCAGATCGCTGGCGGATTTGCGCTCGGGACGATCCTGGGTCTCTCCCCTATGCTTACGCTCCAGGGAGCGTTCGTCTGGTTGATTCTCCTGGCGCTCGACGTGAATTTTTCCGCCGCCGGAGTCGCCATGACGATCTGCAGTCTCATCGCTTACCTTCTCGACCCGGTCTTTCACTGGACGGGGTACCAGATCCTGGTGAATATCGGCGCGCTCCACGGGCTCTGGACCTGGATGTACAATGCACCGATCGCGCCGCTGACCCGGTTCAACAACACCGTCGTCATGGGGAGCTTCCTCTGCGCGTTGATCCTCTTTATCCCGGTGTATTCCGGCATGAAGAGCTTCGTTGTGGCGTACCGGACGCACATACACAGCCGCCTCGAGCAATGGAAGATTTACCGCGCCCTCGACCGCAGCAAGCTCCTGGACTGGTACCGGAAAATTCGTGACCTCAAAGGCTAGCCATGCGAAAGAAATTCCTGTATTTCGTGCTGATTCCTGCACTCCTTATCGGCCTCCTGCTGTATCTCTTCCTCGACCGATGGGTCGAAGCGGGGCTTGAGCTGGCGGGAGAGAAGATCGTTGGCGCGAAGGTCGAGATCGACCATCTCCATCTGTCCCTGTTCCCGCTCGGCATGCGCTGGGCAGCAATGCATGTAGCCGACCCGAAGGATCCCTGGCGCAACCTGTTCGAGACGGGGGAGGCGAAATTTGCGATGGATATGGGGCAGCTCCTGAGGGGGAAGGTCATTGTCCAGACCATGGAGGTGAATTCCCTCATCCTTGGCACCAAACGGACCACCGACGGATCACTCCCCAAGGGGAAGGAGGCAGCCCCGGCGCCGCAGGACACGTCCACATTCAGCGCCCAGGCACAGAGCGCGCTCGGTGCAACAAGCGAGAAAGCCCCCGCGGAGGCTCCCGAGAAGTCGCATGCGAGCATAAACGCGGACAGCCTTCTCAAGCTTCTCGACATTCACTCGCTCAAGCATCTGGATTCCCTGAAGGCGCAAGCGCTTTCCGCTTCGGCCCAGTGGAACAATTCGCTCGCCGACTTCGAGGCCTCAAAGAAGAAGCTAGCCGATGCCGAGAGTGCAGTCAAATCGATCAATGTCTCGCAGCTGAATACCATTCCGGCGATCACGCAGGCCATATCGACTGTCGAGGCGTCGACCAAGGCGGTCAATGAGGTTTCCACCGCCTTCAGTGCGCGGAAGGCGAGCATTGAAAGCGACGTCGCCTCCCTCTCGGCCTCATCCGCATTGGTCGATGACATCGCCGCGTCAGACTTTGCCCGATTGAAGTCGATGGCCAGGCTTCCGAACCTCAGCTCCCCCGGTATTGCCCGCCTGCTCGTCGGAGACGAAGTGATCAAGAGAGCGACAACGTACCTTCACTGGATCGACATGGCCCGCTCGCACATCAAGAACTCGAGCACCGCGCCACCCATGGAGTCCCCGCCGCGCATGAAAGGACAGGATATTCATTTTCCCCTGGAGCGCGCGTATCCGAAATTCTGGATCATGAAGATGCTTATCTCGGGGGGGACCGACACGACGGGGACGGCCGAGGCGATCCGCGCCAAGGGCGAGATCGACAACATCAGCAACGACCAGTCGGTCACGCACGTGCCGATGACCGCCACCCTCGAAGGAGTCGAAGGCGGCGCGCGCAGCTTTTCGCTCCATGCGATGATCGACCGGACCAAGCCGGTGCCGTACGACGAGTATGACGCATCGATCGGCGGAACACCGCTCGCCGCGTTTTCGATCGGCAACGAGGGATTCTTGGCCGCAAAAATGGTTCACGCGCGGATGAGTTCGTCCGTGAAGATCGTGGTCCCCGGGAGCGGCTTTGACGCTAACTCAAAGACGGAGCTCTCCGGCTTTGCGCTGCAATTCGCTTCGGAACCCAAGAGCACGCTGGAGCGGGTGATCCGGGAAGTCCTCCAGAACATTCAGCAATTCCAGGTGAGCTTCCGGCTCTGGAAAAGCGGAAGCGGGTTCGACCTTGCTCTCTCCACCGACCTGGATAATCAGATCGCCGACCACCTCTCGGGAGTCCTCGGAGCTGAACTGACAAAGGCCCAGAATGATCTGAAGTCGAAATTCGATGCAATGATCGGGCCGAAGAAGGCCGAGGTCGAGAAGCTCGTCTCCGACAAGACCTCCGGCATAGAGAAACAGCTGGGGGCCAACCAGTCGCTTATCACTGACAAGCTCTCGATGCTGGACGCGAAAAAGAAGGAACTGACCGATCGATTGGCCAATCAGCAGAAGGGGAAAGTCAACGATCTCCTGAAAGGCATTTTGAAATAGCGGGCTCTTCCCCAAGCGTCGCTCCCGGAGGCAGGGTCCATACGTCGCGCTGCTCGGCGCTTTCGCATGCGCCGGGCGAAGCGCCGGGCCCCACCCGATGCGCTGTTTCCTGAGAACTCATCCGAGCGCGCAAGGCCGCGGGGTTCCTTCTCCCCTGTCGTTGCATCTGCCCCCTTTTCAGCGTATGTTATACACGCGCCCTCCCATCCAGGCGCTCCTGAGAGAAAACCTCCTTTTTGCATGCCCATTCCCGTTTCCGGCATTCTTGAAATCGAGCCGAAGCGATTCGGATTCGTCCGGACGCCAACGCACGGACTCGCGCGTGAAGACACCGATCCGTTTGTTCCCACCGGCCTCATCGTGCAGTTGAATCTGCGGACCGGGGCGCTCATCGAAGGAGCTGCGGAGGCGAAAAGCGGCAAGAGCCCAGAGGTTACCTCGATCGCCAGCGTTAACGGCCTGGACCCCGCGGTGTGGAAGACGCTTCGAGAGTTCTCCGCGCACGAGGTGGTTTCCCCCAACGAGATCCTGCACCTTGAGGGGAAGGGAAGTGACAGGGCAATGCGCGTGGTGGAGCTCTTCTGTCCCCTCGGCAAGGGCCAGCGAGCTCTGATCGTGTCGCCCCCGAAGGCGGGGAAAACCATGCTCATGCAACAGCTCGCCCACGCCGTAAGCCTGCACAACCCCTCGGTGGACCTCCTGGTGCTTTTGATCGACGAGCGGCCCGAGGAGGTCACCGACATGCGCCGGTCGATCCGGGGAGAAGTCTATGCAAGTTCCTCCGACAGTGAACGGGGAACTCACGTCCGCCTTGCACAGCTCGTCCTGGAGTATGCCAAGAGGAAGGCCGAGACCGGCGCAGACGTTGTCCTGCTGCTCGATTCGCTCACCCGGCTCGGGAGAGCATTCAACATCCACCAGAAGAGCAGCGGGAGGACGATGTCGGGAGGGGTCGACATCAGGGCTCTGGAGATCCCCAAGAGAATTTTCGGCGCGGCCCGGAAGCTGGAGGACGGCGGCTCGCTGACCATCGTCGCGACGGCGCTTATCGAGACCAATTCGCGCATGGACGAGCTCATCTTCCAGGAATTCAAAGGAACGGGGAACATGGAACTTGTCTTGGACCGCGATCTGGCAAATGAGCGGATCTTCCCAGCGATCAATCTCGGCGCTTCCGGCACGCGCCGCGAGGAGCTCCTATTCGGCGGGGCCGTAACGCAGCACCAGGCCCTCCGGCGCTCGATCGCACGCCAGTCTCCGCGCGATGCGATGCTCTCGGTGATCAAGCTCCTCGAACAATACCCGAAGAATGAACTCCTCCTCTCCCGTTTTTGAGACGCTCGATATCGATCTCCCCGCAGGGTGTAATTTCTGGCTCACAGCGCGAAGTCACGGATGGTGTGCACTCCCTCCTTTTGCGCATCAGGCGGAGCACCGTTTGCTCAGCCGCGTCTTTCTTTTGGAGGGGGGACAAACAGTTCATGGCGAGCTCCGTGAGGACCGAGGTGCCGTCCGAGTGCGGACGCAGTCGCATACGCCGCTCAGCGCGCGTGCAAAGGCGGACCTCCTCGCTCAGGTTCGCAGCTGTCTCCGGCTCGACGAAGATTTTGTCGAATTCCACCGGCAGGCGCGCCGCTACCCTCGCTATCGCTGGATTGCGCGGAGGGGCGCCGGCCGCCTGCTCCGGTCGCCGACGGTCTTCGAGGATGCCGTCAAGATGATCTGCACCACGAATTGCACCTGGGCGCAGACCACGCTGATCGTGTCCAATCTCGTCAATTCCATCGGTAGCGCGCATGGGCCGGGGCAGCGCGCCTTTCCTGCACCCGAGGCGGTGGCGTCGCTTTCGGAGAGACTCATGCGCAGGGAGATCAAGGCCGGATACCGAGCGCCGTATATTCTGGAGCTCGCCCGGAGGATCGCCTCGGGCTCGCTCGAGATCGAGTCATGGCGGAACACGGATGCGCCGACGGAGCAGCTCTTCGCGCGGATGCGCTCGGTCAAGGGGATCGGCCCCTACGCGGCCGGCAATCTCCTCAAGCTCGCTGGCCGGTACGACTATCTCGCCCTGGATTCCTGGGTGCGCGCGCAGTACTTCAGGCTCCACCACCGGGGCCGTCGCGTCAAAGACGCGACGATTGAGAAGGCGTATGCGCCCCTGGGACGATGGCGGGGCCTCTTTTTCTGGCTGGAGATGACCCGTTCCTGGCACAACGACAAATTTCGCCTGTAACAACCCACCGCCGTTTGCGGTATACAAACAAGGAAAGAATTGCGCATGCTGCTCCGCCGTCCAAGGGCGCTCTTCGTTGCCGCCTTGCTGGTCGTCTCCTGCATCGTCAGCGACCGCCTCACCAAATACGAAGCCATGACGCTCTTGCGCGGCCGGCCGGCGCGCGAGATGGCGGGAGGTGCAATTCGCTTTGCGTACGCGGAGAACAGAGGCGCCATGCTCAGTTTCGGCGCAGCGCTCCCAGAACCGTCACGATTCTGGCTCCTCACCGTGGGGGTAGGATTGCTTCTTCTGGGAATGCTCGCGGTTCTTCTGTTCGCGAAGCATCTCTCCCGGACGCTCGTCGCGGGGCTCGCGCTCATGCTCGGCGGCGGAGCAAGCAACTTCTTCGACCGTCTGCTCAATGACGGGCGCGTGGTGGATTTCGTCACGCTGGGATGGGGGGCAATGCGGACCGGAGTCTTCAACCTCGCCGACGTCGCTATCACGTTCGGCGTATCGCTCTTCTTCGTCGCGGTGATACGACGGCACAGCAACCTGCAACAATGAGCAACGACCGGCGCGCACCCCTTTTGCGGATCCTGCGGTTCTTCTTCCGTCTGGCCAGCCCCATATTCCTTTTTCTGTCGTTCTCCTTCGTCGTCGACGACCAAGGGAGAACATGGATCATGTGGCGCGACGCGACTTCCCTTGCCGTCACGCTATCATCGCTCTCCTTGCTGATGGCCGCGGGATGGGCAACGACCGCTTTCCTGCTGCGCGCTAAAGTCGAAGGCCACCTCCGCCCACTACGCTCAGTGCGCGAGGTCGTCGGCCAGCCGTACAACATCTGGGGTCCGATGGCGCTTGGAAGCCGGATCAGTCTCGCGCTGGCAGTGTTCCTGATGTTCGGTACCGTCGGCCCGCTGGTGGCGCTGATGCAGCCCCCGGGGGAGCTGCTGAGGCCCCTGCAGGTATTGATCCTGGTGCTTGGCAGCGGGGGCATTTCGGCGAGCATCATCCTGTTCGGAAACCGCAGGATCCTTCTGATTGGCGCACTGCTCTCTTGCATCGCGCTCAACCACTGGAGCGATGATCTCACGTCGCTGCTGATCGGGCCGCCACCTGCCGCGCACTTCGCACCGGACGGTTCCCTCCGTCTTACCCCGACTCAGCTCGGCGACATTCGCGACGAGCGGATCCTCGTCTCGATCGGCGGACTGCTGCTCTTGACCAGCGGATACGTCTCCTTCATCTTCCTGCTCATCAGCGAAGGGCGCCGAAGGGTCCGTCTTCAGGCAGAGATGTCGATCGCCCGGAAGATCCAGCAGTCGCTCATTCCCGGCGCGAGTTTTCACACGCCATGGTGCGACGTCTCGGGTCTGACTCTCCCGGCGAGTGAGGTCGGAGGTGATTATTACGACGTTGTCGAACTTCTCGGCGGGTCGCTCGCGATTTTCGTCGCCGACGTCACCGGCCACGGGGTGGGGGCGGGGATTCTGGGAGCGATGACCAAGAGCGCCTTCCGCTCTCACATCGCGCATGAGCCTTCCCCGGCCAAGCTTCTGGGGCTTTTGAACGCCACCGTGTGCGAGATCGTGGATCGGAGTACGTTCGTGACGGTGGCGTACGTTCTCTTGGAGCGTGCCGAGCGCAGGGTGCGCGTGGCGACCGCGGGGCACCCGGCGGTCCTCTCTCTCCGGGCGGACGGTGCGATCGATGAGTTCCGGTCCCGCAGTCTCGCTCTCGGTATGGACCGTTCCGCGTTGTTTACAGAGTCGGCGTTTGCGGGTACAGAGGCAGGGATGATCGTCCTGTACACTGACGGGATTCTGGAATCGACCAATCCGAAAGGGGAGCAGTACGGCCTGGAGCGCATGAAAGGGCTCCTCGCGGCCTCGCGCGCTCTGTCGAGCGATGCGCTCTGCGAGAAGGTGATGACGGATGTGCGGCTGTTCTCCCGATCACGAGCTCTCTCGGACGACGTGACATTCGTCGCGGCGCGCCTTCGGGCGGCGCCTTGACTCCGCCTTCATGGCGCCGCCCTTGTGAATCAGTCGCCGAGGCACGTCCCCACGGCCTTGGCCGCAAAGATGAGCTGTGAGTCGAGCGGCACGAGTCGCTGACGACCAACCGCGCTCGCAAGCGGGACCGTGATAACGTTGTTCTCCCTCAAGCTTGCCATGACGTCGAACTCGCCGTTGGACATGGCCTGAAGGGCAACGGTGCCAAAGCGGGTTGCCAGAATGCGGTCAAATGCTGTCGGGCTGCCGCCTCTCTGGACATGTCCAAGAACCGTCACGCGGGTTTCAAGTCCCGTTTCTTCCTCGATCCGCTTGGCGACCATCTCGCCGATCCCTCCGAGGCGGACCGGGTCCGTCCGCTTCTTGTCCATCTCTTTGACTGAGACGCCCCCTCCTGCCGGCTTTGCGCCTTCGGCGACGCACACGATCGAGAACTTCGCCCCTTTGCTGCGTTTGAGGACCCATTCAAACACTTTGTCCCAGGAGAACGGGATTTCGGGGATCAGGATGATATCGGCCCCTCCCGCCAATCCAGATCCGAGGGCAAGCCACCCTGCGTAGCGACCCATCGTCTCCATGACCATCACGCGATGGTGCGCGGAGGCGGTTGTCTGGAGGCGGTCGATGGCCTCCGTGGCGACCGCGCGCGCGGAGTCGTGGCCAAAGGTGATATCGGTCGCTTCCAGGTCATTATCGATCGTCTTGGGCACGCCGATCACATTGATGCCCATCTGCGAAAGCTTGTGTGCGATGATCTGCGTGCCGTCGCCGCCGATGGTCACGAGCGCATCCAGCTGCAGGTTCCGGTAGTGCTCGATGACTTGCGCGGAGGCATCTACGAT
>Ga0187779_10001428_pt1 | contig 14906 bp, 11 predicted proteins | sample 1015_Q2_SP10_10__FD_132435 | JGI IMG/M metagenome (GOLD analysis project Ga0187779, IMG submission 132435) | Tropical peat soil microbial communities from peatlands in Department of Meta, Colombia - 1015_Q2_SP10_10_MG | ecosystem: Environmental > Terrestrial > Soil > Wetlands > Peat | place... | reverse complement strand
TGATGCTCGACAACATCCCGAACATCAAGGCGTACTGGATCATGATGGGGATGCCGATGGCCCAGGTCGCGCTCCACTTCGGCGCGAACGACGTTCAGGGCACCGTCGTGCGCGAGCAGATATTCCAGGCCGCAGGCGCGACGAGCGGCACCGAGCAGAAGGTGTCCGAGCTCGTGCGCTTCGTCAAGGATGCGGGCCGCATCCCCGTACAGCGCGACACGCTCTACAACGAGCTGCGACGGTGGGACGACTGATGCTCCGACTCGGCCGCATCTCCTACGTGAACATGGCGCCGGTCTTCTACCGCGTCGACGCCGAGGTCGAGGAAGTGCTCGGCGTGCCCACCGAGCTGAACAGGATGCTCGTCGACGGCGAGCTCGATACGGCGCCGATCTCCTCGATCGAGTACGCGCGCAACGCCGGCCGGCTGAAGCTGCTGCCGCGCCTCTGCGTCGCCTCGGAGGGTGCGGTCGAGTCGATTCAGCTCGTGACGCGCACGCCGCTCGAGCAGGTGCGCGTCATCGCCGTGACACCGGAGTCGGCGACGTCGGTCGTGCTCACGAAGGTGCTGCTGCCGGAGGCGGAGCACGTGCCGCTCGGCGAGGACGCGGATGCAAAGCTGCTGATCGGAGACGCGGCGCTGAAGTCCGCGTTCGAGGACCCGACTCCGCACTACGACCTCGGCAAGCTCTGGCTCGAGCGGACGGGGCTGCCGATGGTGTTCGCGGTCTGGGCCTGCCCTGAGCCGCTCGCCGACGGGCTCGCCGAGCTCGAGGACGCGCTCGTCACGTCGGTGCGGCGTGCGCGTGCCGAGCCCGAGCAGCTCGCGTACGAGGCGGCCGAGAGCTACGGGTATCCGGCCGGCTTCCTCGCACGCTACTTCGAGAAGCTGCGCTACCGCTTCGGACCGCGCGAGCGGGCGGGCCTGTACACGTTCCTCGAGCTGGCGCGCGACGCGGAGCTGCTCGAGACCGTGCCCGAGCTCCGCTTCGTCCAGACGAAGGGGGCGGCGGTCGCATGAGCGTGGCGGTGACGTCGCCGGTCGGAGAGATCCTCGACAGGAGCGTCGAGGGCGAGCGGATCACGGACGAGGAAGCGATTGTGCTGCTCCGCTCGCGCGATCTCGTCGCGGTCGGGCGCGCCGCCAACGAGATTCGCAACCGCAAGCACGACCCCGACCGCGTGACGTTCATCGTCGACCGGAACCTCAACTACACGAACATCTGCTACACGGACTGCGACTTCTGCGCGTTCTACCGGCCGCCCGGCGACCGCCGCGAGGGCTACCTGCTGCCGAAGCCGGTCATCTTCAAGAAGATCGAGGAGACGCTCGCGATCGGCGGCACGGGCTTGCTGATGCAGGGCGGCCATCATCCCGACCTCGGCATCGACTTCTACGAGGATCTCTTCCGCTCGATCAAGGGGCGCTACCGCGTTCACCTGCACGCCCTGTCGCCGCCCGAGATCCAGCACATCTCACGCCGCTCGAAGCTGACGATCCCAGAGACGCTGACGCGACTGCGCGACGCGGGCCTCGACTCCATTCCCGGCGGCGGCGCCGAGATCCTCGTCGACCGTGTGCGCGCGATCATCGCGCCGAAGAAGACGAAGGCCGGCGAGTGGCTCGGCGTGATGCGCCACGCGCACCGGCTGGGCATCTCGACGACGGCGACGATGATGTACGGCCACGTCGAGACGCTCGAGGAGCGCGTCGAGCACATGCGGCGGATCCGCGAGCTGCAGGACGAGACCGGCGGCTTCCGCGCCTTCTTCTCGTGGACGTTCCAGGACGACGGCAACCGGCTCGGAGACAAGGTGCCGCCGGAGACGCGGCCGACGTCGTTCGACTACCTGCTGACGCAGGCGGTGTCGCGTATCTACCTCGACAACGTGCCGCACATCGGATCGTCGTGGGTGACGCAGGGCAAGAAGATCGGGCAGGTAGCGCTCCAGTTCGGCGCCGACGACCTCGGCTCGGTGATGATCGAGGAGAACGTCGTCAGCGCCGCCGGCACGACGTACCGTGCGAGCACGGAGGAGTTCGTCCACCTTATCCGCAGCCTCGGCAAGACCCCGGTGCAGCGGGACACGCTGTACCGCGACGTCCGCGTCTGGACCTAGGCGTCGCTGCGATGCCGGCCAGAGGATGCCGCGCCGGCTCGGGCGTTTGACGCGTCCTCCCGGTGCCTTGTGACAGACGCGGTCGCCGGGGGCCCGGCTACCCTGGCCGTGGGTCGTGCTCCGCAAGCTCCTCATCGCCGTCGCGGCCGCCGGGCTCTGCACGTTGCCGGCCGGCGGCGCGACGGCGTCGCGCTCGGCCGCGTCGCAGATCGTCGCCCAATCGCTGCTGATGCCGGGCGTCGGCTACCAGCGCCAGGTCGAGTTCACGCCGCGCGGGCCGGTCGTGCTCGACATCGTGACCGCACCGCGCCCGGACGGGTCGCTCTACACGCTCGCGCCGGCGCTCTCGAACGGCACGATCGGCGGCACCGAGACGCTCACCGGGATGGAGCAGGACGTGAGCACGACCGCGACTGCGGTCGGCGTCAACGGCGACTTCTTCTCCGCGAAGACGGCCGTGCCGAGCGGGATCCTCATGCGCGGCGGCGCGCTCGACAGCGCGCCTGCGGCCGGGCGCTCGAGCCTCGGCATCGCGCCGGACGGGACGCTCACCGTCGGCCGCGTCGCATTCGACGGCACCTGGCGCGGCACCGACCAGCGCCGCCAGCTCGACCTGAACGCCGCACCCGTCGCCGGGCACACGACGCTCTATACCTCCGCGTGGGGACCGGCGACCCCGGTCGAGAGCGGCGTCGTCGAGGACGTGCTCGGCTCCTTCCCGCCCACGCAGCCGAACCGCGTGCTCACAGGCGTCGTCACGCAGGTCGCCGCCCAGGGCGGCACGCCCATTCCGGTGGGCGGGGCAGTGCTCGTCGCGCGCGGCGCCCAGGCGCCGCACCTCACGGCGGAGGCGCCGGCGGGCACGACGGTCGAGGTGCGGCTGACGCTCACGCCCGACTGGAGCGGGATGGCGAGTGCGATCGGCGGCGGACCGCTGCTCGTCGCCGGCGGCACGCCCGTCTTCCGCGCGAACGAGTCCTTCAACGACCCGGTGCTCGCCGCGCGCGGCGCGCGCAGCGCGGTCGGCCAGCTCAGCGACGGGCGGATCCTGCTCGTCACCGCGGAGGGCGGCGGCTCCGCCTACAGCGTGGGGATGACGAACTACGAGCTCGCCGTCGCACTCGCGCGACTCGGCGCGGTCACCGCGATGGGCCTCGGCAGCGGCGCCTCCTCCGCGATGGCGTTCGACGGTTCGTTGCTCACCCGGCCGCCCGCGGCGGGCGAGCAGTCGCTCTCCGACGCGCTGCTCCTCTCCTACAACGGCGTCTACGCGGCGCCGCCCGGCGTCGCGATCGTCTCGCCGAACGGGGACGGCGTCGACGACACGCAGACGTTCACGTACAAGCTGCTGCGGCCGTCGAGCGTCACCGCGACCCTCACCGGGCCGGACCAGGGGACGCGGACGCTCGTGCAGGACACCGAGCAGCCGGGCGTGCACACGATCGACTGGAACGCCGAGACCGCGGCCGGCCTGCCCGAGGTCGAGGGCGCCTGGAAGTTCACCGTCACCGCGACGGACGACCAGGGCCGGACGACGAGCGCGGACCGCCAGTTCTCGCTCGACGACACGCTCGGCGCGCTCCAGGCGACGCCTGCGGCGGCGCAGCTGCAGCCTGGGGCGACCGCTGTCACGGCGTCCTTCCAGCTCGCGCACCCGGCGACGGTGACCGTGACGATCGAGACCCGCGCCGGGATCGTGATCGCCACCCTGCTCGACGGGAAGCTTCAGCCGGGCCCCCAGCAGGTGCCGTGGGACGGCCGCACCTGGACGGGCTCGCTCGCCTTCACGGGCGCCTACCAGGTGCACGTCACCGCCCAGAGCTCGAGCGGCGAAGTATCGCTCGTCGTTCCCTTCACGGCGCATCGCTAGGATCGCCGCCGTGCTCGCCAGCCTCTCCGGGTCGCTCACGGACGCCGTAGGCAACCACGGCATCTACGCCGTCTTCGCCCTGCTCATCCTCGCCGCCGTCGTGCCCGTCGCGAGCGAGCTCGTGATGCTGTACGCGGGCGCCGTCGCCGGCGGCGCGTTCTCCGGGGTCGCGGTTCACGTCTTCGGGACGACCGTGCACTCGCATCCCTGGGGGTATCTCTGGATGGTCGCCGCCGGCACGCTCGGCAACCTCGTCGGCGCGGCCTGCGGCTGGTGGATCGGCGTCCGCGGCGGCCGGCCCTTGCTCCACCGCTACGGCCGCTACATCCACGTCTCGGACGCCAAGCTCGAGCGGGCCGAGCACTGGTTCGACCGCTTCGACGACTGGGCCGTGCCGCTCGGCCTCGCCACGCCGCTCGTCCGTTCCTTCGTCGCGATCCCCGCCGGAATCGTGCGCGTGCCCTTCCGGAAGTTCCTGCCCCTGGCGTTCGCCGGCAGCGCCGTCTTCTGCTTCGGCCTGGGCGGGGCGGGTTGGGCGCTGGGCACCGCCTACACGCACGCCCATCACGACCTCCGCTACGTGGACTACGCCGTGGTGGCAGGTGTGCTGCTGCTCGCGGCGTATCTGGCACTGCGCTGGCTGAAGGCCGCTAGAGTGAGTCGTCGTGCAAACGATCCCGCTCGTTGACGTCAAGGCGCAGTACGCGCCGCTGATCCCCGAGCTCGAGGCCCGTTTCCGTGAAGTCCTCGACAGCGGGCAGTTCATCCGCGGGCCTCACTACTGGGCCTTCCAGGAGGAGGCGGCCGCGAAGCTCGGCGTCTCGCGGACGATCGGGGTCGCCAACGGCACCGACGCGCTCGTGCTCGTCCTCGATGCGATGGAGATCGGCCCCGGCGACGAGGTGATCTGCCCCGCCTTCACGTTCTACGCGACGGCCGAGTCGATCGCGCGTCGCGGCGCCACCCCCGTCTTCGCAGATGTGGACCCGGCGACGCTGAACGTCGACCTCGACGACGTCGCCGCGAAGATCACGCCGCGCACGCGCGCGCTGATGCCCGTGCATCTCTTCGGGCGCCCGGCGCCGATGGAGGAGCTCGTGAAGCTCGGGGTCCCCGTGGTCGAGGACGCCGCACAGGCGTTCGGTGCGCCCGGCGTGGCCACGCTCGGCGCGGTGTCGACGTTCAGCTTCTTTCCGACGAAGAACCTCTTCTGCCTCGGCGACGGCGGTCTCGTCGCGACGAGCGACGAGGCGCTTGCCGGCCGGGTGCAGATGCTCTCGTTCCACGGCTCGCGCGACAAGACGGACTTCGACTTCGTCGGCTACAACTCGCGCCTCGACGAGCTCCAGGCCACCTTCCTGCGGCTGTTCCTGACTCGCGTCGACGAGTGGAACCGCGGCCGCCGCGAGGCAGCGGCGCGCTACGCCGAGCTCGGCCTCGGCGAGCTCGTCGAGCTGCCGCACGACGAGCCGGCGCACATCTACCACCTCTTCGTCTGCCGCTCGCCCGAACGGGACAGCATTCGCGCCGCGCTCACCGAGGCGGGCATTGCGTCCGCGACCTATTACACCACGCCGCTCCATCTGCAGCAGGCGCTCCGCTTTCTGGGCTACGAGGCCGGCTCGCTGCCGGAGACCGAGCGCGTCGCACAGGAGAACTTCTCCGTCCCGCTCTGGCCGGGCATTCCGGCCGAGACACAGGAGCGGGTGGTGGACGCCGTCCGCTCGGCAGTCGGGGCTCTCGCGCGCAGATGAGCGGGATCGGCCGCCACCGGCTGCTGCAGCTGCTGGCGGATGCGGCAATCGTCGCGGTGTCGTGGGTGCTCGCGTTCGAGCTCCGCTTCGATCACGGGCTGCCGGTCTACTACGACACGCTGCTGCGACGGACGATCCTCATCGTCGTCGCCATCAAGCTCGCGGTCTTCATCATGTTCGGCTTCCACCGACGCTGGTGGCGCTATGTCTCGGTACGTGACATGTGGAGCGCGGCACGCGGCGTCGTCGTCGCCTCGCTCGTCGCCGACGTGACGGTCTACTTCGTCTCGCCCGTGCACGGCGTGCGTCTGCCGCGCTCGATCGCGGTCATGGACCTTCTGATCACGCTCGCGCTCGTGGCCGGGGTGCGCCTCCTGACGCGAACGGTGATGGAGCGGCCACGCTTCGGCGTCGTCGCTCGCGGCAAGGAGGTGATCGTCGTCGGCGCCGGCGACGCCGGCAGGCTGGTCGTCCAGGAGATGCAGCGCTCGCGGATGCTCGCGTACACGCCGATCGGGTTCGTCGACGACGATCCGCGAAAGAGGAACACGCGCATTCTCGGGGTGCGCGTGCTGGGCACGATGGAGGACCTGCCGCGGATCGTGCGCGAGTACACGCCAGACGAGGTGCTGATCGCCATCCCCTCCGCCTCGGGCGAGACGCGCCGGCGGGTCGTCGACGCGGCGCGGGCGTCGCAGGTGCCGGTGAAGACGCTGCCCGGGCTGTACGAGCTCATCTCCGGCAACGTCGACCTCGCCGGGCAGTTCCGGCCGGTGCAGGTCGAGGACGTGCTCGGACGCGAACCGGTCGAGGTGGATTTCGAGCAGGTCGCGTCGTATCTCCGGGGGCACACGGTCCTCGTCACCGGGGCCGGCGGTTCGATCGGCTCGGAGCTGTGCCGCCAGATCGCGCGCGTCGGCCCGGCCCGGCTGATCCTCGTCGACAACGCCGAGACGGCGCTGTTCGACATCGAGCGCGAGCTCGTCGACGAGCGGGACTTCACGCCGGCCGTGCCGAAGCTCGTCGACGTCAAGGACCGGAGAGCGCTACGGCGCGAGGTCTTCGAGAAGTACAGGCCGACGGTCGTCTTCCATGCGGCCGCGTACAAGCACGTGCCGCTGATGGAGACCCATCCGCTCGAGTCGGTGCGAAACAACGTCGTCGCGACGCGCACGGTCGTCGAGCTCTCGGCCGAGTTCGAGGTCGAGCGGTTCGTGCTCGTCTCGACCGACAAGGCCGTCAACCCGAAGACGGTGATGGGCCAGTCGAAGGCGCTCTGTGAATGGATCGTCGAGTCCTTCGGCCACCGGCGCGACGTCCCGACCCGGTTCGTCGCCGTTCGCTTCGGCAACGTCCTCAACTCGTCGGGCAGCGTCATCCCGACCTTCCGACGCCAGATCGAGAAGGGCGGGCCGGTGACGGTCACGCACCCCGAGATGACGCGCTTCTTCATGACCATCCCGGAGGCGGTGTCGCTCGTCGTGCAGGCCGGCGCGATCGGCGGCCGCGGCCAGGTGTTTGTGCTCGACATGGGCGAGGCGGTGCCCATCGTCGATCTCGCGGCGAACATGATCCGGCTCTCCGGCAACGAGCCGCGGTTCCCCGGCGAGCCGGACGGGAGCCCCCGCGATGTGCGCATCCAGTTCATCGGCGCCCGTCCGGGCGAGAAGATCCACGAGGAGCTGTGGAGCGAGGACGAGGCCGTCGGCGAGACGGCTCATCCGAAGATCAAGCGGCTCTCGCGCCCGCCGGTCGACGCGGCCTGGCTGGCCGAGGAGCTGCACGAGCTCGAGCGGCTGGCCGACGAGGGTGACACGCTCGAGGTCGTCGGCAAGCTGAGCGCCATCGTCCGTGCGCCGAAGCGCGAGACGGTCACCGGGCCGTCGCCGTCGGGCGTCAGGGAGTGGCAGGCGGTCCGCCCACGCAACGAAGCGTGACGGCGAAGGGGAGCGTCACCGTCTGCGTGCGGTGGAAGAGCGACAGGTACGAGAAGCGCAGCCTGACGCTGTCGGAGTACACGTCGGGCGTGGTCGCCTTCGCGCCTCTGCAATCGAGCCGGTAGCGAACGACGAGGATCGCGGTGTCGCCGCGCGCGAGCTTGACCTCCTGGAACGGGAGCAGGTCGCCGGGGTCTGCGCTCGCGGTCGCGGAGTCCGTCCCGAGCAGTGCCACCGGGCCGACCCACGGCGGCGTCGCGGGTGCCCGAGGGGCGAGGCCGGCGACCGTCACCTGGAAGCGGCCGGTGTTGCGCAGCGTGAACGCCGCCTCGAAGATGCGGCCTCGGCGGTAGGCGGGGAAGAACACCGGCTTGCCGCCCGAGCCGGCGACGGGCTGGACGTCTGCGCCGACACCGGAGCCCGGCGCGAAGTCGGTGTCGAGCGCGGCGAGGGGCGCGTACGAGCGGAACCAGACGTAGAGGCCGGCGACCGCGACCGCGGCGACCAGCAGCACGCCGCCCGCCACGAGAGCGGCGACGCGCAGCGGGTGGCGTCGATGGAGGTCGACGGCCGAGTTTCCGTCCATGTGCGTGATTCTGCACCGAGTCGAGGCTCTTTCGCGACGAGGCCGACCGGCAGCCGCGGTACGGTGAGGCGCTCGTGGACGCCGAGCGCATCTTCGAGGGGCTGAATCCGGAGCAGCAGGCGGCCGTGCGGGCGACGCACGGCCCCGTCTGCATCCTCGCGGGAGCGGGGACCGGCAAGACGACGACGATCACGCGGCGCATCGGGTGGCAGGTCGCGAGCGGCGCCTTCCCGGCGGCGGAGATCGTCGCGGTGACCTTCACGGACAAGGCGGCCGGCGAGCTGCGCGGCCGGCTGGCGGCGCTCGGCGTCGAGGGCATGCGCGCGTCCACCTTCCACTCGGCCGCGCTCGCGCTCCTGCGCCGCTTCGCAGGGGCGCCGGGCCGCATCCTCGCGACGAAGGCGCTCACGCTGCGCCGGATCGGAAACGGCCTGCCCCGCCCGTACCGCTTCCGGCCCGCGGGCGACCTCGCGACCGAGATCGAGTGGGCGAAGAACCGGCGCTTGACCCCGGGCACGTACCTCGAGGGGCTCGCCGGGCACGAGCCGCCCCTGCCGGCGGATCTCGCCCTTCGCGTCTTTCGCGAGTACGAGCGGCGCAAGGCGGAGGCGGGCGAGCTCGACTTCGAGGACATCCTCGAACGCGCGATCCGGGTGCTCGAGGAGGACGAGGAGGCGCTCGCGACCGTGCGCGACCGCTGGCGCGCCTTCACCGTCGACGAGTACCAGGACGTCAACGTGCTCCAGCAGACGCTGCTCGACCTCTGGCTCGGCGACCGTGACGACCTGTGCGTCGTCGGCGACGACTACCAGGCGATCTACGGCTTCACGGGCGCGAGCGCAGAGTGGCTGCTCGGGCTGCCGGAGCGCTTTCCGCAGACGCATGTCGTGCGACTCGAGCAGAGCTACCGCTCGACGCCGCAGGTGCTCGCGCTCGCGAACCGTCTCGTTCCGAGGCTCGGCGGCTCGTCGAAGACGCTGCACGCGACGCTCGCCGCCGGGCCGGAGCCGGACGTGCGCGCGAACGCCGACGTCGTCGCCCGCATCGCCGAGCTCGCCGCCGCGGGCGTGCCGCTCGAGGAACAGGCGGTGCTCGTCCGCACGAACGCACGGACGACGGAGTTCGAGGAGGCCTTCCACGACGCCGGCATCCCGTTCCAGGGAGCGTCGCTGCTCGACCGGGACGCGGCGCGGCAGCTGCTGAAGGTGCTCCGCGACGGCGACTCCACCGACGTGGCGGCGAGCGTCCGCCGCGTGGCCGAGGCGCAGGGCTGGCTGCCGGAGCCGCCGGACAAGCTCGGCGAGCGCGAGCAGACGCGACAGGCGGATCTTGCGCGGCTCGTTCGGCTCGCGGAGCAGTTCGAGGGCACGCTCGCGGAGTTCGTCGCGAGCCTGCACGACCGTTTCGGCGCGAGCGCCGGCCGCGGCGTCCACCTGCTGACGCTGCACCGCGCGAAGGGGCTCGAGTTCGAGGCTGTCCACCTGCCGCGGCTCGAGGAGGGCGAGCTGCCGAACCGCCGCGCCGACGTCGACGAGGAGCGGCGGCTTCTCTACGTCGGGATGACGCGGGCGAAACGGCACCTGCTGCTGACGTGGCAGGGCAAGCCGAGCCGCTTCCTCACGGAAGGCGACCTGATCGTCCCCGGCGGCCGGGTGGCGGCCGTCGACAAGGCGAAGCTCGAGCTCACGCCGGCGGTGCTGGCGCTGAAGGAGTGGCGGCTCGCGCGGGCGCGCGCCGAGGAGGTGCCGGCGTACGTCGTCTTCAACGACCGCACGCTCGCCGAGCTCGTCGCGCGTTCGCCGCGGACGATCGCCGAGCTCGCGGCCGTGCCCGGCATCGGCCCGGCGAAGCTCGAGCGCTTCGGCTCCGAGCTGCTCGAGACGCTGGCACGCGTGGCGTAGTACTAGCGCAGCGCGGAGAGCAGGAGCTCGAGCATCAGCGCCGGGTCGCGGCGGATGCGCTCTCCCCCGACGGCGTCGGCGTCCCGCTTGCGCAGGTCGAGCGCGCGCGGGTCGGTCAGCGGCTTCAGGCGCCCGTCGCGGATCAGCGCCTCGTCGACGCCGCCGAGCCGGCCGCCGTACGTCGTGTAGACGGGCACTCCGAGCGCGGCCGCCTCACGGTTCATCGTTCCGCCCGCGGAGACGACGACGTCGGCGAGCGCGATCAGGCTCTGCGCATCCACCGCCTGCTCGGGAAGGATCACCGAGGGAAGCGCGAGAGCGCGCACGTACTCGCGCTGCTCCCCGGTGCGCGGCAGCACGAACGCGTGGACGTGCTCGAGCCGGCCGAGGTGATCGAGCGTCATCGGGAAGAGCGGGTTCGAATGCCTGTGATAGAGCGACACGTCGGGGGGAGGGCGGAGCACGACGAGCACGCGCGCAGGATCGACCCCGAAGCGCTCGAGCAGCGTGCCGTCCGGCTCGAAGTCGGAGAGGTAGTACTCCTCCTTCAGGCCCGGGTACTGGCGGAGCTTGGCTGCGCGGACGCCGTACCGGCGCAGCCGCTCGGGGGGGATCGCCTCGGGAACGACGACCTTCGTCGCGGCGCGGCAACCGAGCTGGTGCTGCAGCGTCGCGAACTCGTAGTCGAACGTCGTCGAGCTGGGCACGCCGAGCCTGCGCGCCGTCATCGTCAGCTCGTGCGAGCCGTGCGCGAGCGCCACGTCGAAGCCGCGGCTCTTCGCCCAGCGGCGGAGCGCACCGAGCCGATGCGTCATCTGGCGCGCCTTCTGCATGCGGGAGCGGCCGCCGTGGCGCCCGATCACCTCGGCGGTGAGCCCGTGCAGCTCGAGGAGCTGCAGCGTCTGCGCGTAGTCGCGCGCCGTGATCTCGACCTCGTCGCCTCGCCCGCGCAGCTGCTCGATCAGCGGCCGGAACACGAGGACGTGCGCCGACGCCGTCATGTCGATCCACACCCTCACGCGAGAAGGGCTTCCATGCGCGCGGAGCGGAGCAGCGGCGGCTCCTGCTCGACGTGACGCTCGTGCCAGAGCGTGAACGCGAGCAGACCCCAGAGCTGGCGGCTCCGGTCCTCGGCCCCGGAGACGTGCTCGCCGATCAGCCGTGCGACGACGGCCGGGCGGAAGAAGCCCTGACGGGTGAGCGTCTCCGCGGAGAGCGTCTCGCGCATGAACGGAACGAGCTCGCCGCGCAGCCAAAGTGCGGCGGGGATCGAGAAGCCGCGCTTCCGTCCGTGCGCGACCTCGCGCGGCAGCAGCGGTGCGACGGCCTTTCGGAGCAGCACCTTCTTCGAGAGGCCGCGCACCCTGTGCTCCGCCGGCAGCGAGAACGCGAAGCCGGTGACTGCGGGGTCGAGAAACGGGACGCGCACCTCGAGCGAGTGCGCCATCGCCGCGCGATCCGTCTTCACGAGCAGGTCGTCGACGAGATAGACGCCGAAGTCGACGTCCTGAAGCCGTGCGAGCCCGTCTGCGCCCTCCGTCTCTCGGTAGCGGGTGCGGTAGACGTCGACCGGGTCGAAGGCGACGCTGCGGCCGGTGAGGTCGGCCCGGACGTCGGCAGCGAAGATCTCCTTCCAGGCGTGGTGGCGCTCGAGCGGCGGCAGGTGCACGGCGCGCACGAAGCGCTTCGCCTTGTAGTCGAAGCTCGCCTTCGACGCCGAGGTCGGAAGCTGCTCGACGAGAGGTCGGACGAGCCGGGCGAGGGGCGCGACCCGGTCGGCGAGCAGATCGGCCGCGTACGTGTAGTAGCCGCCGAACAGCTCGTCGCCGCCCTCGCCGGAGAGAGCCACCTTGACGTGCTCCGCGGCGAGCCGCGAGACGAGATACGTCGGCAGCGCGGACGAGTCGGCGAAGGGCTCGTCGAAGACGTCCGCGAGCGCGGGAAGCAGCAGGTTCGGGTCGGGCCGCACGAGAAGCTCGTGATGGCTCGTGCCGTAGAGCGTGGCGACGCGGCGCGCGTCGCCGCGCTCGTCGAAGCTCCGCTCGGCGAAGCCGATCGTGAACGTATGCACAGGATCGGCGCTCTCCTGTGCCGCGAGTGCTGCGAGCGCGGCGGAGTCGACGCCGCCCGAGAGGAGCACGCCGACCGGCACGTCCGCGAGCAGGTGCGCGCGCACCGAGTCGCGCAGCCGGGCCCGCAGCTCTTCGAGCAGCTCGGCCTCGTCGTCACCGCGCAGCTCCTCGGAGGAGGCGGGTCCGGGCCGCGCATAGCGCGTGAGCTGAACGTGCCCGCTCTCCTCCCAGACGAGCACGTGCCCGGCGGGGAGCTTGCGCACGTCGCGGAAGATCGAGTACGGCGCAGGGATCGAGTTGAAGGCGAGGAACGCCTCGAGTGCGTCGAGATCGATCTCGCCGCGTGGGAGCGCTCGCAGCTCCGATGCGAAGGCGAGCTCGCCTGCGTGGTGACGGTAGTAGAGCGGCTTGATGCCGTAACGGTCGCGCGCGAGCACGAGCCGGCGCGCACGCGCGTCCCACACCGCGACCGTGAACATGCCGCGCAGACGGCGCGCGAACTCGGGCCCGTGCCGCTCGTAGAGGTGCACGAGCACCTCGGTGTCGGAGCGGGTGTGAAACGTGTGGCCGTCCCGCTCGAGCTCGCGTCGGAGCTCCCGGAAGTTGTAGATCTCGCCGTTCTGGACGACGATGCACGAGCCGTCCTCGTTCGCGATCGGCTGATCGCCGCCGGCGAGGTCGATGATCGAGAGACGGCGTGCGGCCACGGCGACGGGGCCGTCGGCGTACTCGCCGGCGCTGTCCGGGCCGCGATGGACGAGTGCGGCGCTCATCGCCGCGAGACGTTCGAGGTCGGGCGCGCCGACCGGTGACGCGATCCCGCAGATCCCGCACATGCGCCCTACTCTACGGACGATCGGCGCAGTGGACGGCGCCGCGTGCGGCGGCGCGCGCGACCGCCCTGAACGCCGCCGCGGCCGGCTTCAGGAAGGTGCCGCGCCATTCGAGCCCGGACTGCCAGCCGGCGAGACGGGTCTCGTCGACGAGCTCGAAGTTGAAGAATGCGCGCACATTCGGCTGGCAGGCGGCGAGCAGGATCGCGTTTCGCACCTGAACGGCCTGCTCGGCGGCGGGAATCGTCGCGACGTTCTCCCTGCCCGTGTAGCGGCGGGCGAGGCTCCGCGGCACCGCGGCCTGGAAGCCGTCCTCGAGGTACCAGATGTCGAGGGAGCGCTGAGCCGTGCCCGAGAACGCCGTAGCGAGCGTCGACACGAGCTCGGGATAGTCGCCCTCGCCGATGAACCCGCCGCGGTGACGGGCGTCGGCGGGCTCGCCCGAGCGCAGCGGATAGGGGTTGTGGCCGAACGCGTCGACGAGCGGCCGTGTCCGGCCGCTCGCCCGGTAGGCGGCACCCAGCCGCCGCAGGAAGGCCGCTGGGTCGTGTGCAGACGCGGTCGAGTCGAGGACGACGATGTCGGGGCGCAACCCGTGCAGGGCGTCGTAACACCGTGCGAGCAGCAACTCGTAGGCGGCCGGGCCGCCGTGCCAGTACGTCGGCGAGTTCGCCTCGTTCCAGACGACGACGGCCCGGGCGTCCGGGACACGCGCGAGCGCGGCGCGGGCGTAGCCGCAGAAGCGCCGCTGCGCCCGCGGGGTGAGGGGTGTCTCGTCGGCGAACCCGAAGACCGCGAGCACGACGGCGGTGCGCCGTGCCGCCTGCTCCGCGCGCGCGAGCTCGACGCGGCGCACCGGCACCGGCCTCGCCTCGCCGGACCACGGCACCCAGACGCGCACGGCGTCGGCGCCGAGGCGTCGCTGGGCAGCGACGACTCCGAGCGGACGCGACGTCCACTTGAGCGTGTCGTCGTCGACCCCGACGAGCAGGCGTCGCGGCGGCGGAGAGGGTGAGACGAGCAGCCAGACGGCGATCCCCACCGCCGCGAGCGCGAGGACGACGGCGAGGCCGGTCAGGCGTCGCGCCGTAGCAGCCCCCGCAGCGACTGCCGCAGCACGCGCCAGCCGGTCGCCAGGACGGTGCGGAGGTAGAGACGCACGGAGCGGTCGGCGATCCACTCGAGGTCGTGCGCGAGCTTCTCGGCCATCGACGTCTCGTAGCCGCGCCGCACCTGCGCGAAGCCGGTGAGCCCGGGCCGGACGACGAGCCGCTGCCAGTACGCGGGCAGCTCGTGGGCGAGCTCCTCGAAGAAGCGGGGACGGATCGGGCGGGGCCCGACGAGGCTCATGTCGCCGCGCAGCACGTTCAGGAACTGCGGGATCTCGTCGAGCTGTGTCGCCTTCAGCCAACGGCCGAGCGGGGCGAACTCGTCCTCGGTGCGACGGACGAGCTCCTCGCCGAGGTAGGGGCCGAGCCGCGACTCGGCGTCGGAGCGAAGCGTGCGGAACTTCAGCATCGTGAAGACGTGCCCGCCCCGCCCGACGCGTTCGCCGCGGTAGAAGACGGGTCGCCCGCTCGTCGCGAGGATCGCCAGCGCGATCGGCAGCGCAATCGGCAGCGCGCACAGGAGGAACACCGCGGAGAGGGCGACGTCGAGCCCACGCAGCAGGACGTCGCGCGACCGGTCCGGCGTCTCGAGCGCCAGGCGGCGGTAGCCGTGGACGAGCGTGTCCTCGAGCCGCATCTCCTCGGGCACCCGCGTGATGCTAGACGCTTCCCTGCGCGCGGCTCCCGCGGCCGTGCACACGGACTCCGTGCATAATGATCGCT
>Ga0187779_10001427_pt1 | contig 14910 bp, 10 predicted proteins | sample 1015_Q2_SP10_10__FD_132435 | JGI IMG/M metagenome (GOLD analysis project Ga0187779, IMG submission 132435) | Tropical peat soil microbial communities from peatlands in Department of Meta, Colombia - 1015_Q2_SP10_10_MG | ecosystem: Environmental > Terrestrial > Soil > Wetlands > Peat | place... | reverse complement strand
GTCGTCTACGACACGGCTCTCGCCATCCCCCTCGATCGCACGGCCGTCTACCGGCCGGTGAACGCCGACAGCGCCTTCCTCGGCGCAATGACGGTGCGCGAGGCGCTGGTCCGGTCGCGGAATCCGGTGGCGGTCCAGTTAGGCATGCGCGTCGGGATCGACAGCGTCGCCGCGCTCGCCCACCGCCTCGGTATCGAGGCGCCGATCTCGCCCTATCCGTCGAGCGCGATCGGTGCGAGCGTCGTCAACCCGCTCGACCTGGTGTCGGCGTACGGTGCCTTCGCGACGCTGGGCAGTGTCGCGGAGCCGCGTCTGATCAGCCACATCGATGACCGGGCCGGGCGAACGGTCTTTGCGACGGTTCCACAGGTAGCTGACTCGGTGCTCTCGGCACCGGTGGCGTTCATCGTGCGCGACCTCATGCGGGATGTCGTCGCCCGCGGGACGGGAGTGGCGGTGCGGCGGTCGGTCCCCGATCGCGTGCCGGTGGCCGGCAAGACGGGGACGACGAATGACAACAGCGACGTCTGGTTCGTCGGCGCGACCCCCGAGATCGTCGCCGGCGTCTGGCTCGGCTTCGACACGCCGACTCCGATCGCGCGCGGCGCTGCCGGTGGGAGTCTTGCGGCGCCGATCTGGGGCGACATGATCGGAGGATACTACCAAGCTCGGCAGAGCGGGAGCTGGGATGAGGTTCCGGCTGGGGTCGTCGCCGTCCCCTTCGATCGCGCGACCGGGAAGCCCGCCGACAGCTCGACCCTCACCGACCAGGGCTACACGGAATACTTTCTCGCCGGTACGGAGCCAGGTTTCGTGGATCCGTGGAGCTTCTTCGCCGCGGGTCCGATCGACCGCTAACGGCGCTTCGCCGTCGACGAGCCCGGGAGATCGCTGAAACCGAGGCGATCCGAACGCAGTAGTGGTCCGCTGCGATCGCACTCTACCGAGGCACGTCTCATGAAATCCTCCCCGCTCGCCGCCATCCGTCGACGCGTCCTCGCCGGCTCATGGGCATCCATGCTGCTCGTCGGTCCCGGGCTCGCGCCTGTGTCGCCTGCGGGCGCACAGGAAACCCCCGCCGCGCAGGACAGCGCCCGCTTCCAGAGGACCGCGGCGGATACGGCAAAGAATGGCGGCGTCGGACTCGTCGTCGACGACTACGGCATCAGCTTCGGCGACTCGAGGCGGATCAACGGACTTCGCTTCAACTTCCGCGACAGCCGATTGGAGCGCGTCAACGGTCTCAACTTCACAGTCTGGACTCCGAAGGATGACGCGACGGGTGTCGTGAACGGCGTCGCGATCGGGATCGCGGCGACCGGGGCGAAGGTCATCAACGGCCTCGGGATCGGCTTCGGCGTCCAAGGGACGGACCGCCTAACGGGGGTGATGCTGACGGTCCTGGGCGCCGGATCTGGAAGCGCCCTTCAGGGAGTCACGATCGGCGGGCTCGGCGTCGGCACTGGGGGCCGCGCGGTCGGCATCAACATCGGAGGACTGGGCGTCGGCGCCGGCGAGTCGATGAGTGGCCTCAATGTCGGTGGCCTCGGCGTGGGGAGCGGCGGTCCAGTGAGTGGCATGACGATTGGCGGGCTTGGCGCGGGGTCGGGTGGGAACCTGTCCGGCCTGACGATTGGAGGCCTGGGCGCCGGCGCCGCCGCCGACATGCAGGGAGTCACCATCGGCGGCCTCGCAGCCGGGAACGGCGGTCACATGAAGGGATTGACCATCGGCGGTATCGCCGCCGGAGCCGGCGCCTCGATCGACGGCGTTGCCATTGGGGGCATCGGCGCCGGCAGCCCGCACACTCGTGGAGTGCTGCTGAGCGGAATCGCGGCGGGAGGGGAGGATGTCGATGGGCTGGTGGCCGCGGGGGCGTACGTCCGCATCGAGAAGGGCGAGCTGAGAGGAGTCGGGATCGCCGCCTTCAATCACATCCAGGGCGTCCAGAAGGGCCTAACGATCGGCATCTTCAACTACGCGTCGGTTCTGCACGGGCTGCAGATCGGACTGCTCAACTACGCGAAGAAGAACGGCCGCTTCCCGATTCTGCCGATCGTGAACTGGGGGCCCTGATCGAGAGTCGCGGCAGCCGGCTCCGAGTCAGAGCCTCGTAGCCAAGCATCGCCGCGGTGATGCCGGCGATCGGCGCTGCCCAGTAGAGCCAGTGCGCGGTCCAAACGCCGCTCACGACTGCGGGCCCGAACGATCGCGCCGGATTGAAGCTTCCACCGGTGAGTGGCCCCGCGACGAGAGCACCCACGCCCACGGCCGCGCCGATCGCGAACGGGCCCGCGTCACCACGTTCGCGCCGGCTCGCGACGCTCGCGATGACGACGCCCAGGAGGGCGGAGAATCCGGCCTCGACCGCGAATGACTGCGCGACAGGGAGTGCGGGAACCGTCGCTCCGAGGTTGGCGACCGGTCCTAACACCCATCGCAGCACAGCTGCAGCCGCCACGGCGGCGGCGCATTGCACGGCGATGTAAGGGAGCGCGCGGTCTAGCGGAAAACGCCCGGCCGCCCACAAGCCAAGCGTGACCGCCGGATTCATGTGCGCGCCGCTCGTGTCGCCGAAGGCTGTGATGCCGAGCGTGACGGCGAGCGCAAAGGCGAGTGCGATGCCCACCTGGCCGAATGCGTGAGTCGAGGCGGCCACCATCGCTGCGCCGGGTCCGATCGCGACGAGCAGGAAGGTAGCGAGGCCCTCGGCGACGTAAGGGGCGGCTGGAGAACCGGTCGCGCGCGCCGGCGCACCAGTGGCTCGCTCTGTATCCCGACCGGCAGGCGTGGTCGCCGCGCTCGTACGAGTCACTCCGTGGTGCCCGATGCGGGCGAATGCGCGCGCGGCACGGGAACATCGCGCGCGATCTGCTGAACGCGCGCCTCCAAGGCTCGGCGCTCCAACGCGTCAACCGGTAACGCGAGCAGGAGCTCGATCCGGCGATTCAAGTACGTAGCGGTGTCACGGAAGGCGCGATGCCTGCTCTCATCATCGCCAGCCGCATCGGATGGGTCGTCCATCCCCCAATGCGCAAAGGCCGGCTGGCCAGGGATGATTGGGCACGTTTCCTTGGCCTGATCACACACCGTGATGATCAGATCCCAGGGCATCTGGCGCACGGCGTCGATCCCCTTCGGATAGTGGCCGGACCAATCGATGCCGCGCTCGGCCAGAACACGAAGCGCCCATGGGTGCACCTCGCTCGCCGGGTCAGAACCGGCGCTCGCCACAACGAACGCGCGGCTCTTCAGCCGGCTGATCTGCTGAGTCATGATCGCCTCGGCGATCTGGCTACGCGCGGCGTTACGGGTGCAGAGAAAGAGTACGCGAAGCGGAGAGCTTTTGTGCACGGCAGCCTCCCGTGAGTGCGCTCGATGCGGGAACGAGATGAGGGGCGAGTGGCTGGTGGCTCGCTAGGAAGCGACGGGGCGACACATCGCGATCGCCGATTCGGGGCATGCCGTTCGGAACTCCTGGGTGCCACGAACGTCGTCAGGCAGCTCGTCGCGGCTCACTTGCTGGAAGCCGAAACTCGGGAAGTACGCCTCGGCGGTCGTCGTCAGCAGATACAGCGCCCGAGTCCCTCGGCGCTCCGCCTCCGCAATCACGCGTTGCACGAGCTCGCGTCCGAGCCCGCGGCCACGCCACTCTTCGGCCACAGCAACAGAGCGGAGCAGCGCGTTTGGCCCCGATCCGGCGCAACACGCCTCATACCCGGCCACACCGACCACAGCGCCATCGGCCTCAGCGACGAAAAAGTCAGGCAGCGCCTCGCGGACTCCCTCGAGCGGCAATGCAGACCGCCGGAGCAGTTCCTCCACCGCGGACAAATCCTCACGCAGTGCGGGGCGGATCACCGGTGTCTCGCGCCCAGTGCTCTTTCGCACGCGTGACGTAGTCATGAGCAGCACTCCGGCGAGCAACAGCCGGAAACGAGGGAGCTACGCGGCTTGCGTGCGCGCACGAACGCGCTCATCACGCGACCCTGCAACTCCGGCACGATGCGGTCGGCATCCAGATCGCTTGCGGCAGCGATATGGCGGACCTCCTCGGCGTCGTAGACCCGCGTCGGCTCGATTTCCGGGTCCTCGAACCCTGTGCGGATCAGAAGCTCGAGGAATTGCTTCTCCTCGAGCGCACCGGCGACGCACCCCACCCAGAGTGCGGCGGCGGCCCGGGCCTCTGGGGGCAGCGCATTCCGCAGCACGATGTCGCTGACGGCGAACCGCCCACCGGGGCGAAGCACCCGAAAGGCTTCGGCGAGCGCAGTCGGCTTGTCGAGCGAGAGGTTGATCACGCAATTGGAGATGATCACATCCACCGACTCATCCGGCAGAGGGATCGCCTCGATCGAGCCCTTAAGAAACTCGACGTTCGGCAGGGAGGCAGCGGCGGCATTCTGGCGCGCCAGCGCGAGCATCTCATCGGTCATGTCGAGGCCGTACGCTCTTCCGGATGGGCCCACGCGTCGCGCGGAGAGCAGCACGTCGATCCCTCCACCGCTGCCGAGGTCGAGCACGGTCTCACCTTCGCGCAGCTCGGCGAGCGCCGTCGGGTTGCCACATCCGAGCGAGGCCCGAACCGCGGCATCGGGAAGCGCGGACACCTCGCCCGGGGAGTAGAGGTCTCTGGTCCTTGGATTGCACGACGCGACCGCCGAGCCCTGACAGCATCCGGTAGCTGCGCAGCACTCCGCCGGCTCTCCTCGGCCGTCCAGGACTCGACGCGCGGCGTCTGCGTAGTGGTCGCGAACCTCCTGCAGGAGGTTGGTTTCCGGTGACCCGGCTGCATGAACGTGATCAGGCTTTCCCATTGTGTCCTCGCTCCTGCCAAACATCAATCAGGCTTGATGCATTGCCGAAAAAAAAGAGGCGGCACACCGACTTGTCGGCTCAACAGCACCGCGATGCGAGCACGGCAAGTCGTGTCGACGGGAGCCCTCCGACGAACGACTCCAACTGTTCGAACGCCTCTCGGTTGAGCGCGTAGTACGCCCAGCGCCCCTCGCGGCGATCGACGACCAAACCAGCATCCTTCAGCGTCTTGAGGTGGAACGAAAGCAGCGATTGGGCGAGCGACAGCCGGTCGGTCAGCTCGCACACGCAATGCTCGCCACCTCGAAGGACGTCGATGATGGCGAGCCGCGTCTCGTCGGAGAGGGCACGAAATTGCCTCGTCAGCCGCGCGAGATCCGTTCGCTGGGCAGTAGCCATGTCTCCAATATATCAACAGAGTTTGATGCGTCAAGCACCAAAAGAAAGGGCGCCGCAGGCGTTGGGTGCCCCGGCGCCCTCGTGAACGGGCCGATGTCAGGCGACCGCGTGCTCCTCCGCCTCGTCCATCTCCGGCTGCGACGCCGGCACCTTGGCACGCTCGGCGCCCGGCGTCGGCGCCGACACGAGCGCGATCCGGAAGACTTCGTCGAGCGTGCTGACGGCGTGAAATTTGAGCGTCGTCCGCACTTCCTCCGGGATGTCCTCGAGATCCGCCTCGTTCTCCTTCGGTACGATGATGGTCGTGATGCCCGCCCGATGGGCGCCGAGCACCTTTTCCTTGACGCCGCCGATCGGAAGGACGCGGCCACGCAGTGTGATCTCACCTGTCATCGCCACATCCTTGCGCACCGGGTGGCCGGACATCGCCGACACCAGCGCCGTGGCCATCGTCACGCCGGCCGACGGGCCATCCTTTGGAATGGCGCCGGCGGGAACGTGGATGTGTACCTCGATCGAGCCCAGCTTGTCGACGGGGATCGCGAGCGATGACGCATGCGTCGCCGCATACGTGAGCGCCGCGCGCGCGGATTCCTTCATCACGTCGCCCAATTGCCCGGTGAGAATGAGGGAGACGTTCCCCCACCCGGTCACCTGCACCTCGCCGTCCGACGGTGGCGCGCCGTAAAGCCGGCGGATCGCCGCTTCGACGAACATGATGTCGCCACCGGCCGGCGTGTAGTACATCCCCGTCGCCACGCCCACCTCGTTCTCTTCCGCGGCGTGCTCGGGGTGCACCTTCGGCCTCCCCAACAGCTCCCGCACTTCCTCCGGGGTGATCGTTAGGTCGGTCGTCTCCCCCGAGGCGATCTTGCGAGCGACCTTGCGCGCCACAGCGCCGATCTGGCGCTCGAGCTGGCGAACTCCGCTCTCGCGGGTGTAGTTCGTCACGACCGTCATCACGCCTTCGTCGGTGAAGGAAACTCCCTTCTCCTTGAGTCCCGACTCGTCGAGCTGCCGCGGGATCAGGTACTTCTTGGCGATCTCCGCCTTCTCGCGCTCGGTGTAGCCGGAGAACTCCACCACCTCCATGCGGTCGAGCAGCGGCACCGGGATGTTCTGGAGGAAGTTCGCCGTCGCGATGAAGAGCACCTCGCTCAGGTCGAAGGGCACGTTCAGGTAGTGATCGGTGAACGTGTCGTTCTGAGCGGGATCGAGCACCTCGAGAAGCGCGCTCGCCGGATCTCCCTGGAAGGAGACGCCGAGCTTGTCCACCTCGTCGAGGAGGAAGACGGGGTTCTTCGTTCCCGCCTGCTTCATCCCCTGGATGATCCGTCCGGGCATCGCCCCGACGTAGGTGCGACGGTGGCCGCGGATGTCCGCTTCATCACGCGCGCCGCCGAGTGAAGCACGCACGTATTCGCGGCCGAGCGAGCGGGCGATCGACTTCGCGATGCTCGTCTTTCCGACGCCGGGCGGTCCGACGAAGAGAAGGATCGGGCCCTTCGCCATTGCGCGGGCCTTCGCCTCCTTCGCGTCGGTGATCTGCCGGTCGTCGTCGCCATCGGGTGTGAGCGTCGGCGTCGCGTCATCCTTCGTCGCCTTGAGCCGCGCCGCCGGGAATTCCCCCGTCTTCGCGACCTCGGCGGCCAATTCCTGCGCCTTGAGCTGACGCACCGCCAGGAACTCGAGCACCCGGTCCTTCACATCCGGCAAGCCGTAGTGATCCTCGTCGAGCACCTCCTTGGCGTGTGCCAGATCGAGGTTGTCGTCGGAGCGCGTGTTCCAGGGCAGCTCGGCGATCCACTCGAGGTACGTGCGAATCACTTGAGCTTCCATCGACTCGCGCCCCGCACGCTCGAGTCGTCCAAGCTCGCGCTCGACTTCTTGCCGCGCCGACTTGGGGAGCTCCAGCTTGCTCAGCTTCTCGCGGAGCTCTTCCAGCTCGCGCGACTGGTCGTCGTCGCCCAGCTCCTTCTGGATCGCCTTCATCTGCTCGCGCAGATACATCTCGCGCTGGCGCTGGCCGAGCTCTTCCTGCACCTGCGACTTGATCTCCTCCTGGGCTTCCAGGAGGCCGATCTGTCGCTGCACGTGGACGAGGACGCGACGGAGCCGCTCCTCGACGCTCAAGGTCTCGAGGAGACCTTGCTTCTCGGGCACCGGGAGCTCGATGTAGCCGGCGACGAGGTCGGCGAACTTCCCCGCCTCGGTAACCGAGTCGAGCACCTGATGCACGACCTCCTCCGGGAGGCCGCGCTTCTCACCCAGCTCCGCGGCGCGCTCGCGAATTTCCTTATGGAGCGCCTCGAACGCCGGGTCGTGCTCGTCCAGTGGGCTCATCTCCTCCACCGGCACGACCACCGCCGTCAGGTAGTTGTCCTGCATGACGTATTGCAGCGCGGTCGCGCGCTGCTCGCCCTGCAGCAGGAGCTGCACTCCACCGAGGCCGCGCTGCACCTGTCCGATGCGCGCGATCACTCCCATGGAGTAGAGAATGTCGGGGGTTGGTTCGTCGGTGTTGTCGCGTTGAGCGACGGCAAAAACGAGCCGATCTGCCTTGAGGGCGGCTTCGATCGCCCGAAGAGTGCCCGGCCGGCCCGCCGTGATCGGCGCGCTCAAGCCCGGCAGAATCACGGTGCCGCGAAGTGGCAGCACCGGCAGTGTTTGGCGTTGCGGCATAGACAAGATTCAGTCCGTTGAGTCGTTGGAAGGCGGCGGGTGACCGCCCGCCTCTATCCTTAATTATCCCCCCGCGGCCGGTTGTTCCGCGTCATGCAGGCGAACCTGAGTTACGCCACAGAGGCAGCTTTTGCAACTTCCGACGGTCTGTTTGTCGTAGTGTCTCTGCCAGAGCGGCTGAATCGCCTTTCCAGATCGGGGGGCGAATGGTACACTACGCAGGTTGCGTTCCCGTCAGGACATCACCACGGTGCCCGACCCAATCGCGCTTTCTTCCGACGCGGAGCTACGCGCCCTGGCCGAGCGCGCGCTCTCGCCTGGATATGACATCGATCGAGAGATAGGACGCGGCGGCATGGGCATCGTGTATCGTGCCCGTGACAGGCGTCTCAAGCGCATTGTGGCGGTCAAGGTGTTGCCGCCCGAGCTTGCCTTTCGCAGCGAGATCAAGACGCGCTTCCTGAGGGAGGCGGAGACGGCGGCCCAGCTCAGCCACCCCAACATCGTCCCGATCTATACCGTCGACGAGAGCGGTGGGCTCGTCTACTTCGTCATGGCGTGCGTGGACGGATCGACACTCGCCAAGCGGCTGCACGACGAGGGGAAGCTGCCGATCGAGGACACGCGAACGATTCTCAAGGAAGTGGCCGACGCCCTCGCCTACGCCCACGCGCGCGGCGTCGTCCATCGCGACATCAAGCCCGACAACATCCTCCTCAACGCCGAGGATGGCCGCGCGATCGTGACCGACTTCGGGATCGCGCGCGCGGTGCAGGAGGGCGCCGACTCGCGCCTCACGGCGACCGGCGTCGCGATCGGCACACCCGCGTACATGTCTCCGGAGCAGGCGGCCGGCGATCGCGTCATCGACGGCCGGAGCGACCTCTACTCCCTCGGCGTCGTCGGCTATCAGATGCTCGCCGGCCGGCTTCCCTTCGAGGCGCAGAGCACCGCGTCCCTCCTGGTGAAGCAGATCAGTGAGCAACCGAAGCCCGTGGGGCAGTTCCGGCCGGATACTCCCCCGGAGATGAGCGTCGCGGTGATGACGATGCTCGAGAAGGAGCCGGACCACCGCTTCCCGAGCGCCGCCGCTCTAGGCCTGGTGCTCGATGGCGACATGAGCGCGCTTCCCAGCTCCGCGCCGGGAGCGGATCAGCCGCGCTCCGAGGTCGCCATGCGGCGACCGAGCGCGCCACACACCCTCTCGCCGCTTCCGGCAGCGGCCGTCGGCGACGCGGGCGCGGCCTTCCCGCACACGACGACGCCAACCCCTGAGGAGATCGCGCGCTGGTCGGCGCCCGAGGTGCAGCGCTTCCGGAAGAATGTCGCGCCCTTCCTGTTCGTGAATGCGGTGCTGGTGATGATTTCGCTCTTCAGCGACTCGAACTGGATGGTCGTGACGGGCATCTGGAGCGTGATCCTCGCGATTCGCTACTCTCGCCTCTGGACCGCCGGCTACGACTGGCACGACGTCTTCCGCCAGCCGCGCGACAAGACGCTGGCCGACGTCAGCCACGAGATGGTCGACGACGTCCGCGCCTTCTTCGATCCGAAGGCGCGGCAGCGGGTCAAGGCGCGCCCCCAGGCGCCGCGTCTGTCGGCACCGGCGATGGGGAGCGTGGCGCCGGTGGTCACCGGCGACTACGGCTCGAACGCCGACGTCGTTCGTCAGGCGGAGCGCGACCGCGGGGAGATCCTTCAGCTCGTGGCGGCGCTGCCGCGGAGCGATCAGCCGCTGGTCGATGGCGTCATACCGGCCGCCGATGGGCTCTACCGGAGCGTCCAGGCGCTCGCGCTCTCGGTGCGGGCCCAGGAGCGGGCCGCGCCGGCTGGTGCCGCCGACCAGCTCTCCTCCGAGATCTCGGGGCTCGAGGCGCAGGCGAATCCGCTCGACGGCGCGGCGAGCGAAGAGCGTGTGCGCCGCTTGGCGAAGCTCAAGCGCGAGCGACGCGCCTTCCTCGACGCCGAGCGGAAGCGCGCCGAGTCGGCGGCCAAGCTCGAGAGCTGTGCTCTGGCGCTGCAGAACATGCGCATCGATGTGCTGCGGCTGAGCTCCGGCGGAATGGCCAGCGCCGGACCGCAGCTCACCATGCTCACCGAGCGGGCGCGCCGCCTGGCCGAGGAGGTCGATGCCGCCGTGCACGGGGTGAGCACCGCGCAGCTGTCGGATCGCGGGCGGACGTGACCGACCCGATGCGCGACCGCGTCGAAGTCGCGGTCGGCGCGCTCTACGACGTCGAGTCGGAGCTCGGGCGTGGCGGGATGGCGATCGTCTATCGTGCCACCGACCGCAAGCTCAAGCGCCAGGTCGCGATCAAGGTTCTCCCGCCGGAGCTGGCCTTCCGCGAGGATGTGAGGCGCCGCTTCCTGCGTGAGGCCGAGACCGCGGCCCAGCTCTCGCACCCCAACATCGTGCCGATCTACAGCGTCGACGAGCGCGATGGGCTCGTCTACTTCGCCATGGCGCTGGTGGAGGGGGAGAGCCTGGCCCGCCGCCTCTCGCGCCCGCCGAAGATGGCGGTGGCCGAGGTGCGACGGATCCTCCACGACGTGGCCGACGCCCTCGCCTGCGCGCATGCGCACGGGGTGATCCACCGCGACATCAAGCCCGACAACATCCTCATCGAATTGGCCGGCGGGCGTCCGCTGGTGACCGATTTCGGCATCGCCCGCGCCGCCGAGGCGGATTCCCGCCTAACGGCGACCGGAATCGCCGTCGGCACGCCGGCCTACATGTCGCCGGAGCAGGCCCTCGGCGAGCACGACATCGACGGCCGCAGCGACATCTACTCGCTCGGCGTGGTCGGCTACCAGATGCTCGCCGGGACGCTCCCGTTCACCGCCAGCAATACGCCGGCGATGATGATGAAGCATCTCCACGAGGCGCCGCCGCCGCTCCGCGACAAGCGGCCGGACGCGCCGGCCGGGCTCATCGCCTGCCTCGAGCGTGCGCTCGCCAAGCGTCCCGAGGATCGCTTCGCCACCGCAGCCGACTTCCGCGATGCAGTGGTGTCGGATGTCGTGCCCGTCTGGCACGCAGCGCCTCCGGCGCTCCCTCCGACGGCCACGCCACCGCCGCAAATTGCTCAGCCCGCGCAGCCCAAAGCCGTGCCTCCGCCGGTTCCGTCCGCGGCGCCCGATGCCTCGGCCGTTGGCGATCCCCCGTGGGTTCTTCCGCCGGGAGTGCCGCAACCGCCCTGGCCGATGAGTCGCGGCCAACTCAAGCACTACTACCGCGATCAGTGGCGCGCGCGTCGCTGGATGGGCCCCGGTCTCCCAGCGCCGACCGTCGACCAGCGAGTCGCCCACCTTCGGCGCAGCTTGGTGGGGACTGGGTGCACGATCGGCGTGCTGGCGCTGATCAACTTGGTCACGACTCCCACCTTCCCCTGGTTTCTCTTCCCGGCGATCCCGATGGGGATCGGGCTCATACGGGAGTGGGGGACGCTCTGGGCTGACGGCATAGGGCTCCGCCGTATCTTCCGGCGTCCGAAGGACCCGGACGCGATCGCGGGCGCCGGTGCAGCGCTTCCGCCGGTCGATCCGGCGGTGAAGCTCGCGCCAAAGGAAGTGCTCGACGGCCCCCACGGCGCCGTCGTTCGGCGCGCAGCGGCGGATCGCGTGGCGGCGCTCGCGATCGTGGAGTCGCTGAGCACCGCCGACAAGTCGCTGCTTCCCGATGTCGTGCCGACGCTCGATGCCCTCGCCGAGCGCGTCGGGGCGATGGCGGTCACCCTGCACCAGCTCGACGCCGACGCATCGCCGACCCTCCGCGCGCAGCTCGCGGCGCGTCTTGCCGCCGTCCGCGCCGAGCCCGACGCGTCGGTCGATCGCGAGCGCCGCCTCTCGCTCCTCGAGCGGCAGCACGCCTCGCTCTCGGAGCTGGCCGAGCGCCGCGCGCGCCTCGAGGGGCGACTGGAGAGCGCCGCCTTGGCGCTCCAGAGCCTCAAGTACGACCTGCTCAAACTCCGCTCGTCAGGCGTGCAGTCGGCGATCGGGGAGATCAACAGCGCCACGGTGGAGGCCCGGGCGCTCTCGCGAGAGATCGGCCACGTGCTCGAGGCGGCCGACGAGGTACGGAAGATCTAGTCAGGCGCCGTGCTCGGCGTGGCCGCGGGTACGCGAGAGGTACTCGGTCACGTAGGTGGGAAGCAGCAGATCGTCGGCGATCGCGGCGATCTCCTCGGCGTCGCGCCAGGCGGCTTCGAGATCGGCCAGCTCGCCGAGCATCGCGACCCGTTCCTCCTCCTCGTTGGCAGCGATCTCCAGCGCCAGGCGCTGGACCGTGTAGAGCTGGGCGAGTCGCAGAGGCTGCGTCCACGCGCCGGGCGCCGCGTGCCGGAGCGGGTCGCCCCACTTGTCGAGCCACTCGACGGCACCCGCGACATCGCTAGGCGTCCCGCCTCTGTGGTTCAGTCGTGAGAGCACCTTCGCGGCGACCCGGATTGCCTGCGCCCCCTCGGCCCGCACCACTCCGCTCGCGCCGTAGACCGTCAACGCCACCGGCGCGTTGTCCACACCAGGGTGGAGGACGATGCTCTCGATGTCCTCGCCGCGCACGAGCACCACGTCGTTCTGCCGGGCCATCCGACAGATGATCCGGCGGTTGTCGCGATAGCGCGACACGAAGCCCTGGAGTTGCCAGAAGCTGCCGCCGATCCCGGCGCCGATTCCGAGCGCGAGACCGCCGCCGGCCACCGCCAGCGCCGCCGCACCGGTGGCGGCCGAGGCGACGAGCGCGTTCCGGCGGCGTGTGCGGAAGCGATCGGTATATCGCCACGCCGCCAGCTCCGGCCGAAGCGGCTCCCCCACCCGAATCAGCTCCAGCCCCTCGCGCAGCCGCGTCATCCCGATGTTGTCGGTGGAGATGCGCAGTCGCGTGGCGCCGAAGCGACGCTCGCACTCCTCGATTGCCTCCCAGCGCTCCTCGAGCGGGGTGAGGTTCCAGCGCTGGCACCGCCGGCACACGACCCAGAGCCGCCCCTTGGCGGCGTCGAAGGCAAGCCGCCGCCCGACCGGGAAGGACTCGATCAGCTCATTCGAGCCGAGGTCGTCGTGGCAGAAGAGGCAGCGGGAATACACGGTCGGCGGTGAGTGCGTCTGTCGAAGCGTCGCTCTTACGAAAGCTGGCTCGGTGCCGCGAGAGCGAGAAGGCGCTGGCGGGTCGGCGCGTCTCTTCCACCCGAGCTTCCCACCCCGCAAGCTTCGGAGTGGTCATCCACAATCCAACCCTCCCGTCCATCAACATGACCAGATACGTCGTGGCGGGCGCGATCCTCGCCGGACTTCTCTCGGGCCGTGAGGTGCGCGCCCAACGGCCTTCGCCCACTTCCGTTCCTACTCCGGCGAAGGTGCTTGGTTTCGCACCGGGCACTGACAGGAAGCTGCCGCAATGGACGCAGGTGGTCGAGTATTTTACGCAGCTCGGACGTTCGAGCCCGCGCATCCAGGTCCACACGCTCGGGAAGACCACCCTCGGCCGCCCCTTCATCGCGGCCTTCATCAGCGACTCGGCGACGATCGCCAACCTCCCCACGTACCGGGAGATTCAGCGGCGCCTCGCCGACCCCCGTCTTCTCCCGGCTACCCCGGCGGAGCGCCGTGATTCGCTCATCGCCAATGGGAAGACAGTGGTGCTCATCACCTCGAGCATCCACTCGGTCGAGGTCGGCGGCATTCTCACGCCGCTCCTGCTCGCCTACCGGCTCGTGACCGGCGAGGACGAGGAATCGCGGGCGATCCGGGCGAACACGATCACGATCCTCGTCCCGTCGCTCAATCCGGACGGCGTGGATATCGTCGGCAACTGGTACCGCTCGACCCTCGGCACCCCCTACGAGGGATCGGAGCCACCGGAGCTCTGGCATCACTACACCGGACACGACAACAACCGCGATTGGTACGCCTTCACCCAGGCTGAAACGCGCCTAACGATCGATTCGCTCCATTCGGTATGGCATCCGCAGATCGTGAACGACATCCATCAGCAGGAAGAGGACGGATCGCGGATCTTCATTCCGCCGTACATGGATCCGATCGAGCCGAACATCGATCCGATCGTGAGCGCCGGTGTGGATGCGATGGGGACGGCGATGATCTGGCGGCTCACCGCCGAGGGGAAGACGGGGATCGCCACCAACGCGTCGTACGACGCCTGGACGCCGGCCCGCGCCTACATGCACTACCACGGCGGAATCCGGATCCTGACCGAGACGGCGAGCGCGCACCTGGCGTCGCCGATCGATGTCCCCTTCGACTCCCTCCACCTCTCGCGCGGGTACGACCCGAGAGTCGCGACCTGGAACTTCCTCGCTCCGTGGCCGGGCGGGCGGTGGACGATCGCCAACATCCTCGACTATCAGACGAGCGCGTCGTGGGCGCTCCTCGTGGAGTCGGCGCGGCTCCGGAGATCGTGGTTGACGAGCTTCGCGGCGATCGGCGAGCGAGCGGTGTTGGGGAAGAAGGGGCCGGGGCGTGCGAGCTGGCCGACGGGCTTCGTGATCCCGAGCGAGAACCAGCCGGACCCAGCGGCGCTGGCGACGATGATCCGGATCCTGCAGCGCGGCCAGGTGGAGGTGCGGCAAACGAAGGCGCCGTTGGCCTCGGATGGCTCGCGCAATGCGACCGGCGCCTACGTCGTGCTGCTCGATCAGCCCTACGGCGGATTCGCCAAGGCGTTGCTCGAGAATCAGCACTATCCCGATCTGCGCGAATATCCGGGGGGTCCGCCGAAGGCGCCGTACGACGTGACCGCGCACACGCTCCCGCTCCTCATGGGCGTGCGGGTGAGCGCGATCGACACGCTCACCGTCCCGACGACCTCTCCGATCCCGATGCTGCCGGAGCCGGCGCTCTCGGTGGCCGGCTTGAGCGGGTCGAGCACGCGCCGGATCGCGATCTACCGGAGCTACGCGCCGAGCATGGATGAGGGGTGGACGCGGTGGGTGCTCGACCAGTACGACATCCACTACACGTCGATCGTGAACCGCGACGTGCTCGCCGGGAAGCTGC
>Ga0187779_10001426_pt1 | contig 14911 bp, 12 predicted proteins | sample 1015_Q2_SP10_10__FD_132435 | JGI IMG/M metagenome (GOLD analysis project Ga0187779, IMG submission 132435) | Tropical peat soil microbial communities from peatlands in Department of Meta, Colombia - 1015_Q2_SP10_10_MG | ecosystem: Environmental > Terrestrial > Soil > Wetlands > Peat | place... | reverse complement strand
TTCGCTGATCGATCCGAGCGTGCACGCCGACGCGGCCAAGCTGGCGGGGAAGTAGGTCTAATTCTTTTGCGGCATCGCGATGCGCCGTCCGGCGGCCTCGGGCCGCGGCAATTGCGCGTGCGCTGCCTTCATGCGGGCCAGCGTGCCCATGATCGGGTTGGGAAACGGCGCAACTTTCTTTGACGTCATATCGACGTGCAAGGTCATGTTTTCTGAAGTCGCAGATACCCAGCCTTCGGTGGCGTGGAACAACTGCTCGAAATAGTGGATGCGCTTTGAATCGTAATCGAGCAGCTGGAATGTGACCCGTACCGGGTCGCCTTTGTGTAGCTCACGCACGTAACGGATATGAACTTCGGCAGTGAACGTCGAGTGGTTCTGCTGTTTGGGATAGTTGAGACCGATGCCGAGCAACTCATAGACCTCGTCCACTGCCCGGTCGAACAACACATTGTAGTAGGCCATGTTGAGATGGCCGTTATAGTCGATCCATTGTGGCTCGACGTGCATCAATGATGACACGAAGGGCGCGAAGAAAACCGGTTCGAGGTCGGTGCGGTCGAGCATATCTTTATTCCTTGCGCATGATCTTTTCCGAAAACCGGTTTCCACTTTTCGGGATCATACGCTAAGACGATATCGGATAGACCGCCTTTTCGCCGCTCAGCACCCGCGCAACGTCGGTTGCGCACTTGGTCTGCAATTCCTCGAGCGCCTCAATCGAATAGAACGCCGTGTGGGGCGAGACAATCACGTTGTCGCGGTGGAGCAGGGGCGAATCTTTGGCAAGCGGCTCGGCGGCCACAACGTCGAGCCCGGCGCCACCAACCTGGCCGGAATCGAGCGCCGCGACCAGCGCCGCTTCGTCGATCAGGGGTCCGCGTGCCGTGTTCACGATGTAGGCACCCTTTTTCATTTTTGCGAAGGCGGCTGCGTTCATCATGCCGCGCGTCGCTGGCAAGAGGGGCGCATGCACCGATACGTAATCGGCTCGTTTGAGCAGCGTATCAAAGTCGACACTCTCGACATTCGCAGCTTTGAACAAATCGGGCTTGGCATAGGGATCGTTGGCAATCACCTTGATCCCGAAGGCCTGTGCCTTCGGTGCGACCAGGCGCGGAATATGACCAAAGCCGACAAGTCCGAGAACGGTACCTTCAATACGCCGGATCGGCACGACGGCAGGCATCTCCCAACGGCCGCTTTGTACCAGCTTGTTGGAAAGCGGGATTTTTCTGATCAACGAAAGCAGCAGCGCCATCGTGTGGTCCGACACTTCGCGGATGCAATAGTCGGGCACGTAGTTGACGGCGATGCCTTTCTCCTTGGCGGTTGGCAGGTCGATGTTGTCGACGCCCAACCCGAAACGGCCGATCGCCTTGCACCGGGTCAGTTGCGTGAGGATCTCACGCGTGAGCTTGGCGTAGGTCACGAGGATTGCGTCGGCGTCCTTGGCGACCGCAAGAATGTCGTCCGCGTTCGAGCTTTTGGACATCCGGTAGGTCGGATTGAGCCGCGCCAGGGCGGCTTTGGCCGGATCGAGCGAGGGAAAAACACTGTCGGTCACAGCAATTACAGGGCCGGCCATTGCAAACTCCGAGTGCAGGTAAAACTGGAACTTGAGCGGAAACTACGACAGCGACCCTTGGCCGTCCATCGGGTTGAGGCTCTGCGATCCATGATTTCAATGGGTTAGTGAGATTAACTAAAATTTAACGACAAATGCCCGGAAGCGCCGCTTTGGACTATGCTGAAAAAAAATAACGGAGGCACGGCAATGCTCGGCAAGTTAGCGCGAGGTACTTACGTACTCGTCGTGACGGCGATGATCGTCGCCTGGGTGGTTTCGCTCGGCAAGGAAGTCCCTGCCGAGGCGCAGCCCACTCAAGAGATCACTTACGCCAACGCGTAAGATCACGACGCGAGCCCGGCGTCTGTGATCGGCCGGATGTTATCTGAGCCCGGCCTTGCGGAATCCTTCAATGTAATGGGCGCGCTCGGCGTCGTCCCGAATCGGCAAATTTTCCTTGAGCCAGGCCAGTGAAATATTCGGCTGGACACGGCGCGAGTCCTGCAAAGCCTGTTGCGCAACTTCTTTCTGACCACACATGGCGGCGGCGGCGGTCAGCACACGATGAGCACCGACGAAGTCAGCGCGCTGTCGCAGCGCCTCGCGCGCGGACTTCATGGCTTCCTCGTAGTTGCGGCCGACGTACTGGCAGTAAGAATCGATGCCGTAATACACCGCCGTGAACGGATCGCGCGGGCTCAGACGGAGTGCGCGGCCGGCCGCTTCGGCGCCTTCTTTCCACCGACCGATATAGGCAAGCGACAAACCGTAGTAGCCCTGTGCGGTGGCAAAGTTCGGATTAAGCCGTAGCGCCAGCTCGAATTCAGCGAGTGCGTCATCGTGGCGGCGGCTCAGCAAGCAAACGCTGCCGAGCGCGTAGTGCGCCCAGGGGTCTTCACTGTCCGCGCGGATAGCAGCAAGTGCGGACTGTTCGGCGTTTGCCGGCACATCCGCCCAACCCATGTGAGCGGTGAATGTGTAGCTGGCGGCGAGCAGACCGTACGCCTGGCCGTAGTTCGGATCGATGCGGATTGCTTTTTCCAGCAAGGCTTGTGCGACCACATTGTCCTGCTTGGTGATGCGCCAGTAGTGCGACAACGCCCGCATGACCAGATCCCAGGCGTCCATGCTGTCCGGCGCTTTGCGCTGAGCGCGGAAATTTTCGGCGGCGTAGAGTTGCGGCTCGATAGCTGCGACAATCGCTTCGGTAATTTCATCCTGCACCGCGAAAACGTCGGCAAGGCTGCGGTCGTAGCGTTCCGCCCACAAGTGACTGCCGGTGACGACGTCGTTGAGCTGGGCCGTGATGCGGACCTGGTCGCCGCCTTTGCGCACGCTGCCTTCGATCACGTAGCGCACGCCAAGCTCGTCGGCGATCTGTTTCAGATGGACGGACTTGCCTTTGTAGATGAACGACGAATTGCGGGCGATCACGAAGAACCAGCGCAGCTTGGAAAGCGCGGTGATGATGTCTTCGCTGATGCCGTCGGAGAAATATTCCTGCTCCGGATCGCCGCTCATATTGGTGAAGGGCAGGACAGCGATTGCCGGTCGGTCGGGAAGTGGAAATGATTGCGTCATCGGCGCTGGCGCCGCCTGCTGCTCGCGCAGGGTGCCGATAAAACGCAGGCCCTTGCGGGCGACGGTGCGGATCAGATTTTGCTGGGTGCCGCTGTCGCCGATCGCCTTGCGCGCGGCATTGATGCGGCTGGTCAGCGTCGATTCCGAGACGATGCGGCCCTTCCAGACTGATGCGATCATGTCGTCCTTGCTGACGACGCGGTCGCGATTCTCGATCAGGAAAACCAGCAGGTCGAAAACCTGCGGCTCAAGCGCAATCTGCTTGGCTCCGCGTTTAAGCTCGCGTGTGTCCGTGTCGAGAGCATAAGAATTGAACGAATACAGCAAATTTTTCTCCCGCTTGCCCATGCGGGCCACGTCGGCCGTCTTATCGGCAAACAATCAAGGCGTTCTCAGGGCCATCTCATTCTGTTTTCTATAGTATTGCGCCAAACATCTGTGTATTGCGAGGTCATGCCGCAAGAAATTCCTCAACTTCTATGAAGAATTTGTCCCAGGCCGGCTCCCCCGCCAGCAATACGTGGTTGTCGCTTTCCAGAGTTACGAAACGCGCATTAGGAATTGCGGCGGCCATTGACCGCCCCTGCTCGAGCGGGACGACGTTGTCATGCCGGGCATGCAGGACCAGGGTCGGTACGTGAATCCGGGGGAGCAAATCGGCGACGTCGATGTCATCCCATGTGCTACGGATACGTGCCGCATTTTCCGCCGTGGTAGTTGTTCGTTGCAGATCGGCAAACCATTTGATCTGCTCCGGTGATCCATTAGGCAAGTATAGCGCACTAAAGGCACGCATGAACGCGGAGTTCTCGTCGCCCCAGCCATGATGCAACAGAGACATGAAGATGCGCGCTTTCTCCGCCTCTTCGGTCGACCCTCGTCTGTTGCGGCCTTTCGCATAGCCGCCGTAGAGAATCAGTTTTGACACCTTCTCGGGATTTTGCACCGCAAAGGCAATCGCGATAGCGGCGCCCTGCGAAATTCCGAGAATGGCAAACTGCTCAACCTTGACCGCGTCGACGACAGCACCGAGATCGCGCACGAATCCGTCAAATGAAATTTCCGGGAGAGCGCGATCAGATAACCCGTTACCGCGGCTGTCATAGCGGATGAGCCTGTTCCTCTCTGCGAGGCGCTGCAGCAGCGGCGACCACACCGGGCTTTCCCAGTCATATTCAAGATGCGTGAGCCAGTTGGCGGCCTTGACCAGCGGAGGACCACTGCCGACTGCAGCATACGCTATGTTGATCTTGTCCGGCGAACGGCAGAATGAAATTTCCTGCTTATGCGCCAAACTGGGCGAGGTGGCTGGTGCTTCGTGCTGCTCCAGCCCCTGCTGCACGTCGCCGACAAAACGAATGCCTTTACGAGCGATCGTGCGCACGAGCTCCTGTTTTTCGCCGCTGTCGCCGATCGCCTTGCGCACCGCGTTGATACGGCTGTCGACGGTCGAATCGGAGACGATGCGGCCGCCCCACACGGAGGCAATGAGGTCATCCTTGCTGACGACCCGGTCGCGATTCTCGACGAGATAGACCAATAGATCGAAGACCTGCGGCTCGATCGGAACGATCGTGCCGCGCGCGCGCAATTCCCTGCGCTCGCCATCGAGCGCAAAATCCTTGAACGAAAACAGCACTTTGTGTCGCCCGCAGTCTAAGTACATACAAGTATACCTTAGCTTCCGGACTCAAACCGCCGAAAACCTGCGACTTAATGGCGATAACTACGTTGGCCGTAAGTGATTCAGTTCACAAAGCGCGAGCGAATTAAATTAGTAAATAAAAACAGGACGTTGGTGCCTTCTCATTAAATTCGGCAAATCACAGTGTCCTCAAGAGAAATCAAGACTTCCTCAAGAACAAATCAAGTGCGGCTCAAAGTCTTTGCGGGCCGCGACGCGCATACATGCTTCCGAAAACTACTTTGGAGCATGCCATGTATCTCCGCCGCAACAATTGGTACGTCCGCCGCAACAATGGCACCATCGATATCGATTTCTATCGGCAGCGCGCCATTCTTCTTCGCAGAAGCGCGACAAACCGGACCTTCCGGCAAGTTTGGCAAGCGACCCGGCCGCTGGTCGGCACCGCGGTAATCATCGCAGCCTACGCAACCGCCTTGCATCTGATGTTCGCGCCGACGGCGGCGGCCGAGGTGCCCGCCGCGATTGCGGTGGGGGATGAAGTCCCGGTCACAACGGTGCATGCAGTCGGTGCGCAAGTCTATGAATGCAAGTTCGACTCCGCCGGCAAGCTGGTCTGGCAATTTCGCGAGCCGATCGCGACCCTGGTTGCCGACGGCAAGACTGTAGGACGGCACTACGCAGGCCCCAGTTGGGAAATGGCCGATGGCAGCGCCGTCAGCGCAAAAGTAGCCGCGCGTGCGCCGGGCGCGAGTCCGGATGATATTCCGCTTCTTAAGCTTGAGGTCACCGCGGCACATGGCGCGGGCCAGCTCAGCGGTGTGACTACAGTCCAGAGACTCAACACGCGCGGCGGCAACGCCGACACGTTGTGCTTCTCGCTGCACAGCTTTCTTAGCGTCCCCTATTCGGCGGATTACGCCTTTTACAAAAAGGCGGCTGGGCCTTCTGCAAGCCAATCTCACTGAACCCTCACATTGGAGGATGACCATGGGAAGATTTATCGCATTTTTGTACGGCCTCGTTGTCTACGTGGTGTTCTTCGTCGCGATTCTCTACGCCATCGGATTTGTCACCGGGCTGTTTGTACCGAAGACAATCGACAGCGGTCCTGCCGGGCCGACGATCCAGGCGATCATCGTGGATCTGTTGCTGATGGGATTATTTGCGATCCAGCACAGCGTGATGGCTCGACCGGGTTTCAAGAAATGGTGGACACAGTTCGTCCCCGTCGCCGTCGAGCGAAGCACCTTCGTGCTTTTCGCGAGTCTCGCGCTCCTTCTGCTGTTCTGGCAGTGGCAGCCGATCCCGGCCGTGGTGTGGCAGGTCGACAATCCGCAAGTTGCCACCGCGCTTTTGGGGCTGGAGCTGTTCGGCTGGGTGCTCGTGTTTACCAGCACCTTCATGATCAACCACTTCGAGCTGTTCGGCCTGCATCAGGTTGCGAACAACCTCGCCGGCAGGGCGATGCCGAGGATCCAGTTCCGTACGCCGGCGCTCTATAACTTGGTGCGTCACCCAATCTACCTTGGCTTCATTATCGCCTTCTGGACGACGCCAGTCATGACGGCCGGGCGGTTGTTGTTTGCCGCCGTCACCACCGCCTACATCTTTGTCGGTATAGCCCTCGAAGAGCACGACCTGATCGAGGTCTTTGGCGATGAATATCGCCGTTACCGACGGCGAGTGTCGATGATCGTACCGTTCCTCGGCCGGTCATCGTGAGGCGTGGCCGGCGCATGGCGATCCCTTCCAAATCATCGGTTGTCCCCGCAGCCAACGCCATCGCCGGCCTCGTTTCTCCCCGATCGATCCTCTGCTAACGTTCTCCCAGCGCGGCCGGGTTTGCCCGGTTCGCGCTGGGAGAACGAGCAGAGGATCTTTTGTATGGCCGTGGCCCAAGTCGCCGGCGAGCGGAATTCGGCGGCGATCAAGAAAGCAATTTCCGCACTCACAGCTGCCTTCGGCAATCGCGTCGTAACCTCGCAGGCTGTGTGCGAGCAGCACGGCAATACTCTTACCTGGGTCGCCAATCAGCCCCCCGACGCGGTCGTCTATCCGCACAGCACCGAAGATGTGCAGCAGGTTGTGCGGATTTGCGGTGCCAACGGCGTGGCGGTTATTCCTTTTGGCGTTGGCACTTCGCTGGAGGGACAGGTCAACGCTGCGCGCGGCGGGGTGTCGATCGACTTTCGCGACATGAACAAGGTGCTCGCCGTTCACGCCGAAGATCTCGATTGCGTCATTGAGCCGGGCATCACGCGGAAGGCGCTCAACGAGCACTTGCGCGACAGCGGCCTGTTTTTTCCAATCGATCCTGGCGCCGATGCGTCGCTTGGCGGAATGGCGGCGACACGTTGTTCCGGCACAAATGCGGTGCGTTACGGCACCATGAAGGACAATGTGCTCGCGCTGAAAGTCGTGATGGCGAACGGAGAGGTGATCGATACAGCCCGGCGGGCGAAGAAAACCGCCGCCGGCTATGACCTGACCCGGCTGATCGTCGGTTCGGAAGGTACCCTTGGAGTCATCACGCAATTGACATTGAAGCTGTCGGGCATTCCGGAGGCAATTTCCGGCGGCGTGTGCCCATTTCCCACCGTCGAGGCCTGCTGCAACACGACGATCCACACCATCCAGTCAGGTATCCCCATAGCGCGTATCGAGTTGCTCGACGCGCTGCAGGTGCGAGCGTGCAATATGCACTCAAAGCTCGACCTTCCCGAAACTCCGATGCTGTTTCTTGAATTTCACGGGACCGAGGCCTCGGTTGCAGAGCAATCCAAGCGATTTGGCGAAATCGCTACGGAATTCGGCGGCGGTCCGTTCAAGTGGACCACGCGGCCCGAGGAGCGCACCCGTTTGTGGGAGGCACGGCACCATGCCGCGATGTCGAACTTTGCGTTGCGACCGGGGGCGGCGATGGTTCCAACCGACGTTTGCGTGCCGATCTCGCGGCTAGCGGAATGCGTCACCGAGACGCAGCGCGATATTGCGGAGAGCCGCATTCTGGCGCCGATCGTCGGGCATGTCGGCGATGGCAATTTCCACCTTACCTTGCTCGTTGACATGAACGATGCCGACGAAGTCAAACGCGCCGAAGCTCTTTCCGAGCGGCTGGTCGAGCGGGCGCTAGCCATGGACGGAACATGCACCGGTGAACACGGCGTCGGACAAGGGAAGATGAAGTATCTGCTTGCCGAGCACGGCGCGGCGGCGCTTGCGGCGATGGCCGCGATCAAACGCGCGCTCGATCCGCAAAACATCATGAATCCGGGCAAGATCGTCGCGCTGTCATAGACTGCGACACAGAATTGCCGCCATAAAACGTCAAAAATGGCGTACAATTGACAGCGTCTGGCGCGAAGGCGCGCGCCGGCGGGGGCTGGCGCTGGAGTTCACATTGCAGACCACCCTGCTCGGATTGGCGATTGCAATTATTCTGGCGCTCGTGGCGGCGCTGGTCGGCCCCATCGTGATCGACTGGGGCCACCATCGGTCCCTGTTCGAAACGCAGGCAGCCCGGCTCATTGGCGTCGATGTACGAGTGAGCGGCCCGATCGACGCGCGCTTGTTGCCTTCGCCACGCTTGACGCTACACGACATCGAAATCGGCACTGGCGCCGACGCAATGCGTGCGCGCTCGCTTGGCATTGAGTTCGCACTCGGCTCGCTCCTGCGCGGGGAATGGCGTGCAACCGAAGTGCGTCTCGCGGGCCCGCAGCTCAGCCTTGGCCTGGATTCCTCCGGCCACCTGCGCGCGCCAAATCTCGCAATCGCCTTTAATCCCGATGAACTATCGGTGGAAAGGTTGCGTATTGAGGACGGCGCAATCGTTTTGACCACCGCTGGCGGTTCGAACGTTACTTTGGAGCGCGCGTGGTTCACAGGCGACGCGCGTTCACTTATCGGTCCGGCAAAGGGTGAAGGCGGCGTGACTATCGGAGGCAAGTTCTATTCATTTCGCATCGCACTTGGGCGTCTGAACGACGAAGGCGCCATGCGGCTTCATTTCAATGTCGATCCGGCTGATCGGTTGATGATGATCGAGGGCGACGGGGCGCTGACATTTGTCGATGAGCCGCGCTTCGAGGGAACATGGAATCTTTCGCGCCCGGTCGGGATCGGCGCGCGTGGCGGCGATCAGACATCAGACGCTGTAACTCAGCCGTGGCGTGTGAGCGGAAAGATCAAAACAACTCTGCAATCGGCGCTTATGGAGAGTGTCGAGTTTCAGTACGGGTCCGAAGATCAGGGCTTCAAGCTGACCGGCGTCGCTGACTTGAAATTCGGGACGCGCCCGCGGTTTGACGGCGTACTATCCGGCCGGCAGATCGATCTCGATCGCATCGTCTCAGGTGAAGATGCGCGTCCGTCCGTCACGGCTGGCGTTCGCCGGCTCGCGGACCTGAGTGCTGTGGTCTTTCGTCCTTGGCTGCCGATTCAGATCGGTATCGCCGTCGACCAGATCACTCTTGGCGGCAGCGCCGTTCAAAATCTGCGCGGCGACATCACAAGCAGCGCGGACGGATGGAGTCTCGATCGGCTCGAGTTTCGCGCGCCCGGCATGACACAAGTGCGGCTGAGCGGGCGTTTGGACGTTGGGGCCGATGGAATGGCTTTCATGGGACCGGCCGAAATCGATACATCCGATCCGAAGACGCTGGCGGCCTGGCTGGAGGGCCGCGGCGAGACGGGGAAGGGCGATTTGCGGCCGACCAGCCTACGTGGCGATTTGATGCTCGCCGGCGACAAGATTTCCGTCGAGGGTCTCAAAGCGGAATTCGAACGCAAGCCTTTGGCCGGCCGTTTTGCCTATTTTTTTCCGTCCGGGAAGCCTGCGAAGCTTGAAGCCGAACTTCAGGCTTCCCAGTTCGATTTCGATGGCGCGTTCAATTTTGGCCGGGCGGTGCTGGGTGGTACCGCGCTGCAGCGACCGCGCGAGATGGCTCTCGTGGCCGACGTCGGCCGCGCCACATTCGCCGGCATCGAAGCTCGCGATGTGCATGCGCGCGTAAAAGTCGACGGCGCCGGGTTGCAGGTTGACCGGCTTTCGGTAGCCGACTTTGGCGGCGGGAAATTCGCGGCCAGCGGCCGCGTCGAAACGGGAGGACACGCACCACGCGGTGCCTTGTCTGTCGATCTTGAGGCAACGCAGACGGCCACCGTGGCCGCACTGATCGAAAAATTTGCTCCGAAGGTCGCAAGCCCAGCCAAAATACTGCTTGACCGGGTCAAGGCCGCAAAACTGCACGGTACAGTTGACATCGCCGGCGATGACAAGGCGGCGGCCACAGTTGCGCAGTTGGCGTTGACTGGAAATATTGACGAACTGCGTGTCGATACACGCGTGCGCGCGAGTGGCGACTGGCAAAAGCCCTCCGCTGCCACGCTTCAGGTCAATGGCACGGTCGATGCACCGACGGGTGCACCTCTGATCAAATTACTGAGCCTCGACCGCATCGTCAGTGTGGGAAAAGGTCCGGGACAGCTGAAGATTCAGACGGCAGGCCCGATCGACGGAGAGATCGGGCTGGATGTTCGTTTATCCGCTGCCGGTTTGTTGGCGCAAGCGGACGGACGCGGACAGCTTTTTGACAATCAAGGCATCAAGCTTACGGGCGACGTGCAGGTTCTGGAAGCCGATTTGAGGCCTTTGCGGGAAGCCACCGGCACAAGCAACACCGATGCGTTGCCGCTGAAATCAAGGTCACGCGTTGTAATCGCGGGTGGCACCATGACGTTCGATGATATCGACGCGAAAATCGGCAACTCGGTCGTTCGGGGCCACCTCACCGTCGACAATGCATCGCCGCGTCGAATCGATGGTGTGCTCGATGGCGATTCAGTCTACGGACCTGCGTTGATCGCGAGTGCTATCGGCCTTCCGGGACAAGGTGCCGGGAGTTGGTCCAGTGAGCCATTTGGCGCAGGCGTGTTTGGTAGTTTCTCGGGCAAGATCGCTCTCAAGCTCAAACAGGCCGAGGTGCTGCCGAAAGTCGTGGCCGAGACATTTAATGCCAGCCTGCGGCTCAGCCGAGACGAAGTCGTGCTGGAAGACGTGACTGGCACTATTGGACGCGGCCGATTTTCCGGTGCTATGACGCTTCGCAGCGGCGGAGAAGGTTTGTCCGCGCGCGCGAAAGTTTCTCTTGCGGGCGCCGACGCAGACGCGCTGTTCCCAGGGGCGGGCACTGGTTCGCTTACGTTCACTGCGGAGACGGAAGGCACTGGCTTAAGTCCGGTGGCCCTCATCGGCGCTATGAAAGGCGCTGGCAAAATCGATCTCGTCGACGGGCAACTTGCCGGTCTAAACCCGCGCGCGTTCGATGCGGCCACCCGGGCGGTCGATCAAGGTCTTGTGGTTGAAACTGGACGCATCGCCGATCTCGTGAACAAATCGCTGGGCGGCGGCACGCTGTCCGTGAAGCGTATTGAGTCCGCTCTGTCCTTCAGCTCCGGTCAACTCCGGCTGAGCAATACCGCTGTTGAAAGCAAGGATGCGGCGCTTTCGATTACGGGTATGCTCGATCTGATTGACGGGTCGATCAATGCCCGGCTCGACCTTTCTGGTCAAAGCGAAGCGGCCGGTGCACGACCCGACATCTCGGTCAATCTGAAAGGACCTCTGACCGCGCCGTCGCGCAGCGTTGATGTCTCGGCGCTTACCGCCTGGCTCACCCTGCGGTCCGTCGAAAACCAGACGAAACGATTGCGCGCGATTGAAAGCGCTCCGCCGCAGCCACGCGAGCGGTCGGCGCCCAAGAACAAGCAAGCGCCTGCGTTGCCGGCACCGATCGATATCCGGCCGGTGCCGGCCCCGCGGAGCGCGGGGCGCCCCGCGGCGTCAGTCGGCTCGCAGAACTGATGGCATCATGCGCGCGGTTTGCACTTCGCGAGTTTCGTTAGGTACGGTGCGCTCGTCATCGTTATGCACCCGGTAGTGGTCAAGAACGAAGAGCCGAATCGCGGATGACAGATTGCCCTGGCGGCGATCCGTATCGATGGATGCCACCAGATCCGACAAGGTCACTTCCCTGCTGGTCGCGATTTCCTTCAGTCCCTTCCAGAATGCATCTTCCAGACTCACGCTTGTCTTATGACCCGCGATTACGATCGAACGTTTGACAACCGGAGATTTCATCGGCGGTCCCCTATTTCAATCCGGAGCCGATCGAGGTCGCGAGTGGCCTTGGCTTTTTCGGCCGATGCAAGCTTGCGGACGTGTTTCATTTGACCGAAAGCAAATCGATTAGCCTGAGCACTTTGATCGCGCTCTTGCAGTTTGATTCGCTTACGGACGGTCCGAAGATTGATCACTTTAGCCACAACGTGATCCTCGAGGTAACCGGGTACGCTTCAGCTTGACGTCGTTCAGGTATCAGGAAACATCGTTTGCAAATGCGCCGACACGTGGGCGGAATTTCGTCATTCGGAATTTTGTTTTCCGTTTCCACAACATCGCTTGAGCTACTGTGAGGCTGTTCAGTGAAGTAATTCAATACACGGTTAGTTGACCGCGAAAGTTACTGATCTGCGTATTGGTGAATACCATCAAAAAGAACTGACGTATTGGGCACGACATTCCGACTATTCAAAATGTATATTTAATTTCATTAATTACTATACTGGTGACAGCTCGAAATTCCTTCGCGCAAAACCCTACGGCACGTTTTCCATTTTAGAGAAATTTGACTCAGCGTACGGGCGCAGAGAGTACCGGAGTACCCCCGCGATCTGCGCGGTCGATGCCGCCCAAATCTCGCGCTATCGCGGGCGAACCATTTTTTCTGGACGAACGAGTCGGTCGAATTCCTCTCCGCTGACAAGACCAAGGCGAATCACTTCTTCGCGCAATGTCGTGCCGTTGGCGTGCGCGGCCTTCGCAACTTGCGCGGCCTTGTCGTAGCCGATCTTGGGAGCCAGCGCGGTCACCAGCATCAGCGAGCGCTGCATAAGCTCGCGAATGCGTGATTCGTCGGCGCGAATGCCGACAACACAATTGTCGGTGAATGAATTCACCGCGTCGCCGAGCAGACGGATCGACTGCAACATGCAGTAAGCGAGTATCGGTTTGAAGACGTTGAGTTCGAAATGACCCTGGCTGCCTGCGATTGTTATCGTCGTGTGATTGCCGAATACCTGGCAGCATACCATCGTTAGCGCTTCGCTTTGCGTCGGATTGGTTTTGCCTGGCATGATCGAGGAGCCAAGCTCGTTACTTGGCAGAATCAGTTCGCCAAGGCCCGAGCGCGGGCCAGAACCAAGCAGGCGAATGTCGTTCGCGATCTTGAAAAGCGCAGCTGCTGCGGAATTGATCGCGCCGTGCACGAACACGTAAGCGTCATGGCCGGCCATGTGTTCGAATTTGTTGGGTGCACTGACGAACGGCAATTTGGCGAGTCGTGCGATGCGCTGCGCGAAAGCTTTTGCGAATTGCGGTTTGGAATTGATCCCGGTGCCGACTGCAGTACCGCCTTGCGCCAGGGGATAAAGTTCGTTCTGCGCAAGCGCAAGGCGAGCAAGCGCGGATTTTACTTGCGCTGCGTACCCCGAAAATTCCTGACCCAGGGTGATCGGGGTCGCATCCATCATATGGGTGCGGCCAATCTTGATTATTTTCGAGAACTCCTTGGCCTTCTTGTCGAGCGCCTTGCCGAGGCGCGACAGCGCCGGCTTCAAATGGCGCTCGATCTCCATGGCGGCGGCGACGTGCATGGCTGTGGGAATCGAATCATTCGACGACTGGCTCATGTTGACGTGATCGTTGGGATGCACCGGTGATTTGGCGCCAAGCATGCCGCCAAGCTTGAGGTTGGCGGCGTTGGCGATCACCTCGTTGACATTCATATTGGTCTGGGTGCCGGACCCGGTCTGCCAGACCAGAAGCGGGAAATGTTCATCCAGCTTGCTATCAGCGATATCCTGCGCCACAGCCGCAATGGCTGCAGCGCGTTTGCGATCAAGTGACCCGAGCGCGCGGTTGACGTCGGCTGCTGCTCGCTTGATGAGTCCCAGCGCATGCACGATTTCGATCGGCATGCGTTCGCTTCCGATGCGGAAATTGCGCAGCGAGCGCTGAGTTTGCGCACCCCAAAGCTTGTCGGCGGGAATTTCCAGCGGCCCAAACGCGTCGCTTTCAGTGCGGGTCCCGGCGGATTTCTTGCGCGTCTTGGCCATGCAATTCGTCCAACGCCGCCAAAATCCAATGGTTTCGGCTCAATGCCGACTACAGTGCGAGCAGGTTATTTCTTACGAAAGCGATCAAGCCGGACGACTTCACCGCCGGCCGGCCGGTCCGGCTTATCACGCTTGGGCGTCGACGCCACTGCTGCCGGCTTCGGGTTCACCGCCGGCTCGGCCGCGGGCACCGGAGTGCTGGCGGGCGGGCGTTTCTTCTTGGGTGCCGGCTCCTGCGCATTGGCCGGTGCGGGCCGTTCCTCACCCTCAATGACCTCTTCGAACTGCAGGCCGAATTGAACGGAAGGATCAAAGAACCCTTTAATCGCCTCGAATGGCACTGTGAGTCGCTCGGGTACTCCGCCAAACGATAAGCCAACCTCGAATTCGTCTTCACCAACCTTCAGGTCCCAGAACTGGTGCTGGAGAATAATCGTCATCTCATCGGGATATTGCGCGCGCAACCGATCGGACATGCGTACGCCATCGGCGCCGGTGTCGAATGAAATGTAGAAATGGTGGTCGCCCGGCAGGCCTTTCTTGGCCGTATCCGTCAACACGCCGCGCACCACGCCGCGCAGAGCCTGCTGGGTCAGAAGGTCATAGCGAATCTGATCGGCCATAGCGGATCAAACCATAAGGGAATCGCGTGATGCTACCGCGACGCACGCGTTCGGCGCTATCCCCGCGCGGTCCGTACACAGCCTGCTGATGCAATTGAGGCGGCCCGGGGGGAAAAATAGAGTGGAGGCTTCTGTTGCCAGGTGCCTCCGAACCCCGCCTGACGGAGCTTAACCCGTCAGGGCTTTAGTTCGGTCTTTCAAACCGCTTACGCGGCCTGAGCAACCGGAGCATAGTTGTCGTTTGCAACTATGAAATGGCCCGATAACGGCGGAACCATGCCGAGCAAAAGCACGCCCTTTACGCCCTCGTCG
>Ga0187779_10001425_pt1 | contig 14918 bp, 10 predicted proteins | sample 1015_Q2_SP10_10__FD_132435 | JGI IMG/M metagenome (GOLD analysis project Ga0187779, IMG submission 132435) | Tropical peat soil microbial communities from peatlands in Department of Meta, Colombia - 1015_Q2_SP10_10_MG | ecosystem: Environmental > Terrestrial > Soil > Wetlands > Peat | place... | reverse complement strand
TGTAGGTGGGCAAATGCTCGCCGAACTGCAGATAGCCCTCGTGATCCAGGTAGAAATGCTGTCGGCCCGTGAGCGTTCGCCACGGTACGAGACACTCAACGTTATACGTGAAGGGCGAATACGCCCGGCCATCCTCCACCAAACCTGACCACATGGGGCTGTTCAACAAGCGCTGTGGGCGCGCCTGCAACCCTTTGTAATCCACGCGCACCGATCGGCTTTTCTCGGCCAGACGTGTTAGGGGAAGGCCAACTTTCTCTTCGATCTCCTTATAGGAGCGGTAGGCCAGCTCTCCATTCGTGACAGTCGCAAACTGCAATATGAGATTGCAGGTATCCTCGTCGGAGGCAAGGGAGGGATATCGTTTGCCGCCCCATTCGACGGTGGGAAGGGTGCGCAGCACCTCGTCGTAGAAATCGTCGACAGGATAGTGAGTACCGTGGGCACCCAAACCATTTGCGCGTACAGACGGGCCAAGCGAAACAAACTGGTTATACAGATTCGCATAATCGCGCGCCACGAGCTTCAGGCCTGGCATCGACTTGCCGGGAACTGGCTCGATTTTTCCTTCTTTCCAATCTGCGATCGTCGGTTGCGCAATTTCGGCAGGTGTATCGTGTGCGAGCGGCGACGTCACTAGGTCCCAGACCGGCTTCGGAAAATGCGGCCGTGCGAGCTCCGAGAATTTTTTGGCGACGGCTTCAAAAATTTGCCAGTCGCTCTTCGATTCCCAGCACGGGGGCACCGCAGCCGACAGCGGATGAATGAAGCTATGCATGTCTGTGGAGTTGAGGTCCGCCTTTTCGTACCAAGTCGCGGCAGGCAGCACGACGTCGGAGTACAGGGCCGAGGTGTCCATCCGGAAGTTCAAATCAACGATCAAATCCATCTTTCCGACCGGCGCTGTTTCATGCCAGGCGATTTCTTGCACCGAGCCCGCGGCCATGTCCTCGGCGATGGCATTCGTGTGTGTGCCGAGGTAATGCTTCAGAAAGAATTCGTGACCCTTAGCGCTGGCCATCAGGGCATTGCCTCGCCAGATAAACCAGACCCGGGGCCAGTTCTCCGGGGCGTCGGGGTCCTCCACTGCGAATTTCAGCTTGTCGTCGCGAAGCTGGCGCACCACGGCCGCGTAGATTTCACTTTCACTTTTCGCCCCGGCGCCTTCGATCTGCTTCACAAGGTCGAAAGGATTGGCGTTGAATTGCGGATAAAAGGGCAGCCAGCCGTTCCGCACGGCGCGTACCTGCGTGTCTGCGGTGTGACCGCTTGCGAGAGAGCCTTCCACCTGATTTGCCGGCACTGTGTGGTAGTCGGTAAAACTTTTTTCGTAGCGCCACTGGTCCGTGTGGATGTAGTGCCAACTGGGTGCGTTTTGCAGTCGCGAGGCCGGGAACCAGTCTCGTGCGAAAGCGATCGCCGACCACGACTCCATCGGCGCCAGCTTCTCCTGGCCCACGTAGTGAGCCAAGCCGCCGCCGTTCACGCCCACGCAACCGCAGAACATCAGAGCGTGCATCGCAGCGCGATACATCAGATTCGCGTGATACCAGTGATTTACTCCCGCGCCAATGATGACGGTGCATTTACCCTTCGTAAGTTCGGCGGTTGTCGCCCATTCGCGCGCGAAGCGGATCACCATGTCGCGGCTCATGCCCGTGTATTTCTCTGACCAGGCAGGTGTGTAGGGCTGCGAATCGTCGTTATAATCAATGGGATAGTCCCCGGGGAGTCCTCGCGAAACGCCGTACTGAGCCATCAGCAGGTCATACACCGTCACGACGGGCACCGTCCGGCCTTCAGCAGTCTCGAGTCTCTTGATCGGGACGCCGCGCTCTACCGAACGGCCTTCACCGAAGTCATCGAAACGTACTTGTAGGACCCCGTCGTTCGACTGCAAGAAAGTGAGGAGAGGATTGATGTCAGTACCATCGATGCCGTCCTTCAGTAGCAGGTTCCACTTCCCTTTGTCCTTGCCCCACCGGAAGCCCGAGCTACCCATCGGCATTTTGGGACGCGAGTCTTTCGCATCCCACATCAGGAATTTCCAGTCGCCGTTCTCGATGCCCGAATAAGCGGGGAGCCGATTGGCGCGCAGAAGTTGGCCGGGCTCAAAACCGCCGTTCTTTTCTCGTAGCTCGACAAGGTATGGTGAATCGGTGTACCTCTTCGCGTAGTCGAGGAAATAGGGCGTCTGTTTCTCGTGGTGCGCTTCCTTTAGCAGGACGTGATTTACGGCCATCCACCATGCGCCATCCTGCCCGGCATTGATGGCCACCCACTCATCGGCATATTTCGAAACTTGGCTAAAGTCTGGTGAGAAGACCCACATCTTTGTGCCGTTGTGGCGGGCCTCGGCGGCGAAATGACAGTCTGGCGTGCGCGTCATGTTCAGATTCGAACCCATCACCGCGAGCAATTTGGCGTTGTACCAATCGGCGGATTCGTGAACGTCCGTCTGTTCTCCCCAGGTCTCCGGCGAAGCGCTCGGAAGGTCGCAATACCAGTCGTAGAAGGAAAGTGAAACGCCGCCCAGCAATTGGAGAAAGCGCGAGCCCGCCGCGTAGCTAATCATCGACATTGCTGGAATGGGTGAAAAGCCGTTGATGCGATCAGGGCCGTGTTTTTTGACCGTGTAAACGCAAGACGCGGCAATCAATTCGAGGGCTGTATCCCAACTCGCACGCCGAAAACCTCCTTTGCCTCGCGCCTGTTGCCAGCGCCGGCGCGCCTCTGGATTTTCGACGAGCGACGCCCATGCCTTTACCGGGTCCTCATACGAGGCTCGTGCGTCTTTCCACAGGTCGAGCAGCGCGCCGCGCAGATAGGGATGCTTCACGCGCAGAGGGCTATAGAGGTACCAAGAATAGGAGATGCCGCGCTGGCAACCGCGCGGTTCATACGGAGGCAAGCCCGCTTCCAAGGAAGGATAGTCGAGGCCTTGCATTTCCCACGTGACGATTCCGTCTTTCACGTAGATCTGCCACGTGCATCCCCCGGTGCAGTTCACCCCGTGCGTGCTGCGCACGATCTTGTCGTGCTGCCAGCGATTGCGGTAGAACTCCTCCCAATCCCGGAGTTGCGGCGTGGATTCATCGCGAATCCATGAGAGAGCGTCTCTGCGTTTCATTGCTCACCTCGCACATGTGCTCGGACAATCGATCGACGGACGGATCGGATTCGTCCCCGCCAGGCGAGTTGCAGTAGAACGAGACCAGCGAGCATCCCACTGAAACCCAACACGAAGAACCTCAAGATCGAGGACTGATTTGCGGGTCGACTTCGATTGTGCGCATCATCGATCACGGCAAGAAGTGGAAGAATCTCTTCCGGTTGAAGGGGATGTTTGCCGAACACCGCTTGCATGGTCGGGGTCGGCGGTCCGGAAAGCCATGCACCAAGACCCTTGCGTTCCCCCAGCCTTTCAAGAACGTCTGTTAGATCCGGTCCAAGCCGCCCCCCTCCCAATGCCGTTATCGTCCCGAGAGTGTGGCAAGACACACAAGCCGGCCCGCCCTTCGCAAAGGGCCGCTCGCCGAGAAACAGCCTCTCGCCGAGCGCAATATCGGCGGCAGTAAATGGCCGGTCACTCTCATTGGTGGCACCGACGGCTTGAGGCTTCGCGGTGGCCGCTGCTGCTTCGATATAGTCGAGTAGGGCATTGGCCACATCTGGGCTCATACCCGCGACCGTAGGCATCACCATTCGGGCGGGAGCACTCGCTAGGAGTTGCGCAGCGTACGGGTCACCGCTATCGATCATGGCCTTGGGGTTTTGAAGGAACCTGACCAGCCAGGCGCGGTCCTTTCGTTGTGTGACGCCTTCGAGATCGGGACCGATGACGTGGCCGCCTCCGATCGTGTGGCAGGCTGAGCAATTCTGTCGAAAGAAACTGGCGCCGTCTTGGGCATCGGTCACTCTCGGTCTGCTCAGGTTCGCGCTCAGCGCAGCCACGAGGATTCCTATTTTTAGGATTCGAAAGGATTTCATCGCCGGACCTGCCTTTCCGGGGCGATGCTGCTTTGGGCCACCGGGAGGTCTCGCAGGAGCGTCGCGAGGGTTGTTCCTTCGAGCAACTCTTGAAATTCGTCTCGCAGGGGTACCCATTTGCCGTGGAGCGGGCAGGGATTGCTTGGGGAGCAGTTGCCGATGCCAAGTGCACATCGATTGACATCGGCCGAACCGTCCGTTGCGCACACCAAGGACCAGAGGGTGATCGCTTCCGGGGATTTCCCTAGTTCGATTCCGCCGCCCGGGCCTCGAAACGTTCGCACGAGGCCCGCCTGGGCCAGTCGCTGAATTACCTTGGAAAGATAGGGACTCGGGAGCTTGGTAGCTTTGGCGATTTCGTGAACAGGGGAAAGTTCTCCCGGCGGCCGGCCCGCAAGATAAAGGCTTGCTCGAATCGCAATCTCGGCCGCGTGTCCGTATAGCATGGTAACCCTATATAGGAATTACATCTCTTTTATTCCGTATTAGGCCGTTTGTCAACGAGACTCTCCGCGACTTGACTAGCCAGCTTTCGGGCTCAGGTTGTGGCCGAGTTTGCATCGTCGCTATCTAGCTACTACATTGTCGTTTACGCGCTTTGGCGAGTGCCGGCTGTGAACCGCATCACGGTGCGGCGTGACGTGAATCACAACGCGAGCGGTCCCAAGCGACCTTGTAGCTTGACGAAGTCGAGCTATATGAGGAAAATAGAGTCCGTATTCCGTTATGATCTACTCGAAACCGTGCGAATACGCAATCCGAGCCATTACCTTCCTGGCTCGGTACCCGGGCGGCGCGGCGCCAGGAACCGTTATTGCCGAGGGGGAAGGTCTCCCCGCGCCAGTTCTGGGCAAAGTGTTGCAGGAGTTGGCTCGTAAGGGGCTTCTTGAATCACGTCGCGGGCCCGGAGGGGGGTTCCGGCTGGCGCGAAAGCCTCAGCTGATCACCTTGCGGGACGTAGTTGCTGCGATTGACGGCCTGGATCAGTTCGCCGAATGCGCTGTGGGGCTGGAGGGCTGCTCGGACCAATCCCCGTGTCCGCTCCATGACACCTGGAAGGCCCTACGCGCACAGCTGATGCGGTATCTGGAAGTCACGACGCTGGCCGATATGGCGGCCGCCGTGACAACCAAGAACGAAAAGCACCAGCGCCGGAAAGGCTCCCGCGGAGCATGAGTCAAGACCGGAGCACTGCATGTTTCTATTAGCTATTTTCCGCGCATGACATCTTCGGCCCAACTCAGTGCCGCTTGAGCACTGGGGAAACCGATGGTGGTAATCGACAGCAACACAGCGTGACGGATTTCGTCCGGCGAGACGCCCTCCGCCAGAGCATTTCGCACGGCGGAATGCAGTGCGCCTTCAGATCCATACCCCGCGGCGATCCCTACTTTAACCAACCTTCGGCTACGAGCGTCCAGCGGACCTGCTCGGTGACATTCATCGCCGAGTGTCTGAAACGCCCGCCAGATCTTCGGGTAGGCTTTCTGAAAGTGTTTTGTCCATTTTGGGAATTCGGTTCTCACCGAAGCTCTCCCTTCCTTTCGGTTTCGAATTGGAGCAACTTACATCACTTCTGGGGTACTTGGCGAGAGCGAGAGAGCTCGGGGTTCGTGGCCGAGGTTCGGATAACGAGCCGTTAGGTGATGCAGATCACTGCTCGCAATATTCGCTGAAGTAACCTGCCTGCTTAGAAGGTGTCACATGGACCTTCCCACACAAGAGCAAATCCGCGGCGCGCTTCGAGAAGTACAGGATCCCGAGATAGGAATCAATATCATCGATCTTGGGCTCGTTTATGAAATCGATATTTCGACCGGACGCGTTCACGTCAAGATGACTACGACCACGCCGGCATGTCCGATGCACAGCTATTTGAGCGTGGCTTCACGGCAGGCGATTTACGAGCGTTTTCCGAATATTACCGACATCGACATAGAGGTCGTTTGGGATCCGCCATGGGATCCAGCCAAAATGTCGACGGCAGCCAAAGAGCAGCTTGGTTGGGGGAAGGAAGATCACTAGCCAGAACGGCCAGGCCGTGCACCCCGGCGAAACAAACAGGTTTCTGACTAGCAGTTTGCGGTTGATTCTCGCAGTATGAGCCTCACTGTTTCTTTGTGCGCATGAAAGGGCTATGTCTGCACTCGAGCGTGTCTTGCGTCTTTTTCTTCTTCTGATCTCCCTGCTTTTTTTGATTCTGGGTTTGTCGGCTGGGCTGATGCGTCTCGGCTGGATCCCCTCTTGGACGCAACCGAAGCTCGTGCCCGATCACGGACCACTCATGATCTGTGGCTTCTTGGGAACGCTTGTCAGTCTCGAAAGGGCGATTGCACTGGGCCGACGGTGGGGATACGCAGCACCGTTGATGGTAGGTGTGGGTACGCTCGGTTTCGTCACGGGTGTTTCAGTAGAGTCGGCCATGTTTTTGATCGCTCTTGGAAGCTTGGCTCTCGTTTTCATTTTTGTTGCTGTTCTTTTGATGCAACCGGCGCTTCACTCCGCAACGATGGGTTTAGGGGCAGTCGCATGGCTTGTCGGCAATATCCTGTGGTTCGTTGGCATCCCTATTCCGCAAATGACTCATTGGTGGATCGCCTTCCTCGTTCTCACGATTGCGGGGGAGCGCTTGGAGCTCAATCGACTCCTTAAACCGTCTCGGCACGACAAGTCGGCTTTTGGTGTCGGGCTGAGCCTGTTTGTGGCGGGATTAATTTGCCTTGCGTTTCGACCTGAACTGGGCCATCGCATAGCGGGCGTCGGCATGTTAACCCTTGCGTTGTGGCTGGCTCGTTTTGACGTGGCGCGATTCACCGTGCATCGAGCCGGACTGCCCCGCTTCATATCCGTGAGCCTCTTCGCGGGATACTTCTGGCTCGGAATGGGCGGCTTGATATGGGTTTTGGCAGCCCCCATCGATGCTGTTGGAGGTTTTTCGTACTTTGCATCCGACGCCATGCTTCACAGCATTTTTCTTGGCTTTGTCTTCTCGATGATCTTTGCACACGCGCCCATCGTTTTCCCGGCCGTCACTGGGCGGCCTCTCGTGTTTCGTCTGGGATCCTACGCTCACGTTTTTCTGCTTCAACTGTCTTTAGTCGCGAGGATGGTGGGCGACTTTGCCGGATCGTTTTCGATGTTGCGAGAGGCTGGCCTCACGAACGTGTTTGCCATCATTCTGTTTTTGGCGAACAACGCGTGGGGCATGATTACCGAACGTCGAAACTGAGAACGCCTACCCGCGATTTCGTCGCGAATCGTGTGGCGCCGCGTTTGGCCAAAACGCTTCCGAGTTGCTATCAGATGTGACCAAGTCGCCGTCCGTCACAATTCGAAGCCGATCGTCAGGCGGTTGCGCGAGCCTTCCGTTGGCTTGACGATCGGCGGGAGGCGATTTTGAGCGCGGTTGCTACTAGAATGGGATGCGCAGGAAGCCTGTTGTTAGCAGATAGAAACGATGGTCGAAAGCGGAGCAACTCGGAGAAAGGGCCAAACGAATGTCGATTAGACCCATAAAGAAACTGATCCAATCCAAGCCCACTCTAGAGGGTGCCGGAGTGCACCTGCGCCGGGCATTTGGATTCGGCGATACCTCTGATTTTGATCCTTTCCTTTTGCTGGACGATTTTCGCAACGACGTTCCGCAGGATTATCTGGCGGGCTTTCCATGGCATCCGCACCGCGGGATAGAAACCATCACCTACGTCCTGGCGGGCACGGTTGAACACGGCGACAGCATGGGGCACAAAGGGATCATTGGTCCTGGCAGTCTGCAATGGATGACCGCAGGGAGCGGCATCATTCATCAGGAAATGCCTAAGGGCGATCAAGCCGGCCGGATGCACGGATTCCAGCTATGGGCCAACTTGCCCGCTTCGCTCAAGATGGCTCCGCCCCGTTACCAGGAGGTGAAACCCTCCGATATTCCAGGGATAAAGGATGATGACGGCACCGATGTCCGCGTAGTGTGTGGAACGTTTTGGGGCAAGAAAGGCCCCATAGACGGAATCGCCGCCGACCCGATCTATCTTGATGTCACTGTGCCGCCCGGCCGAAGGAAAACCCTCCCGGTCGAAACCACGCGCCACGCCTTTGCCTATGTGTTTGCCGGCGCCGGGAAGTTTTGCAATGCGTCCGGCCCGCTTTCCGTCCCGACTGAGCCTATCGGCTGGCTGGATACAACGCCTCCTTCCGAAGCCGCCAACCGATCGCTCGTGCTGTTCGATCAAGGGGATGACGTTATGGTTCAAGCAGGAGAAGACGGTATCCGGTTTCTGTTGGTTTCGGGTAAGCCCCTTCAGGAACCTGTCGCTTGGTACGGTCCTATCGTGATGAACACGCAGGAACAGCTGCAGCACGCATTCGACGAACTCCGTGAGGGAACGTTTCTCGCACGAAGCAAGGCTTGATCGGGCCGGCCAAGGCAAACCCACAAAGAGGCTCGTCAACCATGGGTCAACTGCGAGAGATGGCCGTGGCAAACGGGTTGATGATTGGGAAGAACCAGGAGCCTAGGACGAGCCTCGTTCTACGCGCGCTGCGGGCCGTGCCTTAAGTATTTGGGCGCCTGGGGAATCCCGTTAGAACCCAGCCGCCACCACGGCCTCACTGCTAAGAAACCCGCCAATCTACGAGTCGCTTCGCGAATCCCACTCGCCAGAGCAGCTGAATATCCATTCGAACTACTCGTGTGGGCCCTGTCCCGTCACTGTAAGAGTTGACAGTTCAATGACGTGATCCGGGTCACCGACAATAGCACCGGAAAGCTCGAGACTTAGGGCCCTTGCGGGCGATCACACTTTCATGACGGAGTCGTTACGCCAGCTCTGGAGTTCAGGAGAAACTCATGAAAAGAACGATGCTACTCGCGGCTCTATGGCTCGCCGCCTTAGGGGCTTCGGATGCTTTCGCACAGCAGATCACTGGGACTCCGGGTTCACCGAGCGCCACAACCACGATCCAAGGTGATCAGATCCCTGCTCCGCCGCAGAAGTTCGGTGGCAAGATCGAGCGCAACGCCGCTCAGTCGAAACCCTATTGGCCAGCGAGGATTGAGCCACCAAAGGGTGCACCGAACGTCTTGTTGATCATGACCGATGACGTGGGCTTCGGTGCGCCTTCGACGTTTGGTGGCGTGATCCCCACACCGGCGCTCGACAGGATTGCCAGGGACGGGCTGCGCTACACGAACTTCCACTCGACAGCACTGTGCTCTCCGACTCGCGCGGCGCTCATCACTGGTCGTAATCATCATTCCGTCGGTTTCGGGGTCATCTCCGAGCAGTCGACCGGGTATCCAGGCTATGACTCGATCATTACGCGCGACAAGGCGACGATTGGCCGGATCCTTAAGGACAGCGGTTATCGCACGTCCTGGTTCGGAAAGGACCACAACGTGCCAGCCTTCCAAGCGAGCCAGGACGGGCCGTTCGACCAGTGGCCGATCGGCATGGGGTTCGAGTATTTCTACGGCTTCATCGGCGGTGACACCAGCCAGTGGGAACCGAACCTTTTTAGGAACACGACCCAGATCTATCCGTACGTTGGTCAACCAGGCTGGAACCTCACGACCGCGATGGCAGACGATGCGATTGCCTATATCAATCGCATCAACACCCTTTCACCTGATCAGCCGTTCTTCGTCTACTACGTGCCGGGCGGGACGCATGCTCCGCACCACGCCACACCAGACTGGATTCAGAAGGCAACGGACTTACACCTGTTCGATCAAGGATGGAATTCGCTGCGCGACCAAATCTTCACCAACCAGAGGAAGCTAGGAGTCATCCCACAGGACGCCCAGCTCACCCCGTGGCCGAAGGACCTGCTGAAGGAGTGGGACCAGCTTTCCGATGATGAGAAAAAGATGTTCATCCGGCAAGTCGATGTGTATGCCGCGTATCTCATGTACACGGACCATGAAATCGGCCGCGTGATTCAGGCCGTGGAGGATATGGGTAAGCTCGACAACACGCTCATCATCTACATCAGTGGCGACAACGGCTCCTCGGCCGAAGGCACCCTGATCGGCACACCCAATGAGGTGGCGCAGTTCAACGGCGTAGACTTTCCGGTCGCTGACCAACTCAAGTATTTCTACGATGTGTGGGGCTCGGATAAAACGTACAACCACATGGCCGTGGGCTGGACGTGGGCGTTTGACACGCCGTTTTCCTGGACCAAACAGGTCGCGTCGCATTTCGGCGGCACGCGGCAGGGTGTGGCGATCTCGTGGCCGAAGGTGATCACGGACAAGGGCGGTATTCGCAACCAGTTCCACCATGTCATCGACATTGTTCCGACGGTCCTCGAGGCGACGCACATCCCGGCACCGAAGGTTGTCGACGGCATTTCGCAAAGCCCGATCGAAGGCGTTAGCATGGTTTACACCTTCGACAAGGCCAACGCGAATGCGCCGTCGCGGCACCACACACAGTATTTTGAAATGATGGGCGACCATGCGGTTTACCACGACGGCTGGATCGCCAGTACGAAGGTAATGCGTCCACCCTGGCAGACTTTCGGGACGGTGAGCCAAGATCCTGCCGGCTTCCCATACGAGTTATACGATCTCACCAAGGACTGGACGCAATATGAGAATGTAGCCGCCAAATACCCAGCGAAGCTAAAAGAATTGGAGAGTCTGTTCTGGGTCGAGGCGAACAAATATCAGGTCCTCCCCCTTGACGCCTCGGTTGCGACTCGGGTGGTAACCCCGCGGCCCAGCATCACAGCCGGGCGCAACGTATTCACATGGACGGGCCCACTTACGGGCACGCCGATGGGCGATGCTCCAACGATTCTCAACTCCTCGTACAACTTTAGGGCTGAAATTGAGGTCCCCCCAGGCGGCGCTGAAGGGATGCTGATCACACAAGGTGGTCGCTTCGCCGGCTACGGCTTCTATCTGTTGAAGGGCAAGCCGGTGTTCACTTGGAACCTAGTTGACGCCAAGAGGGTGCGCTGGGAGTCCCCTGAAGGGTTGTCGGCCGGCAAGCACACGCTAGAGTTCGACTTCAAGTATGACGGCCTAGGGTTCGGCACGCTCGCCTTCAACAGTCTAAGCGGCATCGGCCGCAGCGGTACGGGCGTGCTCAAGGTCGATGGCAAGGAAGTCGCGAGCCAGAAGATGGAGCGTACCATCCCAGTCATCCTGCAATGGGATGAGAGCCTCGACGTAGGCTCCGACACCGGCACGCCGGTAGATGACAGTGATTACCAGATCCCGTTCAAATTTACCGGAAAGATCGACAAGATCACGCTAACGATCAGCCGCCCGCAGCTTACCCCGGAAGACGAAAAACGACTTATGGAAGCACAGCGGGACAACCGGATGAGCGAGTAGAAGGAGCGAACAAAGGAGCAGTTAACCAGACCGGAGGAGCTAAGACCCGATTTGCCAGCGCGAACCTGACTACCTATCGCGAATTGTGCTCCGGAGGGAATGCAGTCCGATGCATCTCCCTCGCATTATTCTTGCCGATGACCATGGTCGCGGAAGCAGTGCGACAGCAAGCTCGATGCGGTCGTGGTCGATGTGGCGATGCCCCAAAAATGGAGCGAGAAATGATGTGCAGCCATTGGAACTCAGTCGATTTTCTACGCGGGCGTGAACCTGCACGCCGTCATAAGACTGGCTCGTTGATCGTTGTTCTTTCTCTCGTTCTCTACAGTCCGGCAATCGGGTTTGCCCAAGCGACCTCCTCTTCAGTGTCGGCCTCATCCAACGTAGCTCCGCCGGGCGGGGATCCGTGGCCGCGGCAACTGACCTATCAAGGAGCCCGAATTTCGATCTACCAGCCGCAACTGGAGAGTTGGACCGGGAACTTTCTCACCGCATACACGGCCGTCACGATCATGGCTGTGGGATCGCAAAAACTGGATTACGGCGTGATCTGGTTTACGGCCCACACCGAAGTGGACAAAGTGAATCGTGTGGTCACCTTATTCGACTTTCAGCTCACCAAGAAGAACTTCCCCTCGCTGCCCAATAACGGATCCGTCTATACCGGAGCCTTCCAACAGGGCGCATCCTGGAATCAGAGCATCCCTCTCGACCAGCTTGAGGCGAGTCTGGGTTTGACAAACGTGGCAGAACAACAACAAAGGGTCGCCGTTCAGAACAACTCGCCCAGAATCATTTTCAGCATCACGCCGGCGGTCTTGGCCCTGATCGATGGCCAACCCGTGATGCATGACGTTGGAAACAATCTACAGAAAGTGATCAACGCCCGTGCGCTCATAATCTTCGACCCCGGCAAGAACATATACTACTTGGCGTTGATGGATGATTGGGTCGAAGCTCCTTCCTTGGAGGGGCCCTGGAAAATGGCCCGGCATGACCCCTCAAAGGATCTCAACAAGATCAAACAGGCAGCGCTGGCTGACGATCAGAACCAGATTCTCGGCAACCCCGAGCAATCCTTGAAACAAGCCTATCAGGACGGCGAAGCGCCGACCGTCTACATTAGCACCACGCCTGCCGAGCTTATCTTGACGCAAGGGGAACCAGAGCTCAGCCCCATTCTCGGCACCAATCTTTTGTACGTGACCAATACGGGCGCTGACATTTTTATGGACACCGTCAACTCACAGTATTACATCCTCGTCGCGGGTCGTTGGTTCTCTTCACCTTCCATGAGTAACGGCCCATGGACCTACATCGCCGCGACCGGCCTGCCTCCGGACTTTGCCCAAATTCCGCCCTATAGCCCGAAAGCTTCCGTTCTTGCTTCCGTTCCCGGAACACAGCAAGCAAAGCAGGCCCTAATCGCTAACCAAATTCCGCAGACGGCCACAATCAATCGGGCCGCTGCCAAGTTGAACCTCGCTTATTTCGGCGCGCCGGATTTTCAACCCATTGTCGGGACAAACATGACTTACGCGGTCAATTCCGCAACCCCGGTGATCTTTGTTCCAGGCAACACCTACTACGCATGTCAAGGAGCCGTGTGGTTCGTGGGGCCTTCTCCAACGGGTCCCTGGACCGTGGCCACGTCGGTGCCAGACGTAATTTACACGATTCCGCCGAGCTCGCCGATTTACAACGTGACGTATGTGAGAGTTTACGGCTACACCCCGGCGGTGGTTTACGTGGGATACACGCCGGGATATTACGGGACCGTTGTTTCGGCAGACGGCATCGTGGTCTACGGCACGGGTTACGTCTACCCCCCATACGTCACGAGCACAGTGTGGGTTCCCGCGCCCGTCACGTACGGCGTTGGGGCTTCCTTCGGCTGGAGCACAGTGGGAGGTTGGGCTTTGGGGTTTGGAATCGGGATGGCGGTAGGAGCCGCGTGCAGTCCTTGGTGGGGCCCAGTCGGCTGGTATGGATGGGGAGCCGCTGCTCCTGCTTGGGGCTGGGGCTACTACGGAGGTGCGGCGTCGGCGAACTACTACGGACACTGGGGCAATGCTGCGTACAGCGGGACCAGATCGGCCTGGGCGAACCCATATACAGGAAATGTAGGCGCCGCTAATCGAGGCAGCTTCTACAATCCGGTTACCGGCGCAACCGGAGTGGGCGGTCGGGGCTACAACTACAACGCGTATACGGGTAACTACGCTGCGGGCAGCCATGGGGCCGCCTACAATCCCTCCACGGGCGTCGTAGCGGGAGGAACCCATGGAGTGTATGGTAATGCCTACTCGGGAGCCTCGGGCAGCGTAGACCGCGGATACGCCTACAAACCGAGCACCGGCAACGGCGTTGCCTACAATGGCAACAATGTATATGCCGATCACGACGGCAACGTGTACAAAGCAAGCCCTTCCTCTGGCTGGCAGCAATACTCGAATGGTAGCTGGAACAGCGCCTCCAAACCCGCTCAGTCCAGCCTGAATAGTGAATCCGCCGCCCGCAACCAAGGCGCTCAAAGCTGGAACAATTTTCATTCGGGAGGTTGGGGTGGCAGCTCAGGTAGTGACGGTTACAATTCTCGCGGGGGAGGCGGCTGGAGCGGCGGTGGCTGGGGCAGTGGCGGCCACAGCAGCAGCTGGGGTAGTGACGGGTTTGGTAGCCGTTTCGGTGGTGGTGGATTTGGTGGCAGCCGTTCCAGTGGCGGCGGGTTTGGCGACGGCAGCTTCCACGGCGGCTGGGGAGGCGGCGGCTTTGGCGGAGGCGGCTTCCGTGGTGGTGGGTTCCGCCGCTAGCGTGTCAAATCAAATGCAAGAGCAGGAGGGGTCATCCCTGTGTTTCAGCTGATTTGGAGCCTACTGAAGCCGTACCGCCTGAGCCTAACCATTCTCCTCGGTGCCATGCTCCTGCAAATGGTCGCCAGTGTGGCGACTCCCTGGCCCTTGAAGATCATCCTGGACAACGTGGTGGGCGAGCATAAGCTGCCGCCCTGGTTTGATCATTTCCTGCAAGCGTTCATGCGCACCGATACGAAAATGCAGATCGCTGCGGCGGCAGCCGTTGCGGCGATCCTCATTGCTGTCGTCGGCGCGATCGCGTCCTATGTGGCGAATTACTACACGACCAGCGTGGGGCAGTGGGTGGCGAACGATCTCCGCCTCCGGGCCTACCACCATCTGCAGCAACTCTCGCTGCACTACTACAACGCACATGACATGGGGACTCTGCTGAGCACCCTCACGGCGGACGTGCAGACGATACAGGCCTTCGCCTCCTCTTCGACACTCGGGATGCTGGTGGACCTGCTTACCATCGTTGGAATGCTAGTCATCATGTTCTGGCTGAATTGGGATTTCGCGCTGATTGCCGTGGCCGTTACGCCCTTCCTGTTGTTGATGATTTCGCGCTTCAAGAAAGCCGTGAAAAAAGCCCAGAAGGAAGTCCGCAAGCAACAGAGCAACATCGTGACAGTGGTTCAGCAGGGCCTGGAATCCATGAAAGTAGTGAAGGCATTCGGACGGCAAGACCTCGAACAGCAGGAATTGAGCGAGGTGAGCCAGGCGACCGT
>Ga0187779_10001424_pt1 | contig 14927 bp, 16 predicted proteins | sample 1015_Q2_SP10_10__FD_132435 | JGI IMG/M metagenome (GOLD analysis project Ga0187779, IMG submission 132435) | Tropical peat soil microbial communities from peatlands in Department of Meta, Colombia - 1015_Q2_SP10_10_MG | ecosystem: Environmental > Terrestrial > Soil > Wetlands > Peat | place... | reverse complement strand
GTAATGAACACTGCAGAACACATGACTTTGGCGAATCCGGCCGCGTGGTGCACCAGCGGGTCCCCGGGTGGAGGAATGTACGGTGTATCCAGCTCAAGCGCCTTCGCGCGAGCAATCAGTGCCGCAGCACTCGGACGCGGGTCCGGTGCAGACAGCGTTTGGGCGGCGATAGTCGTGAAAGGCTGGGTTAGAGCACCGAGTGCTAATAACAATATCGGTATCAGTGCTTTCATTGGAGCTACCCGACCCATACCTCGGCGGCTAAAGCCGTTATTGAAAAGTAAGCTTCTTACCGCAGCGCTAAAGCGCTGCTCCACCCAAAACCAGATCTTTTCCACGGCGCGCTAGTGCGCATTCTTTAGATATCGATCGAACCACTCTACGGTTCGTTTTAATGCGTCGATCTGGTTTTCGCGCTTGGCAAAGCCGTGGCCTTCGTCTGGATAGTAATGCGCATCCACGACTTTGCCGTATTGTTTCAGAATCGCCACCGCCTGCTCGGCTTCCTCGCTGGGATCACGAATGTCATTGGCTCCCTGTAACACCAGCAATGGAGCTTTGGCATTTTTGAAGTATTTGATAGGTGAAGCATCTTCATACACCTGGCGATCTTTGACAGGATCTCCCAGCAATGATTGGTCATATTGCTGTAACGTCGGTTCTTCGTGCTGTTGCTCGGTGAGCCAATCGGTAATGCCAAACAGTTCGACTGCAGCTGCCCAGACGTCGGGGGTTCTGCCAATCGCGATCATCGCCATGTATCCGCCATATGAGCCGCCCGTAATGCCGATTTTCTTAGGGTCGACAAACCCGGTAGCAACAAGGAATTTCGCGCCGAAGACCTCGTCCTGCAAGTCGCCATTCCCCAGGTCTTTATAATTGGCGCGCTGGAATTCCATGCCGTAGCCGGTCGAACCGCGAACGTTGGGTGCAATGCAAACATAACCGCGCGAGGCCAACGCAGCCGCGGTTTTGTTGAACGAATCAATGGTCTGGCCGGTGGGGCCCCCATGCGGCAGGACCACCGCTGGATTGGCACCGTCGCGTTTGAGGTTAAACGGCATCCACAGAAACGCGCTGATGGTTTTCCCGTCGAAACTTCGATAATGCACAAGCTGCGACGAAGGAAGCTGGGCGGAATTCAGGCTGGCCAGGGCCGAAAACGTCAGTTGCTGTGCTCGGCGGTGCGTTAATTCATAGACCCAGAAATCCGCCGGTTCGGTCGAGCTTTGATGCAGTACCAGTAAGCGATCGCCCGAAGACGAAAATGCGGTGGGAGTTCCCTCAGGCAGATTAATACCCGTGGCGAGAGGAAGCTTCTCTGCATGGTTGGTCTGGCGGTCGGCCAAATACAGGTCAGTACGTCCATCTTCGTTGACGGAATAGGAGAAGGTTTTTCCGTCCGGCGAAAAATTGCCAGCTTCGGCTTCCCACTTCAGGTCAGTGACCCAAGTTAATTTCTTGCTGACGACATCGAGCAACGCGACGTTCTGATATCCGCCTTTTTCGTTGGAGGTGATCAATAATGCCTGGTCATCCGGAGAAACTGAGGAGACAGAGTAGAGGATGTCCCCGTGGTGAGGGGTGAGGTTCTCAGCCTGCCCGTCACTAATATTTATGCGATAGACATCCGAATCGGTGTGCCCGGCGTTGGCACGATCCGCGAAGATCGTCTTGCCATCGGGACTCCAAATGGCTTCTCCCCACTCCCGGTTTTTGGTTTGTTCATTGGTCAGTTTGCGAACTTGCCGTGATTTCCAATCAAATAATGCGATGTCCACGCTGGAGGCAGTTTTAGGCCGGTAAGAAATGGCCAGCGTGCCTCCGTCAGGCGACCAACGAGGATTCGTCTCCGATACTTCCGGAGTGTTGGTGAGATTAACTGTGTCCCCGCCGTCACTAGGAACAGCGTACAGATCGAAAATCTCGCCGCCGCCCTTGTCCTGCTCAAACACAATCCACCTACCGTCCGGCGACCAAACGGCTCCGAACTGTCGATCGTCAGATTCAGATAGCTGGATCGGCCATCCTCCGGCAGCCGCAACCTTCCATAGGTTCATTCTTCCCGTCAGGTTCGTCGAGAAAACCACCTGCCGTCCATCCGGGGACCAGGCCGGTCCGGACACGCTACGTGTGTAATAAAGGCTGCTGATGGAAACGGGCTGAGCCCCCGGACTCGTAGCGGATACAACAGACATGGGATCGGTAACCTCGCGAGTGTCTGGCGCCGAAGACGCCAAAAGCGACACTGTGCAAAATGAAATGCAGAGAATTCCCAAGCTTCGATGGAGGCGCATAGGTTTTCCTGGAAAACACACGAAAATGCACGTGTATTCTACACGCCTGATGATCCCTATCTAACGGTCTGCCGGATCTTCGGGTATGTCGATCGGCAGTGTGGGCGTCTGCCGTTTCTTTGCAGGTTTCTTGGAAGGCTTGGGCAGGCTGAAGCTGCCAGCGCTGTAGTGGCCTTTGTTTTCGACATCGTAATTCTTGGGTAGCTTAGGAACCAGTGCGGCGGCGGTTCCGAGTTGCCGCAGCTGCGACAGCACAATCTCGGCCCGGCCGTCATATTCTTTAAGATCGCCATGGACTTCAATCACCCGGTCTTTCAATTGGCGTACATCGCCGATGTCTTTCAGGTGTCCTGGAAAAATCACGACGGTAAACGGGCAAACTCGAAAATCCTCGCAGAAATCAAAAAATGTGACGCCGCGTGCTCCCGCCTTTACGCGAAACACTTTTCCGGTTACGCACTGAGTCTCGCCAATGTGGGCTTGAGCTTCGGTGATCGGAATGCATTCGCCAAAGCATGAACCGCAAAACACTGAAAGAATTATCAGCAATGCAAAAGCATGTGAAGCCACGATTTCTTATACCGCGCGAGGCCATCCTCTCGCCGTGATGCCTGGCGATCCTCGTTGTTGAATTTTCCAAAATGGAAATGTCTCAGTAGATGCAGAAAAGAGGTGGAAACTGCTTAACCACAAAGGTCACGAAGTGTCGCGAAGGAAGCTCGGTGATGGCATCAGCCTTCGTCTCACTTGGTGTCCTTCGTGGTTGGGCAGGACACAGCAGATTTACTTGAAAGCTTGGACTGCGGCGGCTTCGTCGTCCTTCACGTCGAAGACGGTATAGAGCTTTGTGATCTGCAGCAGATCGTGCACTTTCTTAGTGAGGTGCAGCAGTTTCAGTTCGCCGCCCTGGTTGCGCACGGTGGTGAACGCGCTGACCAATTCGCCGATTCCCGAGCTGTCGATGTAGCTGACATCCCCGAGATTCAGCAGGATTTTCTTTTGCCCTTTACCGAGCAAGCCGCGCACGGTATCGCGTAGGATGACGCTGCCTTCCCCCAACGTGATGCGGCCACTGCAGTCGACGATGGCGACTCCATCTACCTGACGAGTACTAGCCTTCATGGTCACTTGGAAGCCCTCCTTAGCGGCCCCCGGAAGAGCCGGGGACATGCTTAACAAGTTTGATTTCGGTGCCCGTGAGGGATGGGTGAATCTGCACCTCATCCATAAACGAGCGAATAAGAAAAATACCTCTCCCAGATGTTTTTAACAGATTTTCCGGGGCCAACGGATCAGGAATTTTGGCTGGATCCAGCCCTTTGCCCTGGTCACGAATGGTAATGACCAGTTCCCTTCCGGTTGTCTCGATATCCAACTTAACCTTCTTATCGGGATCATAGGCGTTGCCATGTAAGACGGCGTTTACCGCCGCCTCCCGCACAGCCATGGAAATCTGCATCACTTCTTCTTCCGTAAACCCCGCTTCCATCGCAATGCGCGTGGCGGTCTGTTCGGCGTTGTCGACGCTCTCTAACGTCGAGTCTAGCGTGTAGGAAACGCGGCTCTCGGTCATAGAAAAGGAATCGATGACAAAGCTTGCATCCAAAAACTCCGCCAGTGCGGGCACGCGATGCGGAAACGCCCTTTTTGGCGAACCGCTAGTTTCACCTTTGCCTGTGGAAATGTCAACGCGAACCTGACTGGCCAGCCGTCTGGACATCTCCCATTCCAGAGAAATTGCGCCATTCGTGGTCTTTGCTGGATTCCGTTCTGGTAGTTGAGTATTCTCGAAAGCGATGGCGACGCTGGCACTCACGGAATTGCTGGGCCTGCCGGTATTTGATCCGGCTGGCCGATGTGGACGTGTACGTGAGGTCGCGATTTCGCCGGCCGAGGACCGAGCGCGAATTGCCGTATTAATCGTACATACGAAGACAGCCGACCGGGTGTTGCCCTTCAGTTCTGTAAAGTCGGTAAACCATGCGTTACGCACGGACAGTGCGGTTTCGAGCTGGCCGAAAGCGGATGGCTCGGAGGGCCTGTTTTTGCTTGGCCGGGATCTGTTGGATCAGCAGATTATCGATGTTCATGGCCGCAAAGTGGTCCGGGTGAACGATGTGGATTTGAGTCACGACACCAGCAACGGGCACACAGTATTGAAAGTCAGTGCGGTCGACATTGGGGCCCGCGGCGCAGTGCGCCGGCTGCTGAAGGGAATCGTGCCCGCCGTAGTGCTAAAGAACTTGTTAGAGAAGATTCCAGAGCGGCCCATTCCGTGGGACTTTGTCGATCTGATTGAGACCGATCCTGCACGGCGCGTAAAGCTGAAAATCGCGCACGACCGCCTGGCGCGTCTGCATCCCGCCGATATAGCGGACATCGTCGAAGATCTGGCTCCAGACGAGCGTGAAGCGGTATTCGAAACGCTCGATGAGGAAGTGGCGGCAGAGGCTCTGGAAGAAGTCAATCCCAAGGTCCAAAAGGCGATCGTCGAATCGCTTCCTTCGGAGCGCGCGGCGGACATCGTCGAAGAAATGAATCCCGATGCGGCTGCGGACTTATTAGCCGATCTGCCCGAGGAGCGCACTTCAGAAATATTGCAGGAGATGGCACCCGAGGAGCGCGAAGAAGTTTCCGGGCTGCTCAACTTTCATGAAAACTCAGCTGCCGGTCGCATGAATACCCAGTTTCTTGCGCTCGGCGTCACCGCAACCAGCCATGATGCAGTAGAGGCACTAAGAAACTTCGAAGGCGGCGTCGAGACCGTGAGCACGATTTACCTGGTAGATTCGCACGGCACACTGGCAGGGGCCGTGCCTTTAGCGAAATTGGTACTGGCTTCTCCGGATACGCCGCTGTTGTCTCTGACACGGGAACCTCTGATTTCCTGTGATGCCAATTGCGGCGAGAAGGAAGTAGCGGAACTATTCGATAAATACAATCTTGTGACCATGCCGGTGGTGGACGAGCAAAAGAAGCTCACCGGAGTCATCACCTCCGATGATGTGATCAGTTTGCTGCGGGCGAAGTTGTAGCGAGTCCGAATCCGCGCATCGAGCATCATACGTTCAGGAGTTTTCCATGGGTGCACTAGCACTTCTGCAATCGTTAAAAGAAAGCGTGCTCAGCCAGGCCAGCGTGAAATCGATTTATGGCGAGCCAATTTCTGCGCAAGGAAAAACCGTGATCCCGGTTGCCAAAATCATGTATGGGTACGGCGCCGGTGCAGGTACGGGCGGCGTTGGCGACACGAGCGCTCGTGGAGAAGGCGGTGGCGGCGGGGGCGGAGTCCGCGCGATTCCGGTCGGCGTGGTGGAGATTAGCGACCAGCAGACACGCTTCGTGCCAATCACCGACCGCAAGCGAATGGCGGGAGCGGTGGCTGCCGGGGTGTTCTTTGGTTTGTTGCTGGCCCGCCGCGGAAGGCACTAGAGCATTTGCGCTCTCACGTGAATGCCTTCTGCGAGCGGGTTTAGAGTCTGCCGTTTCTTCAGAGCGTCTACAGAAATATGCCAGCCAGGCGCTAGCTGGGCGCCGGCACGCTTTAGGACCAGAAGACCCGAATACGATGCCTACAGTTGGCCCATCGGTGGCTCGTCGAACTCCACAAGAATTGGGAAAAACCGCAGTAAGCTGCCGGACTGTCGAAAGAACTAAAACGCTAGAGGTCGGACGGCAAACAGATTTAGCCTCCTGAGCGCAGGGTCCATAGATATATAGCCGTTAATACGATCATGATCACCGTCGTCGCCCAGGCGATAACGTTATAGAGGCGGGAGTTCACGAACTCGCCCATCAAATCTTTCTTGTTCACGAGAAGCAGCATGAAAATCAGCACCGGAGGAATGGCAATTCCGTTGATGACTTGCGAGAGGATGGAGATCTTCACCAATGGCAAATTCGGAAACAAAATACAGCCTGCGCCCGCCACGATGAGGATAGTGTAGAGCCAATAAAACACCGGCGCCTCACTGAACCTCATGCCCACGCCAGACTCAAAACCTAAGCCTTCACAGACCGTATAGGCGGTAGAGAGGGGCAGAATGGACGCAGCGAACAAGGATGCGTTGAATAGTCCCAATGCAAACAGAATGTAGGCGTAGTCACCGGCCAGCGGATGGAGCGCCTGCGCGGCATCTTTGGCATCGGCGATATTGTGGAAACCGTGAACATATAATGTCGCCGCGCACGCGACAATGATGAACCAGGCGACGACGTCGGTAAAAATACAGCCGGAAATCACATCGATCTGTGAAGCTTTGTATTGCCGCCGGGTGACTCCCTTCTCGACGATGGATGATTGCAGGTAAAACTGCATCCAGGGTGCAATCGTTGTTCCTACTACACCGATAGCCATGTACAAATAACCTGGTTCTCGAAAGGCCTGCACGGATGGCGGCTTCACTGTTGCTATGAGTGCGTCGATCCATGCTGGCTTCGCAAAGAAACCGGCAAAGATGTAGGTGACATAAAAAAAAGATGCGGCAAGAAAGACCTTCTCGACTCCTTTGTATTGGCCTCTGACGACGATCAGCCAGACGATGACTGCGCAAATGGGAACGCTGATGTAACGGGATACGCCAAAGAGTTCAAGGCTGCCAGCAATTCCAGCAAATTCGCCGACCACATTGCCGAAGTTGACCAGAAGAATGCCGATCATCATGAAGAAGGTGACGCGCAGGCCGAACTCTTCGCGGATCAGATCGCTGAGGCCCTTGCCGGTCACCGCGCCCATACGTGCGCAGATTTCCTGGACCACGATCAGGGCCAGGGTAACTGGAATGAGCGTCCAGAGCAGCAGGTGCCCGAACTGCGCGCCGGCAGCCGAATAGGTGTAAATGCCATTGGCATCGTTGTCGACGTTTGCGGTAATAAAGCCCGGCCCTACAACGGCGAAGAACAGCAGGATCCGGGTCTTCCAGCGTCTCAGGAATCTCATGGGCACAGATCACAGACATAATCAATTGCAAGCGCGCAGTGACGAGACAGAATAAATGCCAGCAGAGAATCTGAACAGGCTGAAAATAGAGGAAGGTGCCGAAAAACGTCACCTGGCCGTTTGGAACAACAACTGCGTTTGCAGCAGCTTCCGGAGAGCGGGAGAACTGCTGAGAAGAAAGTCTCAGGATTCGAGGGCAAGAGTCGAATCCGAGATAACTCTTCCTTTCTCTCTAGCTTCTACTATAATGAGGCAAACCGGGAGCTGGGGCCATGAGTCGTATCCCGATCCTTTGTATAACCCTTCTTGTGCTGGTCAGCCTCGCCTCGTCGCAGAATACGTCTGACTCTTCGAACTCATCCCCTTCGAGTCCCCCCCAGCGTGCGGCAAAGGTCCGCCACGATGGCAGCATTCGGGACGTCGACGCCGTCGGAAATCGCAATGTGGGCTGTGGACGTGGTATTGGCAATTGGTACAGCCTGGACAAACAGATTGCCATGGGTCGCTCTTATGCGCAGCAGGTGGAGTCCAGCTCGAAGATGATCTCTGACCCTGCGATCACCGAGTATATAAATCGGGTCGCTCAGAACATCGTCAGGAACTCGGATGCTGCGGTTCCGTTCACCATCAAAGTCCTGGATACCGACGATATCAACGCGTTCGCGCTTCCAGGTGGTTACTTTTACGTCGATTCAGGCCTCATTCTGGCAGCGGACAGCGAAGCAGAACTGGCCGGAGTCATGGCGCACGAGATTGCTCACGTGGCAGCCTGCCATGCGGCGCGCGAGATGTCGCGCGGACAATTAATGAATCTAGCTTCGATTCCGCTGATTTTTGTGGGCGGAGGTATCGGCTATGCGATTCAGAATGTGGCTGGTCTAGCGATGCCGATGGGATTTCTGAAATTCACCAGGAGTTTCGAATCAGAGGCCGATTTCCTGGGTGTGCAGTACATGTATAAAGCGGGATACGATCCCCAGGCTCTCACCGCCTTTTTCGAAAAGGTAAAGGTCTTGGAGAAGCACAAACCGGGCAGCCTGGCAAAGGCCTTCGATACGCATCCGCAGACGCCGGATCGCATCGAGAAAACGCAACATGAGATCAATACCCTATTGCCGGCTCTTGCCGAGTATAAGGTGGACACCTCCGAGTTCGAGGACGTAAAGACTCGCCTCTCAGAGCTGGAAAACCGGCATAAACTCAACGGCGGCGAAAACTCGGATCGCCCCACCCTGCGGCGAGCTTCTCACACGAATACTGATAGTGGCACTACCGCCGACAGTGACGATCGTCCCACCCTAAAGCGTCGAGGCAGCACCTCTCAATAAGCCACATTCCTGGGCTGAAATGGCTCGCTGAAGCCGCCGCTTCCTTCCCGTGTGAAACGGCTTCACAGGATTTTCCCGTCCGCCAAATCGCGTACGAGAGTCAAATCAGCTTCAAGAAAATCGTAAGAGGGCAATTCTGAACGAGGCGACCATCGCACGTCGCGGAATATCCTATTTTCGATTTCTCCCTTGTAATGATGGACGACATAGAAGCGAAGTTCCACGGAATTGCCGCTCTTGTATTCATGCCGGATGCGCGCTACCTCTTCCCCAATTTTTGCGTCGATACCCAGCTCTTCATCCAGCTCACGCCGGAGCGCGTCGCGGGGCTGTTCTCCTTCCTCGATCTTGCCTCCCGGGAACTCCCATTTCAGGGGCATAGTCTGATGACGGGTGCGCTGGCAGACCAGAACCCTGCCATCTTTCATGATCAGAGCTGCCACCACTCGTTTCATCGTTGAGCTCAATTGTTTGTGCGAGTTCATTCGCGTTTATGATGTTCCCGAGGACCGGTCCAGAAACTGGCTCACAAGTCTCGCGCAGTGCTCGACCAGTTCACGCTCTTCCCTTCCAAACGCTGCCAGGAAATGGCTATCAATATCCAGCTCGCCTCGCACCTTCCCACCCACAAAAATTGGCGCCACGATTTCAGACTTCGTTTCAAGTGAACAGGCGAGATACCTGGAATCCTTGCTGACATCATCAACGATAACCGTCTTCCCAGTCGATGCTGCCGCACCGCAGATACCCTGATTGAGCGGGATTCGGGTGTGCGGGGTCATCGCGCCTTCAAATGGTCCGAGAACCAGCGTCGGCGGTCTCGAAGAAGCTCCATCCTCAAGCATGTAGAAGCCGACCCAATTAAACTTCAGCATGCGATCATGCAGAAGCTTCACCATCTGAGACATCAGTTCGTGCGCAGATTTGCTGCGGGAGACTAAAGCTGCTATTTCAACTTTTACTTCCTCCACTCTGGATTCGCTGGACACGTGCTTTCTCCAACTAGCGCTGACGACAAACGGAAACGGGATTAGTAATGCATCTTAGACCCGCAGGTTGTGGAAAGTCCTGCGGATGAATCGCAGCCGCTAAGGCGTGCAGACCATGGATGAGGGTCGGCGCTGGTGTATTGAGGAATTCGTCGCGAATGCAGTAGACGCGCCCCTGCTGAACGGCATTCATCGTTGACCACTTCCGATTGCGAATGAGCTTCTCCAGCGGAACGCGATCACCTGCACCGCACCAAGCCATCACGAGCACGTCAGGATTGTGCGCGAGAATCTCTTCCGCCGAAATCTGCGCCGCCGGGGTGCCCACGATCTCGCCGCCGGCAGCCTCGACCAGTTCGGCTACCCAATGCTGGGATGTGATGATGGGCTTGCCCCATTCTTCACAGAAGACGCGCGGGCGGGGCTTACCTTTGGTCTTTTTCCGCACGGTTTCGATTTCATTTTGCATTTCGGCGATGACCTGGTGTCCGCGATCCGATGCAGCGAATATACCGGAGATGACTGCAATATCTGTGTAGACGTCCGCCAAAGATTTTGGAGCCAGGCCGAGGAACCGTGTGCCAGATTTCAGGATTTCTGCAACGGCTTTTTCTTGATACGGCACCGCGGCGATGACCAGGTCAGGTGCAGTCTTGGAAATCTGGGCGGCGCTTGCGCTCCAGGAATCGGAAACGATGGTTATGTTTCGCTGTGAGATGGCCGGACAAACATCCGCGCAATACTTCGTGCAGGCGACGAGGCAGTCGAGTTGACCGATGACGTCGAGAATCACAGTCGCACTGGGCTGAAGCGAGACGACGCGTCGTGGGGTGTGATCGAGCGGCATCGAATCTATGTTATAGGACGGGTGCGTTCAGGTCGTCATCCTGAGCAAAGTGAAGGGTCCATGAATTTATTTCTGAAATACATAGATTCTTCGCTCTCTCTGCGGTCACTCAGAATGGCAGAGTGAGGAATGACCTGAGGTCGTGATGCGGCGCGTTACAATTCTTGCGATGTATTCTCCACAGCTGCTGGATCACTTCGAACGCCCGCGAAACCCGGGTGAAATCGATGACCCGAATGCATCTGCACAGGTTGAGAATCCTGCGTGCGGGGACGTTCTTAAGCTGACCCTGAAACTTGAGGGCGATCGGGTCGTGGATATTCGTTTTCGGGCAAAAGGCTGTGTTCCGATGATGGCATGCGGTTCAGCCATAACAGAGTTGGTTAAGGGAAAAACGGTTGACGAGGCTCGATCCCTGCAAGCTGTCAATGTAGTCGGGGCCGTGGGAGGCTTGCCGGAAGCTTCGACACATGCGAGTCATCTTGCGATTGACGCCCTCAGAGTCGCATTAAGGCAAATCAAGACTTAGTGCCGCTGTGCTTTCTCCCATCCGGCCAATAAACAGTCCAGCCTTGCTGGCGGGCGCTTTTCTCGAGATCGGGGTTCGGATTCACTGCGAAAGCATGCTGCGAAAGCTTCAGCATTTCCGTATCCCAACGCGAGTTGCCGAAAGCGACGTCTGGAGCCTTCCGAATGACATCCCGAATTGCCTTGGCCTTGCCAACGCCGGTAGGAATACGAATGAGGCGATCAGTAACGGCTCCGTTTTCCACGCCGGCGGCTGTGGCAAGAATTTTGTCTTCTGCGATGCCGCAATGCTTCATGCCGGCGCGAATCAGCCAGATGTTGCTTGATGAGACGGCCCACACTTCAGCGCCAGAGCCACGCAGTCGATCCACCAACACGCGCATCTCGGGGAAAATCTGCTGGACAAACCTCTGCTCGAAATACTCAGTTGCGGCCTTCTGAACCTCTGCCTCGGGAAGCCCGCGATGAATGGTGACCATCTCGCCGCACATGGTTGCCTCGTCCACTTTGCCGGCTTTGTAATCGGCATAACGCTGACGTGCCCAGTTGACCATTTCTTGGGACAGAAGACCACGGTCCAGTTCCCAATGATAGAAACCTTCGCCGGCGTCCCCTGCCCATAGCGTTCCATCACAATCGAAAACTGCAAGTCTGGGTTGAAGGTCGAAGACGGATTCGATGAATGCAGTCGCCTTGGGAGAAGTTGCGATCGAGGTCATTAGTTCTTGGATCCCGTCGAAGCTGAGGAAGACAACGTCGCGTAGTCCTCCGGCGTATCGACATTAAGGCTAACAGCGGGATCCTCGACTGCGACATATTCGATGTGGTGCTGGTGTTGATGCTCGATCTCGGCCGCATTTCCCGCGGTGGGTGCTGCGCAGAAGAGGTGAATCATCTCCCTGGCTACTAAGAACGGATGGCCATGTTTTCCACGGTACTCCGGCACGATCGACCATTTGTCGTGTGCTCTGGAAGCAAATGCCTCGCACAGCGTTTGCAAGGTCGACGGACGAACCGGTGGGCGATCCACCAACGTGACAATAGCTGCGTCGCGGCCACGATTCAGGACTTCCTGTAGACCGATTTGAAGCGAGCTGAATTGTCCCCGCTCGGGCGCCGGATTCTTCACCAAAGATGCAGCGTTGGCATAAACGATGGGAGCAATATTAGAGACGTTCTTGCCGGCGACCACGATCACCAGGTCGGAGAAATCATTCAGAGATTCGATGGCCGCTGAGAGGAATGTCTGTCCCTGCGCCTTCGGAGGCCACGGCAGAAGCGCTTTGTCGCTGCCCATGCGTGAGGACTCACCGGCAGCAAGAATGACTCCACAGAAACTGGGCGCGCCCGCCATGAACCGAAGATAGCAGAAACCAATTGCGAAGTCAGGGCCGGAGTGCAGCTTTCATTGTCATCCGGAGTGAGCCTCTTTTTGCGCTGCGAGGCGTCGCGCTTTTTGCGACACACGAATCGCAGCGCTTGGCTCGCTTTCTTATCAACCAGCACCACTAGAAGTCGTGAGGTCGGGCGGCTAAGCCTACCGAAAGGCTTCAGGATCGAAACTTTCCTTCAGCGTGCTTGGAGGGATCTTCGGAGAGACTCTCAGTATTCGGTTGATGCGTTTTGAACCAGCTCATGTGCGGCAAGGCACGCTCGGCATGTCGACGAACAGCGATCAACTCGGCCGTAATAGCAACCGCGATCTCCTCTGGCGTGATGGCTCCGATGTCCAGTCCCACTGGCGCATGTACTCGCTCGAACAACTCCGGCGAAAGTCCTTCCTTGACCAGTTCGCGAAAGATCGTGATGGTTTTCCGCTTGGAGCCGATCATCCCGATGTAACGTGCTCGGGTTTGTACCGCACAGTGCAGCACCCGCATGTCATCGCGGTGGCCGCCGGTGACGATGACGATGTAAGCAGACTCACTCGGACTAAGCTTGGCCATAGCTTTTTCGAAGTCTTCCGCGATTACCTCTTTAGCTTCGGGAAAGCGTTCGCAGTTGGCGTAGGCGTCCCGATCATCGACCACAGTGACGTCGAATCCAGCATTCTTGGCGGTCTTATAAAGATTTACAGATACGTGGCCTGCGCCGAAAATATAAAGCAAAGCTGGAGGGAGCACGGGCTCGATGAAAATGTCCAGCGTGCCTCCGCAGACCAGACCGGTGTCATATTTCGGATCTTGATTCAAATTGAAAGTCAGGCTGCGAGGTTTCTCGGTTTCCATGACCTCGCGGGCGGCTTGCCAAACTTCCGCTTCGACGCAGCCGCCGCCAATGGTGCCGGCAATGGAGCCATCATCGCGGACCAGCATCTTGGCAGTCTCAAATGAGGGAATCGAGCCGCGCACGTTGACGATCGTAGCAACGGCACCCCTGCGGCCTTCCTGCCGCAATTTGACGATCTCCTCGTAAATGTCCACAGATCAGATTATTCGATGTCCGGCGTGCCAAGTCAAAGTGCAATCAGCGGGTTGTTACTTTTGGCTAACTTGCTCAGCACTATATACTTCAGCGCTATCTGAAATTTCAGTGTTCCGAGTGGTTTCGTATCCCAATTGGCGAGTCGAACACAAAAGCACGAAGAAGGTGGCGGAGAATGACAATGCGCAACTGCTCTGTAAATCCGGCGGTTGTAGTGGTAGTTTGTGCAGTGCTCTCGGTTGTTGGCGGCCTGTGGGCAGCGGAATTGGGCCAAAATACCGCCATGAAGAATCACGGAAATGTCCCGGAGGAAGAGGCAACTCGCGCGGCGGTGGAACGTTTCAACGAAGCGTTCAACCGGCACGATGCCGAAGCCGTGGCTGCACTTTTGACGGAGGATACGGTATTCGAGGACACCTCACCCGCACCGGACGGACGCCGCATTGAAGGCAAAGCGGCCGTAGCTGAATTTTGGCGGGCATGGTTTGCTCGCAATGCTGACGCACGATTTGAGGCAGAAGAAATGATTGTGAGTGGCAACCGAGCCACGGTGTTATGGGTTTATCGCAAGATGCGCAATGGCGAACCATGGCACCTGCGCGGCGTGGATATCTTTACTGTGCGCGACGGAAAAATAGCTGCGAAGCTGGCGTATGTAAAAGGATAACTTCCGAGATTTATAGGAGACACAATGAAAGCCATTCGCATTCACGAATTCGGTGGTCCCGAGGTTCTGCGTTATGAAGATGTCCCCGATCCGCAGCCCAGGAAAGATCAGGTTCTGGTGCGGGTCAAGGCTTGCGCAATGAATCATCTTGATCTTTGGGTGCGCAAGGGCCTGCCGGGTGTGAAGCTGCCCCACATTCTCGGCAGCGATCTCGCAGGAGAGATTGTCGAAGTCGGCGAATATGTTACAGGGTTCAAGGCGGGCCAGCGTGTGCTGATTGCTCCGATGCATTTCTGCAATCACTGTGCGAAATGCGTGGCGGGACTGCAGAACCAGTGTCCGGAATTTACAGTCAGGGGGTATGCGGTAGACGGGGGCAACTGTGAGTTGATTGCTGTGCCGCCGGTCAATGTCATTCCGTTTCCTGACAAACTCGATTTCATTCAAACTGCCAGCGTGCCGCTGGTGTTTCTCACTGCATGGCACATGCTGGTGGGGCGCGCCGGAATTCGGCAGGGTCAGACCGTATTGGTGTTGGGCGGCGGATCGGGAGTCGGAATCGCTGCCATTCAAATCGCCAAATTATTCCATGCCACCGTGATCACCACCGCCGGGGATGAAACGAAGTTGGAGAAGGCTCGCGCGCTCGGCGCCGATCATGGCATCAATCACTACAAGCAGAAAATCTCCCAAGAAGTGCGCAGCATTACAAATAACGAAGGTGTGGACATTGTGGTGGAGCATGTCGGTTCGGCGACTTGGGAAGAGAGCATGAAGTCGCTCAAACCCCCCGGCACGCTTGTGACTTGCGGCGCGACGACTGGTTCCAGCGCGGGTTTTGATCTGCGGTTTCTCTTCTCGCGCCAGCTTTCGCTTCTGGGTTCTTACATGGGAACCATGGGCGAACT
>Ga0187779_10001423_pt1 | contig 14933 bp, 13 predicted proteins | sample 1015_Q2_SP10_10__FD_132435 | JGI IMG/M metagenome (GOLD analysis project Ga0187779, IMG submission 132435) | Tropical peat soil microbial communities from peatlands in Department of Meta, Colombia - 1015_Q2_SP10_10_MG | ecosystem: Environmental > Terrestrial > Soil > Wetlands > Peat | place... | reverse complement strand
GGCGCGCGAGAGCGCCGCCACCTGGCGCGCCGTCGCCTCGACGTCGGCGGTATCCGTATTGGTCATCGACTGCACGACGATCGGCGCACCGCCGCCGACCGTCACGCCGCCCACGTTGACTGCAACCGACTTATGACGCTCCTGGGGGGTCATGCTCATGAGAAGTGTTTTTGGCCCGCAAAATATGCAGGACCGAAGTCCTGCATCCACGCCTCCGATTGTAGCCAGTTCCCGGGGAAAGAGGGAACAACCCTTCCGTGTAGCGAGATTATGAGGCGGTGACGTGAACGCGCAATGACTTAGCGCACAATTTGTTGTAGCAAGGCATGGAGTTTTGCCGCCTCAATTGGTTTCTGCAGGACCGGCGCATGGGCAAACGCTGAAATGATGGTATCCGGCCCGTAACCGGTCGCGAATGCAAAGGGAATCTTCCGGTCGGTGAGAATGTCGGCGACTGCATAGGTTTTTTCGCCGCCCAGATTTACATCGAGGATACCCGCCTGAAGATTATTCGTCTTCGCGGCATGTATGGCGTCCCCGAACCGACTGTACGGGCCATCGACTTTGTTTTTGAAAACCGACAACATGTCCGCCAGCATCATTGACACCAGCGGCTCATCTTCGACCAGAAGTACGCGCTTGTCGTTCGGATCAAACGCGACGGCCTGTGCCCTTTGATTTTGTTAAGCTCACAGGAGGCTTGCGGTCATAACCACAGAACTTTCTTTCGGAATGCGAGATCCTCGAGCAGCGGCTTTGCCGGCCCTTGATGGACCACAGCCCCGCGCTCCAGGGCGAAGACGCGATCCGCCAGGGCAAGGACGAGATCGAGATTGTGTTCAACGATAACGATCGACACATGCTGGCGCAGGGCATCGAACGCACGAAAGAGCTCGAGCACTACGGTAGGCGCCAGTCCTTCGAACGGCTCGTCAAGCAACAGCAATCTCGTATTTCCCGACAGCGCGCGCGCAACCGCCACCATCTGCTGCTCGCCGCCCGACAAATAGTCGGCCGCCACGTTCAGACGCTCCCTCAGGCGAGGAAAGAAATTGAGAATCCGCTCCTCACTCCAGACAATGCCCGCGTTTTCGTCGCGTGTGCGCGCCAGGCGCCCGAGCGTGAGATTGTCGCGGACTGTCATGCCGGCAAACAGTCCGCGTCCTTGGGGCACATAACTGACGCCCATGCGTGCAATATCGGGGGTAGGAATACCGGCGATGCTCTTACCATAGAACTCGATCGCTCCGGATGCCGGCGGCACCAGGCCGCAGAGAGTCTTCAGCAGTGTCGACTTGCCGGCGCCGTTGCGTCCGAGCAAAGCGACAATCTCGCCTTCGCGTACGTCGAGGGTAGCGTCGTTTAGAATGTGACTTTTGCCGTAAAACGCGTTGACGTTTTCAAAGCGCAGGACCCATTTGTCTCCGACTTTGTTTGCAGCGCGTTCGGCAGCCAGTGGCTGCCCAGTCCCGGTGTAGATTTCCTGAATGCGTCGATCGTTGCGCACGTCTTCGGGCGTTCCGGTCATCAGCACTTCGCCCTGGTTCATTACGGTCACTCGGCGTGAGAAATTGAGGACACGATCGATATCGTGCTCGACGATCAGGACCGGGATATTCGATGCAATACTCTTGATCAGATTTGAAACACGCTCGCGTTCAGCGGCGGCAAGTCCCGCAAGCGGTTCGTCAAGCAAAAGAATAATCGGCTTGGATCCCAGCGCGATCCCCAGATCGACCAGTCGCTGACCGCCGTAGGAAAGTCCGCCCGCTTCGATGGTTTCGATGCCCTCGAGCCCAAGGAAGCGGATCAGCTCAGCCGTTTCGGCATGGATATCGCCAAAGCTGTCGATATCGCGCCAGAGGTTAAAGCGGCTTGGGTGGCGGGCCTGAAGCGACAGCCGAATATTTTCGTAAATAGTGGCTGCACGAAATAAGCTGGTAATTTGAAACGATCGCGCGAGACCTTGCTGGCAGATTTGGTCGACAGATAATCCGTGGATCTCGAGGTCGTTCAGCCTCACAGTCCCGCTATCAGGCGAAAATAAACTCGACACAATGTTGAACAGCGTGGTTTTGCCGGCGCCGTTCGGACCGATAAGCGCGTGTATTTCGCCAGCCTCAACGGAAAGGCTTGCATTCGACACTGCGCGAATGCCGCCGAAATGTTTCGACACGCCAGCGACATCAAGCACGGTGCCTTGCCCGCGCTGCGGACGCAGGAATGCGGGCAGGGGCAGGCCTTCGTAAATTTTGCGCTTGCTCATCGCCGCGGCTTCTTCGGCGGGCGGATACCAGCGCTCGTGTAATTTCCTCCAGATGCCGACCAGGCCGCTCGGCGAAAACAAGACAAAACCGACAAAAACCAGCCCGAACCAGAACAGCCAGTTCGCCGTCCACATCGAAAACAATTCGCGGAAGACGATGAAGAACAGCGCGCCGAGCGCCGGGCCCAGAATGTGGTGCATGCCTCCAATCACGACCATGGCCAATAATTCGCCGGAAAAAGGCACCGACACTGCTTCTGCGGAAACCAGATACGTCTGGAATCCCAACAAGGCTCCGGCAATGCCGGTGATGACCGCCGAGAGCACGAAGACCGCAAGCTTGTAGCGTTCGACCGGATAGCCCTGGAATGTTGCGCGGACCTGGTTCTCGCGAATGGCGATCAAAACGTGGCCGAAGGGCGAGCGCGTTACTCGCAACAGCACGTATAAGACGACAAGTCCGATCAGCGCGGTCAAAATGTAAAAGGCGAGTGGATCGTCGAGATAGATCGGTCCGATGCTACCGCGCTTGAGGCCGTTGAGACCGTCTTCGCCGCCGGTTACTTCGGTCCAGCGGAATGCCACCGTATAGGTCAACGCCGCGAGTGCCAGCGTCAGCAGCGAAAAGTAAACGCCGCGCCGTCGCAGAATTAGAAAACCGGCCGCAGTTGACAGTGCTGCGACGAACGCCATCGACAGAAGAATTGGAATCCAGATCTGGTTGTGAAACCAATGGAGCTGAAGCAGACCTGCCGCATAAGCGCCGATGCCGAACCACACACTGTGGCCGAACGACACGAGGCCGGTGTAGCCGACACACATATTCAGAGCCATGGTGGCGACCGCCAGGATCACCACCATCGTGGCGGTGTTCAGTGCCAGGCCGAAGGCTTGCATGAGGAACGGAAGCGCGACGAGCGATAGGGTCGCGATCAACAGCGGCCGGTATTTCGAATGAGACGCAGTTTTGTTCATTCGAATTTCTCGATGCGCTCGCCAAGGAGGCCACGGGGACGAAACAGCAGGACGAGGAACATCAGGATGTAGATCGAGGCCTCGCCGGCGGCCGGCGCGAAATGGATGGTGATGCCGCGCACGACGCCGACAAGAAGTGCGGCGAGTACGACTCCCCAAAAGCTGCCCAAACCGCCGATTACGACGACGACAAAGGCTACAGTTATGATTTCAGCGCCCATCGCGGGATGCACGATTGTAATCGGCGCAAAAAGCGCACCGCCCATTGCCGCCATTGCGACACCGAGCACGACGATCGCGGTCATGTAGGGCTGCAGCCGGATGCCGAGCGCGGCCACCATGTCCGGACGCTGGATTCCTGCGCGCACGACGCGACCGAATGAGGTCTTTTGCAACAGCAGCCAAACACAGAGAAGAACGACGGCAACGACTGCCAGCAGCATCAGCCTGTAGCGGGAGAACAGAAAATCGCCGATGAAGACCGCGCCTTTGAGGCTTTGCGGCATGGTTTGCGACAATGGCGCAGCGCCCCAGATAATGCGGAGAATCTGCTCGGCCATCATCGCCAGACCGAAAGTGACCAGCAGGCTGAGGATTGGATCGGCTGTGTAGAAGCGCCGCAAGATGAAACGCTCGAACAGGATCCCCAGCATTCCGACGGCAACCGGGGAAATCACCACGGCCGGGCCGAAGCCAAGAAGGTTCGTCAGTTCGACCGCCACGTAGGCGCCGAATGCGTAGAACGCGCCGTGTGCCAGGTTGACCACGCCGCCAACGCTGAAGATCAGCGACAGGCCGAGGGCGATTAACAGGTAGTAGCCCCCGAGTACGAAACCGTTGACCACCTGCTCGAGCAAGAACATGAACGGGATTCTCAGACCACCGCAGCTAAAGAGATGCGATGGCAGTCTGCGTCTGCCGCTGGCGGACCGCAATCGGAAACAAGCGCTTCGGCGCTCGCTTCCGTGATCGGGTCACGATTTGAACGTGCAAGGGTTCTGCTGCTCTGTCGGATTGAGGATCTCCAGCGGCTGATCCGCATTCGGCACGGCGGCCCCCAGCGCGAGGAAATCCCACTTGTCCTTAGCTTCCCCCTTTTTTCTGACCGTGAATGGGTAGGCTTCCTGGATGAGCTGGTGATCGTACTTCCGGAAGTGGGCCTTGCGGCCCTTCAGGATGTCGAACTGCGCACCACCCTCGAAATAGGCGATCAGTTTGTCCGTGTCGGTGGATTTCGTCTCATTGATGGCCTGCGCGACCATCTTGAGAGAGATGTATTCGATCCAGGCATGATTCTCCGGCGGTTTGCCATTCTTCTTCGCGAAGTTGTCGACGAAGGTCTTCGACGCCGGCAGATCAAGCGTGTGGTACCAAACTGTCGGCCATGTTCCACTCAGATTGCCTTCGCCAGCGGCCCAGGCATCGGCGGTATTAAGATTGAAGCCGACGATCGGGAAGGGAAGACCGAACTCGGCATACTGCTTGATGAGGTTGGTAACTTGGTTGCCGGCAAGGTTGGAACAAACGATGTCTGGCTTGGCTTGCCGGATCTTCAGTAGATAGGGACTGAAATCGGTAACATCCGTGGCAACAAGTTCATCGCCAATCAACTCACCGCTGTTGGCCTTGAAAAAGTTCCGCGCAGCACCAGCCAGATCGTGGCCAAAAAGGTAATCCGCGGTCAACGTATAGAACTTCTTGCCCTTCATCATATTGTCGCGGACCAGCGCCAACCCGACGGCGTTGACCATGACAGTGCTGGGAATGTCGACATGGAAGGTATAACGATTGCAGTTCTTGCCGCGCAGCGCGTCCGAGCGAGCACCAATCTGCATAAAGAAGCGTTTGTTGCGCTCCGCGACCTGCATGATCGTCACGGCTACGGCCGAATTGATCTCGCCCATCAGGAAAGCCACGCCGTCCTGATCGAGCATGCGCTGAGCCTTTGTGGCGCCCGTTGCCGGGTTGATCGAGTCCTCCGAAATGATCTCGATCTGGCGCCCCATCACACCGCCCGCTTTGTTGATTTCTTCTTCCGCCAATCTGATGCCCAGCTGCGCATAGGCGCCCAGCGCGCCGAGAAAACCGGTCAACGGCGTGAGGTGACCGATTTTAATCTTGTCCGCCTGAGCGCGGACGATCGCCGGAAAACCAAGGGCCAGCGTGCCCGTCAACGCAGCGCTGCTCTGCAAAACGCTTCGTCGTGTCTTGGTGGTCATTCTCTGTCCTCCCGTGGCCAACTTATTGGTTGTTGTGCCGTTTCAGAATCCGGCGCTTGTCCCACGTCGCCGGACGGCGGAAGCGAGCATCTCATGATGTCGGAACGCATTTCAAGTCTTGAGAAGCGCCCGCAGCAGGCATAATCTCCGCAAAGACTGCTAAAACAGCCCGTGAAAACGCTTTAAATCAGCCAAGGCAGGCGGGGAGTGACTATGCCGAGAATGAAGGGCGCGGAGCTGATCACCGAGTATCTGATCGCCAACGACATACCTTACGTGTTCGGCATCTGCGGACACGGCAATGTCGGCATGCTCGATCCGCTCTATCAGGCGCGTGATCGGATCACGTTGGTTTCGCCGCGCCACGAGCAAGTCGCCGCGCACATGGCGGATGCGTATTTCCGCGTGAAGCACAAGCCGGTCGCGACCCTGACGTCCTGCGGACCTGGATCGTGCAACATCATCATGCCGCTCGCCTGTGCCTTGACCGATTCCTCGGCGATGCTCGCAATTACAGCCAATGTGCCGACGTCGCAATTCAACCGCAGCCCGTTTCAGGAGATCAACAAACACTTCCAGGCCGACTTCGTGAATATCGTGCGGCCGGTCGTTAAGCGCAGCTATCAACCGACTCGGGTCGATATGTTGCCGCTGGCGCTGCGCCAGGCGACGACGACCATGTTGTCCGGCCGGCCGGGGCCTGTGAACATCGACGTGCCGTTCAACGTGTTTCAGGAGGAAGACGAGGTCGAATTGCCTCCGGCCGCCCCGCCGCTCAATGCACAGCGCAGTGGCGCTTCGCCTGACGAAATTTCCAGCGCTCTCGACATGATCCTCAAGGCACAGCACCCGGTGATCTTCATCGGTCACGGTGTGACATTGTCGGAAGCGAGCCGCGAACTGACGGAATTCGCCAAAAAGCTCGGCATGCCTGTGATCTCATCGCCGAACGGCATGGGCTGTTTCGACATGACCGATCCGCTGTCGCTCGGCTTCATCGGGCGCAACGGCGCGTTTCCGGCAAACGAAGCGGGACGGCGCTCGGACCTCGTGATTGCGATCGGTGCGCGATTCGACGACCGCTCCGCTTCATCATGGATGCCGGGCTATTCGTGGAATTTCCCGGTTACGAAACTGATCCATGTGGATGTTGATCCCGCAGAGCTAGGCCGCAACTATCCACCCGATCTCGGCATCCTTGCCGATGCGCGGACGTTTCTGCGCCAGTTGCTCGCCGAGTTTGAACGCCGAGGAAGCAAAGGCGGCAATACCAAAGCATGGCTCGCCGACATCGCGAAATGGCGCGTCGACTGGGACAAGTTCACGCGGCCGAACTTCGGCATTCACGCATCGCCGATCAGGCCGGAGCGCATCGTCGCGGATTGTCAGTCTGTGCTGCCGGCTGACGCAATTCTTGCCTGCGACGTCGGCGTCAATCACAACTGGTACATGCAATTCTGGAACGCGCGTAAACCGCAGACGATGCTCAACTCCTGGGGCTTTTCCGGAATGGGATTCGGCACGGCTGGCGCGCTTGGCGCAAAGCTTGCCGCTCCGGACCGGCCGGTTGTGGCGATCGCCGGCGATGGCTGCTTCACCATGGTCCCGCACGTCCTGTGCACTGCGGTCGAATACAACATCCCGGTGGTCTGGGTGATCTGGAATAATTTCGGGTGGGTCTCGATCCGGGACATCCAGCTCGGAATGTTTGGTGGCCGCGAACATGGCACGATGTTCCACCAAGGAGATAACAAAAAACCCTACAATCCGGATTTTGCCGCCTGGGCGAGGGCGACCGGTGTTGAAGCGATGACCGTCACCAAATCGCAGGATTTCAAAGGTGCTCTTGAACACGCTGTGAAGGCTAATAAGCCTTTCGTGCTTGATGTTCACGTTGACGCCGAGGTGCGTCCGCCATCGACCGGTGCGTGGGAATTGCCGCCGACGCCGTACAAAGAGCCCGTGTTCGGACAGCGCTGGATCCCGGATGTCGCGCCAGTCAAATGAAAGTAATCCATCCGCCGTAGAAATAGGATTCCGTCCGTTCTACAAGGGTTGCGGACTATGAATACTGGGAGTGGAATTTTGCGAGGTCGAACCAAGTCCAAGGCTAATTTTGATGTGCGTCGGCCAGCGCGCACCGGTGTGCCGATAGCGCGAATTGTCGAAAAGACACGGCCGGACATCGACGACGACGTCGAAGATCGCGCGCGTGGCGGAATTCAATCGATAGGCCGTGCCTTCGCGATTCTTGAGGAAGTCGCGCGCCACCGCGATGGTATCGGGCTGGCTGACCTCAGCAAGCGAGTTGGGCTGCACAACAGCACCACGTTTCATCTTGTGAAGACGATGGTTTCGCTCGGCTATATCCGGCAGCTCAAGGAGAGCAAACGATATCGAATCGGACGTCCATTGTTTGCATTGGCGGCAAGCGCCCTTGATGAAAAAGAAATGGTGAGCATGGCGACGCCCGTGCTCGACGAGTTATCGCGGCAAACCGGAGAAAGCAGTCACTTTGCGAGCCGCATGAGCGATGCGGTGGTGGTGATGGCGCGCACTCCGGGTCCCGGCGCATTTCAGCTGACCGATCGCGTTGGCGTGGTGCGGCCCGCCTATTGTACCGCGCTTGGCAAGATCATCCTCGCCGCTCTTCTGCCGGATCAGCTCGATCGCTATCTCGATCGTGTCGAGCTGAAAGCATTGACCCCAAAAACAGTCACCAATCCACAGCGCTTGCGGCGCGAGCTTCAAGAAGTCCGCAGGACCGGAATTGCTTTTGACGACGGCGAATTCGATAAAGAGGTACGCTGTGCGGCTATGCCGGTCCACGATTTCAGTGGTCAGGTTATAGGCGCAATCGGGATTTCCGGACCCGTCTGGCGGCTGTCGATCAGCGCGCTGCAGAGCAAGACCCGCATTATCGGGGAGGCCGCGAAGCGATTGTCAGAAGCTTTCGGCGCCCCCGCATCAACCGACAAATAGGACCATGACCTATGTGATGGTGGCCTACTGGCGCCCGCGCGCCGGTCAGTCGGAAAAGATCGAAGCGATCTTGCACGAGCTCGCCACGGCGGTCCGCCAGGAGCCGGGAAACATTCAGTTCGTCGTCAACAGGTCTCACGACGATCCAAATGAATTCCTGCTGTACGAGCAGTATACGAGCGAGCAGGCATTTCGTGATCATCAGCAGACGGCACACTTCAAGACGCTGGTCCTGGAACGCGCCGTGCCACTACTCGAACGCAGAGAGCGCCACGGCTATTCGGTGTTCGATTGACCGCTACAAAACTTACAAAGTGATCAGGGAAGGACGAGATGCTGCTTGCAGGCAAGAAAGTCGTTGTGATCGGTGGTTCCTCCGGTATTGGCCTTGCAGCCGCTGAACTTGCCGGCAAGGAGGGCGCGGAGGTCGTGATTGCCTCCCGCAGTGCCGACCGTCTCAAGGCGGTGGCCGACAAAATCGGTGCGACGCCGATTGCCACCGATGTCACCAATGACGAAAGCGTTTCCACCCTTTTCCGGAAATGCGGCCCTGTCGACCATGTCGTCATGACCGCTGCGCAGTTGCGCACAGGGCCGTTCAAAACCGTGGCCATGGATGACGTGCGGGCGACCATGGAAAGCAAATTCTGGGGTGCCTGGCGCGTTGCACGTGCGGCTGAAATCCGCGCGGGCGGTTCTCTGACGCTTGTGACCGGCTATCTGAGTGTTCGTCCGCGTCCAGGAGCCGCAATTGTCGGCGCAGTCAATGGGGCGCTCGAATCGTTGACGCGTAGCCTGGCACTGGAGCTTGCGCCAATCAGGGTGAATGCGGTCTCGCCAGGAACGATTGATACGCCGATCCGTGCCAGCATGCCGGAGGCCGCGCGCCGCGACATGTTGGCCAAAACAGCAGCGGCATTGCCCGTCGGGCGTGTTGGCTCCGCCGAGGACATCGCCCAGCAAATCCTGACGTTTATGGCGGTTGGCTTTGCGACGGGATCGATTGTCTATATCGATGGGGGTGCACTGGTCGTGTGAACAGTGAGCTCTTCGGCGAGATCGGCTATACTCGGAGCGAACGGACAAGACAGGAGAAAGACGATGCCGCGGCACGCGAACTATGTTCCTCACGGCGTTATTCCTGCTGTGCTGCTGCCGTTCGACAATGATCTTGCGATCGATGAAGCGAACTTTCGCAAGCATTTGCGCGACGTGGCGTCTGTCGAGGGCCTTTCCGCGATCACCATCAATGCGCACTCGACCGAAGTCGGATCATGCAGCTTCGATGAGCAGAAGCGCGTGCTTGATATTGCTCAGGACGAAATTGGAGCACGTCTGCCGTTGGTGAACGGTATTTGGGCGGACGGCAGTATCGAAGCCGCGCGAATTGCCCGCATGGCAGCGCAGGGGGGCGCCTCGGCTTTGCTGATTTTTCCGCCGGCTCCGTTCACGCTCGGCCAATCGCCGGTCATGGCGCTCGCTCACATCAAACGCATTGCTGATGCGACCGATCTGCCGCTGATCGTTTTTCAGTATCCGCTGGCGACCGGACAGGGCTACCCGAAGGATACGCTGCTGAAAATGTGCGAGGCAGTCCCGTCGATCCTCGCCATCAAGGACTGGATTGGCACTGTGCCGCATCATGAATGGCACATCCGCACTCTGCAAAATCTGCCGCGTCCGGTTAACGTGCTCACCACGCATAGCTCGTGGCTATTCTCCTCGCTGGTTTTGGGTTGCAACGGCCTTTTGTCGGGATCCGGCAGCGTGATCGCCGACCTGCAGGCGCGCTTGTTCCGCGCGGTGCAGAAGAACGACCTCGCCGAAGCCAAGCGGATCAACGACCGTATCGAGCCGACCGCGCGTGTGTTCTATGCCGATCCGTTTGTCGACATGCACAACCGCATGAAGGAAGCATTGGTCTTGCTCGGCAAGTTGCCGCGTGCCGTTGTACGTCCGCCGCTGGTGAAGATTGAACGCGCTGAGATCGCGCGCATCCGTCAGGCCTTGATCGAAGCAGGATTGCTCGACAAGAACGCAAGAGACGCGGCCTAACTACAAAATCGCAAACTCGGTGTTCTTGCGATCGGTCACCAGCATGCTGCCGGGATAGTGCGTGATGCAAAATTCCGGCTTCACGGTTGCGATCACCGATTGCGGTGTGACGCCGCACGCCCAGAACACCGGCAGTTCATCGTTGCGCACTTCGATCGCGTCACCGTAATCCGGTTTGCCGATGTCCTTGATGCCGATCATCTCAGGCTTACCGATATGTACCGGCGCACCGTGCACGGACGGAAAGCGCGTGGTGATCTGAACGGCGCGGATGGCATTGCGCGGCGTCAATGGCCGCATTGAAACCACCATCGGCCCATGAAATGGGCCCGCCTCTTGCGTGGCTATGGATGTGCGGTACATCGGCACGTTACAGCCGCGCGTGATATGTCGCAGCTCGATACCTTCCGCCATCAAGGCTTCCTCGAACGAAAAAGAACAACCGATGACGAAACTTACGAGATCATCGCGCCAGAATTCGCGGATATCTTCCGGCTCGGCAACGAGTTCGCCTTTTTTCCAGACCCGGTAGCGCGGCAAGTCCGTGCGGATATCGAGATCCGCGCCCAGTTCAGGCACGCGCGGGTCACCGGGTGCCGACGTTCCGATCAGAGGACAGGGTTTGGGATTGAGCCGGCAGAATTGCAGGAAATCGGCGGCGAGCGCCTGCGGCAAAATGGCGACGTTGCCCTGCACATAACCGGGAGCGAGGCCAGCGGTCTGGCCACGATGCGACCTCGAACGGACCGCCAGCCGCGCCGAAAGGCCGCCGCCGGGTGCGGCTTTGTCGTCCCGCCGTAGAGGGGTGACAACCATCGACCTGCTCCCATCCAATAAACGCGGCCAACCTAGCACTGGCCCTCGCCGGTTTCGAGCGAATACGCCCATTCCGCAGGCACGGACAGAGCTACGCTTTGTATCTAGGCAATATTGCGGGTTGAAACTTGAGTTCGGATCGCGTTTGCTAACGGTAACAAAGAGCCCGCAAAGGGCCAGGAGGGGAGGTCTGGCAATGCCGCGTCGTGCCATGGGGCGATGGCGTGCGGTGACTGTATTCGCTACCTTGTTCGTCGCTGGCGATCCCTGCGAGCGAGCGAGAGCCGCGTTTTTCCAATCAACATTTCCCCGTTTCATATCAGCTGCCGCTCTGCGACCGCTGATTGGGCACATATGAGATCCTGGAGGGAGGAGTCGCGATGACTGAAAAGTGGAAAGAAGAAAAGTGGGCGCAGGACTTTTGGTACAGCGGCAAGGTTACGCGCCGACGTCTGGTCGGCTGGGGCGGTGGTGCAATCGGCGCCATGATGTTGGTTCCGGCGCCGTGGCGCGCGGCCTTTGGTCAGGCCAAGCCATACAAGATCGGCGCCATCAATCCGCTTTCAGGTGCGGGCGCGGCAGGCGGCAAGACGGCGCTGGTCGGCGTTCAGATGGCGGTCGACCGGATTAACAAGAATGGCGGCGTCAATGGTCGTCCGATTGAATTGATTGTTGCGGACGACGAATCCAAACCGGATGTCGGACGTCGCAAGACCAGCAAACTCGTGGACGAGGATCAGATTGACGCTCACTGCGGCGGCTTTCTGTCCAACATCTGTCTTGCGTGCATGCCGGTCTGGGAAGAAGCCAAGATCGTCAACATGATCAGTGTGTGTCTCGATACGACGCTGACCACCACCAAATGCAACCGGTACAGCTTCCGCGTTCACGATTACGCGCCCGCGCAGGCGGTCGCCTTCGCACCTTACCTGATAAAGAACGTCGGAAAAAAATGGCATATTACCTATGCGGATTATTCCTGGGGCCAGTCCACGCGCGACGCTTATGCCCAGGAGATCAAGAAAGCCGGCGGCGAAGTTGTTGAGACCACCGGTATTCCGCTCGGCACTGCCGATATGACGCCGTTCCTGTCAAAGGTCACCGGTCAATTCGATGGCCTGTTCGGCATTTTCTTCGGCAAGGATGGCGTGACGATCGGCAACCAGGCTTACGATCTCGGACTCACCAAGAAGTACAAGTGGGCCGGCGACGGCGCCATTGCAGAATCCACGAATCTTCCAGCGCTTGGAAATAAGATCGAAGGATTCGTCGGCATCAATCGATATATCCCGGTGCAGGCGGGTCCGTTCGATACGCCGCATCACAAGAAGTTCTTCGACGAAGCGAAGGAGCGGTTGGCGAAAGTTGATCCATCCGGTCCGCTGCCAGACCGCTATGTCCAATCAAACTTTGAGGCAATGAACGCCCTCAAAGTCGGCATGGAGAAATCGAAATTCCGCGGCCGCGAAGACACGATGAAGCTCATCGAGGCGCTGGAAGGCCTTCAGATGAAGCTGAGTGACGACTTCCCGACCGGCGACAAGCTGCTACGCAAGGAAGACCACCAGGCGTTCCCACTGCAGGTGATCTTCGACATTAAAGACGGGAAGCATCGCATCGTTGAGACAATCGCCGGCGACAAGACGTTCTTCCCGCCGGCCTGCAAGTTCGCAACGACCTAAGACCGATGCAGTCTGCGATTGACATGGCCGCCCCGGCCGGCAAGGCCGGGGCACCAGTCCCCGTGCTGCAAACGGAAGGACTGACGCGGTCATTTGGCGGCCTTACCGCCGTGAACAACGTCAATTTCCGGATCAACCATGGCGAAATTCGCGCGATCATAGGACCGAACGGGGCCGGCAAGAGCACGTTTTTCAATTGTCTTACGGGTGTGTTACGGCCCACGTCCGGGCGCATTCTGTTCAACGGCGAGGACATCACAGGGCTTTCGCCGGACAAGATTTCTCTGAAGGGAATCGCTCGATCCTATCAGATTACCACCATCATGCCGAATGCGACCACGCTAGAAAACGTGCGCATCGCCGCGCAATCGCGCCGGCACGGCTGGAGCATGCTCAAACACTACACCGCATATCGTGATATCATTGAGAAGGCTGAGGCCGTGCTGAAATCGGTCGGCCTTCATGACAAGGCCGATGAACTGGCGGCCAATCTTTCACACGGCCAGCAGCGAAATCTTGAGATCGGAATCGCTCTCGCCACCGAGCCGCAGCTACTTTGTCTTGATGAGCCGACGGCCGGCATGAGTTCGGCGGAGACGCGCGAGACGGTGCAGCTGGTACGCAGCATCGCAAGAAATCTGACGATCCTGATCGTTGAGCACGACATGGAAGTCGTCATGGGCCTCGCGAATCGCATCACTGTGCTCAACTACGGTCAGGTATTGGCGGAAGGCACGCCGGAAGAAATCCAGCAGAATCCAAAAGTGTTGGAGGTTTACCTCAAGACATGAGTGCAACCTCGACCACCGGCGCGTCCCTGATCCAAGTGGAGGACGTCCACACCTATTACGGAAAAAGTCACATTTTGCACGGCGTATCGCTCACTGTCGGACCGGGCGAGGTGGTTGGGTTGCTCGGCCGCAATGGCGTCGGAAAATCGACGACACTCAAAACAATCATGGGCCTGGTGCAGCCGAGCCAGGGCAAGGTTTTGCTCGAGGGCAGTCCGATAACCGGCGCGCCGCCGCACAAGATCGCCCGTCTTGGAATCGGCTATGTGCCCGAGGACCGTCGTATTTTTCGTCTGCTGACCGTGATGGAAAACCTTCGCACCGGCCTCGATCGTGACGGCGTGACGGAGGAAAAACGGCGCGGTCTGCTCGACAAGGTCTTTGCCTATTTCCCCGTACTGGCTGAGCGGCGCAATCAGGCCGGCGGCACTCTTTCAGGCGGTGAACAGCAGATGCTCGCCATCGCGCGTGCCATGATGCTCGAGCCAAAAATTATTCTCCTTGACGAGCCGACCGAGGGCATGATGCCGCGGATGGTCTCGCAGATCAGAAACATCATCGACATTCTGCACAAGGAAGATGTCGCAATTCTTCTGGTCGAACAAAATGTTCCGCTCACGCTGGAAGCCAGCGAGCGCGTTTACATCATGGAAAAAGGTGCGGTTCGCCATCACGCCGCCGCTCGCGATCTAAAGGTGAATGACGCCATCATTCACCAATACTTGGGAGTGTAGGATGCAGCTGACCGCGGTGCTCTTCTCGATTCCCTGGGATCAAGTCCTGATTCAGACGGTGAACGGCATCGTCACCGGCATGATCCTGGCGCTGATCGCATCGGGGCTGACGCTGATCTTCGGCATCATGGACGTGGTCAATTTCGCGCACGGCGAATTGTTCATGCTTGGCGCCTATATCGGCGTGGTCGTGCTGGCGACAACCGGGAACTTCTGGCTGGCGCTGCTGATCGCAACGCTGGTGGTGGCTTTGCTTGGTGCCGCCATACAAATCGCAACATTGCGGCCGTTGCTCGGACGCGATCCGCTCACAACGATTTTGGCCACCTTCGGCGTCTCGCTGATCCTGCAGAATTACGCGCTGTGGCAGTTCGGCCCTGTGGCGCGGAAAATTCAAGAGCCGTTCACCGGCC
>Ga0187779_10001421_pt1 | contig 14943 bp, 14 predicted proteins | sample 1015_Q2_SP10_10__FD_132435 | JGI IMG/M metagenome (GOLD analysis project Ga0187779, IMG submission 132435) | Tropical peat soil microbial communities from peatlands in Department of Meta, Colombia - 1015_Q2_SP10_10_MG | ecosystem: Environmental > Terrestrial > Soil > Wetlands > Peat | place... | reverse complement strand
TAATTGTGCGTCGACCTGATTGTCGCAGCCAGGCTGCTCATACTGTAGGATTCGGGAGCGCAGATAATCCCTGATCTTGGCATCATCGGGCACTTTCAGAGCGATGGCCCGGGCGAGCGCCCAAAAACCATCCAGCGCCTGAGGAGGAGCTGAGCTCAGGTAGGCGAGCCCGAGACGGTAGCTCGACACGGCGTCTTTGGGATTAATGGCCAGAGCGCCTTTGAAGGCTTCGATGGCCGCAGGGTAGTCCTTCAGTTGAATGCTGGCCGCGCCCGCCGCCGCCTGCAAATAAGCGATGCCCGCCTTCACCTGATCGTCAGTGACCGTAGAATTCGGCACTTTCCGTAGATCGGGGAACAGCTTCACGCCCAAAAGGGCGGCGTCCCGCTGCTTGACGAGTTGGTCGTGAGCGTCGGGGGCTTTCGAATCAAATCCCAGGGAAAAAAGTTGGACGCGCGCTTGAATGGCTTGCACCCGGACAGGAAGGTCGGCCTTGTCACCAAGGGCGATCAACTTGTCTGCGTATTCGATGGCCTTGTTGTAATTCTTCACTTGGTAATAGGCGGTGTAATAGAACTGATAGATGTACTGCATCAGCGTTGAATTCGGGTACTGGGCGACAAAGGCATCGAGCAGCTTGATCTTGGCTTGGGGATCTTTCTCCGCCGCAGCGGCCTGTTCGGCGTTGTACTCCGGGAGCGTATAACTGGGTTGGCCCTGTTGCGCACCGAGCGGCGCCTTGGCCACCGCGGCAGTTGCCGGTAGGGACAGGAGGCAAAGAGTCAGTGCGAACTTGCTCATGAAACGATTTCCTATGATCACTTCCTGCCTCCTGGGCTAGCTCTGGACTCCTGGCCGAACTCGGGGCCACCACAGCAGGACGGCGGCGCAAGAGAAAGAAATCCACGGGATTATAGGGAAAGCCCCGAACCTGCGCAAGCCAAAACCTGCTTCGATCCAGCAAGATGCCGCGTTCATGACACCTCCGGCCTGCATGATAAGATGGCCCATTCAGGCGACTTGTCGCCTCGCGGGGTGATCTGTCGTGTCGGGAAAGCCATTGGCAGGAAAGGTCTCCCTCCTTACGGGAGCCAGCCGCGGGATCGGGTTTGCGCTGGCTCGCAGGCTCGGATCGATGGGTTCGAAACTCGCGCTCTGTGCCCGCGATCGACAAAGACTCTCCGAGGCAGCGGCCGAGCTAGAGCGCTCTGGCTTCCCGGTTTTGGCCGTGCCGGCGGACGTGACTCACTCCGACGAGCTCGCTGCGCTCGTCGCGAAAACGGAAGCGTCGCTCGGCCCCATCGACATTCTCATCAACAATGCAGGCATCGGATATTTCGCACCCGTGCAAGATACGACCGAAGCGAATTGGGACGCCGTATTAGACACCAATTTGAAAGCCGTGTTCCTGCTTTGCAAGCTCGTCGTGCCCGGCATGGTTCTGCGCCGCACCGGCCACATCGTGAACATCGCGTCGCTTGCCGGCAAGAACGCGTTTGCCGGCGGCGCAACCTACTGCGCTTCGAAATGGGGTCTGCTCGGGTTCACGCAATCGATGGCCGAGGACCTTCGGCCGTACGGAATTCGCGTGAGCGCGGTATGCCCCGGCACAGTGGCGACGGAGTTTTCACCCCATGCAGGCAAGGCCGCGGAGAAGATGCTGCAGCCTGACGATGTAGCCCACGCCGTCGAAATGATCCTAACCGAAGCACCCCAATGCTTTGTCAGCGAAATCGTTCTGCGGCCCACACAAAAGCCTTAGCGCGTCTTCGGAATCTTCTCGAGGGCCTGTTGCATCGAACCGCAAGGAGCACCCATGATCGAAATTCGCCCTTCCGACGAACGCGGCCATAGCAAGCTTTCCTGGCTGGATTCCCGTTTCACCTTTTCCTTCGACCAATACTATGATCCGGAGCATGTGCAGTTTCGGTCGTTGCGCGTAATCAACGAAGATATCGTCGCGCCCGGGGGCGGCTTTCCAACCCATCCGCATCGGGATATGGAAATCCTTACGTGGATTCTCGCAGGCGCGCTGGAGCACCGCGACACAACGGGAGGGAGCGGTGTTATCCGTCCCGGCGAGCTGCAGCACATGACGGCGGGCCGCGGCGTCATGCACAGCGAGTTTAATCCCTCGTCGAAGGACTCCACGCATCTGCTGCAGATCTGGATCTTGCCGGAGCGCAAGGGGCTCGATCCGTCGTACGAGCAGCTGGCGTTTCCCGACTCCGATCTGCGCGGCAAATTCAATCTCGTGGCCGGGGCCCAGGCACCGGTCGCGATTCACCAAGATGCCAACCTGTGGATTGCGCGTTTCGACAAAGGGGCCCAGACCAGCCATAGGCTCGGACCTGGCCGCCACGCGTGGGTGCAAGTGGCGCGCGGTGAAGTGCGGCTAAACGAGACTGCGCTCGAGGCCGGCGACGGTGCCGCTGTCTCCGGTGAGACCGAAATTCGCGTAGAATCTACCAAGCCTTCCGAAGTCCTGCTGTTCGATCTGGCTTGATCTCCCTCTCCCCGTTCGTTTTGTGGTAGCGTGCACGTGGTTTGAGGGCCCTGGCGAAAGCTTTTTCATCGAAAGGAGAACACCGTGGCAAACTCGTCAGCGGGTGCGGTGCCGTTGTTGGGCCGGATTCTAGTCAGCGTGGTCTTCATCCTGGGTGGTGTCGGCAAAATTATGGGCTTCTCGATGGAAGAGGGAATGGTGGCGGCCAAGCACCTCCCGATGCCTGCCGTCGCTCTGGGCATAGCCCTTGTCATTGAGCTTATCGGCGGCCTGGCTATTCTTCTCGGGGTGTTCACGCGATGGACCGCTTGGATTCTTTTCCTGTACCTAATCCCGACGACGTTTTTGTTCCATAACTTTTGGGCCCTCGAGGGAATGGATCGGATCGACAACATGATCCATTTTGAAAAGAATCTCGCGATCATGGGCGGTCTCTTGTTCCTGGCGACGTTTGGTGCTGGCGGATTGTCGATCGACTCCTCCCGCGCCTCCCAACAGGCGTGAACATTTTCTGCCCTTTGCTGGTGTTGGGTTGAATCTCTCAACCGTGCGCCGGCATCGCATTTGAGATCGACGACTAGCTCATTTCAAGGAGGAATGATGTCGGACCATCAGAAACCGGCTCCCGCGTCTGTACCGATTCACGAACTGATTGCCCATCGATGGAGTCCACGCGCCTTTGGTTCGCGCCCCGTGGAGCCGGAAAAACTGCGCACCGTATTTGAGGCAGCGCGTTGGGCAGCCTCCTCTTACAACGCGCAGCCGTGGTATTTCATCGTCGGAACGAAGGACCAGCCGGAGAATTACAAGAAAGTTCTCGATTGCTTCGTCGAATTCAATCAAGGCTGGGCGAAAAGTGCGCCGGTTGTGGCGCTGAGCGTGGCCGGGTTGAAGATGCCCCACGATGGCTCGGTGAACCGGCACGCATTCCACGACGTGGGCCAGGCGGCCGCGAGTCTTGCGCTGCAAGCCACGGCCCTAGGTATGCAGATCCATCAGATGGCTGGGATCGTTCCCGACAAAGCGCGCGAGATCTTCCATATACCGACGGACTACGAAGCGGTCGCCGGTTTCGCGATCGGCTATCCGGGTGATCCGATGACGCTACCGGAGGGACGGCTACGCGATACCGAGACCGGGCCGCGCCAACGGAAACCGGCCTCCTCGTTCGTCTTCACGGGGAAATGGGGCGAGCCGTCGCCGCTCGTGGCCAACGGATGAGGCCTTTTCACGTCTCGAGAAATTTCACGAGCTCTCTTGTGACGTCGTCCGGCTTTTCTTCTGCAAGAAAATGCCCCGAGGGAATCGCTCGGCCGCTGACGTCGGTGCCACGCTCCTTCCACGTGTCGAGGACGTCGTAGTAGCGCGCGATCGGACCACGCTCGCCCCATAGCGCGAGCAGGGGGCACGTGAGTTTCTCCCCGAGATCCGCAGCATCGTGATCGAGGTCGATCGACGCTCCCGCCCGATAGTCCTCGCAACTGGCGTGAATCGCAGTCGGCTCTCGAAACGTTCGCAGGTACTCTCCATAAACATCTTCCGAAATCACGTCAGGTACCAACGACCCGAGCAACCGCCGGAGATAGAACTCGACACTGCGGCCAATCAATGTCTCGGGGAACGGCTCGGGCTGGATCAGGAAGAACCAGTGATAGTAGGCCGTGGCTACTTCCCGGGTCACGGAGTGATAGAGCGTGTAAGTGGGGATGATGTCGAGCACGGCGAGCTTCGTGACCCGATCGCGGTGATCGCGCGCCATGCGGTGCGCCACACGTCCTCCGCGGTCGTGACCGACGACAGCGAATTTCGAAAAGCCGAGCCGCAGCATCAGCTCGACCTGATCCTGCGCCATAGTGCGCTTCGAATACGCGGAGTGATCTCCACCGCCGACAGGCTTACTGCTGTCGCCGTAGCCCCGGAGATCGGCGACGACGATGGTGAAGCTCTTTGCCAGCTCGGGTGCGACCTTCCTCCACATCAAGTGATTTTGCGGATAGCCGTGCAATAGCAGGACAGGCGATCCGCTGCCACCGGTGACGTAATGGATTGCTGCCCCCGAACCCTCCCATGTGTCCGATTTGAATCCAGGAAAAAACGGTGCGCCGAGCGGGGCCGCTTGCGGGCGGGCTCGGGAGCCAGCCGCAGCCGTGAGCGTGTCTTGTGAGGCGGTTCCGAGCCCGAAGGCCACGGCGGTTTTGAGCATTTCACGACGAGTGCGTACAGTCATCCATCACCTCTCGACGACGCACACTATACTCGAAGTGAGGAATCGGTTCTTCCGGCCCTCCCCACAAAGCGCCTTGCACGCCCCGTCGCTCGGTTGATACTCTCCCGTCCGATTTGGGGCGATGCTTTGGCCGGGTGCGCCCCGAGGGGAGGATGGCTTCGATGAAACCGAAAACGCTCCAGATTTCACTCGTGCTAGCGCTGCTCATTCCGGTTGCGTTGGCCTTGGCGGCGGGCAACAAAAAGGACGCCACGGAACTGGATCGTCTGAAAGCGCAAGTCGCACAGCTCGAACAGCAGGTTCAGAATTCACAAGACTATATCGCCATCTCCAATCTACAAACGGCGTACGGCTATTACGTCGACAAGTGCCTGTGGGACCAGGTCGCGGACCTTTTTGCCAAGGATGGCACGCTGGAAATTGGTTTACGGGGCGTGTGGGTTGGTCAGGACCGCGTGCGCGCGTATTTGCACACCCTTCCTGATCTCAAATACGGGACCCTTTTCAATCACATGCAGTTGCAGCCGAAGATCGACATCGCGCCCGATGGCTTGACCGCTCGAGCTCGCTGGCGCGCCTTTGAGCAGTTTGGCATGCTTCACCGGAGCGCGCAGTGGGCCGAGGGGACATACGAGAACGAATATGTGAAGGACGGCGGGGTTTGGAAAATCAAAAAGCTGCACTACTACATGACCTACTACGTCGACTATTACAAGGGTTGGGATCAGGGAGGAAATCCGGCTCCCGGACCCATTCCCAACTTCCCGCCGGACCGGCCTACGACCGATGCCTACAAGTTGTATCCCGATGTCTACGTGCCGCCCTTTCACTATAAGAATCCTGTGACCGGCAACTAATTGCGATTCCAGTTGTGGCAATTGAAATTCTCGGCTCAGTCGAGGAAGGAGGCATCACGGAAATGAGAATCGAAATTCTCGAACTGTTGTTTGTGATGTGGATGACGTTTCCAGCGGGCCTTGCGTTCGCAGCGGGGGACGACGCGGACAAATCCGCAAGCTCGAAAGACCTGGCCGCGGAGGTGGGAGCGCTCAAAGCGCAGGTGGCGGCACTCGAAAAGCAGGTCCAGAATTCGCAGGACTACATGGCCATCTCAAATTTGCAAGCCGCCTATGGTTATTACGTCGACAAATGTAGGTGGGACGAAGCCGCCGATCTGTTTGCCAAAGACAGCACGCTTGAAATCGGATTGCGAGGCGTCTACGTCGGACAAGATCGCGTGCGGGCGTATCTACACAAACTACCGGACCTTACCTACGGCACGTTGTTCAACCACATGCAGCTGCAGCCGAAAATCGACATCGCCCCCGATGGCTTGACGGCCAAAGGACGTTGGCGCGCCATTATGCAGGTCGGCGTCTTGAACCGCTCCGCGCAATGGGGCGAAGCAACCTACGAAAATGAGTACGTGAAACAAGACGGTATTTGGAGGATCAAGAAGCTCCACGCCTACTTCACCTACTACTCGGATTACTACAGGGGTTGGGACAAAGGGGGCGACCCTCCGCCGGGGCCGATCCCTGGGCTTCCACCCGACGAGCCTCCGACCGAGACCTATAAGCTCTATCCGGATGTTTATGTGCCGCCGTATCACTATAAGAATCCGGTTACAGGGAAGTGAGCGAGCCGCGCTCACCCGAAGCGCCGACGTTGCTTTAGAAGCGGAGCGTGGCTTTGAGGGCGGTTGGGTTCAGAAGCAGGGTAAGGGCGTTGGAGGCGCCCAAGATGAAAATGTTCGCTTGCAGCAGGGCGTCAAGCGCACAGCCTTCTCCGTTATCGACGGCAATGGCCAGGCCACCCGCTTCGGCCACCGCCCGCAGAAGGAGGCGATCATTGTTGCCGTTGCCGAGCGCGGCGACGCTTTTGAGATCGAATCGCCTGGCAAAGGCCCGCTTTTCGAGGTCCTGCCTCGTGTGCCCGAGCATGTGGGGGACGGCGATGCCCCGCAGTTGTTGTCGCGCGGTTCCGTACGTATCGGCCGTGACGATTGCGAGATCGGCAACCCTCCGCAAGCGCCGCAGAAGGGGCTTCGTGCCCGGAGTCAGCTTTCCTTGATAGGACAGCGTGCCGGTGTAATCGCTTATGACAGTGCGAATGACGCGTCGGCCAAAACCGGGAATATCAACTGTAATGCCTTGGGCTTTCACGCAGGCGCCTCATAGAGCGATGGAAGCTTATCCTAGGGACGCCCGCCGCACTATTGATTTGAGCAGGCAGTCAAAATAATGTTAAATGCACTCTTTCGGAGCCAATCATGGTGATGCGGCAACTGTCTCTGGTCTTTGTATTGCTGCTGTGGATCGCGTCGATCACCGTCGCCAGGGTGGCCGTAGATGAGACCGAGCTTCCACCGACCTATCTGCCGACCGGCCAGCAGATGTACAAACAGTTTTGCGCTGCTTGCCACGGTGCCGACGCCAAGGGTCACGGCCCGCTCGCCGTCGTCCTAAAAACACCGCCCTCCGACTTAACCACGTTGGCCAAGCGTCACCAAGGCAAGTTCCCCTACGAATATGTTTCCAGTGTCCTCGAATTTGGTCCAGGTTTCCCTGCCCACGGTTCGTCGGACATGCCCACGTGGGGTCCCATCTTTCGATACTACGACCAGCGGAATGAAAGAGCCGTCAAACAACGCATCAAGAACCTCTGCGACTATCTGGCCTCTCTGCAAGTGAACGAATAGCTCTGCTGCGCGGCACCGGCTCGATCCAGCGCGCCGCGGGTTTGTTTCCTCGGCTGGCCCTAGGAATCATCACGTGGACCGAGTAGCGTCGGCGGCTTGCGCGCGAAGGCTGCCGTTGATACGCTCGCGTCCGTCCGTTGGGGGCGAACGATGAGACAAGGGATTGCGGGGCTGCTTTGGCTGACTGTCGTGCTATTTGCAACGATCGCGGTGCGGGCACAGACGGCGTCGACACCGCCACGTCGAGGGACTCTTTCGGGCACGGTGACGGCCGATCATGGTCAGGTTGTAGCGTTCCGTGTCACGGTACATAACCTGACCTACCGGCTCTGGTACACGGTGTTTACCGTCAAGGGACACTACCGAGTGCCGCAAGCGCTCCCGGGATCGTACGACGTGACGATCGTTGAAAGGGGCTACACATCGACACCGCTACGAATTGATCTCGCGCCGGGAGAAAGCAAGATCGTCGACATCGCCGTGCAGAAAACGGAGGCGCGAGCGGGAGCGACGCAGGGTGCGTCCACGGAGGCTTTCGGGGCAGCGGGGGGTGCGCCCGGCGCTGCGTCGAGCACGGTATGGGTGAATAGTATGGACGAGCTCTATCCGGCGGGCCCGGGTCGCGATCTTCTGAAGGCGAACTGCACTGGTTGCCATGGCCCGGAGTTCGGCACGATGCACCGTACCAAAGAAGGATACCGCATCGGGATCGCCCGCATGATGGAGACGGGACCGACCGACAATCCGTTCGACACCAATCTGGGGCACACCTACCTCACGGGTGCCCAGAAGGATCAGATCGCAGACTATCTCGCGACGCATTTCGGTCCGGGAACACCGGACAGGCGGCTGAGGGTCGATCCGCCGATTCTTGACGAGGATGCGCTGGCCAACGCGATCTACGTTTCCTACGACATTCCGGAGAATTTCCCGCGGCCAGCCTTTCGGGGGCCTCTGATTGGAGCGAACGAAATCGACGGGGTGACCGCTCAAGACCCCTGGGTTTCCTCACCCGGTGGACGATCTGTGCCACAACTGCTACACGATCCGTTTCTAGTGCCCGACGGGGTCTGGTACGCGAACCCGGTGGCCAACGCCATGGTGCATCTCGATCCTACCGAGCTCGATCCCGCCAAGCGGTACAAAGTGTATCCGCTGAAGGGTTCAGACACCTACGTTTTCATGCACGGCATTACCGCGGACAGCAAAGGTCGCGTCTATTGGGCCGAGATTACAGGCGGGCAACTAGGCGAACTCGACCCGGCGACCGGCGCGCAGGTGCGTCATTACACACCGAGGCGAGGCGGCATGCTGCAGGTGGTGACGGACAAGGACGACAACATTTGGTTTGCGATGGTCAAGGGTCCGGGAGGAGTCGGCGAGTTGGACGCAAAGACTCGCGTCGTTCATCAATGGCAAACGCCCACACCGGACAATTTGCTGTATGGGCTCGCTGCGAGTCCGGTCGACGGAACGATTTGGGGCGCCGGGTACGATAAGGGGCTGGTAACCGTGTTTAATCCCAAGACCCAGGAATACAAGGAGTACTACGCACCCTCTTCTTGGGGACAGATCCGGCGGATCGGAGTGGACTCAAAGGGAATCGTATGGTTTTCTGAATACACCACAGGCATTGTCGGGCGGCTGGATCCCGCGACAGGTAGCATGAAGGAGTACAAGATGCCGACCCAGGGAGCGAATCCGTACGAAGTCTGGCCCGACAAGACGGGCAAAATATGGATTTCCGATCAGCCACAGAATTCGCTCGTACGATTTGATCCGGATACGGAGAAATTCACCTACTATCCCGAGCCTCAATTGAATTGGAGCCTGCCGAAAGTGGAGGTGGAGAAGAACAATACCATCTGGTTTGGCGCGCGATTCCTGCCCTATATCACCGCCAACCACTTCTACCCGAATGGCTATGCGACCGACGCGCCGCCCGAGCCCTAAAGCCCGTTGGAAGCTGTGGCCGCGTCAAAGCGCCGGTGTGGGCTAGAGCAGGGGCGACCGGGGGAAGCTCGAATGCTTGACAACCTGCAACCCGCTGACTAGCATAGAGTTCCGGCCTGATGGGACAGTCCCCCGGAGGGTGTTGTGATTAAGTTAGACATCGTCAATGCCATCGTACAGAAGACCAACATTACGCGCACCAAGGCGGAGCAGGCGGTTGAGACGGTGTTCGAGGCGATGAAGAACGCGCTCGGCAGCGGACGCCGCATCGAACTGCGCCGCTTCGGTGTGTTCAACGTGAAACCACGAAAAACGGGCATCGGACGTAACCCGCGCACGGGACAGCAGGTGAACATCCCGCCGGGCAAGGCGGTCCGCTTCAAGCCCGGCAAAGAACTTCAGGCGCTTCCGGCTCCTGCCGCCAAGCCGTGACGTTTCGCGCCTGTGGCGCGAAGCATTCTCTCAGATCGCCGCATCCAACTCGTGATGAAGATCCAAACGGGTGTGCGTAGATGAACGGCGGAAATGGCCAAGGCCGATTACCGGTCGAAATTCTGGAAAGAAGCTTTCCCGCGCACCGGGACATCGCAGAGCCCAGCCCGCGCAGGCGGCTGCTTTGGCCTGCGCTGATCCTATTTCTGCTCACCGTGGTTTCCACGCTTGCGGTCGGCTCTGAGTTCGCGCAGTCCTATGCGGAGAACCGGGAGCCCTTCTCCGGCGACCAGAACCCCGTGATCATGATGGCGCTGCCGTTCGAGCATCCCGATCTGCTCGTGTTGGGTATTCCGTTTTCTTTTACGCTGATGGCCATCCTGCTGGCGCATGAGCTCGGGCACTATTTTGCGGGGAAGGCGTATGGGATCGATGTGAGCTATCCGTACTTTATTCCGGCGCCGAATTTCTTCGGGACCTTTGGCGCCTTCATACGAATCCGCTCGCCGATCACGACGCGGCGCGCTCTGTTTGATGTGGGCCTGGCTGGTCCCGTTGTGGGATTTCTGGTCGCGCTTCCGGCGATGGCGTACGGGGTGGCCACCTCGAAGATCGTACCGGGCGCAGAGGATCGTGCTGCGCTTGTCTTCGGCCATCCCTTGCTGGAGCGACTGTTCGCTGACGTGTTTCATCCCCACATTGATGTGAGCTGGGTGTTGTTGGATCCGGTGGCGCGGGCGGCATGGGTCGGGCTGTTCGTCACGGCGCTGAATCTACTGCCCGTGTGGCAGCTCGATGGCGGACACATCATGTTCAGTCTTGTGAGCGAATGGCACAGAAGAATCTCAATTACTGTGTCGCTTGCGCTGCTTTTCATGGGTTGGCTGACCACGCGAGGCAGCTCGGATCCGTTTTCCCTGTGGTATGCGTGGGGGACCATTCTGCTGCTTCTGACGCTCCGATTTCGGCATCCCCCACTTTATGACCGATGGCAGCCCTTAGACGGTGCGCGGCGAGCTTGGGCCGTGGTCGCCCTCGTTATTTTCCTCTGCTGTTTCACGCCTTGGCCGATCCAGTAGGCCCGTCGCGCGGTTGAAAACCCTTCCTTACAGCAAACTGGCGGGATCCACGTCCACGATGACGGCGGGCGCGGGAATCTCTTTCGCCGAACAGAAATCGACCACGGCGACCAGAGCCTTTCCCAGTGCCGCGCGGTGGGGCGATTTCAGCACGAACTGAAAGCGATATTCGCGGCGCAAGCGGGCCAGCGGCGCTGCGGCGGGCCCGAGAACCTTGACGCCTTGTTTTTCGAATGGCTCCAAGCACAGCGCAAGAGAGCGCGACCAGCGAACCGCGTTTTCGACCTTGCGGTCGCGCACCAACACGCTTGCCAGTGCGGTGAAGGGCGGATAGCGAAGAAGGCGGCGAAAATGCGCCTCTTTTTCGTAAAACGAAACGTAGTCTTGTCGCGCCGCACATTGGATCGCATAGTGCTCGGGATAATACGTCTCAATCAGAACTTCACCGGGTAGGTCTCCGCGGCCCGCGCGGCCCGCCACCTGGGTGAGCAACTGGAAGGTGCGTTCGGCGGCGCGAAAATCGGGACGACCCAGTGCGAGGTCGGCCGACACTACACCGACGAGGGTCACGCGGCTAAAGTCATGACCCTTGGCCACCATTTGGGTGCCGACCAGAATATCGATCTGGCCGTTTGCAAACGCCCCGAGAACTTGCTGGTATTCGCGCTTGGTGCGGACGGTGTCGCGGTCCAGGCGTGCGACGCGGGCGTGCGGAAAGATTCGACGCAGATATTCGTCGACGCGCTCGGTGCCGTCGCCCACAAAGTACAGATATTCGGCGCGGCATTTCGGGCAGTGCTTCGGCGGGCGAATGGAAAAGCCGCAGTAGTGACATTCCAGCCGCTGACGGCTTTTGTGATAGGTCAAGGCGATACTGCAATTCTTGCATTCGATTACGGCGCCACAGCTACGACAAAGCAGCGACCAGGAGTAGCCGCGGCGGTTAATGAGCACCATCGCCTGCGTGCGCTCCTCGAGGCGTAAGGCAATGGCGGCGCGAAGCGTTTCTGAAATAGGCGCGGCGCGATGCTCGCGGCGAAATTCTTCCCGTAGGTCGATGATGCGGACATCCGCAAGTTGGCGATTTTCGACGCGAGAGGTGAGCCGAAGCAGTTTGTATTTGCCAGCGCGCGTGTTGTGAAATGTTTCGAGCGATGGGGTGGCCGATCCGACCAGCGCGACAGCGCCTTCCAGGTAGGCGCGATACACGGCGGTGTCACGGCCGTTGTAGCGAGGCGTTTCCTCCTGCTTGTAAGCCGATTCTTGCTCTTCATCGACGATGATCAGACCGAGGTTTTCGAGCGGGGCGAAAACGGCCGAGCGAGTGCCGACAACGACCGATGCCTCGCGACGTCGCACGCGCCACCACTCGCGCGCACGTTCGATCTCCGGCATCCCGCTGTGCAGGATCGCCACACGATTGCCAAAACGTGCGCGCACCAGACGGCCGACCCACAGCGTGAGGGCAATTTCCGGGACCAGAACAATCGCCGTTCGTCCCCGCGACAAGGCTGCTTCGATTGCACCCAGATACACCTCCGTCTTTCCGCTGCCCGTCACGCCGTGAAGGAGTGCAGTTAGAAATTCGCCGGCGACGAGCCAGCGCCAGAGCTCTTCGAGCGCTCCCTTTTGCTGGGCGTTTAAAACGTTGCAAGGAGGGACAAAGTCCGTGTCCCAAGGATCTTCGCGCACTGTGATGGGCTCCTCCCAACTTTCGAGCACCCCGGCTCTTTCGAGGCGCTCGATAGGGGCGCGAGATACGCGGGCCTTTTCCACAAGCACGCCAACTGGCACGGGTCCCCGCTCGGTGAGCAGGACTTCGCGAATTCTTTTCTCGGCATCACTGGTTACCGGTTCGTTCCGATTCGGGCGCCAGGCAAGAATCTTCTGGGTACGGCTCTTGCGATGGCGAAGGATTTCACTTCGAGCGAGATAGCCCCGCCGGACCATCTTTTCGGCAAGGGCTTTGACACCGGGGGCGCGTTCGAGGCCCGCCGGGGTGCCGTCCTTGCTTTCGAGGTGCTCGAACAGGTCGAGCTCGGCGCTCGATACGCCGATGTTCTGTTTCGCAGCAACCAGTTGCTGAAAAAGCGCTCGGCCGGAATCCGTGATTGTGTAGGAGCGCTCGGCGCGCAATTCGATTTCCGGCGGCAGCATGGCACGCAGGGTTTCTCCGATGGGTGCGAGGTAATATTGGCTGATCCACCGGCCCAGTTCGATAAGCTTGGGCGGGAGAGCCGGAAGCGGGTCCATCAGTTCGGCGAGTTCCTTGGCGTACGCCACGCCCGGTGCGCGGTCCGATTCGGCAAGTGCGAGCCCGATCAGGGCGCGCCTGCCGAAAGGAACAACGACGCGACGTCCGACGAGCGGCTGGCCATCGAAGCGGTCCGGCACAGCGTAGGTGAACGTCGAGCGGAGTGGGACCGGAAGCGCGACTTCGCAGTAACGCGGTGCCATGGCAAGGCCATTAGTGTAGCAGCCAGGTGAGTTCGGTTGGCAGGCGGCGCGATCGCGCCCCATCCGTCTGAGTCCTAGGCGAGGTGCTCAATCCGATCGCACGAATCACGGAGAGCGGCGTCGGAGTTGATTTTCGTGGAGTAGTCTCGGCAGCGCGTGCGCATTTCGCCCGAATCGACAAGCTCGCGCAAGGTCGCGGCCATTTCCGAGGCCCGGTAGCGGCGAGGCGGAACGCAAAAGCCCAAGCCAAGCCGTTCGATGCGACAACCATTGTCCGGCTGATCATGCGAATGGGGGACGACCAAGTGCGGAATCCCGGCTCGAATCGCTTGGGCCATCGTCCCAATACCACCGTGATAGGTGATCGCTGCGCAACGAGGAAGAATCTGGCTGAAGGGCAGATAGGAAAACGAGCGCACGTCGACGGGCAGCTGTTTCGGCAGTTGATCCGGATGCATGGTGACAAGCAGCCCTCTGAGCCCAGCGATGCGGCAAGCCTCGACCGACTCGCGGAAGAATTCAGGGAGAGTCGCCGCGGCGGACCCGGGCGTGAACACAACCGGGGGCGATCCCGCGGCGAGAAATTCCTCAACCTCAGCCGGAAGTTTGTAGAGATCGCTGCCATCGTAGAGAACAAACCCCGTCTGGTGTGTGTTCGGCGGCCAGTCGGGCTGGCGGGGCGCAAACCAGTCCGGAAAAAGGCAGAGGACGAGTTGAGGCGAGTGTGCGTAGCCGTCGAAAACACGGTAGACGGGCTTCAGCGACAGTTTGGCGCGAAATCGATTGAGGTCAGGAACGATGAAGCGGTCGATTGCCAGGGTGTCGAGCAGCCAGAACATCGATCGCTTGATCGCCTGCGGCATGGTTGGGCCCATGGGGATCGGGCCGTACTTGCCTGAGTCCACGAGGCTTCGGATGAGTGCGGGTTGGAGATGGATGGTCGCAAGGGGCGTGCCGAGTTTTTCCTGCGCGACCCTCGCCCCGAAGCAGACCCCTGAGGCCACCAGGATCGTGCCGGGGCCGATTAAGGCTTCGACGATCTCGTAGAGCCGCGAAATATTCGGTACGATGACGCGTTCGGCGACGCACTGATATCCTCGGTTGGGCTGCCAAAGCCGCGGGTCGGACATAATCTCGCGCGCTTCCGCAGTGCTTCCCATGGCGATGAAATCGAGGCCAGCGGCCCGGACCGAATCGCCGAAGATCTCGTTGGTGATCAGGGTCGCCCGATGGCCCCGCCGCTTGAGTGCGATTCCGAGCGAAACCATCGGATGAACGTCACCAGCGCTGCCGAGAGTTGCCAGAAGAATATTCAGTCTTTTTCGCTCTGCCATGGCGATGGGGATAGCCAGTTGCCGCGCGTCTACTCGCGTCGTTTCGGATGAAGGCCGAGAACGGCCATGATTTTTTGCAAATCCTTCCAGACCTCGCTTTTTGCCGCGGGATTGCGAAGCAAGTAGGCCGGGTGGTAGGTCGCCATCAACTTGGCCCCGCGATAATCGAACCATTCGCCACGGTAGCGGGAAATGCCCTGAGTTGTGTTGAGCAGAGTTTGCGCCGCACAGGCGCCGAGGCAGCAGATCACTTT
>Ga0187779_10001420_pt1 | contig 14953 bp, 12 predicted proteins | sample 1015_Q2_SP10_10__FD_132435 | JGI IMG/M metagenome (GOLD analysis project Ga0187779, IMG submission 132435) | Tropical peat soil microbial communities from peatlands in Department of Meta, Colombia - 1015_Q2_SP10_10_MG | ecosystem: Environmental > Terrestrial > Soil > Wetlands > Peat | place... | reverse complement strand
CTCTGCGTCAATGCGCGCGATGCAATGCCGGGCGGAGGGACACTCACCATTTCCACGCGGAGCTTGAGGGAGCCGGACGGGTTCCTGCGCTCGCTCGAGCCCGGGCAGGAGGAGCCGTATGTTTGCATCGACATCCGGGACACCGGCATTGGCATCGATAAGGCGATTCGCGGGAAGATCTTTGATCCCTTTTTCACGACCAAGGAAAAAGGGAAGGGAACAGGGCTGGGGCTCGCGACCGTGTACGGCATTGTGCGGAACCACGGGGGCTTCATCAATGTCGAGAGCGAGGTCGGCGTCGGCACAACATTCACTGTGTACATTCCGGCGGTCGAAAAACCCGCGGCTCGGCCCGTGCAGGCTGAAGCGCGCATGACGAGAGGGAAGGAAACGATTCTCATCGTTGATGACGAGGAGACCATCCGCTCGCTGGTGCGCGACATCCTCGAGGAGATCGGTTACCACGTCCTCGGCGCGGGAAACGGGGAGGAGGCGATCGAAATCTACCGGCACCATAGCTCGCCGATTGACCTGGTGATCCTAGACATGACCATGCCCGGGATGGGCGGTCGGGAGACGTTTGAAAAACTCAAGGAAGTAGATCCCGGGGTGCGCGCGATCCTCTCCACCGGGTACTCGCAGGACGAGCGTGCGCGCGAAGTCTTGGCATTGGGGGTCAAAGGATTCGTGCAGAAGCCGTACCGGATCAATGAGCTTGCTGCAGCCGTACGCAGGGTGCTCGATTCCCAGAAATCGTGACGAGGTCACGCGCATGAATGCGGAAAAACCCATCGGTGTCGTGCTCATGCAACTGGGCGGACCCGAGTCTCTCGAGACGGTCGAGCCGTTTTTGCGGAACCTCTTTCGAGATCCCGATATCATCGACATCCCCCTGGGCGCTCTTCTGCGGAAGCCGCTGGCAGAATTGATCGCACGCACCCGTGCGCCGAGGGTGCGAGAGTTCTACAGGCGCATCGGCGGAAGGTCCCCCATCCTCAAACTGACGCGCAGGCAGGCGCTGGCGCTGGAACGGTCGCTCGCTCCAGAGCTTAATGCCAAAGTCGTGGTCGCCATGCGATACTGGCATCCGTTGACCGATCAGGCGCTTGATGATCTCAGCGAAGCGGGTGTGGAACACGCTGTCCTCCTCCCGCTGTATCCGCACTTCTCACGCGCGACCACGGGTTCGAGCATCAACGCGTGGAAAGACGCCATCCGGCGCCGGGGTCTCCAAAATATCCAGGTCGAGATTGTCAGCGATTACTGCGATCACCCGCTGTACATTGCGGCGCTCATACGCAATATCCGCATCGCGCTCAATCGTGTGCCCAGGGAGGACCGCGGACGCGTCCATCTGGTCTTCAGCGCCCACGGCACCCCGATGTCCCTGGTACAACAGGGCGATCCGTACCAGGGGCAAATCGTCCGGACCTACACGGCGATCGTCAAGAGCGGAAATTTCGGGCTCCGCCACCACCTCTGCTACCAGAGCAAGGTCGGTCCCCAGCAATGGCTCAAGCCGTCGCTGACGCAGACCATTGCCCGGCTTGCCATCGAAAAGGTGTCGCATGTGATTGTTGTTCCCATCGCCTTTGTTTCCGATCATAGCGAAACTCTCTGGGAGATCAATATCGAAACACGGCATGAGGCGAAGCGGCTCGGTATCCACTATTTTGATATGTCTCCCGCGCTTCATACCGCTCCGCAGTTCATCGGCGCGCTCAAGGATCTGGTGCTGCGAAAGGTGAGGCGCTCCCCATGAAGCGTGGAGCGATCATCATCGGTGGCGGGATTTCCGGGCTGATGGCGGCCCATGAACTGATGCGGGCCGGCGTGGAGGTGACCGTGCTCGAACGGGAGTCGGCCGCGGGCGGGACGATGCGGACGGTCCATGATGACGGATGGTTGGTGGAAGCGGGCCCCAACAGCGCTCTAGAAACAACGCCACTCTTCGCCAGGGCATTCGACCTGCTGGGGATTGCGGAGGAGCGCCTGTACGCCGACCCGGCAGCGGATCGAAGATACATTCTGCGTAAAGGCAGACTGCATCCCCTCCCGCTTTCACCCGGAGCATTTCTCGGATCCTCGCTCTGGAGCACGAAAGGGAAACTCAGGCTCCTGAAAGAGCCGTTCATTGGCCGGGCCGACCACGAAGAGACGATCGCGCAGTTCGTGGAGAGGCGGCTGGGCCGCGAATTTCTGGATTATGCGATCAACCCGTTCGTGGCGGGTGTCTATGCGGGCGATCCAACGCAGCTGAGCGTTCGGGCTGCGTTTCCGAAGCTCTACGCGCTCGAGGAACGCTATGGGGGGCTTGTCCGCGGGATGATCGGCGGCGCAAGGGAGCGCAGGAAGCGACAAGAGAAGGCGAAGGACCGGGCGAAGATGTTTTCCTTCCGGGACGGGATGGAAACGCTGCCCCGCGCCTTGGCGCGCGCGCTCGGCCCGGCACTACGCCTGGGGTGTCACGTCACTTCGGTCGGACGGCCGTCCGCCCCCGGCAACGGAACGGGGTTCGAGGTTCAATTTGCGCAGGAGGGAAGCGCGCAGACGCTCCGGAGTCCCTGCGTCGTTGTGGCCACGCCGGCCCACGTGGCCGGCGGCCTCATCCGTTCGCTCTCCGGTCGCATCGCCGGTCTGCTCGAAGGAATCTATTATCCGCCCGTTGCCGAGGTCTTCCTGGGGTTCCGCAGGGAAGAGGTCTCGCGTCCGCTCGACGGGTTCGGCTTCCTCGTCCCGGAAGTGGAGCGCAGAATGATCTTGGGCACGATTTGGTCATCGAGCCTTTTTCCCGGAAGAGCGCCTTCGAATCATGTGGCGCTCACGAGCTTTGTCGGCGGCTCGCGCCAGAGCGCGCTGGCAGCGTTGGGGGAAGGCAAGCTGATCGAGCTCGTGATGGCCGAACTCCGGTCGATCATGGGGATCAGCAGGGACCCGGTGTACGCGAAAATCATGCGCTGGGATAGAGCGATTCCGCAGTACAATCTCGGATATCTCTCCCTGGTGGAGGAAATCGCTCAGGCCGAAGAATCGAATCCGGGGCTCTATTTCTGTGCCAATTTCCGAGGAGGAATCGCCGTGGGAGACTGCCTGATGAGTGCAGAGAAAATTGCCGGGCGAATTGCTGGCAGCATGTCAACGGCCCCGGACCCAACCACTATCATGAGCAAGGTGCAGCTATGAAGAGCGCAGAGACGAGCGTCGCACAGTTTCCTGTCACGCGGCTTCGCCGCCTTCGCATGAAGGAAACACTCCGCGCCATGGTGCGGGAGACGCACGTGGGCAAGAAGGACTTTATCTATCCGCTGTTCGTCGTCCCCGGTACAAAAGTCAAAAAGGAAGTCTCCTCGATGCCCGGGGTGTTCCAGATGTCCGTTGATTCCATCGTCCGCGAATGCGTCGACGTGCACTCGCTGGGGATTCCTGCGGTGATTTTTTTCGGCATTCCCGAGGAGAAAGATGAGGTGGGTTCCGGTGCCTACGACGAAAACGGGGTCGTTCAACAGGCGCTGCGCGCAGTCAAGCGGGAGGTGCCGGAGCTGTTCCTGATCACGGATGTCTGTCTGTGCGAGTATACGTCGCACGGACACTGCGGCATCGTCCGCGGAAATGAGATCGTCAATGACGAATCGGTTGAGCTTCTTGCCCGCGAAGCACTGACGCATGCAGAAGCGGGCGCGGACATGGTTGCGCCGTCGGATATGTTCGACGGACGCGTCCGGGCGATCCGCGAGGCGCTCGATGAACACGATTTCCGGAATCTGCCGATCATGTCATATGCGGCAAAGTATGCTTCCGGGTTCTACGGCCCGTTCCGGGAAGCGGCCGAAAGCACGCCGAAATTCGGCGACCGGCGATCGCACCAGATGGACCCGGCCAACTCCGACGAGGCCCTGCGCGAGGTCGCCCAGGATATCGCCGAGGGAGCAGACATTGTCATGGTCAAGCCAGCCACCCCCTATCTCGACATCATTCATCGGGTCAAGGAGCGCTTTGAAATGCCGACCGCGGCGTATAACGTGAGCGGAGAATATTCTCTCGTCAAGGCGGCTTCGCGCGTGGGATGGATCGATGAGGAGCGTGTGATGATGGAGATGCTCACGGCGATCAAGCGGGCGGGGGCGGACCTCATCCTCACATACTTTGCCAAAGATGCCGCCCGGGTTTTGGACCGGGGGCGCTGACACTCCGATGTCGACAAGAAAATCCGAGGCGCTCTTTGATGCTGCACGCGCCATCATCCCAGGCGGCGTGAATTCCCCTGTCCGTGCCTTTCGCTCTGTCGGCAGGACGCCGGTGTTTATTGCGCGCGCGGAAGGATCGCGTCTCTGGGATGTCGACGGGAATGCGTATATCGACTTCATCGGCTCATGGGGACCGATGATCCTTGGACACGGACATTCGCGCGTGGTGGAGGCGCTGCGGCGTGCCGTCGACCTCGGGACGAGCTTCGGTGCGCCGACAGAACTCGAGGTCCGTATGGCCGAGCTGATTGCGAAGATCATGCCGTCGGTGGAAATGGTGCGCATGGTCAACTCGGGGACGGAGGCGACCATGAGCGCGATACGGCTCGCCCGCGCGTTTACCGGGCGCGAAAAGATCATCAAGTTTGAGGGTTGCTACCACGGACACGGGGACAGCTTTCTCATCAAGGCAGGCTCTGGCGCGATGACCCTGAGCGTACCGGACAGCCCCGGGGTGCCTTCCGCGGTGGCGGCGGGGACGCTGAGCGCACGGTTCAACGATCTGGCCAGCGTTCGAAGGCTGGTCGGTGAAAATTCGGGGGCCGTCGCTGCGCTTATCGTCGAGCCGGTGGTAGGGAACATGGGTTGCGTCCCTCCCGAAGGGGGATTTCTTGAGGGTCTTCGGGAGATTTGCACCCAGGAAGGGATTGTCCTGATCTTTGACGAAGTGATGACCGGCTTCCGCGTCGCGCCCGGCGGCGCGCAGGAGAGGTACGGGATTCGGCCCGATCTGACCACGCTGGGCAAAATCATCGGCGGCGGACTTCCTGTGGGGGCCTACGGAGGCAGGCGCGACATCATGCAACTCGTCGCCCCGAGCGGCCCTATGTACCAGGCAGGAACCCTCTCGGGGAACCCGCTGGCCATGACCGCTGGTTACGCCACACTGACGATCCTGCGCGAGAATGCTGATATTTACCGCTCGCTCGAGGAGAAGTCACGCCGTCTGCAGGAAGGGATTGAGGAGGCGATCCGGACCATGGGGCTGCCTTTGACGCACAGCCGTGTCGGGTCGATGATGACCCTCTTCTTTACGCCTGAGCGGGTACGTGACTACGACGGTGCGCTCCGCGCAGACACCGCGCGCTTCGCCGCGTACTTCCGGGAGATGCTGCGTCAGGGCATCTACCTGGCCCCGTCGCAGTTTGAGGCGACGTTTGTCTCCGCGGCCCACTCGGACGGGGAGATCGATCAAACGATCGCGGCGAACCGCAAAGCGCTTGCAGCGGCATTTTCCTCATCCTAAGGAACGGAGGAGACATGTTCACGCTCACATGCACGTCCTATTCCGACAAAGGGCATATTCCGACGCGATACGCACATCCGAGCGTATCGGGTGGAGAGAATATCTCGCCCGGGTTCACATGGAATGACCCTCCCTCGAACACAAAATCGTTTGCGCTGTCCATCGTCGACCCGCACCCGGTGGCGAACAACTGGGTGCACTGGTTCGTCATTGATATCCCGTTCAGGGACCGGAAGCTCGCCGAAGGAGCCTCTCGCGCCCACGCGATGCCCTCAGAAGCCAAGGAGCTGCTCAACACCTACAATGAGCTGGGCTACGGCGGCCCCGCCCCGCCGAAAGGGTCAGGCGCCCATCCGTACGTGGCGACGATCTTTGCGCTGAATGTCGCGTCGCTCCCCCTCAAGAAGGAAACACTGCTGACGCAGTTTTTGCGGGCGCTGGAAGGAAAGGTGATCGCTCAGGCGCAGGTGACGGGATACTACGAGCGGAAATAGGTCCTCGCACGTCAAAGCATCGCTGCGACGTACCGTGCAATAGCGGGGGAGGCAGTCAGCCCGGGGGACTCGATTCCGATGAGGTTGATCAGCCCGGGAAGCCCGCGGGCGGATTCTTCCTGGATAACAAAATCGCGTGCGGGCTCCCCTGCGCGTTGGAGCTTCGGCCGTATGCCGCTCATCTCCGGGGTGAGATCTTCGTCCTTGATGTGCGGCAGGATCCGCCGCACGGAGGCGCCGAAGGCATGCCGCTTCTTCTCATCGACACGGTAGTCGAGTTTCCGCTCCGGAAGGTATTCGATGTCCGGACCGAATTTCAGCCGTCCCCCCAGATCCACCACCGCATGAACCCCGAGCGTCTCGTTCGTAGGGACGGGGTAAACCAGGCGCTTCACGCACCCGCTCATTGAGGCGGGGAGGGAGAAGTAACACCCTCTGCTGTAATGAATTCGGTACGCTGCCTTGTCGACGTCGATACCGGCGAGCCCTGCGATGGTATCGGACTCGAGACCCGCTGCGTTTATCACCCGCTCCGACGTGAAGGTGGACCGCTCCGTCCCTTCCTGGATGGTAATCCGGAAACCATCTGCATGGCGTTCCAGGCCGACGACGCTGCAGTGGGTCTGGACCTCCGCACCGCCTTCTTTTGCCGTGTGGTAGAAATAATCCATCAGTCCATGGGCGCTGATAATGCCGGTGTTCGGGGAAAAAAGTCCCCCGACTGATACAATCTCCGGTTCAAGCGCGTGTATCTCGGCTGCGGAGAGCAATTTGAGGGTCACGCCGTTTGCCACGCCGAGCGCCTGGATTCTCTGGAGCTCGCGTTCTTCTTCCGGGCGCGTTGCCGTGATGACCTTGGTAATCCGTTGGTGCGGAACCCCCGATTTCTGGCAGATTTCGTAGAGGAGCCGATTGCCTTCCACGCATAAACGCGCCTTGAGAGAGCCGGTCGCATAGTACATGCCTGCGTGAATGACTTCGCTGTTCCGGCTGGAGGTCTCCTGGCCGTAGCGGTCGTTTCGCTCCAGGAGGAAGACGGGAGGCGTGCGGCGCGCGATCTCTGCCGCGATTGCCAGACCGACGACTCCTCCCCCGATGATGGTTACCGATGCGTCCGCCATGCGCTTAGCCGATGGTGTGCGGTTCTTCGACATTCACCCAGGATGCGTCGGGAGAGACCCCTGCGCTCCTGAAAAAGTCCGCGGTATCCCTGCCGCGCGAATTGATCCGTACCTTCAGGCCTGCCGAGTACAAAAAGAGCGGGATGTCGTTCTTCGAGTCGCTGGCCACGAGCAGCGGTGCCGTTTCGGTCCGCGCCTTGAGGGCGTCGATTTTTCCCTGACGGATGGGGATCGGATCGATCGCTTTGCTGGTGAAGGCGCCATTCTTGCTCACAAGGTCGATCCCGATTACGCGATCCTCCGCCAGACCAAGACGCTGGAATACGCTTTCCACGCTCCAGCGGTTGCTTCCTGAGACAGGCCAAATGGTGAAGCCTCTGCTCTGCAGTTCCGAGAGGAGTTCGACAGATTCCTTTATGTAGCGGATCCCTTGAGGTACGGACTGGCCACCGAGCCGCCGTGTCCCGAGAGGGGCATGTATTTCTGATTCAAACGTATCGCGGGCGATAGCGCGCACCTCTGGGAGGGTGTACCCGGCAAACAGGCGTACGATGTCCGCGCAGGCCTTGATCACTTCGCCGCTGTCGATTTGACCGAAATACCACGTCAGCAGGATTTCCGCAAAGGCGTCGAAGTCGCCCTCCGTCCGCCGTAGGTCGCCAGGAAGGTCCTTGAGACGGGTATACAGGCCCTGCAGGATCTCGCGCTTGGGGTGATCGTCCCATATGTCGGCCGGGGACTGCCGGAAGAGGAAGTGCTCGATCTGAAAGTAGAACATCGCCTCTCCGACGTCCCCCCGGATCACCGTTCCGTCGCAATCGAATACGGCTCCGGGCGGCGGACCGGATTTGTGATTGGAATGCTTCTGGAGAAATGAGGCGAGGGCGGGCTCTTGCAGAATGGACATGCGTATGCGCGTATGTTCCTTCCTTGAAACAACATACGAAGAACGGGGGGGAAGATCAAGGATTGCAACTCACCGGCGGATTGTGTATATTTTTGTATGCGTTCAGTGCCGCCCAGCAAGTCCGTTCCTGAATCTCCGGGACGGATTTTGTGTTCTTGACGATCCCGCATGGATACCATCCGCAATTTTTGCATTGTTGCCCACATCGATCACGGAAAATCGACGATCGCTGACCGCCTGCTCGAGCGGACAGGAACGATCACGCCTCGCGAGATGAAGTTCAACCAGGTCCTGGACGACATGGATCTGGAACAGGAGCGTGGCATCACGATTAAGCTACACGCCATTCAGATGCGCTACCGCGCGGGCGACGGCGTGACGTACACGCTCAACCTGATCGATACCCCAGGGCATGTGGACTTCTCCTATGAAGTCTCCCGATCACTTGCGGCGTGCGAGGGGGCGATTCTCGTGGTCGATGCATCCCAGGGGGTCGAGGCACAAACGATTAGCAACCTGTACTTGGCGATTGACGCCGGGCTGGAGATCATCCCGGTGATCAACAAGATTGATTTGCCGAGCGCGATGATCGATCCCGTACGATCGCAAATTAAGGACCTGATCGGATGCCGGGATGAGGAAATCATCCTGGCCAGCGCGAAAGCGAATCTCGGCATTGACGAAATCCTTGAAGCCGTCGTCCGCCGCATTCCCGCACCGCGGGGGGATGCCGACTCCCCCCTGCGGGCACTGATCTTTGATTCTGTCTTCGACGCCTATCGGGGCTCCGTGGTCTATATCCGCGTGATGGAGGGAATGCTCCGGGAACGCGACCGCGTGATGTTTTTCCACAACAAAAAGGCGGTCGAGGCCGAAGAGGTCGGTGTGCTGGAGATGAAGCGGATGCGGACCGGAGAACTCGCGGCGGGGAACGTGGGGTATCTGATTGCCGGGATCAAGGACGTCCATGACACGAAAGTGGGAGACACCGTCACCTCGGTCGAACGTCCTGCGGAAGCCCCTCTGCCGGGATACAAGGACGTGAAGCCGATGGTGTTCAGCGGGATGTACCCGACGAACGCCGAGGACTTCGAAGACTTGCGCAGTTCGATTGAGAAGCTCCAGCTCAACGATTCTTCCCTCGTGTACGAACCGGAGACCTCCACGGCGCTGGGGTTCGGCTTCCGGTGCGGATTCCTCGGCTTGCTGCATATGGAGATCGTGCAGGAGCGCCTGGAGCGGGAGTACAACCAGCGTATCATCAACACCGTTCCGAACGTCGAGTATCGCGTCACCAAAAAGAACGGTGATGTTTCCCTCGTCGACAACCCGTCGTTTATGCCGACCCTGGGGGAGATCGAAAAGGTTGAAGAGCCGTTTATCCGCGCGCAGATTATCGTCCCCACGGAATATCTGGGGAATATCATGAAGCTGTGCACGGAGCGCCGGGGAATTTATCGGAACACCACCTATCTTGATCCCACTCGCGCGGACATCTCATATGAGATGCCGCTCTCGGAGATCATTTTCGATTTCTATGATAAGCTGAAATCGACCAGCCGGGGATACGCCTCGTTTGACTATGATATTCTCGATTTTCGCGAATCGGACCTCGTCAAACTCGATATCCTGCTGAACGGGGAGTCCGTCGATGCGTTTTCGTGTATTGTGCACCGGGACAAGGCGCATGAGTGGGGGAAAAAACTCTGCGTGAAGCTTCGCAAGCTGATCCCGCGTCAAATGTTTGAGGTCGCCATTCAGGCGGCGATCGGCAGCAAGGTCGTCGCGCGGGAGACGATCTCTGCGATGCGGAAAAATGTTTTGGCGAAGTGCTACGGCGGCGACATCACCCGGAAGCGAAAACTGCTCGAGAAACAAAAGGAAGGGAAAAAGCGTATGAAGCAGGTGGGCAGAGTGGAAATCCCGCAGGAAGCGTTCCTGGCGGTACTGTCAATGGAAGACGAATAAGGAGTCCCATGGCTAAAGAGACACGGCTGTCAAAGGATCAGGAACGGGCGCAGGCGAAGCGCGAACCAGTAAGGGATTTTCTCAAGGACCTCGTCTTCGTCCTGGTCGCATTCTTTTTCTTAAACAGTTTCGTCCTCGCGTCGTTCGAGGTGCCGACCGGATCGATGGAAAACGAGATCATGGCCGGAGATTTTCTCTTCGTCAATAAGTTCATCTACGGCGGGACGACTCCGCGTACCATCCCGTTCACCAATATCCGACTTCCCTGGTTTCGCGTCCCGGCATTTCGAAGCGTCGAACGGGGCGACGTCATTGTCTTTGAATTCCCGGGGCAACGCGAAGAAGTCCAGTCCCCGGAATTCATGTTCTACCTCAAGCGCGCAGTTGCCCTGAGCGGAGATACGGTGCGGGTGGTCAACCGCATTTTGTACGTGAACGGGAAGCCGTCGCCGTTACCGCGCAACATGAAGTTCAGTCATCCGTCGCAACGACCTCCCGCGGGATATGTGGACTCAAAAATCTTCCCGAAGGGGTCGCCCTTCAACGAAGAGTTTTGGGGGCCGGTCGTCGTCCCCAAAAAAGGGGACACGGTGGAGCTCTCACGGGCAACCTACGACCGGTGGGCGACGTTCATCGAACGGGAGGGGCACACAATCCGGATCGACGATCACGGGAGGATTTTCGTGGACGGCGCGGAGACCTCGCGCTATACAGTCGAGCGCAACTATCTCTTCGGGATGGGGGATAACCGGGACAACAGCCTCGATTCCCGGTTTTGGGGGTTCGTTCCGGAGGAGAATATCGTGGGGACGCCGATGATCGTCTACTGGTCTTGGGACCCGGATACGCCGATCACCAATATTGTTGAGAAGCTGGGCTCGATCCGTCTGAACCGCATTTTCACGCTGATCCGGTAGGATGAACGGGCAATCCTCCGGGTTTGGGACGGAGGTCCATCGCTCGAAGTGGCCGGGCCGCCTGCGGGAGCTGGCGGAGATCCTTGCAATTACGGTCGCGGCGGCGCTCGCGGTCAAGCTCTTCGTGATCGATGCCGTGTACGTCCCGAGCGCCTCGATGGAAAACACGCTTCTTGCCGGGGACTTCATCGTCGTGAACAAGCTGATCTACGGTCCCCGGACACCCCGCTTCATGCCTGTCACGGGGAGCCGGATGCCTTCGCTTCGCTGTCCATCGCCCGTCTCTCCTCGCGTCAATGATGTCCTGGTCTTCTCCTATCCAGATGACTCGGCGGGGATGCATCCGACGTACGTGAAGCGGCTCATTGGGCAGCCGGGCGATACCGTCGAGATCCGCAACGGGACGGTGATCGTCAACGGCACCGATCGTGTGCGTGCCTCCGACGCCCGATGGCAAGGCCGCCCCCCGCACGACTACGGGCCGGTCGTTGTCCCTCGCCGAGGTGATATTCTGGATTTCAGGACCGACGCCCCCGAACACTGGGAACCGCTGGTGCGCAGGGAAGGGCACACCATAACCAGGAATTCCGCAGGGGCTGTGTTGATCGACGGCCGCGAGGCCCAGAAGTATCGACTCGAAGAGGACCACTATTTTGTACTCGGGGACAATATCAACAACAGCAGTGATAGCCGGAGCTGGGGGTTTGTTCCATTTGATAACATCCTGGGGCAGGCCATGGTTGTGTATTGGTCCCGCGACAGCTCAGGCGACGTGCGGTGGAAACGGATAGGCACATTGGTCCGGTGATGGCCGCTTCGACGCCATCCGGCGCGTGAGACGACTGTTTGGGGAAGGAGTTGCTGTGGCGTCCCTCTACCTGCACATCCCATTCTGCGAGCGGAAATGCCTCTACTGCGATTTCTATTCGGTCGAGAACCTCGACGCGATGGAGGCATTCCTGCTTGCGATAGAACGGGAGATCAATTGCTATAGCGCCCTGGCTGCAGGCACGACCATTGACACGATCTTTTTCGGCGGAGGTACGCCTTCCCTGCTCACTCCGTCGCAGCTTGAACGCCTGCTCCGGATGCTTCACGAGAAATATACCATCCACCCGGGGGCCGAAGTGACGCTGGAGACCAACCCGGGGACGGTCTCTGTCGAAAAGCTTATCGCGTACCGCACGCTGGGAATCAACCGGCTGAGCATCGGGATTCAATCGCTCCGGGACAGCGAGCTTGCGTGGCTCGGGAGAATACATGATGCACGGACCGCCATTGCCTGCGTGGAATACGCCCGGCGGGCCGGCTTCGGGAACGTGGGGATCGATCTGATCTACTCGTTGCCTGGACAGGAAACCTCCCAGTGGAATGAGACTCTCCAGAAGGCGGTCGGTCTTGGCCCCGACCATGTGTCCGCCTATAGTCTGATCGTGGAAGATAATACGCCGCTGTCCCGGCTCGTTGCGAGCCGCCAAGTTTCACCAAACCCTGCCGAACGCGAAGCCGAGCTGTTTGAAGAGACGATGAGCGTCCTCAACCGCCATGGGTTCGAGCACTATGAAGTTTCGAACTATGCCCGACCGGGAATGCGCTGCCGGCACAATTATGCGTACTGGACGCACGCGAGTTACCTCGGGTTCGGGCCATCGGCACATGCCTTCTGGATGCGTGGGGACCCGCCTCGTCCGTCGCGCTGGGCGAACGTCGCCGGGATCGGGGAGTACACCCGGAGACTGGAGAGCAATGAGTCCGCGCTCATATTCGAAGAAGTGCTCTCACGTCAACAACTCTTCAACGAGCAGATGTTCCTGGGATTGCGCAGCGACGGCGTGGATCTGAAAAGACTCGGGGCGGAGTATCCGGACCAACTCAAGAGTGAGATGCTCGCGATCGCTCAATCCCTCGCGGCAGAAGGAGCGGCGTTGTAGGAAGGGAGCCGACTTCGCCTGACGGACTCAGGGTATTTGCTGTGCGACGAGATCGCCGCACGGATGATGATTTGAAGTTCCGCTCTCATTTGGCTAGATTCCACCTCATGATATACCATTCCCGCGCTGTTCCTCCTGCCCGCCGTTTTCGTTCCCGCCGCGCAAAGCACTGCAACATCCGCCGGAAAGGAATCGCTTTGTGAGAGTCCTCGTGAGCGGTATCGACGGATTTGTCGGAAGCCACGCCGCGGAATACCTGGGTGGAGTCCCTGAGGTTGAACTGCATGGTACCATCCTTGAGCCAGGCGACCACCCGAACTTGGCGATGCTCAAGACGGATGTCCAGCTCCACCAGGCAGACATTCTGGACCGGGAAGCGATCCGGCGGATCTTTCGCAAAGTCGTCCCTGACAGGGTCATCCATTTGGCCGGCCAGGCCTTCGTCCCCACGGCAATGCTGGACCCCGTGGGAACATTCGAAGCGAACATCATGGGTGGCGTCCGCTTGCTCGAAGCCGCCCGGAACCAACTAGACGAGAAGGGAACCTCTCCGCAGGTCTTGATCGTCAGTTCGGGAGAAGTGTACGGAAGAAACAACCGAACGCCGATCACCGAGGAAACTCCGCTTCGGCCCGAGAATCCTTATGCCGCGAGCAAAGCGAGCCTGGACCTGATCGCACAGGAGTACCGCCGTTCCTTTGGCGTTCCCGTCACCGTGGTGCGCCCGTTTAATCATGCCGGTCCCCGGCAGAGTCCGCTCTTCGTTTGCTCCGATTTCGGGCGACAGTTTGCAATGATCGCGGCCGGCAAAAGTGACCCCGTCTTGCGCGTGGGCAATCTCGATTCGCAACGTGACTTCACGGACGTGCGCGACGTGGTCCGAGCCTACTGGGCGATCCTGTCGCATCGGTCAGAGCATGCCGTGTTCAACGTCTGCTCCGGGCATATTTGCGCAATTCGGGATCTCATTGGCCTCTATGAGGAGGCGACGGGCATCCGCGTTACGGTTCAGGTTCAGGAGAGCCGGTCAAGGGAGAGGGACCCGTTGGTTGTTGCAGGAAGCTATGCCCGATTGCAGGAGGCGACGGGCTGGAGCCCAACGATCCCGCTCCGCACGACCATCGGCGACGTGTACGCATACTGGCAGGCACAGATCGCTTCCCGCCGATGAATATCCTCGTTGTCAATTGGCAGGACGTTACCCATCCCCTGAGCGGCGGGGCAGAAGTGCACTTCCACGAGATTTTCTCGCGGATTGCCCGCCGTGGCCATCAGGTGACTCTCTGCTGCTGTTCCTTCCCGGGTGCCGCCGGTAGAGAATGGATCGACGGAATCGAGATCCTGCGCCGTGGGCCTCGCGCTCTTTTCAGCTTTCTCTTCCCCTATGTGTATCTGCGTGAACTCCGAGCCAGATCCTTCGACATCGTCATCGAAGATCTCAACAAGATCCCCTTTTTCACGCCGTTCTACGTCAAGCGACCGTTGGCGGGAATCGCGCACCACCTCTTTCGCGGGAGCATTTTCCGTGAGACCGGCCCTGTGGTGGGGAGCATCGTCTACGGGCTTGAGTCCCTGGCCCTCGCGAGCTACCGCACCCGGATGCCGTTCTGCGTCGTATCACGGAGCACGGCAGATGAGTTCATCCGGTACGGATTCCCTCCCGAGCGGATCGCGATCGTCGAGAATTGCGTCGATCACCAGAGATACTTCGCGGGGAATTCGGCAAAAAGTCCGGCCCCCCTGATCGGGTCATTTGGTCGGCTGAAGAAATACAAAAGCGTTGATCACTTTCTTCAGGCGCTGCCGGCCGTTCTGACCATCGTGCCTGATCTCAAAGCGGTCATCGCCGGCGATGGCGACGACTTGGATCGGCTGAAACGGATGGCGGCCGATCTGGGCATCCGGCACTCCGTGGAGTTTACCGGACGGTTGACTGAGGATGAAAAGGTCCGTCTCCTCCGAAGTCTGTGGTTCACCGTGAATTCATCGTCGAAGGAGGGGTGGGGGCTGACCGTCGTGGAGGCCAACGCCTGCGGCACGCTGGCTATTGCGGCCGACGTACCTGGATTGCGTGATGCCGTGAAGGATGAAGAGACCGGTTTGCTCTACCCGTACGGGGATATCG
>Ga0187779_10001419_pt1 | contig 14954 bp, 13 predicted proteins | sample 1015_Q2_SP10_10__FD_132435 | JGI IMG/M metagenome (GOLD analysis project Ga0187779, IMG submission 132435) | Tropical peat soil microbial communities from peatlands in Department of Meta, Colombia - 1015_Q2_SP10_10_MG | ecosystem: Environmental > Terrestrial > Soil > Wetlands > Peat | place... | reverse complement strand
TGCTGCACCGGCACCGGCATCCGATGGCGGTCGTCGGTTATGTCATCCGCGGCCGCTGGCGCTATCTCGAGCATGACTGGATCGCGGAGGAGGGGAGCTTCGTCTACGAGCCACCGGGCGAGATCCATACGCTCGTCGTGCCGGACGATTGCGCCGAGATGATCACGTTCTTCAACATCGGCGGGGCGATGATCTACCTCGACGAGGCCGGGCGGCAGACCGGCTACGAAGACGTGTTCTCCAAGATCGAGATGTGCCGCAGGCATTACGCGGCGTGCGGGTTGGGCGCGCATTACGTGGAGCAATTCATTCGCTGACGTGCGCGGCGCCGAAGCTTGCCGCAGGCGAGGTGATTCCCTATACTGCCTAGAGGAGATGGCATTCCTCCTTCAACCGCCGCAAGGCTGATGATGCCTACACGCAGCGCCCGTAATGCGGTGGCGTGCTAGGCGGTTCCGGCAAGACCCCCTGACGCTGTCGCCGCTGTTCGATCGATCGTCGCGCCGTTTGGGCGCGAAGGGAGAGTTTGCATGCCTTGGAGCGGTGTTCTTGCTGTGGGCGGAGGTGCGGCGGTGGGCGCCTGGATGCGCTGGGGACTGGGCATCGCGCTCAATCCGGTCTTTCCAACGCTGCCGCTGGGCACGCTCGCTGCAAACCTGATCGGCGGCCTGCTGATGGGCTTCGCGATGGAGCTGCTCGGCCGCCATGCAGTGCTCGCGCCGGAGGTCCGGCTGCTCGTCACGACCGGCTTCCTCGGCGGCCTTACGACCTTCTCCACGTTTTCTGCGGAGGTCGTCACGCTGCTGCTGCGCAAGGAATACCTGTGGGGCTCGCTCGCCATCGCGGGACACGTCGTCGGATCGCTCGCGATGACCATCGTCGGCTTGCTGCTCGTTCGCGCCCTGTACGCGTGGGCGGGCTAGGGAAAAGGGGACCGTCATGAAGGGCACCATCCTGCGCTTCTACGTGCACGAGAATCGGACGCACCGTCACATCGCGCTCTTCGAGTGGCTGCTCGAGCAGGCGAAGAGGCTGGGCATTCACGGCGGATCCGCCTTCCGCGCGGTCGCCGGGTTCGGCCGCCATGGCATCCTGCACGAGGAACATTTCTTCGAGCTCGCTGCCGATATGACCATCGTCATCGAGTTCGTCTTGAGCGACGACGAGGCGGAAAAGCTCCTCGCCTTGCTGCGGGAGGAGCGCGTCAGCATCTTCTTCGCGCGCTACCCCGCGGAGTTCGGGGCGATCGAGGGCGAGCTGACCGGGAAGGGTTCGAAATGACCGACACGTACGCACTCGCCGCGCTGTGGCTCGGCCTTGCGCTGGCCGCTACGCTGCTCTCGATCTGGCTGCGCATAGCGACCGCGATGTCGGAGATCGTCGTCGGCACGGTTGCACAACTCCTGATCGGTGCCTCGCTGGGCAGCGCCGTGCTCGGCACCGATCAATCCTGGATCAAGTTCCTCGCTGGCACCGGCGCGATCGTGCTCACCTTCCTTGCCGGGGCGGAGCTCGACCCCGCCGTGCTGCGCAGCCGCTGGAAGGAAACCAGCACGCTCGGCCTGCTAGCCTTCTTCGCGCCGTTCCTCGGCTGCGCCGCGGCCGCGTACTGGCTGCTGCACTGGACCGTCGAGGCGAGCTGGCTTGCCGGGATCGCGCTGTCCACGACCTCGGTGGCCGTCGTATACGCAGTCATGCTCGAACTGGGGTTGAACAAGACGACCTACGGCAAGACGGTCCTCGCGGCGTGCTTCATCAACGATCTCGCGACCGTCATCGCGCTGGGCCTGATGTTTTCGCCGTTCACGTTCAGAACCCTGATCTTCGTCGGCGCGAGTATTGCCGCGTTTGCCGTCCTCCCACGCATCACGCCGCATTTTTTCCGCCGCTTCGGTAACCGTCCTTCTGAGCTGGAGGCGAAGTTCCTCCTCCTTTTCCTGTTTGGGCTGGGCGCGCTAGCCGCCTGGGCCGACAGCGAAGCGGTCCTCCCCGCCTACGTGATGGGCATGGTGCTCGCGGGGACGGTGGGCAAGGATCATGTGCTCATACGCCGCCTGCGTACCTTGACGTTCGGGCTGCTCACGCCGTTCTACTTCATCCGCGCTGGCGCGTTCGTGTCGGTGTCTGCCCTCGTCGCTGCACCGTTCGCGTTCCTCCTGCTCCTCGGTGCGAAGATGGTCACGAAAATCCTCGGCGTGTTTCCGGTGACGCGGGCTTTCGGCTCGCAGCGCCGCGAGGGCTGGTACACGACGATGCTCATGTCGACCGGGCTCACTTTCGGCAGCATCTCGGCGCTCTTCGGGCTGAGTCACGGCATCGTCACCCAGGAGCAGTACTCCTTTCTGATTGCTGCCGTCATCGGCAGCGCGGTCGTGCCCACGCTGATTGCCAATGCCTTCTTCCTGCCGCATCATCTGGTCGGCTCGGGCGAACCCGAGCTCCCGGAGGCCGAGGAGCAACCCGTGGAAGCGGGTGCGCCGTCTCGCGCCGAGCACTGAACAAACCACAACGGAGCAAGCAATGCCTCACGCAATACGCATTTACAAGACCGGCGGCCCCGAAGTCATGCAGTGGGATGAGGTCGTTGTCGGCGAACCTGGCCCCAACGAGGCGCGCGTGCGTCATACCGCGGTTGGAGTCAATTACATCGATACGTACCAGCGCAGTGGCCTCTACAAGCTGCCGCTGCCTTCGGGCATGGGTAACGAAGGCGCGGGCGTGGTCGAGGCGGTGGGCGCGGGCGTAAGCGACATCAAGCCCGGTGACCGCGTGGCCTACCAGGGCGGCGCACCGGGCTCATACTCGGAGTTGCGCGTCATGCCCGCGGAGCGCCTGGTCAAAATCCCCGATGGCGTGAGCGATCGCATGGCCGCGACGCTGATGCTCAAGGGCCTCACGACGCAATACCTCCTGCGCCAGGTCTATCCGGTCAAGAGCGGCGAGACGATCCTGTTTCACGCTGCGGCGGGCGGCGTGGGATTGATCGCCTGCCAGTGGGCGCGTGCGCTTGGCGTCAACGTGATCGGCACCGTGAGCTCGGACGAGAAGGCCGCGCTTGCCAAGGCCAACGGCTGCACGCACACGATCGTCTACACGCGCGAGAACTTCGTCGAGCGCGTCAAGGAGCTCACCGGCGGGAAGGGCGTTCCCGTCGTCTACGATAGCGTGGGGAAGGACACCTTTCCTGCTTCGCTCGATTGCCTGAGCCCGCGCGGCATGTTCGTGAGCTTCGGCAACTCGTCCGGGCCGGTGCCGCCGCTCGATATGCTGCTGCTGTCGCAGAAAGGCTCGCTGTACGCGACGCGCCCGACGCTCGTCACCTTCACGTCGAAGCGCGCCGATCTGCTCAAGATGGCGGACGAGCTCTTCGCGATGGTCAAATCCGGCAAGATCGTGAACGATGCGCGGCAGACCTACGCGCTGAAGGACGCCGCCAAGGCGCACACCGACCTGCACGCGCGCAAGACCACCGGCTCGACGGTGCTGTTGCCCTAGCTGTCTCCGCGCGCCGCGGCGTTGAGCAGCCGCCGCGCCATCGGGCAAAGCTCGGAGGCGACCACGCCGACCGGGCCGGTGCCTTCCGCGACGAGCGCATCCGCCGCCGCGCCGTGCAGGCACACGGCCAGCTCGAGCGCGTCTTTCGCCTGCACTCCCTGCGCGAGAAAGGCACCGATGATTCCAGCGAGCACGTCGCCGGTGCCGCCGCTCGCCAGCGACGCGTTGCCGCTCGCATTGATGGCCCAGCTTCCGTCGGCATGGGCGAGGACGCTGCCGGCGCCTTTGAGCACGACGCCGGCGTGGAAGCGCGCGGCGAGGTCGAGCGCACATTGCAGGCGATCCGACTGCACTGCAGTGATGTCCGTACCCGAGACTCGCGCGGCCTCTGCCGGGTGCGGCGTCATCAGCGTGGGCGCAGTGCGCGCGGCTGCCGCAAGGGCGAGCGTGTTGTCGGCGGCTATCAGGTTGAGCGCATCGGCGTCGATCACGACCGGGCAGGGCAGACCGAGCGCATGCGCGAGTAGCTCGCCTGACTCTTTGCCCTGGCCGAGCCCAGGCCCGACGATCAGCGCATCCGGCTCCGCTGCGAGCACGTCGAGAGCGGCACGCAGCATGAGCTCGGGCTGCACCCAGTCCACCGCCGGCCGCTCGCTCGCGGCAAGACCCACCCATAGCTTGCCGGCCCCGACGTGAAGCGCGGCGCGTCCGGCGAGAATGGCCGCTCCAACGAGCCCGTCGCTGCCGCCAACGATGCCGAGCGTGCCGAAGGTTCCTTTGTGCACGTTGCGCCGCGCGCGCCGCAGCGGCTCGGGCAGCGCGGCCGCGAGCGCAGGCCAATCGAGGCGGCGACCGGATCCAGCGCGAGCCGTATCGAGCTCGATGCCGAGGCGATGCACGCTGAGGCGCCCGCAGTGATCGGGTCCGTCCGCCGTCAGAAGGCCCGGCTTCAAGGCGATGAACGTCGCGGTTGCTGCGGCGCGGATCGCGGGCGCGTAGGCGACGCCCGTGTCGGCGTTGAGCCCGCTCGGGATGTCGAGCGCGACGATGCGCACGCCGCTCGCGTTCGCCCGCTCGATCCACTGCGCGGCCACGCCTTGTGCGGGCCGCGTGAGGCCGATACCGAACAGCCCGTCGACGATGAGCCCCCAGCCGTTCCGCTCCGGCCACGCCGTGAGCGTCTCGCCCTCGGCATCGCTCCATGCTTTGCGGGCGGCGGCGGCGTCGCGCGACAGACGCGCCGCGTCGCCGCAGAAGGCGACGGTCACGTCGAAAAACCAGCCTTTGAGCAGGCGTGCGACAACGAATCCATCGCCGCCGTTGTTGCCCGGGCCGGCAAGGACGAGAACACGGGGCGCGCGATCGCCGAGCAGCTCGCGCGCCAGCGTAGCGCCTGCGAGCCCGGCGCGTTCCATCAACGGTGAAGCGGCATTGGCGGCTTCGATCTCGCGAAGCCGCGCCACGCGAAAGATCGGCTCGAGCCCCATCGAACGCGATTATAGGCCAGGCACCCCGCGCCGCCGCCTGTGGGGGCTGGCGCGTGGACAGCGGAGGGGGCAGTCGTTACACTAGCGTGACACGTTCGCCGGGCGGGGTCGGGCGGGCAGGATCCGGCGCTGTTCTCTGTGGGTCTGCAAAACCGGCGGCACATTCCATCGTCATTTCGGGAGGCTTCATGAAACGCTTCACCAGGATCGCGCTGGGCCTGTTGGCGGTATCGATCGCCGCCGCCGTCGCGGCTCAGGATCTGACCGGCACGCTCAAGAAGGCGAAAGAGACCGGCTCGTTCACGATCGGTTATCGCGAGTCCTCGATTCCCTTCTCGTACCTCGACGACAAGCAGCAGCCCATCGGCTACGCCATGGATCTGTGCATGAAGGTCGTCGACGCAGTCAAGACCGAGCTGAAGATGCCCAACCTCAAGCTCAACCTGCAGCCCGTCACCTCGTCCAACCGCATCCCGCTGTTGCAGAATGGGACGATCGACATGGAGTGCGGCTCGACGACCAACAGCGTCGAGCGGCAGAAGCAGGTCTCGTTCGGGCCGACCTATTTCGTGATCAACGTGACAGCTGCCGTCAAGAGGAACTCTGGCATCAAGACCCTCGCCGACTTGAACGGCAAGACGATCTCGACGACGGCGGGGACGACGTCGGTGCCTTTGCTGAGAAAGTACGAGAAGACCAAGAACGCCGACATCAAGTCGATCGACGCCAAGGATCACGCGGAGTCGTTCCTGCTGCTGTCGCAGGACCGTACCTCGGCCTTCGTGATGGACGACATCCTGCTCGCGGGCCTGATCGCCAACGCGCCCAATCCCGGCGACTACATGATCCTCAGCAACGAGTCGCTGCGCACCGAGCCGTACAGCATGATGATCCGCAGGGATGATCCGCAGTTTAAGGCGCTAGTCGACAAGACAATCGGCGGAGTGATGAAGTCTGGCGAGATCGACAAGATCTATGCCAAGTGGTTTACGAGCCCGATCCCGCCGAAGGGCGTGAATCTGAATTTCCCGCAAAGCGAGGCGATCAAGGCGGCGTTCGCCAACCCGAACGACAAGGGCGTCGAATAACGCGGGGAGCGGATCCCGAAGCGACCAGGGCCGGAGAGCAAGCAGTCTTCCGGCCCTTGTTTTTTCCGCCGCCCGCACGATGCGGCGGCGCGTGCGTGCCGCGCAAGACGGAGGACGAGCCATGCACTACAACTGGAACTGGGGCGTCTTCTTCCAGGAGCTTCCCGGGGGCGGCGAGGAATACTGGCAGCTCATCGTCTCCGGCATCGGCTGGACGCTCGCTGTTTCGGCGTGCTCGTGGGTAGTAGCGATCGCCCTCGGCTCAGTCATCGGGACGATCCGCACCACGACCAGTGCATGGATGGTGCGGTTCGGTAACGCCTGGGTCGAGTTCTTCCGCAACATCCCGCTGCTGGTGCAGATGTTCCTCTGGTACTTCGTCGTGCCGGAGTTCATCCCCCCGCTCAAGGCGTGGATCGTCGCCACCAATCCCGCCAATGCGCAATTTGTCTCCGCGGTGCTTTGCCTGGGCCTGTTCACCTCGGCGCGGATCGCCGAGCAGGTCCGCGCGGGGATCCAGTCGCTCCCGCGCGGACAGCGCTTCGCCGCGATGGCCATCGGACTGACGCAGCCGCAGGTGTACCGCTTCGTACTGCTGCCGATGGGCTTCCGCATCATCATCCCGCCGCTCACCAGCGAGACGATGAATCTGATCAAGAACTCCTCGATCGCGCTCACGATCGGCCTTGCCGAGCTCACGTTCCGCGCGCGCGAGCTGGGCGAGTACACGTTCAACTTCTTCGAGGCCTTCACGGCGGCCACCGTCATCTATATCGCGATTGCCATGACCGCGAATCGCGTGATGGCGGTCATCGAGCGGCGGACCGCAGTGCCCGGCTACATCACGGGCGGGAAATAGGAGGCGGGCCATGCATCTCGACTTCAGCGTCATCTCAAGCTCGCTGCCGTTCCTGTGGAAAGGCTTCCAGTACACGGTTCAGCTCACCGCCATCGCAGCGCTCGGCGGGCTTTTCTTCGGCACGCTGCTCGCGATGGCTCGTCTCGCGTCGAGCAGGTGGCTCTCGCAGCCGGCCGCCGCGTACGTGAACCTGATGCGGTCGATCCCCCTGGTGCTGGTGATCTTCTGGTTCTTCTTCCTGATGCCGCTCGTGTTCCAGGCGATCAGCGGCGCGGAGCGCCCGGTGCAGATCGGGGCGGAGCGCACCGCGATCATCACCTTCATCATGTTCGAGGCCGCGTACTTCTGCGAGATCATGCGCGCCGGCATCCAGTCGATCCCGAAGGGGCAGGTCAACTCGGCCTACGCGCTGGGCCTCACCTACGGGCAGGCGATGCGGCTGGTGATCCTGCCGCAGGCGTTCCGCAACATGATCCCGGTGTTGCTCACGCAGACGATCATCCTGTTCCAGGATACCTCGCTGGTGTATGTCATCTCGGCGACTGACTTCGTGGGGGCGGCCTCCAAGATCGCCCAGCGCGACGGCCGGCTCGTAGAAATGTATCTCTTCGTGGCCGCCGTCTACTTCGTGCTCTGTTACACGCTGTCGTACCTCGTTAAGCGCTTGCAGAAGAAGATTGCCGTCATCCGCTGATACCGGAGAAGAACCAGATGATCTCGATTCAGAGCGTGTCGAAATGGTACGGACAGTTCCAGGTGCTCACCGACTGTACGACTAAGGTCGAGAAGGGCGAGGTCGTCGTTGTCTGCGGCCCCTCCGGGTCGGGCAAGTCCACGCTGATCAAGTGCGTGAATGCGCTCGAGCCGTTCCAGAAGGGAGATATCACCGTCAACGGCGTTTCGGTCGGCGATCCGAAGACGAACCTGCCCAAGCTGCGCTCGCACGTGGGGATGGTGTTCCAGCACTTCGAGCTCTTCCCGCACCTGTCGATCACCGACAACCTGACGCTCGGCCAGATCAAGGTCCTCGGACGTGGCAAGAACGAGGCGAAGGAGCGGGGCCTCAAGCTCCTCGACAGGGTAGGTTTGATCGCGCAGAAGGACAAGTTCCCGGGGCAGCTCTCCGGCGGTCAGCAGCAGCGGGTTGCGATCGCCCGTGCCCTGTCGATGGACCCGATCTGCATGCTCTTCGACGAGCCGACGTCCGCGCTCGATCCCGAGATGATCAACGAGGTGCTCGACGTCATGGTGCAGCTCGCCAACGAGGGCATGACGATGATGGTGGTCACGCACGAGATGGGCTTTGCGCGCAAGGTCGCCAACCGTGTGATCTTCATGGACCAGGGCAAGATCGTGGAAGACGCGAAGAAGGACGACTTCTTCGGCAAGCCGCGCTCGGAGCGGGCCCAGCTCTTCCTGTCGAAGATCCTGACCCACTGAGCACCGACCCATGCTCGCCTTTGTCGGAGTATTGCTGCTTGTCCTGGGACTCATCTCGGGGCTGTTCCTGGTGCTCGCGCCGCTCGGCGTCGGCTCCGCGGCGCCGGGGGCGACTGCATGGATTCTCTTCCCCGGCTTCACCGTCGTCGGATTCGTGCTCCTCGCCGTGGCTGCGCGCGTGAGCCACGTCTCGCTCCTGTCGCGCGTCGGCGGAACTTGCCTGGTGCTGCTCGCGCTGGCTGCCGGTGTGGCTCTCTTCGCGATAGGCAACGGCCTCACGCAAGCCCGCGGCGACACGCTGAGCCTCTGGTACGTGCTGGGTCTCGGCCTCGCGCTGGGCGGCTCGGGCTTCGCGATCGGCCGCGCGAGTGCCGGGAGCGAGCCGGCGCGGACGTAACGCGACGCCAATTCGGTCAGTACCGCGCGCTACCGGGCGTCCGCGGGAACGGGATCACGTCGCGCACGTTGGCAAGCCCGGTGACGTAGGCGACAGTGCGCTCGAAGCCCAGGCCGAACCCTGCGTGCGGCACGGTGCCGTAGCGCCGCAGGTCGCGATACCAACCGTAGTTCTCCTTGTCGAGACCAACCGCGGCGATGCGGGCATCGAGGACGTCGAGTCGTTCCTCGCGCTGGCTGCCGCCGATGATCTCTCCGATACCGGGCACCAGCACGTCCATCGCGGCAACGGTCCGGTCGTCGTCGTTCACGCGCATGTAGAACGCCTTGATCTCCTTGGGGTAGTTCACAAGGATCACGGGCTTCCGCGCGTGGTGTTCGGTGATGTAGCGCTCGTGCTCGGACTGCAGGTCCACGCCCCACTTGATGGGAAACTCGAATTTCTCGCCGGACTGCTCGAGAATGCGGATCGCTTCGGTGTAATCCATGCGCACGAACTGGGAGTCGACGATGCCCTGCAGTTTTGCGATCAGGCCCTTCTCGACGCGCTCCTCGAAGAAGGCGACGTCGTCCGCGCGCTCGGCGAGAACCGTCCGGAAGATGTGCTTCACGAGCGCCTCGGCCAGCGCCGCATTGTCGTCGAGAGTCGCGAAGGCGATCTCCGGCTCGATCATCCAGAACTCGGCGAGGTGCCGGCTGGTGTTGGAGTTCTCCGCGCGAAACGTGGGTCCGAACGTGTAGACCTTGGACAGCGCCAGGCAATACGCCTCGACGTTGAGCTGCCCCGAGACGGTGAGGTACGTTTCGCGCCCGAAGAAATCCTTCGTGAAGTCCACTTTCCCCTCGGGCGTGCGGGGCAGGTTCATGAGGTCCAGGGTGGAGACACGGAACAGTGCTCCCGCGCCTTCTGCGTCGGAGGCGGTGATGATCGGCGTATTCACCCAGAGGAAGCCGTTTTCGTGGAAGAAGCGATGGATCGCCTGCGCGACGGTGTGCCGCACGCGGGTGGCCGCGCCGATGACGTTGGTGCGCGGCCGCAGGTGCGCTACCTCGCGCAGGAACTCGAAGGTATGCGGCTTCGGCTGGATCGGGTAGGTGTCCGGGTCATCGACCCAGCCCACGACCTTTACGGCGCTTGCCTGCATCTCAAAGGGCTGTCCCTTCGCGGGCGATGGCACGACTACTCCGGTTGCCTCGACCGCGCAGCCCGCAGTAAGCCGGAGGATCTCGTCCTGGTAGTTCGGCAGCGCGCTGGGTGCGACCACTTGTACGGGATGGAAGCAGGAGCCATCGGAGACATTCACGAACGAGATGCCCGCGCCCTTCGCGTCGCGCCGCGTGCGCACCCACCCCTTGAGCGTGACCGGGGCATTTTTCGGGGCGCGGCCCGCGAGAATGTCCGCGCAGGCAAGAAAAGCGTTCATTGGAGTGGTGGCGGAAAGGCCGCGACATTATAATCGCCGCCGACTGCGCGCGGGCCAGCGTATAATTCCACTTTACGTCCACCGCAGCTTAGATGGCCGAGCATCTCTCGCTCCGCGGGCGCAACGCCCTGTCGCCTTTCCGCATCGCCAAGCTGCTGTCGAACCTCGCCGGAACCCATGTTTCCGGCATTGCGGCTGAATACTGGCACTTCGTTCAGACCGAGCGCGCGTTGAGCGCGGCCGAGCGGGCGACACTCGAGCGCCTCCTCACCTACGGGCCGCAGGCCGGCGCGGTGATCGACGCAGGCGAGTTGCTGCTCGTGGTTCCCCGGCCGGGGACGATCTCTCCCTGGGCCTCGAAAGCGACGGACATCGCGCACAGCTGCGGGCTCGCCTCGGTCTTGCGCATCGAGCGCGGCGTTGCCTGGCGCGTGGTTGTGCGGCACTCGAAGCCGCTCACCGCCGCGGACCGCGCTGCGCTTCTGCCTCTCATCCACGACCGCATGACCGAGGCGGTGTTCGGATCGCTCGACGACGCGCAGAAGCTCTTCACGCACTTCGCTCCGCAGCCGCTCCGGACCATCGACCTCGCCAAAAGAGGGCCGATCGCGATCGAGGAAGCCGACGCGGCGATGGGCCTGGCGCTCTCCGCCGACGAGATCGACTACCTCGCCGAGCATTTCAATCGGGTGGGGCGCGATCCGACCGACGTCGAGCTGATGATGTTCGCGCAGGCGAACTCCGAGCACTGCCGCCACAAGATCTTCAACGCCGACTGGATCGTGGACGGGGCGCGCCAGCCGCAGTCGCTCTTTGGCATGATTCGACACACACACGCTGCGAGCCCGCGCGGAACGATCATCGCCTATGCCGACAACGCCGCGGTGATGGAAGGGACGACCGCGCGGCGCTTCTACGCTAACGGCGATGGACGCTATCAGGCCCGCGCGGAGCCGACCTGCACGCTGATGAAGGTAGAAACGCACAATCACCCGACGGCGATTGCGCCGTTTCCCGGCGCGGCGACCGGATCGGGTGGAGAGATCCGTGACGAGGGGGCGACCGGCATCGGCGCCAAGCCGAAGGCGGGCCTCACCGGATTCACCGTGTCGCACCTGCGCATTCCGGGTGTTCTGCAGCCATGGGAGCGAAGCGCCGGCAAGCCCGAGCGGATCGCCTCGGCGCTCCAGATCATGCTCGACGGCCCGATCGGCGGCGCGTCGTTCAACAACGAGTTCGGCCGCCCGAATCTGCTCGGCTACTTCCGAACGTTCGAGCAGGAGGTCGGCGGGGAATGGCGCGGCTACCACAAGCCGATCATGATCGCCGGCGGCGTAGGCAACGTGTCCATGCGCGACGCGCGCAAGCGCGAGTTGCCGGCGGGCGCCCCGATCGTTCAGCTCGGTGGGCCGGGCATGCTCATCGGCATGGGCGGTGGCGCGGCTTCTTCGCTCATCGCCGGTGCGAACATCGCCGATCTCGATTTCGATTCCGTACAGCGCGGCAACGCCGAGATCCAGCGCCGCGCGCAGGAAGTCATCGATCGCTGCTGGCAGATGGGCGAAGCGAACCCGATTCTCTCGATCCACGACGTCGGCGCCGGCGGCCTGTCGAACGCATTGCCGGAGCTCGTGCACTCGGCGGGCAGAGGAGCGAGGCTGGATCTGCGGGCGATCCCTTCCGAGGAGCCGGGGATGTCGCCGCGCGAGATCTGGTGCAACGAGGCGCAGGAGCGCTACGTGCTCGCGATCCGTCCTGATGCACTTGAGGAATTTGCCGCCGTCTGCGCGCGCGAGCGCTGTCCGTTCTCGGTGCTCGGCGAGGCGACCTCCGAGCGGCGGCTCGTCGTCGACGATCGGGTGTTCGGCACGGCAGTGGACATGGAGCTTGCGGTGCTGCTCGGCAAGCCGCCGCGGATGACGCGCGAGGCAGCGCACCTCGAGCGCAAGCTCGCGAGCTTCGCCACCGCCGGCATCGATCTCGAGGAAGCGGCACGGCGCGTGCTCCAGTTCCCGGCGGTTGCGGACAAGACCTTCCTCGTTACCATCGGCGACCGCACTGTAGGCGGACTGTGCTCGCGGGACCCGATGGTCGGCCCATGGCAGGTGCCCGTGTCGGACGTCGCCGTCACGTTGATGGATTACGATGGCTACGCCGGCGAGGCAATGGCCATGGGCGAGCGCACGCCGCTCGCGCTGATCGACGCACCGGCCTCGGGGCGCATGGCGGTCGGCGAGTCGATCACCAACCTCGCCGCGGCAGCCATCGTCGATCTGGGCACCGTGAAGCTTTCCGCCAACTGGATGGCGCCGGCGGGGCACCCGGGCGAGGACGCCGCGCTCTACGACACGGTGCGTGCGGTGGCGCTCGAGCTTTGTCCGGCGCTCGGCGTGAGCATTCCGGTGGGCAAGGATTCGATGTCGATGCAGACGAGCTGGCGCGAGAACGGCGTCGAGCGCTCCGTGACGGCACCCGTTTCGCTCGTTGTCTCCGCCTTTGCACCCGTCGCCGACGCAAGGCGGGTACTGACGCCGCAGCTCAAGCTCGATCAAGGTGCGACCCTGCTCATGTTGGTCGATCTCGGCAACGGGCAGAATCGCCTCGGCGGATCGGCGCTGGCGCAGGTCTACGGCCAGCTCGGTGACCAGGCACCCGATCTCGACGACCCGGAGCTTTTGAAAGGCTTCTTCGGTACTGTTCAGGCTCTGCACACGCAGCGGAAGCTGCTCGCCTACCACGACCGCTCGGACGGCGGGCTGCTCGCCGCGCTCTGCGAGATGGCCTTCGCGAGCCGCTGCGGGCTCACGATCGCGCTCGACGAGCTACCGGGCGAGCCGCTCGCGGCCCTCTTCAATGAGGAGCTGGGGGCCGTGCTGCAGGTCCGCGCCGCGGATCGCCACGACGTAGTCGGCGCGTTCGAAGCGGCGGGATTGCGTTGCATTGCCATCGGAGAGCCGGCAAAGGGAGCGCGCATCGTGGTCACGCGCGATGGGGCCGTGCAGCTCGAGGAATCGCGCGTGGACCTCCAACGTACGTGGTCGCGCACCACGCACGCGCTGCAGCGCCTGCGCGACGATCCCCAGTCGGCGGACGAGGAGCACGAGCGCATCCTCGACGCGGAGGATCCAGGCCTCGCGCCGCGCCTCACCTTCGATGCGGCAGAGGACATCGCCGCGCCGCTCATCGCCAACGGAGCGCGTCCGCGGGTGGCGATCCTGCGCGAGCAGGGCGTGAACGGGCATGTAGAGCTCGCAGCCGCCTTCGATCGCGCAGGCTTCGACGCCTACGACGTGCACATGACCGACATCATCGAGGGTCGCAGCTCGCTCTCGAGCTTCGCCGGCGTTGCAGCAGGAGGCGGCTTTTCCTACGGGGACGTGCTCGGCGGAGGCGAGGGCTGGGCGAAGTCGATCCTGTTCAACGCGCGGGCGCGCGACGAGTTCGCGGAGTTCTTCCTGCGTGAGGATCGTTTTGCGCTTGGCATCTGTAACGGCTGTCAGATGATGAGCAACCTGCACGAGCTGATCCCCGGCGCGGAGCACTGGCCGCATTTCGTGCGCAACCGAAGCGAGCAGTTCGAAGGGAGACTCGTGCTGGTCGAGGTGCAACGCTCGTCGTCGCTTTTCTTCGCGGGCATGGAAGGAAGCCGCATCCCGGTTCCGGTCGCACACGGGGAGGGCTTCGCCGAGTTCCGCGACCAGGAGCAGCTCGCCGCAGCGGAGCCGCTCGTCGCGCTGCGCTTCGTCGACAACCGTGGCGAGGCAACCGAGCGCTACCCGTACAACCCCAACGGATCGGCTCGCGGCATCACCGGCCTCACGACCGCGGATGGGAGGTTCACGATCCTCATGCCGCATCCCGAGCGCGTCTTCCGCAGCGTGCAGATGTCCTGGCACCCCGACAGCTGGCTCGAGGACTCGCCCTGGATGCGGATGTTCCGCAACGCGCGCCGCTGGCTCGACTGACCGCCATGGGTACGCGGCGCATGCGGGTCTGGTCGATCAACGGAGTCACGCCTGTGGTCGACCCGGAAGCCTTCGTGCATCCGAGCGCGGTCTTGATCGGTGATGTCGTCGTCCGCGCGGGATGCTATATCGGCCCGGCCGCGTCGCTGCGCGGGGATTTCGGACGCATCGAAGTGCGCGCCGGCGCGAACCTGCAGGACTGCTGCGTCATGCACGGCTTCCCCGGCACGGATACGATCGTCGAGGAGGAAGGCCATATCGGGCACGGCGCCATCCTGCACGGCTGCGTCGTGCAGCGAGGCGCGCTGGTCGGGATGAACTCCGTGGTGAACGACAACGCGGTGATCGGCGAGCTGGCGATCGTGGCAGCCATGGCCTTCGTCAAGGCCGGCATGGTCGTGCCGCCGCGCACGCTCGTCGCGGGCGCGCCGGCCAAGGTCGTGCGTGCGCTGACCGACCAGGAGATCGCGTGGAAGATCGAGGGCACGCAAAGCTACCAGGAGCTTGCGCGTCGCAGCCTCGCAACGATGGTTGAAACGGAGGCGCTTGCCGCCCCAGAGCCCGATCGCAAGCGCATCGAGCTCCCGGAGCTCCTCCCGCTGTCGACGATCAAGGCGCGCAAGCGCTAGCGCTCCCCCGCGAACGCTCGTCAGCGCGCGGGCGGGAGTGCTTCCACTGCCTGCTTGAGCCTCCGCACCGCTTCGGCCGAATCCTTTTCCATCACCGCACGAAGCTGCAGCGCATCGGCCAGTGCGAAGGCGAGGCTCGGAGCGCGGTAGACGAGCTCACGCTCGAAGTGC
>Ga0187779_10001418_pt1 | contig 14954 bp, 11 predicted proteins | sample 1015_Q2_SP10_10__FD_132435 | JGI IMG/M metagenome (GOLD analysis project Ga0187779, IMG submission 132435) | Tropical peat soil microbial communities from peatlands in Department of Meta, Colombia - 1015_Q2_SP10_10_MG | ecosystem: Environmental > Terrestrial > Soil > Wetlands > Peat | place... | reverse complement strand
GAGGCTCAGCGCTTTGAGATCCGCCACGTACCGATGAACCTGCCGCTCGAATGGCTGAGCCGCGGCTGGCACGACGTGAAGGCGATCGGTACACCCGGGCTCGCGCATGGTGCGCTGATCGCGATCCTCGGCGCCGTGCTGCTCATGCTCGGCAGCACACACTTCTATCTGATTGCCGCGGCCGTGACCGGCTATCTGCTGGTCGGCCCGGTGATGACCACGGGGCTGTGCGAGCTGGCCCGGCGGCGGGACGCCAGCGAGAAGCTCAGCTTCGATGAGTCATTGCAGGCGCTGAAGCGCAACCCCGAAGGTCTGATGCATTTCACGGGCGTGCTCGCGCTGATCGGGCTCGTGTGGTTCGTGTTCTCCGCGGTGGTACTCGAGACGGCCTTCAGTGCGTCGGTGCCGAGCCTCGCCGTTGCCCTCTGGGGCGGCGGTGCCGGATCCTTCGGCATGGAGCAGCTGCTCGGCTACATCGCCTGCGGCGCGGCGCTCGCCGCCTTCGTCTTCTCCGTGTCGGTGGTGGCGGTGCCCCTCATGATCGATCGGCAGGCGAGCGCGATGGAGGCGATCCGCGCCAGCATCCGGGCGACGTTCGTCAATCTGCCGGCCATGCTCTTATGGAGTGCTCTGATCGTCGCGGTAACGGCGATCGGCTTCCTCACGCTCCTCATCGGCATGGTATGGGTGGCGCCGCTCCTCGGTTACGCGACCTGGCACGCCTACCGCGATCTGGTCGCTTAAGCCCTGACTCGATAGAAAGTACGTCCGCCACGGCGGCGGAGGATGATCCATGACCCCGATGCGCCTCGCCCGCCCGTTCGTCGCTGCTGCGCTGCTTGCCTTTGCCCCCGCCGCCTTTCCGGCCCCGTTCACTATCGCGCAGGTCCTCTCGGCCCCGTTCGCGTCCGACATGGTCGCGGCACGCGACCAGCGGGCATTCGCCTGGGTAAGCACTGCCCGCGGTCCGCGCAACGTATGGCTGGCGCTGCCCGGGGCCGGAGCGAGCGGCTTCGAAGCGCACCCGCTCACCCAGTACACCGCTGACGACGGCCTCGATATCGACGATCTCGCGTTCGTGCCGCATCAGGAGCAGCTGCTGTACGTGCGCGGCGGGGACTTCGAATACCCGGACAAGCCCGCGCCGAACCCCGCCCAGCTCACGGCCGGGGTGGTCCAGGAGATCTGGCTGGTCGACTTCCACGGACGTGACGCTTTCAAGCTCGCCGAGGGTCATGCACCCGTGGCGGCTCCCGATGGAGAGCGCGTTCTCTTCCTCCATGAGGGAAAGGTCTTCAGCGTCGCGCCCCACAAGGGCGCCAAGGCCGAGCAGCTCTTCAATGCGCGCGGCGAGGTCGACTCGCTGCGCTTCTCGCCGGATGGCAGGCAACTGGCGTTCGTATGCTCGCGTGGCGATCACAGCTTCGTCGGCGTCTACACGTTCGCGGACCGCTCGCTGCGCTGGATCGATGCGAGCCTCTCGCTCGACGTCGAGCCGCGCTGGTCGCCCGACGGGACGCGCATCGCCTTCCTGCGCATACCGTCGACGCGCGACGAAGTCGGCCTGATTGCGCACCGCAGCGGCTCCCCCTGGTCGATCCGCATGGCGCGCCTGGCCGACGGGGCCGTCACCGAGATCTACCGTGCCCCGCGTGGCGACGGCAGCGTCTTCCATCCGCTGAGCTCTGAGCAGCAGCTGTTCTGGGGCGGAAATGACCGGTTGTTGTTCCCCGCAGAGACTGACGGCTGGCTGCACTTCTACTCGGTGCCCGCGGCGGGGGGAACGGCCCGCCTCCTCACCCCCGGTCCCTTCGAGATCGAGTTCGCCGCCGCGACCCCCGACGGCAGCCGCATCATCTACGCGGCCAACGCTGGCGACATGGGACGTCGTCACCTGTGGCAGCTGACGAGCGCCGATGGGCGTCTCGAGCAGCTGACCCGTGGCGCCGCTATTGACACGCAGCCCGCGGTGCTCGTCGACGGCGCATCGATCGCCCTTCTGCGCGCCGATGCGCGCACGCCGATGCATGCGGCACTGCTCGCGCCGGGCCGGCCGGTCGTCGACCTGATGGCCGAGGGCCTGCCGAAGGATTTTCCGGGAGCGAGCCTCGTCGACCCGCGACCGGTCGATCTGCCGCAGCGCGCCGGCCTCGGCGCCCACGGCGTGCTGTTCCTGCCTCCAGCGGGCAGCGCCTCCGGGCGCCACCCGGCCGTGGTCTTCATGCACGGCGGGCCCATCCGCCAGATGCTCCTCGGCTGGCACTACATGCACTACTACAGCAACGCCTACGCGATGAACCAGTACCTCGCGAGCCGCGGCTACGTGGTCCTCGCCCTCAACTACCGCGCGGGCATCGGCTATGGACTCGCCTTTCGCGAGGCGGACGACATCGGCGCTGCTGGCGCGAGTGAGTACAACGACCTGCTTGCAGCCGCCGAATTTCTGCGCGCGCGCGGCGACGTCGATCCGGCGCGCATCGGCCTGTGGGGCGGCAGCTACGGGGGTTACATGACAGCGCTCGGCCTGGCGCGCGACTCCGATCTCTTCAAGGCGGGAGTCGACCTGCACGGCGTGCACGACTGGTACCACTGGGTCCTGGCGACGGAACGCAACAACCTGCCGCTCTATCCGCTCGATGCGCCCGCCCCGGCGCTCGCCACCGCGCTGACCGCCTCCCCGATCAGCTCGCTGGCGAACTGGCGCTCGCCGGTGCTGCTGATATCGGGGGACGACGACCACAATGTCGCGTTCTCGGAGTCGGTGCGCCTCGCCCAGGGGCTGCGCGAGCGCGGCGTCGACTACCAGGAACTCGTGCTGCCGGACGAGATCCATGGCTTCCTGCGCCAGACATCCTGGCTACGCGCTTACCAGGCGACGGCGGATTTTCTCGATGCCAAGCTCGGAGCCGCCACGCGGTAGTAACTACCCGGAGGATGCGCGCTTGACCCTGCCGCTTTCGATGGACGCCTCGTTCCGGCTCGAGTCCGCCGAACCGCATCCAAGCACCTGGGTGCGTGGCCCCGTCTGGGACGGCGTATGGATGCTCAACGCGCTCTGGCTCGTGCCCCTCGCGCTCTGGCTCGTCCACGGATATCCCGATGCGAAGTCGAGCCCGCTCGACAGCCTGTATTTCGGGCTGACCGCTCTGTTCTGGATCGGTCATCGTTTGTCCAGCACGTGGCTTGCTTACGGCACGGAAGCGTACCGGCCGCTGCTGCGGCACCAGCCGCTGCGGTTCGTGGTGCTCCCAATGCTGGTGACGGCCGCATGCTTCGCCATCTTCCTGCCGGCCGACGAGGCCCTTCCCTGGACTCGCGCCGAGCGCCTCGTGGTCATGGCGATACTCGACTATGTCTTCGTGACCTACCACTTTGCGGCACAGCATTTCGGGGCGCTCTCTCTTTACCGGACGCGGGCGGGGCGTACCGGTTGCGCGTCTACGAGACTTCTTGATCGCATCTTCGCTCTGGGAGTGGGAGGCGCGCTCGTACTTCTCGCCGACATCCTGGCCGGGTCGGTCGCCTATCAGGACCTGTGGGCCGACCGTTGGCCTTTCCTGGCGTGGATTGCAGCGAAGCAGGCAGGAATCCGGGATGCAGCCTTGCTGCTGGTGCTGGGCACGACGGCCTTTATGCTGGTCGCGGAAGCGCGCGCGGCGCGCCGCTCGCTGCCGCGCGTGCTATACGCCGTAGGGCTCGCCGCAATGGTTGCCATCGCTCTGCAACCGCGGAGCCTGTTCCTATATCTCGTGATCTGGACCTCACAGCATTGGATCCTCGCCACGGGTCTCGCTTCGCAAACGCCGAGCGGGGAGCCGGCCCCGGCAGGAGGCACGGTCCGTCGCGTGTTGCACGCACTGAATGCCAGGCCCTGGGCCGTGCTGCTCCTTTTCGGCGTTGCTTCAGTCCTGCTGCTGCCTTTCTTCGAGGTGGAAGCTAACGGGGAGGGAGACACCTACTACGGCGACCGAATCTTCGGCGCCTTCGCGGCTTCGCTGCGCACCTCGTCCTGGGTTCCCGCGCTGGTGGCCGCTGGCTTTGCGACCGGGTTCGTACACTATCTCCTCGACCGAAGTGTCTACCGCATGTCGGACCCCCGCGTCCGTCGCGCGGCATGTGGCCTGCTTGCCCAGCCCCGATCCCGCGGGAGCACCGTGGCGTGATTAGGAAAATCAACAGGGTACTACTGGATTGACCCCCCCAGGCTCAGTTAGTACGCTACACAAACGAATTCAGCCACGGGGGGCGGCACGGCCGCGCCCGGGTCAATCCCGGAGGAGAGGGAAATGGCCACTGTGCAACGGATCGCCGAGCGCGGCCTGTATGTCCAGCGCGAGTACTCCCCGGCCGCCAAACGCGCCCTGGCGCGCAAGCCGGCGCTCTTCATCAACAATGAGTGGGTCGCCTCGAGCCACGGCAAGACGCTGATCGTCGAGGACCCGTCCAGCGGCCGGGAGGTGAGCCGCATCGTGGATGCCTCCGATGCCGATGTCGACCGTGCCGTCGCCGCGGCGCGCGCCGCCTTCGACGACGGCCGCTGGTCCGACCTGCCCCCGAGCAGGCGGGAGCGCATCATCAATAAGCTCGCGGATCTGCTCGAGGCGCACATCCCCGAGTTCGCCGAGCTCGAGGCCATCGACAACGGCAAGCCCGTGGGCTTCGCGCAGATGATCGATATCCCCGGCTCGGTGGATCACCTGCGTTACATGGCAGGCTGGGCCTCCAAGCTCGGCGGCGAGGTCATGGATCCGCTGGCGTTGCCGCGCGGCAAGGTATTCAGCTACGTCGCGCGACAGCCGGTCGGCGTGGCGGCCCAGATCATCCCCTGGAACTTTCCGCTGATCATGGCGACGCTCAAGATCTCGCCGGCGCTCGCCGCCGGCTGCACGATCGTACTGAAGCCCGCCGAGCAGACCTCGCTGACGGCGCTGCGCCTGGCGGATTTCGTGGCCGAAGCCGGCTTCCCGCCGGGCGTGCTCAACGTGATCACCGGCAACGGCGAGACGGCGGGCGATCGCCTGGTGAAGCATCCGGACGTCGACAAGGTCGCGTTCACCGGCTCCACCGAGGTGGGCAAGATCATCAATCGCAGCGCCACTGCCACCCTCAAGCGCGTCACGCTCGAGCTCGGCGGCAAGTCGCCGGTGATCGTGATGCCCGACGTGAATGTCGACGAGGTCGCGCCGGCCGCTGCCGGGGGCATCTTCTTCAACGCCGGACAGATCTGCGTCGCCGGCTCGCGGCTGTTCGCGCACCGCTCGATCTTCGAGCGCATGATCGAGGGCGTCTCCAAGGCTTCCGCCTTCTGGCAGCCGCGGCCTTCGCTCGACCCCGAGGGTCACATGGGCCCGCTGGTCTCGAAGGAGCAGATGGACCGCGTCATGGGATTCATCGAGAAGGGCAGGCGCGATGGTGCCTCGGTCGCGGTCGGTGGCACCGCCGCCGCGGCCAACGGCTATTACGTCAACCCGACCGTGCTCGTCGACGTGAAGCCTTCCATGAGTGTCGTGCGCGAAGAGATCTTCGGCCCCGTGCTCGTGGCGCAGCGCTTCGATACGCTCGACGAGGTCGCTAAGGCGGCCAACGACACTAGCTACGGCCTCGCCGCGAGCATCTGGACCAGGGACGTCTCAGCGATGCATACGCTGGCCGCCAAACTCAAGGCGGGCACGGTGTGGGGCAACTGCCACGCCGTCATCGATCCGGCGCTGCCGTTCGGCGGCTTCAAGCAGTCGGGTATTGGCCGCGAACAGGGTCGCGAAGGCATCGAGGCCTACACCGAGCTGAAGACGGTCATCATCCAGCTCTGAGGTCAAACGCGGGTGGGGCGAGCCTTCGGCTCGCCCCACCGACCCCCATCTTCCGCTGGCGCGGCTCGCGACGCGCCTGCTGCGCTCAGAAGAAGCTCTTCTTCATGGTCAGCGCCCAGGCCAGCGGCGGTGCCGGCGAGCCGAGAATTGTTCCGGCACCGGCGCCCGTCAGGTCGAACTTCGAGGTGAAGTAGTAGCGGTTGAAGACGTTCGTAACCTCGAGCGTGGTGGAGAGGTCGTTCTTCGAGTTCTGCCACGTGAGATGCACGTTGCACACCGTGAAACTCCCCACCTCCCCGTAGAGCGCGGACGGCGACCCCGGCGCGGCCGCCACGTTGCTGCCGTTTTGCGAGCCCTGGTAGACGGCGTCGAAACGCGGCGTCAGGGTACCGCCGCCGGCGAACGGGATCTGGTACTGGATACCGGCGTGCCCGACCTGCTTGATGAATCCGATCGGAGTGCCGGAGAGCAGTCCGATCACCGATGGGTCGCTCGAGCAGGGGCCTTGCGCGAGTCCTACCACCTGCGGATTCACGCATTTCCAGTCCCAGTGCAGATCCGATCCCGACAGGTCGAACTGCAGTCCACTGACGGGCACCGCGGTGAGTTCGACTTCGAGGCCGGTGACTTCCGCATTGCCGGCGTTCTGCGGCAGCGCGCACGGCCCGGGGCCGCCGTACTGTGGACAGCTGAGCAGCACCAGCTGCGCATCCTTGAAGTCGTTGTAGAAGATGGCGGTGTTGAACCGGACGCGCCGCCCGGCCAGATCGGTCTTCAGGCCAAGCTCGTAGGTGGTGACGTACTCCGGCCCGAAGGGGATCGCTTGCGCGGCGTTGAAAGGACGCGGGCTGTCGCCACCGGCCTTGTAGCCGGTACCCGCGGACACGTAGCCCATCACCTCCGGATTGAAGCGGTAGTCGGCCGCCAGGTGCCAATCGGTGCGGCTGCCCTCGAACACGGGCTTGCTACCCGTGAGCGCCTTGCCGTTCGGACCGTCATAGCCGGCGCCATTTGCGGCGCCCACCGGATCGAGGAACGGATTGACCGTGACGCCATCGAAGTTGAAGCGATAGTAGGTGTACTGGTTGCGGTCCTTCGAGTAGCGCAGGCCACCCGTCAGGGTGAGCGCGTCGGTGGGATCCCACACCAGCGTGCCGAAGATGGCCTGCGACGTGTCGGACACCGGGTCGTTCTGGATGAACTGCAGCGGCTCGATCGGACAGGTCGGCGTATTCAGCCCCCCCGCCGGCACCCCGATGACCTGGCACACGGGCCCCGGTACGCCGATGGACACGTAGCGGATGTCCTGCGCCGAGTAGTACTGGGTCATCGCATCCGAGTAGAAGGCGCCGAGCGTGCCGTGGACGCTCTTGTTGAAGTCCACGTTGAGGCGCAGCTCCTCGCTCCAGAACCAGTTGCTGATCTCGTCGGTGCCGAACTGGGTCTGCGCCGGAGAATCGTCGCCGTCGGCGCTGAAGGAGTTGGTGAAGTTGTGATAGCCGGTGATCGACACCAGCTTCATGGCATCGTTGATGGCGACGTCGACGTTCAGCGAGAAGTCGTAGGCATCAAGGATGTTCTGCTGCTGGCCGGTGAGGGCCGCGAACGGAAATCCGTTCAGCGCCGGAATGAAGCCCGCGATGAACGAGCCGGCCGACTGGCCGAGCGTCGCATAGTTGCACCACTTGCCGCAGACGAACGCCGAGCTGAGCGGTACGCCGCCCGGGGCGAAAGTGTTGGGATTGGCGTTGCTGCCGTACAGGAGCACTTCTGCGCCATTGTTGGTCGCGTTATGGACCACGTCGCCGCTGAACATCACATCGAGCGTGTCGGAGGGATTGAAGCGCAACGTGGCGCGCAGCGCGCGATAGCCGATGTCGCCCTGTGAGTACAGGTTGCACTTGCTACCGCCGGCCGTCGCGGGGATGCCGCTCGCGGGGAATTCGCAGCCGTAGCTGTACACGTCGACGTAGCCGTTCTGATCGGCATACGTGCCGGCGACACGCAGGTACAGGCGGTCGGCGAGCGCGATGTTGGTCGCGGCGCGCAGGTTGATGCGGTCGCGGCTTCCGTAGGTGGCCTCGACGTAGCTGTCGCTGTCGGGGCCGGGCTTGCGGGTGACGAAGCGGATCGCGCCGCCCTCGGCGTTGCGCCCCTCGAGCGTGCCCTGAGGTCCGCGCAGCACCTCCACGCGGTCGACATCCATCAAGTCGAAATTCGCACCGGTGAGACTCGGGTAATAGACGTCATCGACGTACAGGCCCACCCCCGGGGAGAAGGCGGGATCGAAGTCGGCCTGGCCGAAGCCGCGGATGTAGGCGGCCACCGAGTTGCCGAACGCGGGAGACTGCTGACGGAATACGACGCTCGGCGCATTGGAGAGAATGTCCTGCAGCGTCTGCGCGCCCTGCGCCTCGATGTCCTGCGAGGTGATCGCGGTGATCGCGATCGGCGTGTCCTGCAGCTTCTCCGCGCGGTACTGCGCCGTGACGACTACCTCCTGCAGCTGCGGGCCGCCGGGCTCGGTCGCCGGCTGTGCGTTCTGTGCCACAACGAATTGAGCGGCTGCACCGCCCAACAGCGCCAAAGCGCTTGGCACGCACCACCGCAGACAGGAAAACCGGCGCGAAGTAGCCTCCATCTTACGTCCCCCTCTGATTTTCGACGTCGATGACTCGCTTACTCGAGATCGCCCTTAAATTTCATTTTTGTAGTTTTGTAAGTAGAACAAACAATCTGTTTGTTTGCAAGACATCCTATTTCGCCGGCAGCTGTGGCGCCGGCAACACGGTCCCCCACGCGCTCGGGCGGCGCCCCCGCGGCGCGCACCCACAGCGCGTCAGCGCCGGCCGGCGAGCGCCGTCCCGAAGCGCGGATGCGCAAAGTGCATCGGCACGTCCTGGCGGTGCGGCCAGGTCCGCCGCACCTCGGCCGCCGGCAGCAGCACGTCCGGCCCGAGCGGATTCGCGGGGTAGGTCTGCGTCGCGGGCTGCAGGTGCGCGACCGTCCGCGACCAGCCCTTCTCGAAATCCGCCTGCCACTGCATCATGTAATCGAGGCGCTTGATCTTCCAGATGCCGCCCTCACGGACGTAGTCGTTCTCGTAAAGGCCCGCCTCGTAGAACTGCAGCGGCAGCCCTGGGGGCTTGTACGGGCGCGTCTCGTGGCTGCCCCCCATGAGCAGTCCGCGGAAGCGGCCCTTCGCGGTACGCCGGTCCGGCGCGACGGTGATGATGTCCTGCATCTGGAAGTGATCAAGCAGGAAACCATCGACCGGTCCGTTCACGCCCTGCGTGAAGTAGGTCTGGAACCAAGTGCCGTAGAGACGGCGCACGCCGGCGTGCCCGCGGTACTCGCCCGACAGGAACACTACCGCGCCGTCCTCGGCGAACAGCTGCACCACGTCCTCGGCGCGGTTGAAGTCGATGTAGTAGCCGTAGGCCCAGTGCAGGCGGCGGATGGCATTGAGGTCCTCGAGCTCAGCCACTCGATGTTCGAGCGCCGCGAGCCGTGCTTCGAGCTCCGACATGGTATCCCCCGCGCGTTTCGCCCTGGCCGAATTGCATCGAACGCTAACAAATGTTAGCTAGCAACGCGAGGGTAAGGGCATGGACTTCAAAGGCAAGACCGCACTCATCACCGGCGGCGTTTCCGGCATCGGCTTTGGTATCGCGCGCGCGTTTACGGCCGCGGGCATCGAGCTGGTGCTCACCTACCGCAACGAAGAGCACCGCGCACGGGCGGAGGCCTGGTTCCGGGAGCAGCGTCGTCCCGCGCCCCGCTTCGTGGCCCTCGACGTCACCGACCGCGAGCGCTGGCGGAAGGTGGCGGAGGCGATCGGCCCCATTCACATCCTCGTCAACAATGCCGGCGTGAGCGTGTTCGGCCCCACCGACAGCGCGCGCTTCGCCGACTACGACTGGATCATGGGCGTGAACCTCGGCGGCGTAGTGAACGGACTCGTCACCTTCATTCCGCGCATCAAGGCTTCAGGACCCGGCGGCCACATCGTGAACGTGGCGTCGATGGCCGCGTACCTGCCCGGTCCCCAGGCCGGCATCTATACGGCGAGCAAGTTCGCCGTGCGCGGCCTCACCGAGTGCCTGCGCTTCAATCTCGCGCCTTTCGGGATCGGGGTGTCGCTGATGTGCCCGGGGCTCACTCGCACCAACGCCTGGGACTCGGCGCTGCGCCGGCCCGCCGCGTTCGCGGCTTCGGGCTTTGCCCCGCCCGATCACGCGCAGCTCGCGCGCTTCGGCGAGGCGTTCACGGCGGGCATGGATCCACTCGAGGTCGGGGAGAAGACCCTCGCCGGCATGCGGGAAAATCGTGCGGTGATCTTCACCCACCCGGAGTTCGCCGAGGACTTCGACGAGATCCACCGCGCCTGTCGCGAGGCGCTTCCGCAGGAGCCGGTCCCGGAGGGGCGGCTGCACATCGAGCGGTTGCGCCGCGCCGCGGCGCGCACGGCGGCGGCCGGTGAACACATCGGCCTCGATGACCTGACGTGAGCGGACTGCGGCAGCGCGGCCGCCGCAGTTACGGCGCAGCGCGCTGCTACTGACTGACCTGTAACGAGCTGAGCTCGATGGTCCCGCCATCGACGTACAGATCCACCCCATTGATGAAGCTCGCCTCGCTCGAGGCGAGGAACAGCACCGCGCGGGCCACTTCCTCGGGTTCGCCCATGCGCTTCATCGGCACCGCCCCGCCGAGGGCCGCACGCACCGCCTGGATCTGCTCCGGACTCGCACCGCGCTTGAAGATCGCGGTCTCGACCGGGCCCGGCGAGACGACGTTGACGCGGATGCGCCGCGGCAGCAACTCCGCGGCGAGAATCCGCGCTACCTGTCGCAATCCCGCCTTGGCGGCCGCGTACACGACATTCCCCGGAAGCGCCCGCAGCGCACCAATGGAGCCGGCGATGACGATGCTGCCGCCGTCGCGCAGGTGCGGCAGAGCAGCCTGCACGGCAAAGAAGGCGCCTCTCAGGTTGACCGCGTGCACGCTGTCCCAGAACGCCTCGGTCACCTGGGGCACCGCAGCAAAGCCGCCGACTCCGGCGTTCACGAAGAGCACGTCGATGCCGCCGAGCTCGCGGGCGATGCGAGCCATCGCCGTTCGATTGTCGGCGACGCTGCTGATGTCGGAGCGCACCGCCAGCATGCCGCTCGCCGCAGCGACCTCGGCGAGGGTCACCTCGTCGCGGCCGGTGATAGCCACGCGTGCCGCTTCGGCCTGGAATGCCCTGGCCGCGGCCAGCCCGATGCCGCTGTTGCCGCCGAGCACCACCACGGTCTTGCCGGCAAAGCGCATGCCTCAAAACATCCCGTTGGTGTTGGCCGACTTCTCCGGCACTGGCTGCGCGACGTCCCAGTGCTCGGCGATCTTGCAGTGATCGACGCGCAGGATGTCCACGACCGCGAGTCCACGATCGTCTGCGGTGAACTTCGCATGCGAGTGCACGGCCACCAGGTTGCCGTCCGCGATGATCCGCTTGATCGAGTAGCTCGCATCCGGATGCGACTGGAAGAAGGGCTCGAGGAAGGCGATGGCCGCGTCGCGACCGGTCTTGGCGAGCGGATTGTGCTGGACGTAGCCGGGCTCGACCCAGGTTTCGAATGCCTCGCGCACCTGCTTCTCGAGGTAGAACTTGGTCATGAAGCGCGTCGCCACCTCTTTGGGCTTGAGGCGACATTCATCGGCATGGGCCGATGCGACCGCAACAGTCAGCGTCATGGACAGCAGGACGACGGGTGCACGCATGAGAGTCTCCCCCTCGGAAAGATCAGTGAAGTCTGGCCGCGGCGATGTCGGCGCCGGCGCGCAGGGCACGCAGCTTCTTCCAGGTGACCGCCGGATCGATCTTGCCGTAGCCGGCAAAGGTGCCGAAGCCGCAGTCGGTGCTGGCGACGACGCGTTCTGCGCCGACGATGCCGGCGAAGCGCTCGAGGCGTTGCGCGATGAGCTCGGGGTGCTCGACGCAGTTCGAGCGGGTGTCGATCAGGCCCGGCGCGAGCACTTTGTCCGCGGGGATCCTGGCCGCCGCCCACACCTTCCACTCGTGCTCGTGGCGCGGATTCGCCGCCTCGAACAGGATCGTGGCCGGGCGCGCCCTGAGAACGATGCCGAGCACCCGCTCGAGCGGAATGTCGCAGTCGTGCGGTCCTTCGTAATTGCCCCAGCACACGTGCATGCGCAGCTTCTCGGGCGGAATATCCGCGGTCGCGGCGTTCAGCGCCTCGACGTTCGCTGCGGCGATCTTCAGGAACTGCTCCTCGGTCAGATCCTGGTAGCCGGTGTGGCGCGCCATCGCCAGGTCCGGACAGTCGAGCTGCAGCTCGAGACCGCTCGCGGCGATGGCGGCATACTCCGGCCGCATGGCGCTCACCAGATCCGCGAGATAGGCCTCGTGCGTCGGGTAGAAGGCGTTGGGCTGAAATGCCGTGATCAGCCCGGGGGATGCCGCATTGAGGAACCCGCGGACCCTGCGTCCCGCGAGGGCGCGGGAGAATCTGCGGATGTCTTCGCGGCACGGTTCGAGACTCGTGAGGCGCACCGGCCCCACGCAGCTCGCGCGTACGAACTCCTGCTCGCCCATGATGAGAGCGAGCTTCCTGCGCAGCTCGGGGAGCGGCGCCAGATCGAGGGCGGGCTTGCGCTCGACGTGGCCGCCGAAACCGGTGAGCCGCTCCTTGATGTAGGTCGCATAGCCCACCTTGCCCATCTCGCCGTCGCTCACGATCGAGACTCCGGCGGCCTGCTGCTGCGCCACCGCGTCCTCGACGGCCGCCTGCACCAGCTGCTCGAAGGCCGCCGCGTCGAACGGCTCGCCGTGATCACGGGCGAGCAGCATGGCTGCCAGCTGCGCAGCGCGCGGCAGGCTGCCGACGTGCGTTGTCAGGATCTCCCGCATCGGGTACCTATTGCCTTTTGTGAGCGGCACATACAAATATGTCCCAAGAGACGCGCCACTTCCAGCCGCACCCCGGGGGCTGAGGCGCCTGGCACTACACCACGCCCGGCCGTGCACGGGCGGCAGGAGACGTTATGAGCGACATTGCCGCACTCACGGCCCGCATCGAGAAGCTCGAGCACGAGCTCGCGATCCAGCAGGACATCCATCAGATCCGCCGCCTGCAGTACACGTACGGCTACTTCATCGACAAGTCGCAGTACAACGAGGTCGTCGACCTCTTCGCCGGGGACGGCGAGGTGTGGTTCATGGGAGGGATCTTCCGCGGCAAGGCCGGCGTGCGCCGCCTGTACATCGGGCGCTTCCAGACCAACTTCACCGAGGGCCACAACGGCCCGCGCTACGGCTGGCTGCTCGATCACCCGCAGATGCAGATGGTCATCGACGTGGCTCCCGATCGCCGCACCGCCGAGGCGCGCGGCCGCTCGATGATGCAGGCGGGCCTGCATCACAGCGCCGCCGGCGAGCAGCGCGCCTGGTGGGAGGGCGGCATCTACGAGAACAGCTACGTGCGCGAGAGCGGGATATGGAAGATCAAGGCGCTGCGCTACTACCCCTTCTGGCACGGCAGCTTCGCGGAAGGCTGGGCGAAGACCCCGATCGACTTCATCCCCATGTACAAGACATGCTACCCGGAGAACCCCCTGGGACCGGATGCGCTCATCAACCCCCCGCCGCGACTATGGCCGGCAACAGACACGGTTCCGTTCCACTACCCACACCCGGTGACCGGCAGGCCGATCGTGCTCGACAACAGCCGGGCGCGCGAGGGATTCAAGGATGGCTGAGGAGCGTGCCGGGAGTCACGCGGGCGTCGAGGTGCGCTCGACGATCGACTACCTGGTACCGACCTCGCGCATCAACCGCCGCTTCTGGGCCCCGGGGCGCGAGCTCAACACCGGCGTCTATGCGCCCTACCCCGTCACCATCCGCAACGCGCGGCTCGCCGGGCCCTTCACGCTCGATGAGCACGGTTTCTGCCTCGCACGGCATGACACCAGGATCGGCGACTGGCACAACCAGTATGGCGCCGGCTCGGCCTATGCCGCCGAGGTGGCCGAGGTCGCGAAGGGTTTGACCGGGGCGGACGTGGTGATACCGCTCGGCGGCATGCTGCGCGACTCGGCCGTCACCGGTCCGACCGTGCAGCCGCCCGCCGCGGAGGCGCACGTCGACTTCACCGAGCGCTGCGCGGAGCGCCGCGCCGCGGCGCTCTACCGCCAGACGCACCCCGCAGGCCCCGGCTACCGGCGCTTCATCGGCTTCAGCCTGTGGCGGGCGCTATCGGCGCCGCCGCAGGACATGCCGCTCGCGCTGTGCGAAGGCCGCTCGGTGCGCGATGACGAAGGCACGCACAACACCAAGGTCGACGTGGCCGAGATCCCCACGGGCGAGGCGCTCTACGCCCCGATCGCCGGCGAGGAGGACATGCTCGCGGCGACCATCTTCCATTACTCGCCCGGGCACCGCTGGTGGTACTTCCCGGACCTGCAGCCGCAGGAGGTGGTATTCATCAAGCTGTACGACTCGGACCACTCGAAGGCCTGGCGCTGTCCGCACACCGCCTTCCGCGACACCACCCGCCCCGACGCCCGGCCGCGCCGCTCGATGGAGTTTCGCGCGATGGCGTACTTCGCCGCTCGCTGACGCTTCGGCTCAGCTCGCCGCGGCGAGCTCGGCCGCGCTCACCCACCAGCCGTGGACCTGCGGCCGCAGGCGGTGTGCGATGGGGACGCGGGCAATGGGGCCGGCGGCAACGTTGCCGGCATCGAGGATCCACAGCGCGTGGGCGAAGTCGGACTCGCCCGTCTGCCGGTCCACGATCGTGAGCAGCCACCCTTCGTGCCCGGAGCGGGAGGACGGCACGTGCACCGGCTCGCTGAGACAGTGGCCCGGGGGCAGCGCCAGCGCCTGCGGCGGCCCGCCGCCGAGGTCGAGCCGCAGGAGCGTATTGAACATCACGCCCACCGGGCCGCCGGCCACCGGCGGCCCCTGCATGTCGGGATTCATGGTGAGCATCCAGCCGTGGTCGTAGGGCCGGCCCTGACTCGCGGCCGGAATCACCGGCAGATCCCCTGGCGGGCCGATCGTCGTCTCGGTCACTTGCTCGCTGCCCTCACGCAGGTCGATGGTCCAGCGCGCCAGACGTGCGCCTGTCTGCCCCGGCG
>Ga0187779_10001417_pt1 | contig 14967 bp, 14 predicted proteins | sample 1015_Q2_SP10_10__FD_132435 | JGI IMG/M metagenome (GOLD analysis project Ga0187779, IMG submission 132435) | Tropical peat soil microbial communities from peatlands in Department of Meta, Colombia - 1015_Q2_SP10_10_MG | ecosystem: Environmental > Terrestrial > Soil > Wetlands > Peat | place... | reverse complement strand
TAATCCCGGGCTCTTGCGGGAAAATAATTGATTTTTATCGATAACGGCTATCTTTTATTATTCTATGATTAGGGTGTGTCACAAAAAGCGTTTAACGCCAAAAGTAAAAAGAAATTATTACCAAAAATTCCGGAGGAAAAGCCCGGTGAATTTGCCAAGCACTGCATCCATTATTGGTATCATGTTTTTACTGAGTATTGTGATGCCGGTTGCTGCATCTGTTTCCTTCGAATCCAGCGCACCTCAGATTATTACGCGTGGTGATGAATTTTCGGTGAACAGCATTGATGCACAGAATGGTCCTGCAGCGATTTGGATCATCGGGAGGGATTATTTTACAATTAAAGCTGCCACGACGCGCGACCGGAAGGGGAGCTGGATTCTCACGCTTAAACCCGATGACACTGAAAAAATTCCTGCCGGAAAATATGCAATTGTTGTGCAGGATCCCGGACCCGATGGCCTTCTGGAAATTGATCGGAGGGTTACTGAGAATGGAAATATAACCATCCAGAACAGGGGTAAAAGTATTGCTGATATAGGTCAGCCTGGACTGCAAGGAATCGATATCGGACAAGTGATCACAATTCTTGATGAAGCTGGAACGCTGCAGGGTGTTGATGACACGTTCAGCACATTTTACTTTTTTGTAGAAGACCCCTCTGTCCAGTTCGATCAGATTACAGATCCGTCAAAACATCTGCTTAATCCTCAGAAAACCGGAGATCGTATAGTCATCAGCGGATCTACAAATATAGGGATAGGGAATACACTCAGGGCAGATATCCGCAACCTCGCAGCGAACGCGATAGTAACCTCAAAACTGATAACCGTTACCCAAGGTTCCGGCTTGAATTGCTGGACTTATATTCTTGAAGCCCCCGGTCTTCCGGTCGGAGATTATTCGGTGACTATTGACTGGTCGAAATCCAACATAACCAATGCGGGGTCGGCTTTTTTTTCTGTGGAAAATACAGTACTTCCCACACAAATCCCTTCTAATCCAGAACCGTTGAATTCTCTTCGGCCCTCGACAACTGCGGATACGCCTCTCCCGATAATTATTACGATTTCGCTTGTTCTCGTGCTTGCGATAATCATCTTCACGACCCAGAGAAAATAGGACGGTTACAGTTGGTTTTTCGACAGCCAGACCCCTCATAAATTCGATTAAATTCCTCTTATCTTCCAGAAATGCAGAGATTAATTTTATACCGGACGGATATTGAGGAGGATAGAACCGTACCTGTCGATGATGTTACGTTCAGGATTTGCTATTTTTAAAAAAGGTATATGCCTAATCCCACCGACGGGTCATCACCCGAGCGCCTTCATCTGAATAGAGGGAAACACGGTGCTTCAATGTATTCAGCATACAGGAATTTATGAGTGGCCCGGTCATCACGTGAACCTGCCCTACAGAATTCACGTCTTCGGCCGGTTCGAATGTAATAATAAAGTCACGCTTATCCTTGAGTGAAGACGTGAGCATTTCGCTCAGCATGTCGGCAAACCGAGACTTTATGGTCTTCCTTTTTCCTTTTTTCTGCCGCACCGAATTCATAGTCGTCAATTATCCCGGGTGTATAAGTAAATTACTCCTTTGGCGTTCGAACCCTGTCTCCTTTTAGCACGGCATATTGCAGGCACGGATACTTATATTCTGATACTGGAAAACATTCTAATTGAAAATGGAAAGCCCGATGAACGCAGCGTATAGTACGGAACAAACGGCGGGAGCCTCAGTTTTGTCAAACTTTATACAGGATACCGCGGAACGAATCAGTTCAGCCAATACACAGGGGGAGCTTGGCTGCCTTATTGCCCGCGAAATGGGGAATTACTCGCTTTTCGATTTACAAATCATCGGTGGCAGATTGAATTGCGAGATCGAAAGGCTCCCTTCCCCGTACCGGGAAAAAATTCGCCCGTTCTTCCGACAGCAGATTTTTGGAGCCCACCACAGGCTCCTTCACATGAATCAGATGGGGGAATTCAGTCGACTTGATCACCCCCTGGTGGATCGTGAAATGTTCAGGCAATTCTGTTCGATGATCCCGGAAGGCTGCCATTCATGGAAAGATGAGAGCGAGCGTAATCCGTATTTCAGGAACCCTAAGAACAGGCTTTTCTATTACCTCATCGCGGCTTTCACCATGTTTGTTCTGGAAGAACCGGGCCATCCGGTAGGTATGCCCTTTCCCGGAGGATTTACCGTTGAACAGCGTGGCCAGGAGTATTATTGTCTTATACGGGATCGGGAGAAGGAAGTTCCATACTCGATATGCAACTTCTGTCCTGCCCGACAGAACGAAGAACATTGAACCGGAAAAAATTAGAAGTAGCTCTCAGTTCTTTAAATGTCCACCGGTAAGCCTGTGCTCTTTAAGCTCACCTTCATGATATACCATAATTGTGATCTCTCCACCCTTCCTGAACGCCCTGATACGATCATCATACGTCTTTTGCACATGCCGGAGCCCATGACTGGCAAAATATTCGCCGATAAATTCGAGAAAAGCAATTTCGTGACCGAGAAACGCATTTTCGTATTCAGTAGTTATCCTTGCTGCCTCGGTGCATTCCTCATCCGGAATTATCGTGCCATATTCCCCGTGCTCGTCGAGGCCGGAAAACTGTCTCCAGTCAACAGTGCCGTAGTTATCAGGTTCCCGGTGGAGCATATACGGGTAGACGCGGCAAATGGCCATCCGTCGGTCGTAGATGATGCATTTTCCTTCTTTAAGGAACCAGCACGAACCTTCAGAATCTCCATTCGTTTTAAGTGCATATCCTGAGACATAGAATACCCCGTTCTGATCGCAAAACTCGGGATCCGGCGCAGGTTCGAGTGCAGCGGGATCAATTTCGAGAACCGTCTCGACATCACGGTCAAGGAGAAAAACATGACCATTGAATGCCCTGGTACAACAGCGGGCACAGCATACGCAACGGAAACCTATTCGGCGAATAATCTCCGCGAGGTTCTTTGCAGGGAATAAAAACAGACTGTTGCGTTCGCATGCGAGTGCAGTTATCCGCAGGGGTATTGGAGTAAGTGAAACGAAAATCACCCGGTGTTAGGTTGTGATACGTCGGCACAGTTTATTGCCTTTTTTCCTGTGACAGATGAATGTCTAACCGATTCATCCCGAAAGAAGTGCCTGTGCAGGAAATCTGGTTTATTCGCACAACGCAGGGAAAGAAATAGGGATAAAAATAAAAAAAATTTAATACTGTCGGAATGGAACGTAAGCATCGTAGATCTTTACCCGGTCTCCCTGAGGTGTTATAGCCCATACTTCGGCTCGGTCATTATTTTGCCGGGTTCCTGGCAATGATACAGATTTACCGACGTAGAGTGGCTGGGTCATCTGAGCGTTTTCCACCACGCCATCAGATCGTGTAACCCTGACATCAATCTCGGGTATGAGGTTCTGTCCTTTCCCCCCCCGGAACGTCACGATAATTTGTGGGTCAATCGTTTCGCTGTTGCTTGCAACCTGAACATCGATAACCCAGGCACCTGGAAGGGTCTGGGTCGGGCCTGGGGTTGTCGAAAGAGTGGTGGGCACCGGAGTCGGCACAGAGGTGGCGGTTGTGGTCTCAATAGTGGTCGGAACCGGAGTTGCAGGTGGTGCGGCAGGCTGCGAGCAACCTGCTGCAAGTGCAAAGACAAGGCAAAAAATAAGTACTGACAAGAGAGCCGGAATTTTTTTCATACCGGAGGTTTCGATGGGAGGGTATTTGAGTATTTCTCCTGCAGTAATCAGTTGAAAAATTGTTATCCGGGTGTAATTGATTCCGTTTTGTTCCTCTCTGAAATTTCATTTGCGAATCTTTTTTTTTAATCCGGCGAACGATAAAATCAGACACGCTTTCCGGAAGCAGGTTCGATACCTGTGGGCTGGTTCCGGATGGTGCGATCCTTCATGATTGAGTATATATCGGCCGCATTCTCTTTCGGGACCTCGACAAACGAGTACGAATCAAGAATCCTGATTGCACCGATGGCTTTCCCGGGGATCCCAGTCTCTCCCGCGATCGCCCCGACGATATCCTTCGGCTGAACCTTATGTGCCCTTCCAACTCCGAGGAAAAATCGGACCATTCCTGGCTCAGCACCAGTGTCTCCGAAGTCCATTAGAGCACTGCGTACAGGTTGCTCCTCGTTACTGCGCTCCATGTGCTGTTTGAGAAGTGCCGCAGCGATCTCAACGGTGGAAAGTTCACCTTCTGTCTCCTTCTCGATAATCAGGATATAATTGTCCAGGTTACCGCCGCGTATCGTCTCGCGGACTTTTTCAAATATTGCACGGGTGCGTGTCTCGGCAACATCCCCTGCGGTAGGTACGGGTATGCGGGGAATCTGGATCTTTGCGTATTTCTCGATTTCGTGGATCTTTGTATAATCCCTGGGGGATACGAAAGTGATCGCCCTTCCGCTCTTGCCAGCCCTGCCGGTCCGGCCGATACGGTGAACATAATACTCCACATCCTGCGGGACATCGTAATTGATTACCATATCGACGTCTTCTACATCGATCCCACGCGCGGCTACATCGGTAGCAATGAGAATATCGATGGTTCCTTTCCGGAAACTGCCCATGACCCGGTCACGCTGGGACTGCTTCATATCTCCGTGCAGTTCCTCGGCCCGGTAACTACGGGCTTTTATTTTCCCGGCGAGCTCTTCCGCGCGCCGCTTGGTGTTGCAGAAGACGATTGCAAGCTGGGGGTCGGCGATATCGATAAGCCGGCAGAGGATGTCAAGTTTCTCGCGATCACGGACTTCTATATACGACTGCTCGATCACCGGAACCGTGAGCTCTGCATACTGGACCCGGACGAATTCAGGTTTGTTCTGGAATCGTTTCGAAATTTCAATGATTGGCTGAGGGATTGTCGCCGAGAAAAGAAGGGTCTGGCGGCCCTGAGGGACTTTCCGGAGAATAAACTCGATGTCGTCCCGGAAGCCCATATCCAGCATCTGGTCCGCCTCATCGAGTACGACGGTCGTAACATCGTTGAGCTGGAGCGTACGGCGTTCGAGGTGATCCATGATTCGTCCCGGTGTTCCGATCACGATATGGACTCCTGAATGGAGGACTCTGAGCTGTCGTTCGATAGGCTGTCCTCCGTATACGGGAAGCACAGTTATCCGTGGAAGATGGGCGAGGAGCTGTGAAAATTCTTCTGCGATCTGGATTGCAAGTTCGCGCGTCGGGCAGAGCACAAGTGCCTGGGGGATCCGGCGTGCCGGGTCAATCTTCTCGATGACAGGGATGCCGAATGCCGCTGTCTTTCCCGTTCCGGTCTGGGCCTGGGCAGTAACGTCGCGGCCGGCTTGAATGAGTGGTATGGCGAGTGTCTGGATTGGGGTCGGCTCTTCAAACCCCATATCTTCTATCGCTTTTCCGATCTCACGCGAAAGCCGGAGATCGGAGAATTGTATCCGGGTATTCATGTCGCACTTTCATTTGGCGTAGGGGTTCTTAACATGGCGCCCTTTACCATGTCATCGGGATGCAGTGAGGCTTAATACCTTTGAGTGGGAGAACCGGATCCGGGAATGGTGAAATTAGTGAAAGTTGTCGCATTTAACGGAAGTGCAAGAAAGGATGGAAACACCGCAATCCTTGTGGGGGCCGTCCTGTCAGAACTTGAAGCAGAGGGGATACAGACCGAATTTGTCCAGCTTGCCGGTGAAAGGATCCGGGGCTGTTCTGCATGCGGAATGTGTTTTGAGAATATGGACAAACGCTGCATCTTCGACGACGACATTGTCAACGAGTGCATACAGAAGATGCTCGAAGCCGATGGCATAATTCTCGCATCGCCTACCTACTTTGCGGATATTTCCTCAGAAATGAAAGCGCTTATCGACAGGGCAGGTTTTGTTGCAAAAGCAAACAACGATATGTTCCGGCGGAAGGCAGGAGCCGGTGTCATCGCTGTCCGGCGTGGCGGGGCCATTCATGCATTTGACACGATCAACCACTTCTTCTTTATCAGCCAGATGGTGGTTCCCGGTTCATCCTACTGGAATGTGGGAATCGGCCTGCAGCCCGGTGATGTGAACCATGATGAAGAAGGGCTTGGCACTATGAAGACTCTCGGTGCCAACATGGCATGGCTCCTCAGGAAACTTCATAGTTGAAACCGAAAAAGAATAATCCCCGTTTTTTAATCCCCAAATCCCCCATTGTCATATTTCGATCGTAGTCCCGTCAGTTGCAGCGACCAGGCCCGGGCAGTCCGGCTCAAATAGGTTCTGCATCTCCTCCCTCGCTGCAAGAGTCTTGTAATTCTCCGCGCCAAAATGTGTAAGTGCCAGGCGTTTTGCACCGGATTTTCGGGCAATCCCGACAGCGTCCTCAGGATTGAGATGAGGCCACCCGGGACTCAGTTCACCCGGCCTAAGGGAACATTCGATGATAAGAAGGTCCGCTCCCCGCCCGAGCCGGATCGCATTATCACACACACCGGTATCTGTGCAATATGCGATCACTTTCCCGTCGATGGTTACCCGGTAGCCAAAGCAGGGGACAGGATGAACGAGTGGAAGACTTTCGACTGAAAAGGGAATGGAATTTTCGCCCTCATCCAGTTCTTTGACTGTAATTGGGTAGGGTACCTGGTTCAGGGGAACGGTGAATGGTTCCGCTACGAACCGGTCGAGAAGAGCACGGCTCCCGGTATGGGAGCAGATTGTCAGACCCTGGCGAAACCGGAATTTGACCAGGATGTGCAGGCCAGCGATATGATCTATATGAAAATGGCTGAGGAACAGGTACACGGGTTTTTTCTGGGAGATGTAGCGATCAGCTTTTGCAATTCCGTTTCCTGCATCGAAGAGAATATCGTACCGTTCGGTCCTTACGAGCGCCGAACATGTATTCCCGGTTGCACTGTCGTACCAGCCGTTTGTGCCGAGGAAGGTTACCTGCATGATACCGCTGTTTGCATGAGAAGGGCAAAAAGGTTGCAGCCGGAAAATGGCAGATCGTTTTTTACGGTCCGGTGGAGAACTAAAACAACAACAGACATTAAGGTCCGAGTGAATTCATATGTCGCGATCAATGTATTTCCTGCTCGCTGGCACAGTTCTTCTTCTGTGCCTTGTTTGCGTCCCCGTATCCGCCATCCTCCAGGAAGTAACGGTAAAGAGTACGGTCGATACCGTGAATCAGGCAAAGAATATGCTTACTATCGGGTTCCCTCTCCAGTACGGGTGTTCCTACCCTGCATCCGGGGCACCTGTCTGTACCTGGATCCCTATGAATGTCTCTTCTCTGAGCGGTACGGTGCCGGACCCGGCTGCGTTTTCCCTCTTCAAAGCCGGTGACCCGATAGTCGCAACGAGTATTGGCGGCGCGGGTGGCCGGTGGATCGCACTTGCCAGACTCTACGGTTCACGCCCCAACGAGGAATTCATCACCGATGTTGTCGGAGATCCGGGTAGTATTCCGGACCCCCTCATCGGGAATTATACCCTGGCTCAGAAAACAGATCCGGATTGCAGCAACTGTTCCGGAACAACGTGCAGGGCAGTGTCTGCAGATGTTGCTGTCGCAAGCAGTGGGCAAGTGGTATCAGAGAAGGTCCTGTCACCGGGTCAGACATTCTTCTTCAACGGGAGAAACGATGGTTCGAGCATCTCGGTCACATTCGTCAGCGGCGAGGCATCATCGGCCACATGTCCTCAGGTGCAGATGGGTATGACCGGTCCTCAGCCCGTCTCGGTATATGTTGTCCGTGTCGTTCCACCAGTTGGGTACGGACAAGTAAATATCAGGACAGCGACGACGACAGAGCCCACGGCTGGTAGCCCTGTCGTAACAGCCGGAACTTTGACAGTATCGACGCCTTCCCAGGCGCCTGCAACTCCATCGCCCGCAACGACACCTCAGGCCAGCCAGGGATATGTCGCGGCAACGCTCGCTTTGGTTATCGTAGGTGTATCGTTCGCCGCGAAAAAAATATAGTCATTCTTTTTATGTCGTCAGGGAATTATCGCACTCGCAAAAAACGAAATTTTTCCCGGATGAGGGTGACCGTAAATTCCTAATAGGTTTGTATGGGTTAGTAGTGTGTGATAAAAGCAATTCAGGGAGAAGATCAGGTATGGTCAAAGTAGGTGTCCATGTTTCGATTGCCGGATCGCTCGATCTGGCGGTTGACAGGGCTCTCGATGCGGGATGCGACGTCTTCCAGATGTTCTCCCGGAATCCCCGGGGGTGGGCATTTTCGCCGCTTTCTGATGAGGTATGCGCTGTATTCAGGCAGAAAATCCGGACCGCGGGAATTCTTCCCGTAGATCATATGCCGTACCTCCCGAATCTTGCATCGCCGAAAGACGATATATATAGTAAATCTGTGGATACGCTTACCGCTGAACTTGCCCGGTGTGACCAGCTTGGCATACAGTATCTCGTCACACACCTCGGGCACCATCTTGGTGATGGTATTGCTGGAGGAAGAAAACGGGTAATTGCCGCCATAAACACCGCGATGGAAAAGTCAGATAATACTGTTATGCTGCTCCTCGAGAATACCGCCGGCGAGAAGAACAGCGTCGGGAGCAGTTTCGAACACATCAGCGGTATTATCGAAGGTCTCGAACATCAGGACCGCATCGGTGTTTGTTTTGACACATGCCACGCTTTTGCTGCGGGTTACGAAATCCGAACCGATGAAGGAATTACGAACACACTGGCGCAGTTCGATGAACTGGTAGGAATCAGAAATTTAAGGGCGGTTCACCTCAATGATGCCAAAGGTGAGAGAGGGAGTGCCCTTGACCGGCACGAACATATCGGAATGGGATTTATCGGCGAAGAAGGATTCCGTCTCATTCTCCATACACCCGTCTTCGCGAAGGTTCCCCTCATTTGTGAAACCCCGGTGGATGAGAGGAGAGACGACCGCGAGAATATAGCGAAGGTAAGGGAACTTGCGTCATAAGGATGACAAATCAGAATTTCCGTGAAGATAAAAACAAAACAAGTCCTTAACTATATAATATACCCCATTAACAGGTCCCGGGCAAATCAGCTCGGATCACCCATGCGCCTTTTGGCAATCCCCGCGCCCTTATTATCACAGACTTCCAATAGATCCGGCAGTGAAAGCGACTTTCGATGGGAATACCGTACGAATTGGACGGGAGGGGCGCCTGCTCTACGAACAAAGCGGCTATGGCAGACCGGATGGGGAAGGGATAAAGCTTTCTTCGCAGGAAGCGCTCTACCTTCTGCACCGGCAGAAGATTGATGTCGAGAGCTACAGCTTCGACTCGCTTTTCTCCGAGTTCGCCGACCAGAGGAATTTTCTACGGAGTTTCCTCGTATATCGTGACCTTCGGGAACGGGGGTATGTAGTCCAGACCGGTCCTCACGATTTCCGGGTGTTCCGGCGCGGAGAGAAACCCGGGACAGGGGAATCTCTCTATCTGGTCCGGGTCCTTTCAGAACGGGATCCTATCCGGTTCACGAAACTGATTGAAGAGGTAGTCGCATCGCGTAATATGCGCAAACAATATGTTCTCGCCGTGGTTGATGACGAGGAAGAATTGACCTTTTATGAGATCAAACTCCAGAAACTCGCGAAGAACTGCGATACCCCATCTGTGATAGGATCCCACAGGGCATTTCTCGTGGGGAAATCAGCGATGGTTCCGGTTCCACCGGGTTCTGACCTTGAAAAAGCAGGTTTCGGAAAACGACTTGATGACGAGAGGCTGATCCTTGCCCCCGTGGAACTCCTCTTCCTGATGGAAAAAGAACACATCACGCTGGAAAAAGGCGGAATGGTGCTCACTCTTTCTCAGTACGCTTCCCTTGCTGGTGAAACAGATCGTGAACTTACCGAAAAAGAAAAAGTGTACTCTGAATTGCGGAGTCATGATTTTATTCCCCGGACGGGATACAAATTCGGGCACCATTTCCGGGTGTACTGCGGCAAAAATGTCCATTCCGATATGCTCGTCCACGCCGTCGAAAAGGAAGCGACGCTGCCGATGAGCGTCATCTCGCGCTCGGTGAGGATGGCTCACAGCGTGAAAAAGAAGATGTTGTTTGGCGCCGTACATACCTCCGGAATTCAATTCGTTGAATTCGCGCGAATCAAACTCTGAAATAAAGGCTGGCAAAATCCATGGAGGAACTGCAAATCAATCCCTGGTCAAGTAACCCTTCACTCGATATCGGAAAGACCTTCGCCGAATTCGGCATCGAACCGATAGCCCCGGTTCTTCAGGAACTTCCCACGGTCCCGGACTTCATGCGCCGGGGGATTGTCGTAGGCCACCGGGACTATGCGTCCATTGCCGGGGCAATCCGGAACCGGACGCCCTTTCATATCCTGACCGGTTTTATGCCAAGTGGCCATCCCCACCTCGGTCACCTGATGGTGATGAAGGAAGTTGTCTGGCACGTGCTGCAAGGTGGCAACGGGTATGTGACCATCGCCGACCGGGAAGCGCACGCAGTCCGGGGACTCCCGTGGGAAAAATGCAAGGAATTTGGGAAAGAGTACCTTGCCTGTCTCTATGCGCTTGGTTTCGAAGGACAGACGTATTTCCAGAGCAGAAACGACCGGCTCAAGGATCTTGCTTTTGAAGCTGCGACCAAAGTAAATTTCTCGGAGCTCAATGCTATCTACGGGTTCACGCCCGAAACAGATCTCGCCCACGCCGACAGTGTGATAACCCAGGTCGCCGATATTCTCTATCCTCAGATCGACCGGCACCCTGCACCGACACTTGTGCCGGTGGGCATCGATCAGGATCCTCACATACGTCTGACGAGGGGGGTGGCTCACAAGCTCAGAATGTTTACCGTAGAAGACCGTGATGGGTATATCAGCGTCAGGTCCAAGAACGCTCCGGACGAAGTGCTCGTGGCGATAAAAAATGCATTCGCCGGGGCAAAAAAATATGAAGGCCATGTTGATATCAAAGGGATATCCTGCCATGACGTAAGTGCCAGGGTCAGGGAGATTGAATTGAAAGCCGGCGGCTTTGCTTTTTATATACCGTCCTCCACTTATCACATTTTCATGCCCGGCCTGACCGGAGGAAAGATGTCAAGCAGCATTCCGGAAAGCATCATTTCGTTTTACGAACCGGAAGCTGCTGTGCGAAAAAAAGTGATGAGCGGGATTACCGGAGGAAAAATGACCCTCGAAGAGCAGAAACGTCTCGGGGGCGAGCCGGACAAGTGTTCACTCTTCCTTCTCAACCTCTTCCACATGGTAAGTGACGACGGGAAATTGAATGAAATCCGGCGAAAGTGTACCAGTGGGGAAATTACCTGCGGGCAGTGCAAGAAGGATACTGCCGAACGTGTCGTTGAATTCTTAAAGGATTTCAGGGAAAAGATGGACGAAGTGTCGGAGAAGATCGAGGCATAAGATGGCGGAACTGACACAGAACGAGAAGCGGCTGCTCGCAGTCCTCGCACGGGAGAAGACTGCTGATGCTCTTCACCTGGCTGCCCACCTAAACGCAACGCCGGAGGCGGTGGTCCAGTGGGCCTACCTCGCCATGGACAATGACGGAGTGAAGGTTGAACGGATCGTGGAGACAGGGTTTATTTTTACCGATGAAGGAGAGAAGTACCGGAATGAAGGTCTCCCGGAAACCCGGCTTCTTGCAGCCATCGGAACCGGCGCGATACTCTCGGATCTTCAGAACCACGACGCCTTTAAGATAGGTTTTGGACAGCTCCGCAAAAAAGGGCTTATTGTTGTTACTGATAACAAAGTCGTCCCAAAGGAAGGGGTCTCGACCAGGGAAGACGAGACTGCCCTGAAAAATCCCTCGAAGGGAGATTCCCGGATCAAAGAACTCATAAAGCGGGGACTCCTGAAGGAGACCGAGACCGTCCATTACCGGATCTCGATCACGCCTGCCGGAGAATCTCTCGTTAAGGAAGGTCTCGATCTGCGGGAGGAGATCGGGACCCTTACCCGCGATCAGATTATCTCCGGCGAATGGAAGAGCCTCAATCTCCGCAGATATGACGTGACAAAGCTGCCGAAGAAGGCATATCCCGGGTCGATCCACCCCTACCAGAGGATTATCGCAGAAATGCGCGAGATCCTTCTCGAGATGGGATTTACCGAACTTTATGGCGGTATAGTCCAGCAATCGTTCTGGAACTTCGACGCACTCTTCCAGCCACAGGATCACCCTGCCCGGGAGATGCAGGACACGTTCTACCTTAAGGAGACCCTGCCGCTCCCACCGGATTATGAGCGTGTGAAGGCCATGCATCTCTCCGGAGGAACTACGTCGTCAACCGGCTGGGGCGGGATCTGGCGCGAGGAGAAGGCTGAGCAGTGTGTCCTGCGGACCCATACGACGAGTATCTCGATTCAGCACCTCGCTCAGAACCCGAATCCTCCGGTGAAAGCGTTCTGCATCGGCCGTGTCTACCGGCGGGAGACGATCGATACGACCCATCTTGCAGAGTTTGAGCAACTGGAGGGTATCGTAATGGACGAGAATGTCAACTTCGGACACCTCCTCGGCATCCTCCATGAATTCTACCACCGCATGGGTTTCGAAGGCGTTCGCTTCAAGCCCTCGTACTACCCGTATACCGAGCCGAGCCTCGACGCTGAGGTCTTCGTCGAAGGAATAGGCTGGATTGAGATGGGAGGGGCGGGTATTTTCCGGGAGGAAGTCACGGCGCCACTGGGTATCAATTATCCCGTCCTCGCATGGGGGCTCGGGGTCAGCCGCATCGCTATGCTCCGGCTGGGGCTCAAAGATTTACGGCAACTCCACCACAGTGATATCGCGTTCCTCCGCGAAACGCCCGCACTGCGGCGGACCGGGGGTGTCTGATGGCGGTTATTACCCTCCCCTACAAATACCTCGAACGCCTTACCCGGACCGACCGGAAGACCATTCTCGATAAGGTCGCGCTTATTGGGTCCGACATTGAACGGATGGAGGAGGACCATGCTGCCGTGGAGTTCTTCCCGGACCGGCCCGATCTCTTCAGTCCTGAAGGTGTTGCGCGGGCGATGCGTGGCTATCTCGGGATAGAGACAGGTCTGCCAGTCTACCCGGTTAAACCGTCCGGCATCTCCTTTTCCATTGACCCGGCACTCGAAAAGATCCGTCCGATCCTTGGTGCAGCTGTCATCCGCGGTGTAACATTCGATAACGAATCTATCCAGAGCGTCATGGCCCTCCAGGAATCACTGCATTGGGCTGTCGGCCGGGGAAGGAGCAAGGTCGCCATTGGAATACACGATCTCGATACCGTGAAGCCTCCGTTCCGCTATATCGCCTCGGCCCGGACCCGGAAGTTCGTGCCCCTTGATTATTCGGAAGAGATGACAATGGACGAGATCCTCGTTATGCATCCGAAGGGCCGGGATTACGCAAAGATCGTCCGGGATTTCCCGCTTTTCCCCCTTATCGTCGATGCAGAGGACCATGTCCTCTCCTTCCCGCCCATCATCAACGGAGAGCGGACGAGGGTGACGATGGAGACCAGAGACATCCTGCTCGATACTACCGGGACCGATGCGCGGGCAGTAGCAGTCGCGGTCAATATTATCTGCACGGCGATGGCAGAGGCAGGGGCGAAGGTGGAAAGTGTTACCATAAACGGGTCTGAAACACCAACCCTCGCTCCCGCGGAAAGAACCGTGAGCGTGAAGGAATGCAACCGGCTTCTGGGAATAAATCTTACGACGGAAGAGATGGCGGCCCTGCTCGGGAAGATGCGGTTTGGTGCACGTCCGGACGGTGCAGACCGGGTCCGGGTTCAGGTACCATGTTACCGGGCCGATATCATGCACGACTGGGACATCTTTGAGGATGTCGCGATAGCGTACGGGTACGACCGGATCATGGCTCAGCCGCCAGCGACATATACGGTGGGCAGGCCGAACCTGGTACAAGTTTTCGCAAACTTTGCCCGCGAGATCTTCTGCGGGCTCGGGTATCTCGAGGTGATGCCGTTTACCCTTACCAGCGAGGAGATCCAGTACCGGAAGATGGCCCGACCAGAGCCGGCGGGAACACTTCACATACTCCATCCCATTACCATCGACAACACCGTGGTCAGGACCGACCTCATCCCTCTACTCCTTGAGTTCCTTACAATGAACAAGCACCGGGAACTCCCCCAGCGGCTCTTTTCCGTGGGAGACGTTGTGGAAAACTGCAGAACATACCAGAAAACAGCAGCAGTCAGCATGCATCCCGGAGCGGATTTTTCGGAAGCGTACGCTGTCGCAGATGCCCTCCTGCGCGAATTTACGATCGACTACTCAGTCAGAGAATCGTCCGATCAAGCGTTCATCGAAGGCCGGAGGGCGGACATCCTGGTGAACAGTAAAAAAGTCGGGGTCTTCGGCGAGATCCATCCCGTTGTTATCAGGGGTTTTGATCTGGAGCACCCGGTAGCGGCGCTCGAACTCGATCTCAGAGCCGTACCGGGATACCCCTTTCCCTGAGATATTTTTTCACCTCCGCTACCGTCATCTCACCGTAGTGGAAGACGCTTGCGGCAAGGCATGCATCCGCTTTTCCCGAAGTGAACCCGTCGTAAAAATGGCCGAGCGTGCCGACTCCTCCACTCGCGATTACCGGGATTTCTGCGTTGTCTGAAATGGCGGAGGTAACGGCGAGGTCAAAACCGTTCTTCGTGCCGTCGGTCTCCATGCTCGTAAGCAGGATCTCTCCCGCACCCCGCCGCTCTGCTTCCCGTGCCCAGCAGACTGCATCGATGCCCGTTGGTTTACTGCCTCCGAAGATCACGACTTCATACCAGCAGGTCCGGCCGTCCGCAAGACGGACAGGAGTCGCGCTTGGGTTGGGAGTGAAATTCCTTCGGACATCCATTGCAACCACAATGCACTGCGTGCCGAAGGACTCGGCCCCCTCCGAGATAAGGGCAGGGTTCTGGACCGCGCTTGTATTGATGCTCACCTTGTCGG
>Ga0187779_10001416_pt1 | contig 14977 bp, 17 predicted proteins | sample 1015_Q2_SP10_10__FD_132435 | JGI IMG/M metagenome (GOLD analysis project Ga0187779, IMG submission 132435) | Tropical peat soil microbial communities from peatlands in Department of Meta, Colombia - 1015_Q2_SP10_10_MG | ecosystem: Environmental > Terrestrial > Soil > Wetlands > Peat | place... | reverse complement strand
TCACAGAGACCGGGCGACGAAGCTTCAGGCAGACTTGCAGAACTGGACATCGAAGAGTACGGAAGAGCTGTTGTAATAGCAGATGGAAGTCGCGGCCCACCGTACTATTCAGACATGCCTACGATACCTCTCTCGACCAGAGTCACTTGCGAGCACAGAATTATGTCAGAGGCGCAACTGCAAGACGCAATGCCCGGCGGTCACCTGAATGTACTCTGTGTTAACCCCAGTTGTTCCTCAGCCGAACTCGTCGGGTTCACTCGCAACGCGCTAACTTCAGGTTGCCAATTCCAAACATACAGCGGGAATTATTCATCATGCAATGCGTGTAATAGTACCGAAGCTGGCATCGTTCCGCGATGCGGCAAATGTGGATCGGATAAGCTGACCTACATTGGTCGACCTTCTTATGGCCTACTGCCGTTCAACTTATGGCCGGAAGGAAAAAGAAGAAACGTTGAGAAGCGGACCGCTTATTCTTCCTTGACCTGATCGAACCTATCAGCTTGGTACTCGTCTCTCTTCTTCTAAGAGGCGCCTGACCTTCTCCACGAAAGCAAGATATTCGCACAGTATGTTCTTGCCAATTGGCGTCAAATCGTACAAGTCGTCAGATAATTCATCGATCAGCTTGTGAGTTCGTAGCAAGGGAACGTTCTCGTAAATCAACTTTGGATTGATATCCGCTCTGAAATACCTCTTTCCTTGAGGTTGTTCCAGAAGGGGGAGCAGCATTTTCACGCGCGTCTCGTTCGTTAGCACTTCCATCAATTCCAGAACCTCTCTGAACGCTTTTTCCAAGCCTCTATCGCGCCAGTTGAGATGTTCAATTACAAATTTGCCAGTGTCAACAGCCCGCTGGAACTTAGAATCAATCGGATCTGAATCTACTTTGAAAGGATAGACGACAACTGCCTTCGAATTTTCGGATTCATCGACGGCTTCCAGGTCTTTCATCAGCGCTTCGTCTGGCGGTCTAGTCTCACAAAATACGGCAGTTATTACAGCCTCCTTAATACCCACCAAATCCGCGGTTAGTCTTCGAACGTGACTTTCAGTATCATATAGAGCGGCATCTACGAATGTGTCCATATCTCCGGTTCGCGAGAGAGTTCTCGCCGCGTGAAACTTCTCGAGCAGGTGAAGTTCAGATTCGTCGTGCCGCGATTGAAAATCCTCTTTGAATGCTTCGTAATCCAACACGTGTTGTGGTAGAACCCTACGTTTCTTCGCCGAAGGGTGGATTTCCAGATTCATGTCTCGTCCTGTAAATGAGTCTCAGCGAGCATATAAGCGTTACCTAAGGTAACAGTTATTTCAGTGCGCCGAACACGAGTCCGAGCAGACCCATCCGAACTAGAAGGCCGTACCAAACCTGTTTGAAGTATTTCGCATGGGGAGTGTTGTCAACGTCATAGACTATTTCATCTACTCGAGGAAGTGGATGCATCACGATCATCCCCCTCTTCGCCTGTGATAGATCGTTGGGGGCTAGTCGATATGAGCCGCTTACTTTCTCATATTCGTCAAGCGATCCGAACCTTTCTTTCTGAATCCTCGTCATGTACAGCACATCTATTTGTGACATAACTTTTGACAGCTCTTCAAACTCTTCAACTCTAACTCGTTGTTTCACTTCTTCTAAGACTTCTTTCCTCATTCGCAGCAGTGAGGGAGAGACCAGATAGAGTTTGATGTTGTACAACGACAACGCGTATGCCAACGAATGGACAGTGCGACCGTATCTCAAGTCTCCTGCAAGCGCAATATTCAGGCCGTCAATATTCCCCAACTCCTTCCTGATCGTGTAGAGATCCAACATTGCTTGCGTCGGGTGTTCTTCCGCTCCTGTGCCAGCGTTAATTACCGGGACCGAGGCAAACTCCGCAGCCAACCTTGCGGCACCCTCGAGCGGATGACGTATGACCAGAATGTCAGCGTAATTCTCAACAGTACGAACCGTGTCGGCCAGGTTTTCACCCTTCTGAACTGAAGCCACCTTAGGCTCAGCAAACCCAATGCAATTACCTCCGCAGCGGTACATTGCAGATTCAAAACTAAGTCTAGTTCGAGTACTGGGTTCAAAAAAGAGGGTCGCCATGATCTTCCCATCCAGCATGTGCGAACCGCTTCTGGCCATAGGCTCGACCACATCAGTCATCTCAAGAACGTAGTCGATCTCTTCTCTGGAAAAGTCCCTGATTGAGACTATGTCCCTTCCCGCGAATTCCAAAACAGTTGACCTATACAAGGTCTAGTTTGCTGGATTAATAAGCACAGTTCAATCGATCGGGTCAAATTCATGAGATAGAAGTGTCGTCAGAAACCGAAGCATGGAACTTCAACAATCCAGAGATGAAAAGTCAGATTTCAGGAATAGGGTAAACGATTTTCGATAATTCCCAAAGAAAAGGGGAGAAGGTTGGATGGTTCGTGGGTTCTTTATGCGAGAGCGATATTGTCTTACCGGCGGCAGTAGTTGTTTCCATTGTACCAGCCGTAGTAATTGTTTCCATGCCAGCAGTAGTTATACCCGCGATAATAGTTTCCGTAGTAATAGTTTCCGTAGTAATAGCCTGGATAGTACCCGCGGTAATAGTAGTTTCCAGGGTAGTAATTGTTCGAATAGTAGTTGTTTGAGTAGTAGTTGCTGTTGCCTGGATAATTGCAGTTGCTGCCAGCGTAGTAGTATCCATTCGGGTAGTATCCATTCTGACAGTTATTGTATTGGTTGTACGGATAGTTGTAGCTTGGATAATTGCAGCCATAGCTTGGATTATAGTATCCTGTTTGACAGTTACCGTACGGATTGTTGTACGCCGGGTAGCAGCCTGCACCAATGTACGAGTAGCCGGGTGGACAAGGTGCATATTGAGCAAACACTGGACTGCCACTTGCCGCGACGACCGCTACGGCAAGGAAGACAGCCAACGCGAGCATCGTGGCATCACGCGTCTTCAAAATTTCTCATCTCACCTCTTAGGCACTACACTCCGTAGTTACCGTATCTGCAACTACACCGTGTAGTTGCATTTAACCAGAGCGGACGGATCATCCAGTTACGCATCATACAAGCAACGCGTAGTGCAAACGAATTTGATGTGAAGTACGCGTAGTTTCTACACCAAAGATGAATCGTGATTAAGGGTTCTGATTATAAGCAACTACATGCTGTAGTTGGTCGATGACTAAAATTGGCTCGAACATTTGCGAAATCACGTAACTATGCGATACTCGCCATTGTTCTGATGATAGCAATCCTAGCTATTGGAGCGAACAGCAATTCGGTCTCGGCTGATCCTTGTACTGCGCAACTGAACTATCCGATAATGCCCGCTGCGTACTCTTACTCGAATATTCCAATATCAGTGCCAATGTCAGCGGTCTGCTCAACATCCTATGGTAGTCAACTATACGCGACAGGAAACGCATACGACGCCACGACGAACGCTGGCTTAGGTTCGGTTAGCACAGTACTCCAATCAGCTGACGGCACAACATTCAACGGACAATTGAACTTCAACCTTCCATCCTCGACGCAAGGTCACACGGTTCAACTCTCCGCCTCAATCTACAACGGTCAATACGGCAACCAAATAACCGCAACCAGCGAAACAATCCAAGTCGGAAACGGAAACCAATTGCAATATCAACAAGTCACCACCACAACAGTAGTAACTTCGGCTGACCCCCCTAACCAGTACCCGTACCCATACCCGGCTCCGTCAAACCAACCCTACCCCTCGCAAACCCCGGCAAACCTGTACGGAAACCAGAATAATTCATTCTATCCGCAATATCAGGCGTACAGATACCGGAGTTCATTGATATTCGCTTACGTTGCAATAGTGGCAATACTCGTAGCTGTCTTTATCGCAACTGCAGGCCTAGTCGTGTACGGACGAAGACAACCTACTCCGGTGACTTGGATTCCTGCGCCACCTCCTCGTTAAGCTCGGAAGGTGACGGACCGAAAATCCCCCATTTTTCTCTATCATTATCGTACTTAATGGTTGCTCGCAGTTTAGATGTTGGCACCATTCTTCTGACAACGGCGTTCTTGCAGAATCCAACGGCTGTGTGACTGTCTTTGCAGCGCGCGCCGATCAAGAGATGATTCTCGACACGCATTAGCCACCCTGTGTTGGGACAATAGACACGACGTCTCCTTTCCTAAGCACAGTAGTGGAGGTTTGACTAGCGGTGAAGGCTTTCCCATTCAATATGTAGAGATGGATGGGTCTCGCAGTGTTGGTATTCAGATCGAGAAGATACGTTCCCATCTTACTCCCATAATTTACGGCCAGTATTCTTAGCAAATCTAAGAGGGAGACGGAAGTAGACACCTCGAAAGTTTCCTCTCGTTTTCCAGTAATCTCACGTATGACGCCGAAGTACTTCGCCCGTACCTTCAATCAGACACCAAACCAGGACAAGTAATTCGAACCTTTTCAAAAAACTAGCTGTAACTGAGAGAAGGCGGAAGCATTAAAGCGCAAATCCTCAGAATTGTAGAATTGTCGAAGGATTGAATCATGAAGCAATCAGGCGAGGATGCGGTTACTGAGATGCTCCAGAGGACACCTCTCTGGTCGGGCTTGAGTAAACAGGACTTGAAGCTGGTTGCTAAATTGTCACACGAACGCAAGTTCGAGAGTGGACACGCTATTGTCACTAAGGGAGAGGCAGGTATCGGCTTCTACCTTATCCTCGAGGGCGCCGTAGAAGTTAGATCTGATGGAAAACCCTTATCGAACCTTGGACCCGGACAGTTCTTCGGAGAGATGTCGATAATTGACAATCAACCACGGTCAGCCGATGTCATTGCTGTTGAACCTTCAAGAGTCCTGATTCTTTCAGCATGGTCCTTCAAGACCCTAATTTCGGATAACCCGAAGATAGCATTGAAGATGATGCAGGAATTTGTCCGACGATTACGCAACACCGACAAATCGTTGAGCGACTAACGAAGATATTGCTTCGCCAAAGCAGAAATTACAGGTTGAGAATATCATTTAGACGACAAATGAGGCACGAAACAGGCTCTAACAAGGAGCAGTGTCATGGAGATATATCGCCCCGAGTTTTCAAGGATCAGGCGCACAGAGCGGTCGACTGGATAGCTGAATATCTTGAGGACATGGATCAATATCCCGTCTTGGCTCGCACTAGACCAGGAGACATCAAAGCCAAAATTCCAAAGTCGCCTCCAGCCATTTCTGAACCACTTGAGAGAATAATCGACGACTTCCAAGAGATCATCCTTCCAGGAATCACACATTGGAATCACCCGCGATTTTTCGCTTACTTCTCTATCACAAGCTCATACCCCGGCATCATCGGCGAAATGCTCTGCAGCGCGCTGAACGTCAACGCCATGTTATGGAGGACATCGCCATCTGCGACGGAACTTGAAGAAGTCGCTACGGATTGGCTCCGTCAGATGCTCGGTTTGCCCGAACAGTTTCGTGGCGTAATCAACGACTCGGCGTCAGTTTCCAGTTTATGTGCCTTAGTAGCCGCCAGGGAGTATACTGGTCTGAATATTCGAGAGGATGGACTAGCCGGTGGAAGCATGCCTCAACTTCGCATATACACCTCTGAAGAGGCACACTCGTCGATTGAGAAAGCAGCCATCGTGATAGGCATTGGCCAGCGTGGTGTCAAGAAGATACCTACAGACGAATCGTTTCGAATGGATCTTCAAGTGCTAACTCGAACCATTCAAGAAGACATTGACAACGGCGTTAAACCGATCTGCGCCATTCCCACAATCGGTACAACGTCAACGACCAGCGTAGATCCAGTCAAGGAAATCTCCGAACTGTGCAAGAGGCATGGAATTTGGCTGCATATCGACGCTGCATACGGAGGATCCGCAGCCACCCTTCAGGAGATGCGCCCCCTCTTCGCAGGCTGGGAAATGGCTGATTCAATTGTTGTTAACCCGCACAAATGGCTCTTCACGCCGATCGACTGCAGCATACTATACTGCAGACGCTCAGATGTGCTTAAACAGGCTTTCAGCTTAACCCCGGAGTATCTTCGAACTGCAGAGGCAGACAAGGTCACAAATCTGATGGATTATGGGGTCTCATTAGGCCGACGCTTCCGCGCACTCAAACTATGGATGATCATCCGCGCATTTGGCACTGAAGGGATTGCGAACACAATTCGAGAACACATCTCATACGCCAAACGATTAGCGTCTATGATTCAGGCAACTCCGAACTTCGAACTACTAGCTCCAGTTCCATTCAGTACACTAGTCTTCCGATTCTCACCCAAATCGCCAGATAATTCTGACCTAAACGCCCTCAACGAACAACTCATGGAGAGAGTGAACCAAACTGGTCAAGTCTTCTTATCCCATACGAAACTGCGAGGAAAATTCGGAATCCGCCTCACCATAGGCAACGTCAAAACTACCTGGGAGGACGTCGCACTAGCTTGGCACATCATACAAGAGAAAGCCAGTGAACTATCTGACTTGAATAGAGGCATTCCAAAATGAACGATAGCACAACGTTCACCTCACCGGTTTCGTCTTACTGTCAACTCCATTGACTGGAACGGTACAACATGGATGCTCGGGGGAGGCTCCCCTATCGCTAAGACAACGCCGAACGTGGCATGGGCAGCATCATACGGAGAAAATGGAATTATCGACACATCATCAATATTCCCATCTCATGTCACTCAGCCAGGCCTAAGTGGCTCAAGTATCCTAAGCATTTACCATGCAGGAGACAGATGGATATTCGGAGGCTATTCAGACTGCCACGCGATTCTACTCATCTACGCGGGCGAATCAGCCACTGACATATCGAACTTGGTCTCGGGCATGAGCTACGTAATCTGGGTAGGAGCGAAAACATGACCTTGACCCGTAACCAGAGAACATCTATCCACAACGGATAAAGTCAGCAGACACTATTTTTAGCTCTACTTGAAGCGTCCTCGACTTCCCTAATGTGCTTCAGCAAACCAAACACGATGATCAACACAACCACTATCAATGATGAGCTCTCTCCGTACTCGGGAAATCGACTTGTAGCTGAAATCCCGGAGGACTGCGCTTGAGGTTTGGCGTCAGGTTTGAGCCTGATTGACGGGGCAGGATATGCGAAGGTACTCGTTGCACTTGTAAAACTGACTTGCACATACGTGAAAAATGTTGTAGATGTAACGAATGCCACCATTATCTGAGTATACAAGCTACTGGACGTCGTGAAACCGGTCGTCTGATAGGTTTTGACCACTGTAACAGTTTGGTTATAACCAGTTGTCATAGAACCCAAACTCATGGTCGCGGTCGGAGGGTAATTCTGCGAGAAAACAGGATGCACCGCGAAATTTACAATACCAAGAATTGATGAAACGATGAGTAGTGCAGCGACTAGCTGAGGACGAACCAACATTTACAAGTCAACTGCATTCGCCTTGAGTTAAGGGATTTATTTGCACAACCAAGTCCAAAGGGAATCTCGACAAGGTCGAATATGAGCTGGTTTTGGAGGCGTCATGTTACGTTCTAACACATCTCCAGTTCACTCACAAACCGAGTCCGAACAGGTTGAGCTCACAAACCTAGATGGTGATACGCATAGGCACTACGCTCATCAATCGGTTCAACCTTCTCTGGTGTCGGTAATTGAGCGAGCACATGAGTAATAATCGAGATCACAGTGTCTATTCTTATGGTTAAATAATTGCCATCACCGATATTCTCTTGAATTCATTTGGAGACACCTCAGGAACTTTATGTTCGAAAGATAAAGGACGGAACCGTAATCGATCACATTACTTCCGGATTTGCATTGGACGTACTGAAAATTCTTGGCATAGACGGCAAAGATGGAGAGTCCGTAACCGCCGCAATGAATGTTGCGAGCAAGAGGCATGATCATAAGGACATTGTGAAAATTCAGAATAGAGAACTTAAACCTGCGGAAGTCGACAAGATTGCACTAATCGCACCGAACGCCACGATCAACATCATTCGAGACTTCGGCGTAGTATCAAAGAAGACGGTTGAGCTGCCACCAATCATTAAAGGAACGGTAAAATGCGATAACCCTTCATGTATCTCAAATACGCGTGAACCGGTTGATCCGAAATTTAGCGTAGACAGAAGAGAACCGGTCAAATTGCAATGTTTCTACTGTGGACACGTGATCGAGCGAGAAGATATCCTTAAGCAATTCTAGCCCTACTTATGAGCTGGATGAACTTGGGCAACATCGCCGTAATTGCAGATCGAACGACCTCCAGTTACTTCAAAGTCAGCGGCATCAAGAACAGCTTCGCCGTTAAAGATAGGGAAGACGCGGAGAAATTATTCCGACGCTTGCATTCGGATGAGTCAATCTCTCTGATTATGGTGACGGAACCGATTTATCCATGGATATTGCCCGTGCTCGAGAGGACTAGGAAAGAGTTTCCACTCGTCGTTTCGATTCCAACCAGAGAAGGACCCAAAGCCCAAGTTGACGCGCTCACTGAACTTATCAAGCGAACTGTCGGAATCGAGTTGAAGATGAAATAGGAACTCCCTGGAAAACGAGTGAACCTAGCACCAGCAATCGACGAGAATAATCAATTTCGAATGGTAGCCCGGGGGAGATGTTCGGGTAAGACCATTCGAACTCCCGTCGGCGGGTGACTTCGGCAAGCTCCAAAGCCCGCTATGCTTTTGTGGGCAACGCTGTCCACTACACCACCGGGCTACAGACTCGTCCAAAACAAGCAGAGCTATCTAACCGTTTCTAAATACGGCAATCTGCAAATTCGAGCCAAGAACATGACTAGCCTCAAACTCGTAGCATCTGAACCCGCATTACTTCTGCGACACGGAAAAGAGAGAGTGCTTGTCTTAGGAGATTTACACATTGGTTGGGAGGTAACTCTCGCCCGCCAAGGCATTCACGTTCCCTCGCAAACGTCGAAGATGCTGCTTAGATTAGAGGCAATAATTGCGAAGGATCACCCAACTAGGCTTATCATGCTGGGTGACGTGAAACACAGCGTAACCGGCGCCGAGTTGGAGGAGTGGCATGACGTACCTGAGTTCTTTGAAAAATTACTGTCAAAGGTCCCGATTGTCCAGATAATCGTTGGGAATCACGACGGCAACTTAGAGCCCCTGACCCCGTCAAAAGTGGAATTACTTCCCCCAAGCGGAATCGCCTTGTGGGGCAAGTACGGTTTACTACACGGACACGCATGGCCTACTCCTGAAATGCTCGGTTGCGAGACGATGATCCTCGGCCATCTCCACCCTGCAATCACCCTTCGAGATGTGACGGGCTACAGAATAACGAAACCTGCTTGGGTCACTGCGCCTTGCGATTCACGCAAGCTCCTGTCAGGTTCACTGAAAGCCGCGGGTGTGTTGAAAAAGGAAAAACCATTAGAGGTTCTCACCCAACGATTTCATGTCGATCTAGCGGTTGCCAGATGCATCTTTGTTCCACCATTCAATGATTTCCTAGGAGGACGACCAGTCAACTCTACTAGGCTTGAGGATAAACACGCGGAAGAGGGACTCGGCCCTCTGATCCGCTCAGGAGCAGTAAATATGGATGAGGCTGAGGTTCACTTGTTGGATGGAACCTTCCTCGGACGCGTGAAACAGCTAAAGTCTCTCGGCTAGCCTAGCGATGTCCTGGATTATCGCAGTTCTGGCAGTACCATCTTCGGTGATTCGCAGAGTAGTACAATTCCTTTCCGCAGGTTGGACACTGCGGATTCTTCGGAGGACCAGCCATAGGAGGCATCGGACCTCCAGGAGCCATTGGGCCTCCAGGAGCCATTCCTGGAACAGGGACACCCATAGCCATAGGGACGGCGCCAGGACCTGGCATTGGTGGTACCCCTGCCATACCAGGAACAGCTTCACCCATCACAGCCACAGGACCATATTTCGCGATTACTTCACCGAGCCTGCCGTAAGTTAGCATGAAGAAGAATGCTGGCAACAGTGACACAACAGTTCCACTGAGGACCGAGTTGAATAGCACAAAGAAGACTGGGATAACAAAGATAATGCCCCAAAACAGCGATGCGCCTCTAGCCTTCTCATAACGACCCTTACTGATAGCCCGCACAATCCCGAAGTAGATCGCTCCCAAGAAGATTAGAGCCGCAATTAGTCCGCCAACGCCCAATGCAAGATAGACTACATACGATGGAGTTAGCGCGAAAACTACAAACGCTAGAAACGTACCGAGCGTCGGAAATGCTAACAGGGCGGGTGGAATCGCAGGTGGCAATATTAGGTAACCAAGGGCGGCGGCCAAGCCGAATCCTCCTATCACAAGCGAGATCACTACCCAAGGAACTGCAAGAAGCAACGTTATGATCCAGCCGATAACCGCAAAGTCATGTGCTGAGCCAACCTCAGGTGGTCGAATGACAACGGGTTTACCTTTCCCATCAACGATAGCGGGAGCTGGCATTAATGGCGGGGATTCCATAGTATATCCTCAGTAAACATTAACCCTCCCCCCACGAATCACATAACCGTTGTCACACCTAAAACACGGCAAAAACAAGCTAAGAACCCTGGTTTCGGTGTTTCCAGCCTACCTTAAACAAGCATTAGTGAGTCAATACCCGTTGACATTACGGTGTTGATTTATTGAATGAAGTGTAAGATGAAATGTATACGAAAAATGGTTCAGTCCACGAAACCCTTATCACGCTTGATTTCGACTCTTAAGCCATAAACAGCGGTGCAAGCAATGAGTTTCGTATATTTCGTAAGTCCGATATATTCGCCCGTAATCTACCCCCCGACTGCCCAATTCCCAATCGTATACTACCCCCTCAAGACTAGTGCCTACCAGTTCCCAATCCCTCTCATGTACTCAAGTCCTCCTCCGCCGGCTATCCTCTAAGCCTATTTATACTGGGGTAGCCGCAGCACTACCTCTGTATAAACACACGATTATTAGTGAGATTACTCATACGATGAAAGGGAACGACGTTTTGAGGGAGAAACTCGCCTACCTAGCACTTGCAATCCTCGTAATCTGCTCCTCCTTCACTCCGCTACTGGCTCAGGAGACTCCGTTCGTTTACAACATTCACATTGACATCATCTGCCTTGCTTGTCCCCTGACCAATGTGCGAGTTACAATGAGCGACGAGACCGGTAAGGTCGTTGCTGAAAGGGTAATCCCAGTCCCATTTGAGATCACTCTAACTTACACTACGACCACTTCCGTGAACTCGCTAACAATCTACGCCGTCGGACTAACCACCTTTGGATCCTACTCCGCCCGATTAGTCAGCGGTAGCAGCATAGTCGCCGTGGGTTACGGCGGCGACTACTGGGCTGCTGTTCAGCTTACCTGAACTGTTAACCACGTGAGAACCGGGTGAATAGCTAGGATTGAGTCAGGACGGTACCCATCTGTTGAATCAAGAACGGATTATCACTGTAATCAACGGGAATATCCACCAGGGACGGTTCATTAAGCTCCAAAGCTTCTTCCACGATTGATTGAAAATCGCCGATCGAATTCACGTGGAACCCGTGAATGCCAAAGGCTTCGGCCAACTTGAGCATATCAGGGTTCCCGAACTCGGTCCCTGTGGTTCTCGCGAACCTGTTCAACTGTTTCCATCGAATGCTACCAAATCCGCCGTCTCGAAACACCAGATTTACCGTGTCGGCTTTCTCTCGCAGGGCGGTCTCCAACTCATGAACGCTCATCAGGAACCCCCCATCTCCACTGAGCGTAACCACTCGGGTTTCTGGATGAGCAAGCTTGACTGCGATACCACCCGGAATAGCGATTCCCATTGATGCAAGTCCATTGGACACAAAGAAGGTCTTGGGTTTGTATGTTTCAAAGAAACGCCCGATCCATATTTTGTGTGCGCCAACGTCAGACACTAACACGTCCTCTTCAGTTAGTGCTTCCCTAAGCTTCTGAAGAATGGCCGGGGGCTTCAGTGAACCTTCGCTCTGCTTTCTCCAAGAATCCAGTCTTGATAAGAGCGCTCCTCGGAGATCGCCTGCTCTAGCGGAATCCGCCGATCTTCGGCACATACCCTGAAGAAGTTCGATGGATTCCCTAATGTCAGCAACGATCTCAACCTCCGTAGTGTAGCTTGTTGAAATCTCGGCCGGAGTGAAATCCAAGTGAACTATTCGCTTGTTCCCTTTAGGGTTCCAGATCTTCGGATCATACTCCACATGATCATACCCTATGCACACGATCAGGTCTGCATCGTTGAAGCCTGCTTGATTCCAGTCGTAGGCCTGGATGCCAACTGTCAGGAGGCTGATTGGAGAGGACCAAGGCACCGCGCCTTTACCCATCAGCGTGTGTGCAACAGGTATGTGGAATTTCTCAGCAAAACTCTTCAGCGCTACTGAAGCGTTCCCTCGGATGACACCATTCCCAGCAAGAATCATCGGACTCTGAGCAGAATCGATGAGTTCTGCGGCCCGTTGCAAGCTCTGACGATCAGGAGACGGACGACGCGTCCTCTCCCATGTCAAAGGTGACTCACCTGTTTCTTCTGAAGCAATGTCCGCCGGAATCTCAATATGAGTCGGACCAGGCTTCTCCGTTTCCGCTATCTTGAAGGCCTTTCTCACGATCTCTGAAACCCCAGTATGATGCCCAGTACGCGCATTCCATTTCGTCACTGGCTTCAGCAAACCTGGAATGTCGATGAATTGATGCGATTCTTTGTGAATCTGCGATAATGGCTCCTGAGCCGTGATTGCTACGAGAGGAGCTCGATCAAGGTACGCGTCTGCTATCCCGGTCACAAGGTTAGTTGCGCCAGGGCCGAGTGTAGCCATGCACACTCCAGCCCGACCGGTTAGCCGGCCATACGTGTCGGCCATGAATGCGCCGGCACCCTCATGTCTAGTAGTAATGAATCGCACGGAACTATCGTGAATTGCGTCCATTAGTTCGAGATTCTCTTCTCCTGGAATCCCAAAGACGAATCTCACTTCTTCGTTTTCAAGACAATTGATTACTAGCTCCGCGACTTTCAGACCATTCACCCCGAACTCTCAACTCGACTGACATTCAAAGTTTGTCGAGTACACCTTTACGATTACTATTCGCACTTGATCGGGCTCGGATCATCACTAATAGCATCTTGAATCTCGTAATCGCCTTAATAGCATGAGGCTTGTTGGCGGGCATTGTTATGACTTGACCTTCCTCGAGTCGAAAAGCTCGGCCTGAGATTCTAATCTCGACCTTCCCCTCAATCACTATCACCGTCGCATCGTAAGAAGCGGTATGTTCACTCAGTCCTTGACCCTCATCAAAGGCGAATGCAGTAATGGTACCCGAACCCGTGTCAACTAGCGTCCGGCTTACAACCGCTTCATCTTGATAAGCCACAAGTTCCTTTACATTTTTAACTTGGGCTAAGACCGATTCTGAATCAGCCAACTTCCCTGCTCCTAACTAGCTATCTTCACATAACTCCCATCATGATTCAGTTTCCAATCCTTGGGAATCCAGCCGTGGTGCTCGGGACACTCCCAAATTCCTCTAATCAATGGAAGACCAGGCATAGAGTCATAGGGGCATAATGGATGCGATTCATGGTAATTAAAGAATTCAATTATGCTATCTGTCAGAATTTTCTTGGAAGCTAGTTTCTCAGGCCTCGATTTCGCGTTCGTACAGTCGAAAATCTGTTCCAAGACGAGCCTAAGGCGGTGATCCGATCTATCATAGATCCAAAACGGGGTGTTCTCTTCGAAGATCGATCTGTAAATTGGATTATGATATAGACTAACCATAACCTCGACGTAGGCTTCTTTACTCTCCAACACTAGCTGAATATCGGGGCAAACATCAGAAACAGAACTCTGAAGTACTCCTTCACCAAGTAGCAGAATTTCCTCTAGCTTGAGATTCGCCTTCCTTTGAGATAACTTCAGCTTTTCTTCCCGAGCAGCAACGAGTGTCTCAAGGTCATGTACCTCAGATCGAAGTAATCGCATTTCGGGGTCCGTACTCGCTTCTATATTTCCCATATCCGATGCTTCATCGTTTCTCTGAGGTTCAAGAGTCACGGATCTTGATCTGTTAGTCACCGCAAAAGCAGCCCCCTGAATAGCCTTTCGTGGTCGATGCTGTACACCTGTGAATGTGATTCCATGTTTTCTTCTTAACTCTGATTGAACATTCCTCACGTATCCTGGACTCGTGTTTAACGCAGCAGAGATTTCATCGGGACACTCTCCGCGGCGAAGCCTCTCCACAATCTTTGCTTTCTTTCCTCCAAATCGTGGAAGTTCGCTCATTGTCAATGAAAATTCGCGTCATTGCGTCTTAAAAAGACAGCGCGACCCCCCTGAAACCCATTAGGGGAATCGGTGCATTCCGTTGATTGAGGCGGCGTCTGCCACTTTAGTTCCCAAATAGTGCGGGTTAGTGAAAAAGAATGATCACTGGTGAATTTTACTGAAAACTGAGCGTAATTTAGTGATAATCTAACGATCCTTCACTCTGCTTCACACAAATTCATCCTGTCATCTGTGAGAGGTACCATAAAGTGGCTGATCTGCCGCGGGCATGAAATGGTGGACCGGGCGAGATTCGGACCCAGAGTCTGCTTCACTTTCAATCATTCAACATCAACGACCTCTTAAATGCGCAACGCATCATATGAATTGAGCAGACGAGTGAAAATAATCTCAGTTAATCATGAATTATCGGCCCTTCGGCCACTTACTTTGAATCAGAGTCCACTCTCAATATCTAACGGGCCAGTGAACGAGATTTCCATTGTATAAATTGCCCCTCCAAGAGAAATCAAGAAAGAACCAATCGCCATTATCACCACGAACAGGTTATCCTCTATGTGAGCGACGAATCTTAGGATTACGCCAATCATTAATAAAACGAGACCAACGATGAGAAGAATAACGAATGGTTCTGTAAGTTTCACACGGTTTCGTTTTCGACGAGTCCACATTTCG